>Ga0153956_1000010_pt1 | contig 356583 bp, 311 predicted proteins | sample TSFL040MetaG_FD_104704 | JGI IMG/M metagenome (GOLD analysis project Ga0153956, IMG submission 104704) | Attine ant fungus gardens microbial communities from Florida, USA - TSFL040 MetaG | ecosystem: Host-associated > Fungi > Mycelium > Unclassified | place: USA: Florida, Wekiwa Springs... | reverse complement strand
TACGTCGACGAAGGCACGATGGTCGACACGTGGGCCACCGTCGGCTCGTGCGCGCAGATCGGCAAGAACGTGCATCTGTCGGGTGGCGTGGGTATCGGTGGCGTGCTGGAGCCGCTGCAGGCGAACCCGGTCATCATCGAGGACAACTGCTTCATCGGCGCGCGCTCGGAAGTGGTGGAAGGCGTGATCGTCGAGGAAAACGCGGTGATCTCGATGGGCGTGTACCTCGGCCAGAGCACCAAGATTTACGACCGCGAAACCGGCGAAGTCACGTACGGCCGCATTCCGGCGGGCTCGGTGGTGGTCGCGGGCAATCTGCCGTCGAAGGACGGCACGCATAGCCTGTACTGCGCGGTGATCGTCAAGAAGGTCGACGCGAAGACGCGTGCGAAGGTCGGCCTGAACGAGCTGCTGCGAGGCGACTGATGGCGCGCGGCACCAAAACCGTCGTCTACGGCATTCCGAATTGCGACACCGTGAAGAAAGCGCGCGTGTGGCTGGAAGAACACGGCGTCGAGTTCGAGTTTCACGACTTCAAGAAGGCCGGCGTGACCGAGCCGCTCGTGCAGGACTGGCTGAAGGACGTGAAGCTCGACGCGCTGCTGAACCGTCGCGGCACCACGTGGCGCGGCCTGTCCGACGACATGAAGGCGGCCGCCGAAACGCAGCCGGGTGCGATCGCGTTGATGATCCACAAGCCGTCGGTAATCAAGCGGCCGGTGCTGGTGGTCAACGGGCGGGTGAAGTCGCTCGGTTTTTCCGCGGATGAATACGCGGCGCTGTTTGCGTAATTTTTTCCACGTAAGGCGAAGCGGGTGGCTGAAGGCAACCCCTGAAGGCAACCTCTGAAGGCAGCCCGCTTCACAACAGGTAGCAAACGCAAGCAATCGACGCGGCCTCGCCGCGTGCATTAAACGCTGTTGCCGGCTGCGGTGCCTCACCGCCAGCCGGCATTTTTTCATTTCAAAGTGGCTTGTACTGAATCCATGTCCGGCACCCTCGCCCTTACCGAACAACTGATCGCGCGCGCTTCGGTCACGCCCGACGATCAGCATTGCCAGCGTCTGCTGATCGAGCGCCTGGCCGCGCTCGGCTTCGAGCACGAGACGATCGAATCCAACGGCGTGACCAACCTGTGGGCCGTCAGGCGCGGCGTCGACGGCACGCGCGGCAAGCTGCTCGCATTCGCCGGCCACACCGACGTGGTGCCCACCGGGCCGCTCGAACAGTGGCATTCGGCGCCGTTCGAGCCGACCCATCGCGACGGCAAGCTGTACGGCCGCGGCGCGGCCGACATGAAGGCGTCGATCGCCGGCTTCGTCGTCGCGAGCGAGGAATTCGTCGCCGCGCACCCGTCGCACCGCGGCTCGATCGCGTTTCTGATCACGAGCGACGAGGAAGGCCCGGCGACCGACGGCACCGTGAAAGTCGTCGAAGCGCTGCAGGCGCGCCGCGAGCGGCTCGACTACTGCATCGTCGGCGAACCGACTTCGAGCCAGCGTTTCGGCGATATGGTCAAAAACGGCCGGCGCGGCTCGATGTCGGGCAAGCTGATCGTCAAGGGCGTGCAGGGGCATATCGCCTATCCGCATCTGGCGAAAAATCCGGTGCATCTGCTCGCGCCGGCGCTGGCCGAACTGGTGGCCGAGCGCTGGGACGAAGGCAACGAATACTTTCCGCCGACCACCTGGCAGGTGTCGAACCTGCACAGCGGCGCCGGTGCGACCAACGTGATCCCCGGCCACGCGGACGTGATGTTCAACTTCCGCTTCTCGACCGCAAGCACGGTCGACGGTCTGCAACAGCGCGTGCATGCGATTCTCGACAGGCACGGTCTCGACTACGATCTGCAATGGACGGTGAGCGGGCTGCCGTTCCTGACGCCGCGCGGCGAACTGTCGAACGCGCTCGCGAACGCGATCCGGGACGAAACCGGCGTGCAGACCGAACTGTCGACCACCGGCGGCACGTCGGACGGCCGCTTCATCGCGCGCATCTGCGAACAGGTGATCGAGTTCGGCCCGCTGAACGCGAGCATCCACAAGATCGACGAACATATCGAAGTCGCACACATCGAACCGTTGAAGAACGTGTATCGCCGTGTGCTCGAACAACTGATCGCCTGAACGGGGACTATTTGCGATGACGCTTCCGTTTTCCACCGTCCGCGACCTGCTGCGTTTCGCGGTGTCGCGCTTTAACGAGGCCAGGCTGTCGTTCGGCCATGGCTCGGCCAATGCGTACGATGAAGCCGCCTATCTGGTTCTGCATACGCTGCATCTGCCGCTCGATCTGCTCGAGCCGTTTCTCGATGCGCGCCTCACGTCGGCCGAAATCGACGCGGTGCTGCGAGTGATCGAACGGCGCGCGGCCGAACGCGTGCCGGCCGCGTACATCACGCAGGAAGCGTGGATGCACGGCTATCGCTTCCACGTCGATGAACGCGTGATCGTGCCGCGTTCGTTTATCGGCGAGCTGCTGCAGGACGGGCTGCAACCCTACGTCGACGATCCGGAACAGGTCGGCGCGGTGCTCGAGTTGTGCACCGGCTCGGGCTGCCTCGCGATTCTCGCCGCGCAGGCATTCCCGAACGCGGATATCGACGCGGTCGATCTGTCCGCGCCCGCGCTCGAAGTCGCGACGCGCAACGTGGCGGACTATCACCTCGACGACCGCGTCGCGCTGTTCGAGGGCGATCTGTACGCACCGCTCGCCGAGCGCCGCTACGACGTGATCATCAGCAATCCGCCGTACGTGAACGCGACGTCGATGCAGGAACTGCCGGCCGAATACAAACACGAGCCGGAAATGGCGCTCGCGGGCGGCCCGGACGGCATGGACATCGTGCGCCGGATCATCGCCGAGGCGCGCAACTGGCTGACCGACGATGGCGTGCTCGTCGTCGAAATCGGCAATGAACGCGAGCATGTCGAAGCGGCTTTCGGCGGCCTCGATCTGGTGTGGCTGCCGACCAGCGCCGGCGACGACAACGTGTTCCTGATCCAGGCGCGAGACCTGCCGGTCTGAGTCCGGCAGGTTGCCCGACGCGTGCGCGTCAGACCACGAAACCGGCTCCGCGCCCGCGCTCGTTCCTGACGCGCAACGGCTTCGCCAACTGTTCGCGAGCTTATGCAATTCGACCTGCTTCACGTCGGCACGCTGGTTGCCCTTGCGCATATCCTCGGCATCATCGCGGCCGCCCATGCGATCCTTCATACCCGCACGTCGCAAGGCGCGATCGCGTGGGCGGTGTCGCTGGTCGCGATGCCCTATCTGACGCTTATCCCTTATCTGTTCCTCGGCCGCAGCAAGTTCGCCGGCTATGCGGACGCACGCCGCGTCGAAAACGAACTGCTGCGCACCCGCGCGCATCCGCAGATATGGGACACCCAGGCGTCGTCGGCCGGGGTGCCGACACAGCAGCTCGGCGCGCGGCTCGTGCAGTCGCTCACGCGTCTGGGCGGCATGCCGTTTCTGCCGGGCAACGCCGTGCGCACACTGGTGAACGGCACGACGACCTTCACCGCGATTTTCGACGCGATAGAAAAAGCACGGCGCTACGTGATCGTGCAGTTCTTTATCGTGCGCGACGATGCGCTCGGCGACATGCTGAAGGATCTGCTGATCGCGAAGGCGCAACAGGGCGTGCGGGTCTACTTCCTGTACGACAGCATCGGCAGCTTCGACCTGCCGCACCGCTACGTCGCCGCGCTGCGCGCGGGTGGCGTCGAAGTGCATCCGTTCGCGACCAACCGCCGCTTCGTCAATCGTCTGCAGCTGAATTTCCGCAATCACCGCAAGATCGTATCCGTCGATGGCGAACGCGCGTTTGTCGGCGGCCATAACGTCGGCGTCGAGTATCTCGGTGCGAAGCCGCCGCTGTCGCCGTGGCGCGATACCCATATCGAGGTGCGCGGCCCGGCGGTCGCAAGCATCCAGTTCGTGTTTATCGAGGACTGGTACTGGGCCACCCAGCAGTTGCCCGAGCTCGACATGGCGCCCGCTATGGACACTGAGCAGTCCGGGCAGGCGGAGCCGCGCGACCCCGCCGACCAGACCGAGGCCGCCCGCAACATGCACTGCCTCGTTCTGCCGAGCGGCCCGGCCGACAAGCAGGAAACCTGCTCGCTCTTTTTCGTCGAAGCGATCAACGCGGCGCGCGAGCGCATCTGGATCACGACGCCATACCTGGTGCCCGATGAAGCGGTATTCGCCGCGCTACGGCTCGCGGTGCTGCGCGGCGTCGACGTGCGCATCCTGATTCCGAGCCGGCGCGATCACGTGGTCGTGTTCGCCGCGTCGAAGCTGTATGCGTACGACTCGCTGCGCGCGGGCATCCGGGTGTTCCGCTACCAGCCCGGTTTTCTGCATCAGAAGGTCGTGCTGATCGACAGCGCGGCGGCCGCGGTCGGCAGCGCCAATCTCGACAACCGCTCGTTCCGGCTCAACTTCGAGATCATGGTGCTGACCGTGGACCGCGGCTTTGCGCTCGAAGTCGAAACGATGCTGCTCAACGATTTCGCCGAGTCGCGCGAGATCGACCGCCGCGAATATCGCAACGCGCGCGCATGGCGGCGCATGCTGATGCACGTCGCGCGGCTTTTTGCGCCGATCCTGTAAGCGCGACGGCGGCGTTGTACGAGGCCGGCCGGGTTCATAGACCGATTCACAGACCGATTCACCGACCGGCTTACAGCAGCGCTTCGATATCCCCGGTGATCGCCTCGGGTTTGGTCAACGGCGCATAGCGCTTGACGACGTTGCCGTCGCGGCCAATCAGGAACTTGGTGAAATTCCACTTGATCGCCTCGAGGCCGAGCAGCCCCGGCGCCTCGCCGGTCAGATAGCGGAACAGCGGATGCGCATTCGGGCCGTTCACGTCGACCTTGTCGAACATCGGGAAGCTCACGCCGTAGTTTTTTTCGCAGAACGCGCCGATCTGCGCGGCGTCGCCCGGCTCCTGCTTGCCGAACTGGTTGCACGGAAAGCCGAGCACCGCGAGGCCGCGCGCCGCGTACGCGTCATAGAGCTTCTGCAGGCCGGCGTACTGCGGCGTGAATCCGCACTCGCTCGCGGTGTTGACGATCAGCAGAACCTTGCCCTGATACTGCGCGAGACCTGTTTCCTCGCCGCCGAGCGTGCGCGCCGAAAACGAATAGATCGATGTCATGTGCCCTCCCCGTGAAAGCCGTCAGTCTATGCCAAAAGCCTCGCCAATACAGTCGGCCGAATGGCCGATGCAAGCCTGGCACGGCGTGACGTCCGCGGGCCATGTGCAGGAATCGGGAGCCAATCGGGAGCCTTCTGCGCGGCGGCGGTCCCGGCAGTCTAAAATAGCGGTTTTCTTCAGCCGGCCCGGTCGTGATCCGCTTCAATCAGTTCAGCCTCGCGCGCGGCACCAAGCCGCTTTTCGACAACACCACGTTCACCCTGAACCCCGGTGAAAAAGCCGGCCTCGTCGGAGCCAACGGCGCGGGCAAATCGACGCTGTTCGCCGTGCTGCTCGGCGAGCTGCACGCGGACGGCGGCGATTTCTCGATCCCGCCCACCTGGCGCATCGCCCACGTCGCGCAGGAAACCCCGGCGGCCGACAAAACCGCGCTCGCCTACACGCTCGACGGCGACGCCGCGCTGCGCGACATCGAAGCGCGCATCGCCGCCGCCTCCGCCGCGCACGACGGCGCGGCCGAAGCCGACGCGCACGCCGCGTTCGCCGACGCCGACGGCTACACCGCGCCGGCGCGCGCCGAGGCGCTGCTGCTCGGCCTCGGCTTTACGCTCGAACAGACCCGCGAGCCGGTCAGCAGCTTCTCCGGCGGCTGGCGCATGCGTCTGAATCTCGCGCAGGCGCTGATGTGCCGCTCCGACCTGCTGCTGCTCGACGAACCCACCAACCACCTCGACCTCGACGCGATCGTCTGGCTCGAAGACTGGCTGCATCGCTATGCGGGCACGCTGATCGTGATCTCGCACGACCGCGAATTTCTCGATTCGGTATGCAACGTCACGCTGCATCTGGAGCAGCAGCAGATCAAGCGCTACGGCGGCAACTACTCGCAATTCGAAGTGCTGCGCGCGCAGCAGATCGCGCTGCAGCAAAGCGCATACGACAAGCAGCAGCGCACGGTCGCGCATCTGCAGAGCTATATCAACCGTTTCAAGGCGCAGGCCACCAAGGCGCGCCAGGCGCAAAGCCGCGTGAAGGCGCTCGAGAAGATGGAGTTGATCGCGCCCGCGCACGCGGCGTCGCCGTTCACGTTCGAATTCCGCACACCCGATTCCGCGCCGAATCCGATGATGGTGATGGAGGACGTGCGCTGCGGCTATCGCGCGGATGACGGCGGCGAGATTCCGATCGTCGAACGCGTGATGCTGTCGATCCAGAACGGCCAGCGCATCGGTCTGCTCGGCGCGAACGGCCAGGGCAAGTCGACGCTGATCAAGACGCTCGCCGGCACGCTCGAAGCGCTAAGCGGCCACGTGCGCGAAGGCAAGGGGCTGCGTATCGGCTACTTCGCGCAGCATCAGCTCGAAACGCTGCGCGCGGACGATACGCCGCTGCAGCATCTCGCGCGGCTGGCGCCGGACACGCGTGAGCAGGAACTGCGCGACTTCCTCGGCAGCTTCAACTTCTCCGGCGACATGGCGACCGCGAAAATCGCGCCGTTCTCCGGCGGCGAAAAAGCCCGCCTCGCGCTCGCGCTGATCATCTGGCAAAAGCCGAATCTGCTGCTGCTCGACGAGCCGACCAACCACCTCGATCTCGAAACGCGCCACGCGCTGACAATGGCGCTCGCGCAATTCGAAGGCACGCTGATCCTGGTGTCGCACGACCGCCATCTGCTGCGCGCGACGACCGACCAGTTCATGCTCGTCGCGAAGCACCGGCTGCAGGAATTCGACGGCGATCTCGACGATTATCGCGACTGGCTGTTACAGCACGCGGCCGAGCAGCGCGCGGCGCTGAAGGCCGGCGCGGCGGCGGCAGGCATGGCGAATGGCGCGGGCAGCGATAACGGCGTCAATCGCAAGGAGCAGCGCCGCCTCGAAGCGGAAACGCGTCAGAAGCTCGCGCATCTGAAAAAGCCGCTGCAAAGCCGCATCACCAGAATCGAAAAGGAAATGGACGGGCTCAACGCGGAGAAAGCGACGCTCGACGCGTTCGTCGCCGATCCATCCAGTTACGAGCCCGAGCAGAAGAGCAAACTGACGGAGGCGATTCGCCGTCAGGCAGACGTGCACGCGCGCCTCGACGCGCTCGAAGCCGAATGGCTCGAGACACACGAGGAACTCGAACAGATCGGCTAGCGGCATCTGGCGACACGCCAGGACCGGGCCACGCCGGCATCCACGGGAGCTTGGCTTTGTCATTTGCGAACTCATCGTCCGGGCCATCGGCGCAGCAGACGCCCACCGAAACGCCCACGCCGCCGCCGTTGCAAGGGCTGCGCGTGCTCGACCTCACGCGTCTGCTACCCGGCCCGGTCGCCGCGCTGCGCCTCGCCGAACTCGGCGCCGACGTGCTGAAAATCGAAGCGCCCGGCGCGGGCGACCCGACGCGCACGATGATGCAATCGTCGAGCGACCGCGTCGCGGGCCGGCCCGGCGCGTTCTACCGGATGGTCAATCGCGGCAAGCGCGAGACGCGCCTCGACCTCAAATCGCACGCGGGGCGCAATGTGCTGCGCGCGCTCGCGGCCGAAGCGGACGTGCTGATCGAGAGCTTCCGGCCCGGCGTGATGGCGCGGCGCGGCCTCGGCTACGACGCACTGCGCGACGCGAATCCGCGGCTCGTCTATTGCGCGATCAGCGGCTATGGCGCGAGCGGGCCGTTCGCGAATCATGCCGGCCACGATCTGAACTACATCGGCTATGCGGGCGTGCTCGATCAACTGGCGGGCCGCGATGGCGCACCGATCCTGCCCAACTTCCAGATCGCCGATCTGCTCGGCGGCGCGCTCGCCGCGGTCACGCAGATTCTCGCCGCGCTGTGGCACGTCGCGCGCGGCGGCGAAGGCCGCTTCGTCGATATCTCGATGACCCGCGCGAGCTACGCGCACAACCTCGTCGCACAGGTCGCGCTCGCCAACGACGGCGCCGCGCCGGCCGCGGGCGCCGGCCTGCTCAACGGCGGCGTGCCCTGCTACAACCTGTATCGCACGAGCGACGGCCGCTGGCTCGCGGTCGGCGCACTCGAACTCAAATTCTGGGAAACGCTGTGCATGGCGCTCGATCGGCCCGAATGGGCGACGCGTCACTGGAGTCTCGGTCAGGCGATCGGCGGCCCGGACGCGGTCGCGCTGATTCAGGAGCTGGCCGGCGTAATCAGCACCCATACGCTCGACGAATGGGTGCAGGCGCTCGAAGCGCTCGATTGCTGCGTGTCGCCGGTGCTGACGCCGGCCGAGGCCGCGCGGCATCCGCTGTTCGATCCGCACGCGTAGGCGGCCGCGAGTGAGCGCGCGGACGAAACATACAACGGGATGAATAGCGGCATCAGCCGGCGCGCGGAGTAGCGCTCATGGCGAAGCCGCACAGTTCTGCCGAGCCAGACAGGCGAGTCGCGAAGCAAGCAAAGCCGGCGAATCAACCGACGAACGAACGCCGGCCGAAACGAATAAGCGCGAATAAACGCGAATAAACACGAATAACAACTGGCATAACAATCGGCATAACAACTGGCGCGGCCGAATGGCGAACCGAACCGCCCGCCGCCAACCCTAACGCCGCGCCACCGTCTGTCTTGGCAGAGTCTGGCGCGGCGATTTTTCGTCGTCGTACAGCAGATGCTTGCGGCCTTCCACATGGCCGCTGATCGTGGCGCGCACCTCGGCGGCGGTCACATCTTCCGCCACCACCCGCCGAGAAATCTGCCCGGTCGTATCGATCCATTCGACGATCCGGCAGGCACCGCCCCAAGGCTGGCGAATCGGTGCGGAGACCCGGCAGCCGCGCACGTGGATGGGACGCTCGGCTGCGGTTTCAAGGAGTTGTTTCAAAGCGCGATCCTTTTTCGAGCATCAGAAGGGATGCAATCCCCCGCAGCTTAGAAAAAAGGTATGGCGACCAGGTTACAGACACTATGGAGTTATTTACCGCACATTACTGCGTGCAAGGTGCGTGATCGGCGCGCGCGGTGCATAGACCACGCGCGCTCGCTGAAAGCCGGTCTAGTCGAGTGCGCGAACCCGGTCGATCGCCTGCTCGATGCGTTCGACCGCAATCACCTGTAAGCCTTCGATCGGTTGTTTCGGCGCATTGGCCTTCGGAATCACCGCGACCGAAAAGCCGAGCTTGGCCGCTTCCTTCAGACGCTCCTGACCGCGCGGCGACGGCCGGATTTCTCCGGCAAGACCCACTTCGCCGAACACGACGAGCCCCTTCGGCAGCGGCTTGTTGCGCATCGACGAATGGATCGCGAGCAACACGGCGAGATCCGCGGCCGGCTCCGAGATTTTGACCCCGCCCACCGCGTTCAAAAACACATCCTGGTCGAAACAGGCGATGCCCGCGTGCCGGTGCAGTACCGCGAGCAGCATCGCGAGGCGGTTCTGTTCGAGGCCGACCGCGAGGCGCCGCGGATTCGGCGCATTGGCCGAGTCGACGAGCGCCTGCACTTCGACCAGCAGCGGGCGCGTGCCCTCCTGCGTGACCAGCACGCAGGAGCCGGGCACCGATTGCTCGTGCTGCGATAAAAACAGCGCCGACGGATTCGCGACGCCGCGCAAACCGCGCTCGGTCATCGCGAACACGCCGAGCTCGTTGACTGCGCCGAAGCGGTTCTTGATCGCGCGCACGAGGCGATACGACGAATGCGTGTCGCCCTCGAAATACAGCACCGTATCGACGATATGTTCGAGCACGCGCGGCCCGGCAAGCGCGCCCTCTTTCGTCACGTGGCCGACCATGATGATCGTCGTGCCCGACTGCTTCGCGATGCGCGTCAATTGCGCCGCGCACTCGCGCACCTGCGCGACGGAGCCCGGCGCCGACGTGAGCGCATCGGAATAGACGGTCTGAATCGAGTCGATCACCGCGACGTCGGGACGCTGCCCGGCGATCGTCGCCTGAATTTTTTCGAGCTGGATTTCCGCGAGCAGTTGCAGCTCGCTCGCCTTCGAACCGGCTTCGAGCAACGACAGCCGTTGCGCGCGCAACGCGATCTGCGCGCCCGATTCCTCGCCGCTGATATAGAGCGCGCGTTTGTCCGCGGCGATTTCGGCGAGCGATTGCAGCAACAGCGTCGATTTACCGATACCCGGATCGCCGCCGATCAGCACCACGCCGCCCGGCACCAGGCCGCCGCCGAGCACCCGATCGAATTCGCCGACACCGGTGGAAAAGCGCGGCACGTCCGACGCCTCGATGTCGGCGAGGCGCCGCACCGGCGTGCTCTTCGCGAGCGACTGGAAACGATGCGTGGACGGCCCTTCGGCCACCGATTCGACCAGCGTATTCCACGCCTGGCACGACGGGCATTGACCGGACCACTTCGGCGACTGGCCGCCGCACTCGCTGCAAACGTACAACGTCTTCGCTTTCGCCACGCGTTACTCCGCGCGGACCGGCACGCGCTGCGCGACCGCGCACATCAGCTCGTAGCCGATCGTGCCGCAGGCCTGCGCGACGTCGTCGATGGGCAGCGCGTTGCCCCACAGCTCGACGCGCGAGCCGACGTTGGCGGTGGGCACCGGCGTGAGGTCGACGGTCAGCATATCCATCGATACGCGTCCGACGATCCGTGTGCGCACGCCGTCGACGATCGCCGGCGTGCCTTCCGGCGCGATCCGCGGATAGCCGTCCGCGTAACCGCACGCGACCACGCCGATGCGCATCGGCCCGCGAGCAGTGAACGACGAACCGTAGCCGACCGTGCTGCCTTCGTTGAGCGTTTGCACCGCGATCAGTTCCGACGCGAGCGTCATCGCCGGTTGCAGGCCGGTGCCGTCGATCGCCGCCGTCACGCCCGACGGCGACGCGCCGTACAGAATGATGCCGGGGCGCACCCAGTCGAAATGCGCGCCCGGGTGCCACAACGTCGCCGCCGAATTCGCGAGGCTGCGCGCGCCGGCAATACCCTGCGCGCCGCGCTCGAACGCTTCCATCTGATACGCGATCCCGCGTTCGCCGTCGGCATCGGAAAAATGGGTCATCAAGGTGATCTGGCCGACGCCCTGGCACGCGCGCGCGCGCTCCCACGCGGCACGAAATTTCTCGACCGTGTAGCCGAGCCGGTTCATGCCGGTGTTCATCTTCAACTGGATATTGACTGGTTTGGACAGGCGCGCCATTTCGAGCATGCGCAACTGCTCGTCCGAATGCAGCGCGGTGGTGAGGCTGTAGCGGTCGATCACGTCGATATCGGTCGGCCGAAAAAAGCCTTCGAGCAGAAGAATCGGGCCCGCCCAGCCCAATTCACGCAACTTCACCGCTTCTTCCAGGTCCAGCAACCCAAAGCCGTCGGTTGCGCGCAAACCCGGAAACGCCCGCGCAAGCCCATGCCCGTATGCATTGGCCTTCACGACGGCCCAGATTTTGGATTTCGGTGCATAACGCCGGGCAACGGCAAGATTATTGGCGAGAGCAGCGGTATGAATCGTGGCGGAAAGGGGGCGCGGCATGGGATTTTTACGTAAAGACACTTGCGAATCAGCGGCTTACAGCGCGTTTTCAGCGCCGCACGGCCGCTGGGCGGTGCGATCAAGGATTCTGCTAGTCCGAATCCAGCTATTTTCATGATATAAAGCCGTGCGCACAACCCATTTCGATCGGCATAAGCCCGGACGCACGATAAACGGCCGGGGCGGACAGACCGCAGCGAGGACAGCATCGCATCAGATGAAAAAAGGTTTTTACACCATCATGGCCGCGCAGTTTTTTTCGTCGCTGGCCGACAATGCGCTTCTGATCGCCGCTATCGCACTGCTGAAAGATCTTCACGCTCCGAACTGGATGACGCCGCTGCTCAAGCTGTTCTTCGTGCTGTCGTACGTCGTTCTTGCCGCCTTCGTCGGCGCTTTCGCCGACTCCCGTCCGAAAGGACGCGTGATGTTCATCACCAACACCATCAAGGTCGCCGGCTGTCTGACGATGCTGGTCGGCGCGCATCCGCTGATTGCGTACGGCATCGTCGGCTTTGGCGCGGCGGCCTATTCGCCCGCCAAGTACGGCATTCTCACGGAACTGCTGCCGCCTGACCGGCTCGTCGCGGCGAACGGCTGGATCGAGGGCACCACGGTCGGCTCGATCATTCTCGGCACGGTGCTCGGCGGCGCGTTGATCAGCCCGCATATCGCCGCGCCGATCCTCAAGCTGCATGTCCCCACCGTCAATACACCGGCCGAAGCCGCGATGCTCGTGATCATGGGCATTTATGTGGTCGCCGCGCTGTTCAATCTGCGGATTCCCGACACCGGCGCGCGTTATCCGAAACAGGAGCACGGGCCGATCCGCCTGATCACCGATTTCGCCGACTGCTTTCTGGTGCTGTGGCGCGACAAGCTCGGCCAGATCTCGCTCGCGGTGACGACGCTGTTCTGGGGCGCGGGCGCGACGCTGCAATTCATCGTGCTGAAATGGGCGGAGGTGTCGCTCGGCATGTCGCTGTCCGAAGCGGCGATTCTGCAGGCGGTGGTGGCCGTCGGCGTCGCGGGCGGCGCGATCTTCGCGGCCTCGCGGGTACCGCTGAAAAAGTCGTTGTCGGTGCTGCCGGTGGGCATCGTGATGGGCATCGCGGTGATGCTGATGGCGTTCTACACGCGCGACCTGTTTCCGGCGCACTGGGGCGTTTATTTCGGCCGCATGCACGTGTCGGGTTATCTGGTGTTCGCGTATATCTTCCTGATGGTCGTGGGCGGCCTGTCGGGCTTTTTCGTCGTGCCGATGAACGCGCTGCTGCAGCATCGCGGGCATGTGCTGTTGTCGGCCGGGCATTCGATCGCCGTGCAGAACTTCAACGAAAATCTGTCGGTGCTCGTGATGCTGTGCCTGTACGCGGTGCTGGTGTGGCTCGACGTGCCGGTCACCGCGGTGATCATGCTGTTCGGCACCTTCGTGTGCCTGATGATGTGGCTCGTGATGCGGCGCCATCAGGCGAACCAGCGCGCGTTCGACTCCGTCGCGCTGATCGGCGAAGTCAGGCACTGAACCGCCTCGCAACCGCAAAGCGCATCGCCGGCAAGCCGGCCGCCGTGAATTCGCGCGTGCCCTCCTTCTTCCTCGCTTGACCATGACTCAACCGATTCCCAATGTGCTGACGATCGCCGGTTCCGATTCCGGCGGCGGCGCCGGCATTCAGGCCGATCTGAAGGCCTTCTCCGCGCTCGGCGCGTATGGCGCGAGCGTGATTACCGCGCTGACCGCGCAGAACACGCGCGGTGTCACCGCGATTCACGCGCCGGATGCCGGCTTCATCACTGCGCAGCTCGATGCGGTGTTCGACGATATCCGCATCGACGCGGTGAAGATCGGCATGCTCGCGAATGCGCCGATCGCGCGCGCGGTCGCCGATGCGCTGCGGCGTCACAAGCCGAAGCACATCGTGCTCGACACGGTGATGATTTCGAAGAGCAATCACGCGCTGCTGCTGCCCGATGCGGTCGCGGCCGTGCGCGACGAACTGCTGCCGCTCGCCGATCTGCTGACGCCGAATCTGCCGGAAGCGGCGGCGCTGCTCGGCACGCAGCCCGCCACCGATGAAGCCGGCATGGTCGAACAGGGCGAGGCGCTGCGCGCGCTCGGCGCCCGCGCGGTGCTGATGAAGGGCGGCCATCTAAGCGCCACCGACAGCCCCGACTGGCTCGTGCAGGACAGCGGCACGCTGCGCCTGGGCGGCCCGCGCGTGCCGGTGAAGAACACCCACGGGACGGGCTGCACGCTGTCGTCGGCGATTGCGGCGCTGATTCCGCAACGTGGCGATCTGGCGAGCGCGGTCGCGGATGCGAAGGTCTATCTGACTGGCGCGCTGCAGGCAAGCGGCCGGCTCGAGGTCGGCAGCGGGGTCGGGCCCGTGCATCATTTCCATCGCTGGTGGTAATCGCGAGACGGGCGCTTTGCCGCCGCGGCTAAGACCGCTGCCGGGTTCGCCGGCATTGCGGCGCCGCGTTACTGCTGAGCGTAACGCGTTGCCTGCCCGGGCCACTCGTCAGCGACGATAAAGCCGCGCGAGCGCTCGATCAGTTCGCCCGCATCGCCTTCGACGAACGCGGCCACCATCACCGGGCCAACATGATTGGCTGTCTGCGCGGCCAGCGTGGGAGCGTCGACGTACGATGCGGCCGCCGCTTCGGATTGCTCGCGCCGCATCGTCAGTCGCGGCGCAAGCCATTCGAGCCGCGGCAACGCGCGCCACGTGCGCGCATGCGCGAGCGCGAAAGCCGGCCACTCGCTGCGCGTCACCCACCAGCCGCGCCCATGCGACGGGCCGAGTTCCGGCGCGCCCGCCGGGCTCTCGCCGTACCTGTAGAACAGCCAGCCCTTGACGAGCATTTGCGGCGTCCAGGCTCCCGCATAGCCGGTCGACGAGAACTCGTCGCGCGCGCTTAGCGGCAACTGATGATTGAGCAGATGTGCAAGCTTGAGATCGAAGCGGTCTTTCAGATTGGGGCCGACGTAATCGGCGAGACGTGCCGGAGGGCAATCGCTTGCGCTGCTCGTGCTGCCCGCGTGCAGATAGCACTTGACCGCGAGTTCCCAATGCAGCCGCGCGCCCTCGCGGCTCTCGACGAGAAAATCGCATTCGCCGAGCGTGACGCCTGCGTGCCGTAGCGCGACACCGGCCGCGACCAGCCGGGCCGCGGGACCGTGTTGCAGGAACCAGCCGAGCAATCGTTCGGCGTAGCGGCCGAGACGTGTGATGCGGGTCGCCGTCAGATCGCGATGCAGCGGATCGGGCATCGCATCGAGTGCATATAGCCAATCGGCGGTGGCCTGCAATTCCCGCGCTGTGTCGAACGGACTGGCCAGCGCGCCCAGCGGAAGTTGCGGACGCAATAGATCGGGACTCAGCAGCAGCCATGCGAGATCGCGGACCGCGGCGTCATGCAACGGCTCGCGCGGGACATTGAATTGGACACGCGGCGCGCTGCGGGATGGCTGATGAATCTGGCCACCCGCCGACGCGGCGACCCGTGCATCGCCGCGCGCACCGAGCAGCGCAGCGAAAAGCTCGACGCGACCGGCGGCCACGGCGGCGGCATCCGTCGCCTTACTGAAGGGGGTCACTCCGCTTCGCTCGAGCGCTCGGCGGCGCCCGCGAGCCACGTATCGCGCGCGAGGCACAGATCCGCCCAGGCCTTGGCTTTGTCCGGCAGACTGCGCAGCAGATACGCGGGGTGATACGTGACGATCACGGGCAGCCCCTCGTAGGTATGCACGCGACCGCGCAACGACGAAATGCTCGCCTCGGTCTTCAGCAGACTTTGCGCGGCAAACCGGCCGAGCGCGACGATCAGCTTCGGCTTTACGAGCGCCACCTGGCGCTGCAGATACGGTTCGCAGCGCGCCACTTCATCGGGTTGCGGGTTGCGGTTGCCGGGTGGGCGGCACTTGATCACGTTCGCGATATAGACATTCGTGCCGCGTGCGAGCGCGAGCGAATGCAGCATGTTGTCGAGCAGCTTGCCAGCCTGACCGACGAACGGTTCGCCCTGACGGTCCTCGTTCTCGCCGGGCGCCTCGCCGATCAGCATCCAGTCGGCATTGCGATCGCCGACGCCGAATACCGTGTTGGTGCGCTTCTCGCATAGCCGGCACGACTGACACGACGCGACGCGCTCGCCGAGCGCGTCCCAGTCGAGCGTGTGGACGGCCGGCAGCGCGGGCGTGTCGCGGCGCGCTTCGGCGGGTGCCGGCGCGCTCGCCGACGGATCGTCGAACCACGCGAAATCGTCGTCCGGTGGGGCATCGAAGGCCGGCGGTTCGGACGATGGCCGGGGCTGTTGCGATGCCTGTTGCCGCGGCGCGTCGTCTTCGTATGACGACGGATCGCCGTGTTGCAACCGCGGCTCAGCCGCTGCGGCCGGTGCGCGCCTCGACTCGTCCGCGGCCTGTGCCGGAGCTTCCGCAGAGCGCTCGCGGCGCGGGTCTTCCCGCGTGGGTGGCTCCGCCTGCTCCGCCTGCACCGATGCCGTGCGATGCTCGACGCGCGTCGCCGCATCCTCCGTCATCGCCGCTTCGCCGCCAACTGGCATCGACTGGTCGGCGCGCGCGGGCGTTGTATCGGGCTGCGCGCCGGGCGCCGTCATGCCGCGACGCACCCACAACGGCGCGAGTCCGAATTCTTCCAGCACTGATTCATGCAGCGCCATCTGCGCCCTCCGTGGCAAACGAAAAACGCATCACGATTGCGTCCTCCCGGCTGCGATGCCGCGCCGGATAGTAATTTTTGCGCCGGCCGATCGACGCGAAGCCGAAACGTTCGTACAGCCGGATCGCCCGATGATTCGACGGCCGCACTTCGAGCAGCAGACCTTCGAGCTTTTCGGTGCGCGTAATGCGCACCGCCTCGCGCAGCAGCGTGAGACCCGCGCCGGCGCCTTGCGCATGCGGCGTCACGCACAGATTGAGCAGATGCATTTCGTCGACCACCGGCATCAGCACGCAGTAGCCGATCAGCGCACCCGTCACGTGCCGCAGACAGACGCCGAAGTAGCCGTTGCGCAGCGAGTCGCCGAAATTGCCGCGGCTCCATGGGAACTCATAGGCGAGCTTCTCGATGGCGGCGACCTCGTCCAGGTCGCTTTCGGTCATCGGCGACATGTAGCGGTCCGCGAGCAGCACACCACTCATCGACTGGCCTCATCGCTCGACGCGTGCCCGCGCGCGTCATCGTGCGCAACGCTGGCGGCCTGCGCGGCCTTCGCCGCTTTTTCGGCGACGCGCTCGGCCGTGGTCTGCGCGACCTTGTCGCGCACGTACTCGGGCGCGGCCTGATCGGCGCGCACCGTGCGCCCGGCATGAAACGCGCGCAGCGCCGCGAAAGCAAGCGGCACCGCATGCGGCAGCGCATCGCCATCGACGCTTCGCGCGGCCGCCACCGCCGGCAGCCGCTCGCCGAACGCGGCAGCCGCATTGCCGGCAAGTGTGAACGGCACGTCGGGCAACCCGAGCCGACCGGGCGCATCGAGCGACGCGCTTTGCACGGTGCGCCATTCGCGTTGCGCGTCATCCCATGCGTAGTCGGCCCAATAGATTTCGTCCATGCGCGCGTCGAGCGCGGCGAGCACACGGGTTGCCGACGGATCGCGCAGACGCGCGCTCTCCGCGCACGCGAGCAGCGTGCCGATCGGCACGACCGGCAGATTCAGGCCGAACGCGAGGCCCTGCGCGACGCCGGTTGCGGTGCGCAGACCCGTGAACGAGCCGGGACCGGAGCCGAACGCAATCGCGTCGCAGTCCGCAAGCGTGAGACCGGCTTCGCCGAACAGCTCACGGATCGCCGGGAGCAGGCGCGTGCTGGACACCGCGCCGGTCCGTTCGTGGCGCAGCCAGATGCGGGGTTCGGCGATGGGCTGACCGGCGGCATCGACGCACGCGCACAGCAGCGCCGCCGAACAGAATTCGGTCGAGGTATCGAGGGCAAGGAGCACTGTTTGAGTCATGGACCGTATTGTAATCGGCGCGGTGCGCGCGGATGGTGGTTTGCGGACGGCTTGCGCGCGTTCGCCGCGAACCGTCGTCTGGAATAAATCCTCGGCCCCATCGCGGCGCTCCGTTGCTATGATTTTCGGCCGATCTCATCCGCTCCCGCCTCGCGGGCCAAACGACCATGACCGACATCAACGCCCAGTTCGCGCAAGCCCAGCTAGACGTCCAGCAACTGCCCGAGCGTCCGGGCAATCTCACGCTGCTACGCCTTTACGCGCTCTTCAAGCAGGCCAGCGAAGGCGACGTGCACGGCGACAAACCGGGTTTCACCGACCTCGTCGGCAAATACAAGTACGACGCGTGGGCCGCGCTCAAAGGCACCGCGCAGGACGCTGCGAAGCAGCAATACGTGGAGCTCGTCGAATCGCTGAAGAGCGGCGCGGCAGCCTGACGCGATCGCGCCCGCCACATGCCCCCCGCGGCGGGCCAGCAGGCAACGCCGTAGCGGCTCCCGGACCCAGCCAGATGCACGTTCCCACGGCTGGCCCGGTCCCGACGGTCGCTCTGCTCTACCTCACCGCGGCGCTATTTTCTCCAGGACACGTCCGAACATGTGGCGCAGTGCAGCAAACCTCTATATAATGCCGCCTGCGCTTCACCGTGTGGCTTGCCTTCCTGAGCAGTCCACGCGGAGCAGCGTCCCATAGCGTTTGCTCCAATCCAGTTTAGAACCTGTCCCCTTCTGCCTAGCCCCCTACGGGCTCAAGTCCCAGGCTGGCGGCACGCCATAGTGGCATGTCGCATTCGATACAGCTTCTAACAAAAAGCTCGCCTTCATTGTCGCGAGTTGCCCCCGTTTTTCGATTTGCTCGCTGCTTCTTTGCTCGCTGAATCCGACGACTTGGGTATGCCGATTGGCGTTGACGTTTTCATTTGATGAACCCCCAGGATCGTTTTAAGGATTCACATGACTTTGAGCAACACTCCCAGCAGCCCGTTGAACACCATCGCCGACGAGGCGCTCGGTCTTGCCCCCGCTGCAAACACCGCATCGACCGATGCCCCGGCTGAGGCCGCCAAGCCGACCTTCGCGTCGCTCGGCCTGTCCGCGGAAGTCGTCTCCGCGCTGACCGCCGCCGGCTACGAGCACCCGACGCCGGTTCAACAGCGCGCGGTGCCGGCTGCTATCGCCGGCCGCGATCTGCTGGTTTCGAGCCCGACCGGTTCGGGCAAGACCGCCGCGTTCATGCTGCCCGCCATCGAGCGTTTCGCCCAACTGCAAAAATCCCAGGCAAGCCAGCCGCGCGAGCCGCGCCCGGCCGACGGCGGCCGCGGCCGCCGTCCGCAGCCGGTCGCGCGTCCGACCATGCTGGTGCTGACCCCGACCCGCGAACTCGCGATGCAGGTCACGACCGCCGCCGCGACGTACGGCAAGCATCTGAAGCGCCTGCGCACCGTCAGCATTCTCGGCGGCGTCGCCTACGGCCAGCAGTTGATGCTGCTCGCCAAGAACCCCGAAATTCTCGTCGCCACGCCGGGCCGTCTGATCGATCACCTCGAGCGCGGCCGTATCGATCTGTCGCAACTGCAGATCCTCGTGCTCGACGAAGCCGACCGCATGCTCGACATGGGCTTCATCGACGACATCGACACGATCGTCGCCGAAACGCCGGCCACGCGTCAGACCATGCTGTTCTCGGCCACGCTCGACGGCAAGATCGGCTCGCTGACCGGCCGCCTGCTGAAGGATCCGGAGCGTATCGAGATCGTCCAGCGCCTGGAGCAGCGCACCAACATCGCGCAGACCGTCCACTACGTCGACGACCGCGATCACAAGGACCGTCTGCTCGACCATCTGCTGCGTGACGCCGGCCTCGATCAGGCGATCGTCTTCACGGCGACCAAGATGGACGCCGACCAGCTCGCGGGCCGTCTCGCCGACGCCGGTTTCGAATCGGCCGCGCTGCACGGCGACCTGCCGCAAGGCGCACGTAACCGCACGATCCGCGCGCTGCGCGAGCGTCGCGTGCGCGTGCTGGTGGCGACCGATGTCGCCGCGCGCGGTATCGACATCCCCGGCATCACGCACGTGTTCAACTACGACCTGCCGAAGTTCGCCGAAGACTACGTGCACCGTATCGGCCGTACCGGCCGCGCGGGCCGCTCGGGCGTCGCGGTGAGCCTCGTGCATCACGCGGAACAGGGCGCGTTGAAGCGCATCGAGCGCTTCGTGCGCACGCCGCTGCCGGTCAACGTCGTCGAAGGCTTCGAGCCGCGCAAGGCGCCGCCTTCGGGCAATGGCCGTCCTGGCTTCGGCGGCCGCGGCCGTCCGGGCGGTAACGGCGGCCGCCGCTTCGGCAGCGGCTCGGGCAAGCCGGGCGGCTACGGCGGCTCGCGCAACGGCAATGGCAACGGCAACAGCTGGGGCAACAAGTCGGCTGGCGGTTCGCGTGAAGGCGGCTATGGCTCGCGCGACGGTCAGGGCGGCTCGCGCGACGGCTACGGTTCGCGTGACAGCTATGGCGGTTCGCGCGACGGCTACGGCGCACGTCGCAACGACGGTCCGCGCTCCGCGCGTCGCGGCGGTTAATCGCCACTCATCGCGGTTTTGTTCGCGGTGAAATGCAGGCAAGCGGTCGAATCCGGCCGCTACACTTGCCGCGTAACCATACTCATCTAACGGATCGGACGGTTTCCCCTTCGTCCATCAGTCAAAAAACCGGTGCTCAGGCACCGGTTTTTTTTCGCCCTCTATCTGCCCACCTTGAATTTCACGATATGAAAATTTTTTTTGTGTCGTAAAAAATCATGCTGCAGGGCACAAGTGGGCGATTGCGATAGGGAAAAAATCGTTTCTCGATACGAAATGAAAAATTCAACTCATTGATTTTTCGAAAAAATAAATATTGGAAAAACGCTTTGTGGCTTCTATTGGCCGATCGGTGATTTGCCTAGACTCTTATATAAGACTTCACGAAACGGAACGCCTCGCAAGGCCAGACGCCTCGTGAAGACAGAGTCACCCATCCTCCCTAACTGGCAAAGAAGGAACACATCATGACGATGACCCGCGAGCAGCAAGCAAAGCAACTCCAGCAACAATGGGAAACCGATCCGCGCTGGAAAGGCGTCAAACGCACCTACACCGCCGACGACGTGATCCGTCTGCGGGGCTCGGTGCAAGTCGAGCACACGCTCGCGAAGCGCGGCGCGGAAAAGCTGTGGGCCGCCGTGAACAGCGAGCCGTTCGTGAACTCGCTCGGCGCGCTGACCGGCAACCAGGCGATGCAACAGGTGAAGGCCGGCCTCAAGGCAATCTACCTGTCGGGTTGGCAGGTCGCGGGCGATGCGAACGTCGCCGGCGAAATGTACCCGGACCAGTCGCTCTATCCGGCCAACTCGGTGCCGCTCGTCGTGAAGCGCATCAACAACACGCTCACGCGTGCTGACCAGATCCAGTGGTCCGAAGGCAAGAATCCCGGCGACGAAGGCTATATCGACTATTTCGCGCCGATCGTCGCCGATGCGGAAGCCGGCTTCGGCGGTGTGCTGAACGCGTTCGAACTGATGAAGGCGATGATCGAAGCCGGCGCATCGGGCGTGCACTTCGAAGACCAGCTGGCGTCGGTCAAAAAGTGCGGTCACATGGGCGGCAAGGTGCTGGTGCCGACCCGCGAGGCCGTCGCGAAGCTGAGCGCCGCGCGTCTGGCCGCCGACGTGTCGGGCACGCCGACCGTGCTGCTTGCCCGCACCGACGCGGAAGCCGCCGACCTCGTGACCTCGGACATCGACGAAAACGACCGCCCGTTCCTCACCGGCGAGCGCACCATCGAAGGCTTCTTCCGCACGAAGGCGGGTCTGGAGCAGGCGATCTCGCGCGGCCTCGCGTACGCACCGTATGCGGACATGATCTGGTGTGAAACCGGCAAGCCGGATCTCGAGTTCGCGAAGAAATTCGCCGATGCGATCCATAAGGAGTACCCGGACCAGTTGCTGTCGTACAACTGCTCGCCGTCGTTCAACTGGAAGAAGAACCTCGACGACGCGACGATCGCGAAATTTCAGCGTGAACTCGGCGCGATGGGCTACAAGTTCCAGTTCATCACGCTGGCCGGTTTCCACGCGCTGAACTACTCGATGTTCAACCTCGCGCACGGTTATGCCCGCAACCAGATGACCGCTTTCGTCGAGATGCAGCAGGCGGAGTTCGCGGCGGCCGAGAAGGGCTTCACCGCGGTGAAGCACCAGCGTGAAGTCGGCACCGGCTACTTCGACGCGGTCACGCAGACGGTCGAGCGCGAAGCATCGACGACCGCGCTGCATGGTTCGACCGAAGACGAGCAGTTCTTCGACAAAAAGGTCGCCTGACGCGAAGGACACGCGGACCGGCCGCCGGCCGGTCCCGTGACCCTATCGAGGCAACGATCGGCAAAAAGTCGAGCGGCACCGTCAGCGCGCCGCCGACGCAGGGAGGGGGAGCCACGCCACCCCCGGGCTCGCAATCAGCGTTGCAACACATGTTGCAATCAGCGTCGCAACCAGTGCTGCGGCGAGCTCCGCTAGCCAGAGTCTGAGAGAAGCCAGCGCGCGCAAACAGCGTGCGGCGAACCTGAACGCGCCGGCGTGGCCGCCGGCGCGTTTTTTTTGCGACATCGTGCAGGTCGAGATGGATACGAACAGCGCACTGTTTCAGCGATACACGATCACCGGAATCTTCGTGTGCGTGAGCACGCGCTGCGTTTCGCTGCCGATCAGCAGGCTGCCGAGCCCGCGGCGCCCGTGCGAGGCCATGAAGATCACGTCGCAGGCGCCCTGCTCCGCCGCTTCGATGATGCCGAGATACGGCGCCGGATGCACGCTCGTGCGGCTCTCGACACTCACCCCCACCCGATGCGCGGCCAGTTCCACTTCACGCAGATGCAGCCGCGCTTCGCGCTCGCTGCGCCGCAGGAACTCGCCGGGCGGTTCGACGGCGACGTCCGAGAACGGCGAGTACGGATATTGCGGCAGACACGCATACGCGGTTACGCGCGCGCCGACCGCTTGCGCGAGGTCGATTGCGCCCGCTATCGCCTTGCGTGACAGGTCTGAACCATCGGTCGGAACCAGGATGTGCGTGAACATGATGTCCTCCGTCGCCGGCTGCGCGCAGCGCCGCGTCAGCGTTCAACGAAGTTCGGCCTGGGGGCCGTTCGAATCGATTGTAGTGCGTGCGGATGTGGGCAGGGATCGGTTGAGGGTCTGTCTGGATATCCGCAATCCATTGCGCATCATACGCCCGCGCGATGCCGCGGTCGGGGTGCCTGCGCCCACATCGGCGCGCTCAGTCCCAGTAACCCGGCTCGCCATAGGTGTGCTTCAGAAAATCGAGAAACAGCCGTACCCGCAGCGGCAAATGGCGACGCTGCGGAAATACCGCGTGAATGCCGACCGGCGGGGCGGCGAATTCGTCGAGCACGGTTACGAGCCGGCCAGCCGCGAGCTCCGCGCCGACTTCCCACCACGAGCGCCACGCGAGCCCGTGTCCGGCGAGACACCATTCGTGCAGCACCGCGCCGTCCGAGCATTCCATCGTGCCCGATACCTTGATCGACACCACCTTGCCGTCCTGCTGGAACATCCAGCCGCGCTGCTGGTTCGCGCTCGCGCCGAGCGCGAGGCAATTGTGGCGCGCGAGATCGGCGAGGCTATGCGGCGCGCCGCGCCGGCTCAGATAGGCAGGAGACGCGACGCACACGCGGCGATTCTCGGCGAGCTTCAGCGACACCAGCGACGAATCCGGCAGCTCCCCCAGGCGCACCGCGCAGTCGAACCCTTCGTTGACCAGATCGACGAGGCGGTCCGACAGATCGAGCGTGATCGACACATCCGGATGCGCGACCGTAAATGCGGGCACCAGCGGCGCGACGTGCCGCCGCCCGAAACCGGCCGGCGCGGACAGCCGCAGATGGCCGCTCGCCTTCACCCCGCCCGCCGATACGCTCGCCTCCGCGTTCTGCATGTCGTGAATGATGCGCTGGCAGTCTTCGAGAAACGCGGAGCCTTCGAAGGTCAGTGTGATCTTGCGGGTCGTGCGCACCAGCAGCTTGACGCCCAGGCGCTCTTCGAGCGCATCGATGCGGCGGCCGATGATCGCCGGCGCGACGCCTTCGGCGAGCGCCGCCGCGGACAGGCTGCCCTTGCCCGCGACGATGACGAAAGTCTCGATCTGCTTGAAACGGTCCATGAACGATGCGCGCCGCGATCAGGCTGAAAAGTGAATGTGCGCGTGAGATTAGGCATATAAAAGTAAAAGATCAAGTGATCTTTAGCCTCTTTTTTTGCGCTTGATGCTACCAATACAATCGATCCCGACCTCTGAATGGAGTGCACGGCAATGTCGGCCACAACGACACCTTCCCCGCGAGCAGTGATCTTCGACGCCTACGGCACGCTTTTCGACGTGCATTCGGTGATCGCCGCCGCGGAGCAACTCTTCCCCGGCCACGGCGATGCACTGTCGCAGCTATGGCGCCACAAGCAGATCGAATACACGCAGTTGCGCACGCTCGCCGCGCGGGTCGATATGCCGGGCCAGCATTACCGTCCGTTCTGGGACATCACGCTCGACGCATTGCGCTTCGCGGCGAAAAAACTTCAGCTCACCTTGGGCCGCGCGGCCGAAAAACGTCTGATGGACGAATACGCGTGCCTGTCCGCGTTTCCCGACGCGGTGCCGGCGTTGCGCGCCTTGCGTGACGCGATGCCCGCGCCGCGCCTCGGTCTCGCGATCCTGTCGAACGGCGATCCGCGAATGCTCGACATCGCCCTGAAGAGCGCCGGCATGAGCGCGCTTTTCGATCACGTACTGTCCGTCGACGCGGTGCGCGCGTACAAGCCGTCGCCCGCCGCTTATGCGCTCGGCCCCGCGGCGTTCGGCGTGGCCGGGCGCGAAATCGTGTTCGTGTCGTCGAACGGCTGGGACGTGGCCGGCGCCGCGTGGTTCGGCTTCACGACGTTCTGGCTCAACCGGCAGAACGCGCCACTCGAGGAACTGGGCGTCACGCCGCACGGCACGGGCGGCGGCATCAACGATCTGCTGAGCTTTCTGCAAGGGCTCGCGTCGCCCGCGCCGTCGCAGACACGGGCCAGTCAAGACCGGCAACCCGGCAGCGGCAAGCGCAAGCGCGCCAGCCCGCGCTGATGACGCTTGCCGCGCCCCGCAACTCACCAACTGCTTTTCAACCATCGCATTGCTGCAATCTGACCGACCAAGGAGAAAACATGACGCACTCGCTATCGCTGCCGCAGGGCATGGAAATCACCGGCGATATCGCGCCCGGCTTTGAAGCGATTCTCACGCGCGACGCGCTGGAACTCGTCGCCGCGTTGCATCGTACGTTCGAGCCGCGCCGCCAGCAGTTGCTGCAGGCGCGCGTCGAGCGCACGCAACGGCTCGACGCCGGCGAGCGACCCGACTTCCTCGCCGCAACGAAAAGCGTGCGCGAAAGCGACTGGACGATCGCGCCGCTGCCGCGCGATCTGCAATGCCGGCGTGTCGAGATCACGGGGCCGGTCGAGCGCAAAATGATCATCAACGCGCTGAATTCCGGCGCGGATTCCTACATGACGGACTTCGAGGATTCGAATGCGCCGAGCTGGCATAACCAGATCACCGGTCATATCAATCTGAAGGATGCCGTGCGCCGCACGATTTCGCTCGAACAGAACGGCAAGTCGTACACACTGAACGACAAGACCGCGACATTGATCGTGCGCCCGCGCGGCTGGCACCTCGATGAGAAACACGTGAAGGTCGACGGCAAGCGCGTGTCCGGCGGCATCTTCGATTTCGCGCTGTACATGGTGCACAACGCGAAGGAACTGGTCGCGCGCGGCTCGGGCCCGTACTTTTATCTGCCGAAGCTGGAGAGTCATCTCGAAGCGCGTCTGTGGAACGACATCTTCGTCGCCGCGCAGGAAGCGGTCGGCGTGCCGCGCGGCACGATTCGCGCGACGGTGCTGATCGAAACGATCGTCGCCGCGTTCGAAATGGACGAGATCCTCTACGAGCTGCGCGAACATAGCTCGGGTCTGAATGCCGGCCGCTGGGACTACATCTTCTCGGCGATCAAGAAGTTCAAGGCCGACCGCGACTTCTGCCTCGCCGATCGCTCGCAGATCACGATGACCTCGCCGTTCATGCGCGCGTACGCGCTACTGCTTCTGAAGACCTGTCACCGCCGCAACGCGCCGGCGATCGGCGGCATGAGCGCGCTGATCCCGATCAGGAACGACCCGGCCGCCAACGACAAGGCGATGGCGGGCGTGCGCTCGGACAAGGCGCGCGACGCGGGCGACGGCTACGACGGCGGCTGGGTCGCGCATCCGGGCCTCGTGCCGGTGGCAATGGAAGAGTTCGTGAAAGTGCTCGGCGACAAGCCGAACCAGATCGGCAAGCAACGCGCCGACGTGCTCGTGACGGCCACCGATCTGCTCGACTTCCGCCCGGAAACACCGATCACCGAAGCAGGCCTGCGCAACAACATCAATGTCGGCATTCACTATCTCGGTTCGTGGCTCGCGGGCAATGGCTGCGTGCCGATCCACAACCTGATGGAAGATGCGGCGACCGCGGAGATTTCACGCTCGCAGGTGTGGCAATGGATCCGCTCGCCGAAAGGCAAGCTCGATGATGGTCGCAAGGTGACGGTCGAGCTCGTGCGCGAATTGGCGATACAGGAACTCGACAAGGTGAAGCAGACGGTCGGCGGCGATGCGAAGCCGTATCAGCGTGCCGCGCAGATCTTCGAGCAGATGTCGACCGCCGAGCAGTTCACCGATTTTCTGACGCTGCCGCTTTATGAGGAAATCTGATGATGGCGATACGGCGGCTCCGCCGCTCATGTCCAGACAGACGCCGGAATGACGATCGCTAGAGCCGCATGATTGCTTTGGGTTGAACGGCGGCGCGCCGGCTGCATGGCCGGTGCGCCGCCGTGCTTTTGCGCACCCGCTCAGCGCGTGCGCCGATGTTCGACCCAGTCGCCCGAGCGAATCTCGGGCAACCCTTTTACCGCGCCTGGCGCGACCGGATAGAAGCGGCAATTCACGACATTGCCATCCACTTTGACCATCACGTCGCGCGCCACAAAGCGATCCTCGACACCCGGATACACCGCCTCGATTTCGTCGAGCACCGCGACGAGCGCATCGTCGATTTCATAGACGTCGCCGCGTACGTCGACGCCCGCTTCGTCGACGACGAGCCCGGGATAGTTACCGAAATCGAACAGCCGGCCGCGCACCGTCGCGCTGCCGAGCAGTGTCGGCGCGGCAATGTCGTTGCGCGCGGCTGCTTCGCCGATGTCGTTCGCTTCGCCGGCACGCAGCGTGCCGTAGATAAAGACGGTTTGCATCGTGGTTGCGTCTCCTGGGAATAGGTGTATGGGTCTCGGGCTGCTGCAAGTCGGGTGTTTCAGCGGCGCTTGCGCGGCGGCTCGAGGGTTATCCGGTTGCGCATGGGTCGCAGCTTCGTCGTGGTCGCGCTTGCGGCTCAGAAGCAAGCCTCACCTCAAGCGGTTTCATCCAGCGCCGCATGCGCGACGAGCACGCCATCTACGTCGGCGTAGATCCATTCGCCTGGCTGCACGAGCGTGCCGGGCAGACGCACCGGCACGTCGCGCTCGCCGGCGCCGCGCTTCTGACCGCGTCGCGGACAAGTACCGAGCGCCGCAATGCCGATGTCGATCTCCTCGAGCTCGAGCGTATCGCGCACGCAGCCGTACAGCACGATGCCCGCCCAGCCGTTTTGCTGCGCGATCTGTGCGAGATTGCCGCCGACGATCGCACAGCGCAGGCTGCCGCCGCCGTCGACGACCAGCACGCGGCCCTCGCCCTGCTCTTCGAGCGTCGTTCGCACGAGCGCATTGTCCTCGAAGACTTTGAGCGTCACCGCGGGACCGCTGAAACACGCGGCACGGCCGAACAACCGGAACACGGGGTCGAGCACGCGCAACGTGCCGAGGGCCAACTGGTCTTCGTGCGCATCGCACAAATCGGCGGTAGCAAAGCTCATGGGACCTCCTGAAGGTTTCGGGCAACCGGCACATTATGCAACGGTCGCGCGCGGGGAGCGTATGCGGCGAACGGCACGTGCGATGAAGAGCATCCGGCGGACACGCTCTACAATGACGAGACCCGCGGCACGCCGTGAGTGGCGAACGTTCCGTTTGCCGCGCGCCGTTATTCGAACCGACCTGGCCATGACTTCGTCCACCGATTCAGCGCTGTTGAGCCGTGTCCGCTTCGCCGACATTCCGCCCGAGTTCGCGCCGACCGATACCCACCCGATTCGCGTGCGTTCGCGGCCGATGCCGGCCGGCTGGCATATCGCGCGTCATACGCATGCGTGGGCACAGGTCGCGTATGCGTCACGCGGCGTGCTGCGTGTCGCGACGACGGGCACCACGTGGATGGTGCCGCCATCGCGCGCGATCTGGGTGCCGCCGCACGTGACGCACGAGGTGGTTGCCGTCGACGATGTGTTCCTGCGCACGCTCTACATCAACGAACGTGCCGTGCCGGCCGGGCTCGATACGCCGCGCGTCGTCGAAGTGTCGAACCTGCTGCGGGAAGTGATCGCAGCGCTCGATACACCCGGGTTGTCCGCCGCGCGCGAGCAATTGCTCGGCGCGCTGGCGCTCGACGAATTGACGCGCTCGGAGCCGCTGCCGCTATCCGTGCCGATGCCTGGCGAGAAGAGACTACGCGCGCTCTGCGAAGCCGTGATCGCGGATCCGACGCATGGCGAGTCGCTGGAGCAGTGGGCATCGACAGTCGGCGCGAGCACGCGCACGATCGCACGGCTGTTCCGCCAGGAACTCGGTGTGAGTTTCTCGCAATGGCGGCAGCAGGCGATTCTTGCGCGCGCCATTCCGCTGCTGAGCCAGGGACGAGCACTATCGCACGTGGCGCGGGAGTTGGGCTATCAAAGCCAGAGCGCTTTTTCCGCAATGTTCCGGCGCGCGTTCGGCGCTAGCCCGCGCGCGTTTATCGAGCGGGGAGCGGAGCACCGTGCGGCCAATGGCGAGCAGCACGATTCGCAGCAGGATGAAGAAACAGCGCAGGATCGCACGGACACGATGGACGTTGGTGGGCGCTAAATCGCCGACGCCCCACAGCACGAGTTGGGGGCACATGAACGCCGATTATCAGTGTAAGTCCCGGCTTAAACCCGCCGTGCAAGATGACGGATCGCGCCTAATTGCGCGAGCCTTGGCCCGGCGAGCTTGTATCCCTTGCGCTGATACAACCGCGCCGCGGGATTATCGACAAACACGCGCAACTGCAACTCCCGCAGTCCGCGCTCGCGTGCCCACTGATGCGAAATGTCGAGCAGGAAAGTGCCTGCGCCGAGCCGCCGATAACCCTCGGCAATCTGTACATCTCGAATATGCAGCGAATCGCCCTCTTCGGTGATGCGCAGCACGCCCATCGGCACACCGTCCACTTCGAGAATGAAATTTTCCGACTCGCGCCAGCTGCCAAGGAACAGATCACCGCGCCAGACCAGATGATGCCGGCGATAGTAGCCGCCCATGTTGTTGCGCGTCAGCGCCTCGGCGAACTCGAAATCATCCATGTTGGCCGTGCGCAGATGAAACGGTGACGGAGCTTCGGTGGGATCGAACATGGCGAGACCGCGAGGATGAATCGGATAAACGGTAAAACAGGCCGCGTACGCTGGCAATGGCTGTTTGTCCCGAGCCGTCACGAAATGCGTTACGGCAGATATTGAAATAGCGCTGTAGAAATAAAAAAGCCCACTCCTTTCGAAGTGGGCTTTCTTGAATCTGGCGGAGCGGACGGGACTCGAACCCGCGACCCCCGGCGTGACAGGCCGGTATTCTAACCAACTGAACTACCGCTCCAGATTTTGTATCGCAGCTCGCGGTGCCATGTCCGCTTACCTGCTGCACCGTTCAAATTTCCAACCGAACGACGCCGATATTCTGGCGTCCCCTAGGGGATTCGAACCCCTGTACTCACCGTGAAAGGGTGATGTCCTAGGCCTCTAGACGAAGGGGACAACGTACTGCTTACACCTTTAATGAAAAAGCCCGTTCAGGTTTGTTTGAACGGGCTTTGTCTGGCGGAGTGGACGGGACTCGAACCCGCGACCCCCGGCGTGACAGGCCGGTATTCTAACCGACTGAACTACCACTCCAGTCTCTACACCCTTGCTTGCGAGCGTCGGTTAATTCTCTGCAAGCCGCGCTGCTTCACTGCTACTCGAACACTAAAGCGACGCTGATGTTTGGCGTCCCCTAGGGGATTCGAACCCCTGTACTCACCGTGAAAGGGTGATGTCCTAGGCCTCTAGACGAAGGGGACAAAATCTTTTCAGATCTGTCGTTAATTCGCTGCTAATTCACGCTAACTTTCAGTTATTTCGCTTCATTAACTGCGAAGACCGATATTTTACTACGCTTTAGTGATTTGTGAAGTCTTTTTTACTACAACCTCAAGACTTCGTAATCACTTCACTCTGCTCTGTTGGTGGAGGTAAGCGGGATCGAACCGCTGACCTCTTGCATGCCATGCAAGCGCTCTCCCAGCTGAGCTATACCCCCTGCAGATCAGAGAAACGAGATTCTAGAGGCCGATCTGCGCTTTGTAAATACCCTTTGAGCAATAACATGCGAATTTTTTTCCGGCCGTATGCAAACCCTCTCATACGAGCCTGATCACGCTCATTAACCCAGCGCTTTTTCAATACGATCGACGACGACATCACGCCCGAACAGCATCAGCACGCTATCGATCGACGGCGTATGCGTGGTACCCGCCACCACCAGACGAACGGGCATCGCGAGTTGCGGCATCTTCAGCTTGTGCGCGCCGAGGGTGGCCTTCAGCGCGGCGGCGATGGCCTCCTTCGTCCACTCGACGCTCTTCAGCGCGGCGGCCAGCTCGGCGAGCGCCGGTCGGACCGTATCGGTTACGTGCTGCGCGAGCGACTCGGCATCGGGCGCCGGCGTGCGATAGAACATCGCGGCGTTCTGGGCGATCTCCTTCACCGTGGACGCGCGATCTTTCATCAGGCCCACCACGGCCACCAGATCCGCGCCTTGCTCGAGCGTGGCTGCGTCGATGCCTAGCTCCGCGAAGAACGGCTTCGCCAGTTCGGCGAGGCGCGCGTTATCGGCTTCCTTGATGTAATGCGCGTTGAGCCAGTTCAGCTTGTCGTGGTCGTACTGCGCCGGCGACTTGCCGAGGTGTTCGAGATCGAACCATTCGATGAATTGCTCGCGCGTGAAAATCTCCGCGTCGCCATGCGACCACCCCAGGCGGGCGAGGTAGTTGACCACCGCTTCAGGCAGGTAGCCCGCATCGCGATAACCGACCACGCTCATCGCGCCATGGCGCTTGCTCATCTTCTCGCCCTGCTCGTTCAGCACGGTCGGCAGGTGCGCATAGACAGGCGGCTCGCCGCCGAGCGCGCGCAGGATGTTGATCTGGCGCGGCGTGTTGTTCACGTGATCGTCGCCGCGAATCACATGGGTGATGCGCATATCGAGATCGTCGACGACGACGCAGAAGTTATACGTCGGCGTACCGTCCGGGCGCGCGATCACGAGATCGTCGAGTTCTTCATTCGAAATTTCGATACGGCCTTTTACCGCGTCGTCCCACGCGACGACGCCGCTCAGCGGATTGCGAAAGCGCAGCACCGGCTTTACGCCCGCCGGCGGCTCCGGCAACACCTTGCCCGGCTCCGGGCGCCAGGTGCCGTCGTAGCGCGGCTTTTCGCCGGCTTCGCGCTGACGCTCGCGCAGCGCGTCGAGCTCCTCGGTCGACATGTAGCACGGATAGACGAGCCCCGCCTCCTGCATCTGCTCGAGCACTTCGCGGTAACGGTCCATGCGCTGCATCTGGTAGAACGGGCCTTCGTCGAAATCGAGGCCGAGCCATGCCATGCCTTCGAGAATCGCGTCGACGGACTCGGTTGTCGAACGCTCGACGTCGGTGTCCTCGACCCGCAGCACGAAGGTCCCTTTCATCTTGCGCGCGAACGCCCACGGATACAGCGCGGAGCGGATGTTGCCGAGGTGGATGAAGCCGGTGGGACTCGGTGCGAAACGGGTACGAACAGAGGTGGTCATTAGCGGTTACTCGGAAAACAGGCGCCGGCGCCCGGGCAAACAGTCTCGCGAAGCGCGGCAGCGGAGCGTGCCCATACGACGCGCAATGCCGCGCACGGACACGAAGGAAAGAAGTGCAAGAGCCGAATTATACCTTCCGCACACGTATTGCCGCCCTCGTCCGGATGGCCAGCCGGCATGTGCGGCAACGCGTTCCGAAGCGCCCGCACGGCGCGGAAAATCCGTTTCCGGAGCTGTCGCGAAGAGCGGCACTGCACCGAATTGCCGCCGCTGTCCAACCCGCTACACAGCCGCTACACAGCCGCGGCCCGCACGTCGCAAAGACCTGACTTCGTCGCGGCATCTCGTCTCGCTGCCGCACTCGAGCACGCGCTACGCCTCTGTCGACCAACCATCCGGAAAAACGCGCGGCGGTTCCCGAATACTTCCTCTGCAACGTTTCATTACAGCCCCCCGCGCGAGCAGATTCTTTGCTTTATGATGTGCGCGCGCCGCGAGTGGGCAGCGGACGAATACCGGCTGTACCCGCCCCGGCGAGTGGCGTCGCCCCGGCGATCCACTTCGTTTGATCCTCTGCCTGATCGCGGCACGCGCGACGCCGCATGCATTGTTCGCACCGTTGCTGGAGAACTCGTTGAAACCCTCGTCCCCCCGCGCGCTCCCTCGTTTTGGCCGGCGCAATTTTTCGCTGGCAGCCGCATCCGCGGTGCTCGCCGCCTGCACTACGACTGGCGGCAAACTCGACGGCACGCCGATCACCGCCACGCCCACTGTCCCGCCTGCTTCGCCTGAAAAAGCGCAGAAGCCCGTGCGCGTTGCGCTCGCGCTCGGCGGCGGTGCCGCGCGTGGCTTTGCGCATATCGGCGTGATCAAGGCGCTCGAGGCACGCAATATCCAGGTCGACCTGGTCGCCGGCACCAGCGCCGGCTCGGTCGTCGGCGCGCTGTACGCGTCGGGAATGAACGGCTTCGCGCTGAACAAGCTCGCGCTCAGCATGGACGAAGCGTCGATCAGCGACTGGGCCATGCCGTTTCGCACGCGTGGTCTGCTGCAAGGCGTGGCATTGCAAAACTACCTGAATACGACGCTGAACAATCGTCCGATCGAGAAGATGGTCAAACCGCTCGGCGTCGTCGCAACCGATCTGCAGACCGGCCAGCCGATTCTTTTCCAGCGTGGCAACACCGGCATCGCGGTGCGCGCATCGTGCAGCGTGCCGTCGATTTTCGAGCCGGTGAAAATCGGCGGTCACGAGTATGTGGATGGCGGACTGGTGAGCCCCGTGCCCGCATCGTTCGCGCGCCGTATGGGCGCCGACTTCGTGATTGCCGTCGATATCTCGCAGCGCCCGGAAACCGGCTTGACCACGAGTTCGTTCGACGTGCTGATGCAGACCTTCACGATCATGGGCCAGACGATCAAGGCCTACGAGCTCGATAAATATGCGGATATCGTGATTCGCCCGAATCTCGCGGCCATGAGCGGCAGCGATTTCTCGCAGCGAAATGCGGCGATTCTCGCGGGCGAGGAAGCGGTTGCGAAAATGATGCCGGAACTGCAGCGCAAGCTCGCGGCCCGCCGGATAGCGGCTTAGGCAGTTCAGGCGCTATTGGCCGATACGGGCGCCGAGCTTCGCGCCCACAGAAAGCCGAGGGCAAATTGAACCCAAGCGCAAAGAGCCTGCTTCGATGAAGCAGGCTTTTTTATCGTCGATTCCGGCTCAGACAGAAGTTAGTTATTTCCGCCGATCGACGCGTTCACGCGCTTGCGCAGATCGTCGCCCTGATACGAGGTCTCGATCCGGCGTGCGCCCGTGAAGCGCTTTTCCCAGTAGCCGTCATCCATGTCGTCGACGCGAATCGTGCTGCCGGTGGACGGCGAATGCACGAACTTGTTGTCGCCGATATAGATGCCAACGTGCGAGAACGTGCGGCGCATCGTATTGAAGAAGACCAGATCACCCGGCTTGAGGTCGCTCACGCGCACCTTCTCGCCCACTCGGCTCATTTCCTCGGCGCGGCGCGGCAATGCGAGACCGAGCGTGTCCTGGAAAACATAGCGCACGAAACCGCTGCAATCGAGCCCGGAGTCGGGCGTGTTGCCCCCCCAACGGTAGCGCACGCCGATCATGTTCAGCGCGCCGACCACCACGTCGCCCGCTTTGCCGGCCATGCCGGAAAGGAACGACCGCGCACCGCCGCTATTGCTGTCGGCGGCAGGAGTCTGGGAAGCGGAGGAGGACAGGACATTCGACCCGGAAGTGGTCGAATAGGAGGCAGTCTGATTGAAACTGCTTGCTTCGTCGGCGAATGCGCCGGAAGTTGCTGCCATCAAGACGCCAATGAACATCCCGGCGACGACGCGCGTGCAAGCCTGGGTTAGATTTCTGTGCTGCATTGGTCGGTAGTTTCTTCCTGAAAATCAGCGGACTGCGAAAAAAAGTTTGGTCGATACTAGCCATTAAGTATTTGCGTGTCAAAACAAATAGAAAAAAACAATCGAGACGCGCACCTAATTGGCGAACAAGTTAAAAATCAACGGTCAAGCGCCGCTTTCAGCAGCTTTTGTGTATACGGATGAGACGGCGTCGCAAAAATGTTCTCGACATCGCCGGCTTCGACAATGACTCCGTTTTGCATTACCACGACACGGTGCGCCATCGCGCCGATGACCTCGAGATCGTGGCTGATGAACACGAAGCCGAGATTGTATTTCTGCTGCAAGCCGGCGAGCAGCTTCAGCACCTGCTGCTGGATCGACACGTCGAGCGCGCTGGTCGGCTCGTCGAGGATCAGCACGCGTGGCTCCAGTACCAGCGCGCGGGCGATCGCGATGCGCTGGCGCTGACCGCCCGAAAATTCGTGCGGATAGCGATACAGCGCGGTGCGGTCGATGCCCACTTCACGCAGCACCGCCACGACCTTGTCGCGGCGCGCCTGCGGGCTCATCTGCGGCCGGTGCAGCGCCAGCCCCTCGCCGACGATCCGCTCGATCGTCTGACGCGGCGAAAGCGAACTGAACGGGTCCTGGAACACAACCTGCATATTCGATCGTAAAGCAGTCTTTTCGGCGCCCCGATAACTGCCGAGCACCCTGCCCTGAAATTCGATCGCGCCGTGCGCGATGCGCTGCAAGCCGAGCAGCGCCATCGCGAGCGTCGATTTGCCCGAGCCCGATTCGCCGACGACGCCGAGCGTCTCGCCCTGGCGCACCGACACGTTCACTTCGTCGACCGCGCGAAAACGCCCGGACTTGAACCAGCCTTGCAAGCCCGGCAGCCTGGTCCTGAAATCGACCGAGACATCGCGCGCCTCGAGCAGCACCGGCGAAATCGGCAGCACCGGCAAAACGGCGCGCTGTGGCCGGCTCGCCAGCAAGCGCTGTGTGTACGGATGGCGCGGCGCGTCGAACACCTGGTCGACCGGACCGGTTTCGACCAGCACGCCCTGTTCCATCACCGCGACGCGCTGCGCAAAATGACGCACCAGATTCAGGTCGTGCGTGATCAGCAGCACCGCCATCCCGCGCTTTTGCGCTTCGTCGCGTTGCAGTTCGAGCAACAGATCGACGATCTGCGCGCGGATCGTCACGTCGAGCGCGGTGGTCGGCTCGTCGGCGAGCAACAGACGCGGCCGGCACGCGAGCGCCATCGCGATCATCGCGCGTTGCCGCTGGCCGCCCGACAGTTGATGCGGATAGCTGTTCACGCGCTTGCCCGGCTCGGCGATGCCGGTGCGCGCGAGCAACTCGACCGTGCGCTTCGCGGCCTCGTGCGCGCTCACGCCGTCGTGCGCGACGATCGTCTCGGCGATCTGGTCGCCGACCGTATAGAGCGGATTGAGCGCCGTCATCGGCTCCTGGAAGATCATCGCGATGTCCGAGCCACGCAGGCCGCGCATCGCGCGCTCGCTTTTTGCGAGCAGGTCTTCACCGTCGAAGCGGATCGCGCCGCTCACCTGCGCGTCGGTCAGCAGGCGCAAGACCGACAGCGCGGTCACGCTCTTGCCCGATCCCGATTCGCCGACCAGCGCGACGCGCTCGCCCCGCGCGATCGCAAGCGACACGTCGTTGACCGCGACGGTATCGCCGAACGCGACGCGTAGATGGTCGAGTTCGAGCAGCGGGGTATCGGTCGATTGCGGATTGCCGTGCGGCGCCGCGCTCATTGATTGCCTCCGGCGCGCATCGCATCGGAGATACGCGTGTCGAGCGCGTTGCGCAGCGCGTCGCCCATGAACGTGAGCAACAGCAGCATCGCCACCAGCACGCCGAAAGTCGACACCGAAATCCACCATGCGTCGAGATTCGCCTTGCCCTGCGCGAGCAGCTCGCCAAGGCTCGGCGTCGGCGGTGGTACGCCGAGCCCGAGAAAGTCGAGGCTCGTCAGCGCGAGAATCGCGCCGCTCATCCGGAACGGCAGAAACGTGATGACCGGCGTCAGGCTGTTCGGCAGCACATGGCGCCACATGATCTGCCAGTTCGACAACCCCATCGCGCGCGCCGCGCGTACGTAGTCCTGCTGGCGGTTACGCAAAAACTCGGCGCGCACGTAATCGGACAACCCGATCCAGCCAAACAGCGACAGCAGCACGATCAGCAGGATGAAGCCCGGCTCGAAGATCGCGGAGAAAATGATCAGCAGATACAGCTCGGGCATCGCGGCCCAGATTTCGATCAGGCGCTGCCCGATGATGTCGATCCGGCCGCCGAAATAACCTTGCACCGCCCCCGCGGCGATGCCCAGTACCGTGCCGATCAACGTCAGCACGAGACCGAACTCGACCGAGACCCTGAAGCCATAAAGCAGGCGCGCGAACAGATCGCGGCCGCGGTCGTCGGTGCCGAGCCAGTTATCGCGCGACGGCGGCGCCGGGTTCGGCACCTTCGAGAAATAATTGAGCGTGTCGTAGTAGTAGCGGTTCGGCGGATACAGCGCGAAGTTGCCCGGCGCGTCGAAACGATGCTTGATATACGGATCGAGATAGTCGGCCGGCGTCGGAAAGTCGCCTCCGAAGGTGGTCTCGGCATAGGTCTTGAACATCGGGAAATACAGGTGGCCGTCGTAGCGCACCACCAGCGGCTTGTCGTTCGACCACAAGGGCGCCGCAAGGCTCGCCGCGAACGCGACGACGAACACGATCAGGCTCCAGTAACCGAGCCGCTGCTGACGAAAACGCTGCCACACGCGGCGCGCGGGCGTCGGCGACATCAGTGCGTGCGCGGGTTCGGTGCGCGCCGCCGCATCGGCGCAAAGGCGGGCTCGATTCATCAGCGCTCCAGTTGTTCGAATTGGATGCGGGGATCGACCCACACGTAGCAGAGATCGGAGATCAGCTTCGTCACGAGACCGATCAGCGTGAACACGTACAACGTGCCGAGCACGACCGGGTAGTCGCGCCGCATCACCGATTCATACGACAGCAGCCCGAGCCCGTCGAGCGAAAACAGCGTTTCGATCAGCAGGCTGCCGGTGAAGAAAGCACCGATGAATGCAGCAGGAAAACCGACGATCAGCGGCAGCAGCGCATTGCGGAACACGTGCTTCCACAGCACGCGCTTTTCCGACAGCCCCTTGGCGCGCGCGGTCAGCACGTACTGCTTGCGGATCTCGTCGAGAAACGCGTTCTTGGTCAGCATCGTGACGACCGCGAAGCTGCCGACCACCGACGCGGTGACCGGCAACGTGATGTGCCAAAGATAGTCGAGCACCTTGCCGACCGTGCTCAACTGGTCCCAGTTATCCGACGTGAGATTGCGCAGCGGAAAGAGCTGCAAAAACGTGCCGCCGCCGAACAGCACGAGCAGCAGCACGCCGAGCACGAAGCCCGGAATCGCGTAGCCGATCAGCACGATGAGGCTCGTCGCGATATCGAAGTGCGAGCCGTTGCGCACCGCCTTCGCGATACCGAGCGGCACCGATATCAGATACGTGAGAAAGAACGTCCATAAGCCGATACTGATCGACACCGGCAGCTTCGATACGATCAGCGACCACACGCTTTGATGGCGGAAATAGCTTTGCCCGAGATCGAACGTCGCGAAGCGTTTGAGCATCAGCACATAACGTTCGAGCGGCGGTTTATCGAAACCGTACAGCTGCTTCAGTTGCGCGAGCTGTTGCGCGTCGACGCCGGTATGCGCGCGCAGCCCGAATGGCGATGCGCTCTCCGCGCCCTTGCGCAGCTCGTGCTGCATCTGCTCGACGGGGCCGCCAGGCACGAACTGGATCACGACGAACGTCAGCGTCAGCACGCCGAGCAGGGTCGGGATCATCAGCAGCAGGCGTTTGAGGATGTAGCTCCACATAGACGGTATTCCGGTGCGAAGGCGTTCTGGTAAGCGATCAATCGGTCAGCGAGTCGATATACGAACGACGCGCGAACGATGCATCGGCGCGGCTACGGTTTCGACGGCCCGGAGGCCGGCAGCGGAATGTGCGCATGCGCTTGCGGGTTTTCGTACCACCACATCGACGTGATCCAGCCTTCCGCGCCATAGTACAGCGGCAGCGTCTTCGGCCACGCGAGACCGCGCCTGAATGCAACCCGGTGCGTGGCACTGTACCAGTGCGGCACGACATAGTAGCCATGCATCAGCAGACGGTCGAGCGCGTGTGCGGCGTCGGTCAGTTGTTCGCGCGTTTGTGCGTGCACGAGCGCGTCGAGCACCGCGTCGATCACCGGCGACTTCACGCCGATCACATTGTCCGAGCCGGTCGTATCGGCTGCCTTGCCGCCGAAGCGGTTGATCTGCTCCGAGCCCGGCACCTGCACGTCCGGCATGCGCATCGTCGTCACATCGAAATCGAACGCGTCGAGCCGCTTCTGATACACCGCGAAATCGACCGCGCGAAACGTTGCAGTAATGCCGAGCTTTTGCAGATTGCGCGTGAAGGTCGCGACGATCGGCTCCATCGACGCGGCCGAACCCGAATCGTCGAGGATCTCGAACTGGAACGGCTCGCCCTTCGCATTGCGCAACGCACCGTCGCGATAGACCCAGCCGGCCTGCTGCAACAGATCGCGCGCCTGCAGCAGATTCGCGCGCAGCGAGCCGGGGGGATCAGTGTCGGGCTGCTTCGGCATCGGTCCGAACACGGCTGGGTCGAGCTTGTCGCGCCACGGTTCGAGCAGCGCGAGCTCACCCCGCGACGGCAGCCCTTTCGCCTGCCATTCGGTGTTGGCAAAAAAACTGTCGATACGCGTGTATTGATTGAAAAACAGTTGCCGGTTCAGCCATTGAAAATCGAGCGCCAGATCGAGTGCTTTGCGCACGCGCACGTCCTGAAACAGCGGCCGCCGCATATTGAGGATGAAGCCTTGCATGCCGGTGCCGTTGTGCTGCGGGAATACGCGCTTGATCAGCTCGCCGCTGTCGAAGCGCTTGCCGACGTCGCGCCGCACCCAGTTGCGCGCGATGTATTCGACCAGCGCGTCGTATTCGCCGGCCTTGAACGCTTCGAGCCGCGCGGTCGCATCGGCGTACAGCTTGTAGACGATGCGATCGAAGTTGTTCATGCCAACGCGCACCGGCAGATCGCCGCCCCAGTAGTTCGGGTCGCGTTTGAAGGTGATCGTGCGGCCGTTATCGTAGCTCTCGATCAGATACGGACCACTGCCGATCGGCTGTTCGAAGGCGAGCTGATCGAACGGGATGCGGCTGCCGTCCGGCTTCATCCCCCACTTGCGCGAGAACACCGGCATGCTGCCCGCGAGCAGCGGCAGCTCGCGATTGCGATCGTGAAACTCGAAGCGCACCGTGCGCGGATCGACCACCACCGCGCGCTTGATCTCGCCGAAGATCGACGCGTATTGCGGCGCGGCTTGCGGGCTCTTTAGGGTGTCGAGCGAGAACTTGACATCGTCGGCGGTGACGGGATCGCCGTTCGAAAAGCGCGCGCGTGGATTGATATGGAACGTGACCGACAGGCCATCGGGCGCGACGATGATGTCGTCGGCCAGCAGCCCGTACGCGGATGCGACTTCGTCCGCGCTGCCGATCGTCAGACTCTCGAACATCAACTCGAGGCCGGGTGCCGCGTTGCCACGCAGCGTGAACGGGTTGAACTTGTCGAAGCTCGTCAGACGGCTCGGGTTCGCGAGCACCAGCGTGCCGCCCTTCGGCGCATCGGGATTGACGTAGTCGAAATGTTTGAAGCCGGCCGGATATTTCGGCTCGCCGTATTGCGCGATCGCGTGGACCGCATGAGCCCGCGTCGCGGCGAACAGACTGGCGAAGGCCAGCACGAGGGCGCATAAGACGCGCAAGGATCCGTGGATCACGCTGTGTCGACATGCAGCAGGCGCTTGAACCCGTCGCGAGCCAGTTGTCATAGAGATCGTGCTGATGAGTGGGCAATGGCGGTGTGAAGGATTCTACCCAATTAGTCCGTCCGCTCCGCCAGCCCTATCAGCTCGATGCGTTGAACCGCGTCGCCATCCAATGTTCGCGCCAAACAAAAACCGCCCTTGCGGGCGGCTCGTTTCATCGATGAGGCGCAACTCAATGCCGACCGCGGCCGTGATCGTGATGGCCGTGATCGTAGCCGCGGCCATAGCCGTGACCCGGCGGATGGTGGCGATACCAGTCATCGCGCGCCCAGTAGCGATGGCCGTCCCAGTAACGGTCGCCATGCCAGCCGATCACGATCTGTGGACCGCCGTAATAGACGGGCGCCGGCTGATAAACGACGGGCGGCGGAGGCGGCGGTGCATAGACCGGAGCCGGCGCAACGTAGACCGGCGCGGGAATACCGATGTTCACGCCGACATTGAGACCCCCTGCCATCGCGGCACCCGATGCACCCAACGTCAACACCCCGAGCAGAAGCGGAACAAGACGAGCGGACTTCATTGATCACCTTTGTAGGAACGTGTTTTGTTGGCGGAAATATAGCGCAACGCAGCGTCATGCGTATTTCAACTTTGTAATAACTGATGCTGAAAATCGCGGTGTCGAGCGGCGGGTAACGTCTCGTTACATCGGACAGACGGTGGTGAAAAAGGCGTCGTCGATCATGGCCGGACTGCCATTGCGCGGTGGCTGAGTTCTTCTCCCGAAGCCGCATTCGGCACGCGTTTCGACGTACTTTGCGCGGCGGACGATGTCATCGTTGGCCGCGTTATTTTCGACGACGACCCAGTCTCATTCCACATCGTAAAAACTTAATTCTGCCGTTAACTGATCGCCCCTATTTTCGGCTTTCATTCGCTCTTCACTCGATTGACAATCGCCGATGCTCTCGAATCTTCGTGGAGATAGCACTTTCGCTCGATTGAACCGCAGTCCTTCACCTTCTCACATGCACCAGCGCGGCATTGAAGCACGTATCAACAGCGAACCTCGATTGAGCTTGTGCTCAACGCGAAAGCCCTTGTAGCGTGTTAGGCACTTCTGCTAAGGGTTGCAAAGTGAACAAGCATAAGCACGGAGAATACGACGAAGCGCAAGCCGGCCAGAGTTTCGGGCAATCGCTCCGGGAGGCCTGGACACGCAGGCATTCGGCGCGGCTGACTGGCCCTGCCGATCTGGCTCACGCGAGCTCGATACAATCAGGCATCCGGCGTATCAGGTGCCAAAGGTTCCTCTTCACCCACCGGCTCCACTGTCACCCCGACATCCAGCACCTGATCCGCTCCGCCACCCCGGATCACTCCGCGCAACGGTGCGACGTCGGCATAATCCCGCCCCACCGCCAACATCACATAATCATCCCCCGGCGCGCGATCATTGGTCGGATCGAGCTGCAACCACCCCTGGTCCTCCGGCCACGCCGGGTCATACACCTCGACCCACGCATGCGAAGCATCCGCGCCGATCAGACGCGGCTGCCCCGGCGGCGGCTCGGTCAGCAGATAGCCGCTCACATAGCGCGCCGCCAGTCCGAGCGAGCGCATCGCCCCGATCATCACGTGCGCGAAATCCTGACAGACCCCCTTGCGCAGGGCCAGGGCATCGAGCGCCGAGGTATTCACGTCGGTACTGTTCGGCGTATAGGCGAAATCGGCGTGAATGCGCCGCATCAGATCCCACGCGCCCTGCACCAGGGGACGCTGCGGCGTGAAGCTGACGATGCCGTATTGCGCCAGCGTGTCGGACGTCACGATATGCGGCGAATCGAACACGAACTCGCTCGCGGCATCGTAAGGCTGCCCTGCCTGATACGCGAGCCGCCCGGCCACCAGTTCCCAGGGCATCGACCAGTCCCCGGGCTCGGCAATCGCCGCGGGCATCACGCCTCGGCTGCCGGTCACGCGCGCCGACGGCGTCACGCGTACCAGGCTGTGGCTGCGCACCATCAGCTCCTCGTGCGGCAAGTCCAGCGAGAAGAACGTGCGTGCATTGCCGAACGCGTCGACCGCCGTCATGAAGGCCCCTGGGTCCGGCGTGACCTGCAGCTCGAATTCGAGCAGCTGCTGGCGCATGCACGCGAGCGGCGTAAGCCGGGCCAGATGCCGCGCGCCTTCGACGCGGGCCGCGTAGCGATAGTGCGTATCGTGCGTCACGCGCAGCAAACGCCCCGCCGCCGCGGGCGTTTGCGCCCCCATCGACTGCGATTGCGATTGCGATGGGCCCTGTTCCTGGTTCGGCAATGGCTGCGTCATCGACATCACCCCCATAAGGCACGGCCGGATTCGCGCACGTGACTGAAATACCGCTCGCCGATGCGGTTCGCCAGATCCCGCACCACCTCGTGCACGCCGCGCAGATGCTCGAGCAAGGGCTCGTAGCCGCTCATTGCATCGCCCTCGCACAGCGCGTGCAGGGACCACTTCGTAATGTCGGGCACGCCCGCCGCCAGATCAAGCAATACATGACCTTCGCCGCGTTCGACCTTCTCCAGACGCGAGCGCATCTTGTATGCGGTCCAGGCCAACGAATGCGGGTTATCGGTATCGAGCACCAGCAGCGCGAGCAAGGGCGCCACATCGAAGCAACGCTGGAACTGCGAGCGGAACGTAATGCTGCTGTCGAACAATTCGAGCACCAGCTCGAAGCCGTCCTGCCTGAGCACCGCCTGCCCTTCGAAAGCCGCGATCAGCACGCCGCTCAGGAATTCGAGGCGCTCGATCTGACGGCCTATCGACAGCAGGCGCCAGCCGTCGTCGCGCGTCATGTGATCGGATTGGGCGCCGGTAATCGCCGACAGGATCCGGATTAGTTGATCGAGCGTCTGTGCAACCGAATTGCCGGACTGGTCTTCCGCTTCGTCGACCTCGCCGCGCGGACGGAATAGCTGCGTGGCTTCGTCGATCAGTTGCCACTGCTCGCGCGACAAACGTTCGCGGATGGCCGCCGCCGCACCTCGCATGCCATACAGGCTCGCGGCAATCCCCGTGCCGCGATCGGCGCGCGGCGTCAGCGAACGCACCAGCGCCTGCTGGAATGCACGCGGCGCTTCCACCGCCGACGGCGCGTCGGCCGGCAGCAGATAACACTCCTGACTCAATACGTCGAGCAGTTCGAGATAAGCCTGACTCTCGACATCCTCCTCGCCGCGCAAACGGTCGAGCGCGGCGCGCGCCAGGCGCGTCAGGTTGGCTGCACGCTCGGTGTAGCGGCCCAGCCAGAACAGATTCTCGGCCGCCCGGCTCGCGATCATGCGTGGCCGCTCGACCAGGTCGTCAGGCCCCAGGCGGGTTTGCAGCAAGGTGGTGTGGTCGACGGCGCCGCCGGTAATGACCCAGGTATCGACGGTGCTGCCGCCGCCCGGCATCGGCGCATTGAACAGCTCGCCCAGCGTGCCGATCCGAGTCAGTCCGCCCGGCAGCACACGCCAGGATCCGGCGCCGTCGCTGAGCACGAACACGCGCGTCAGCATGGGCCGCGGCACGATGCGGGCGCCGACTTCGTGCGCGCCTTCGCGGCTGGGCCAGGTCGGCGTCTGGGACGGCGGCACGTCGGCCTGCACCGTATAGTCGGCCGGCCGCGCGGCGATGCGTGCACGCCATTCGGCCAGCGCATGGGCCGACAGACGCGCGCCCAGCACCGGCTCGAATGCCTGGGCGCCGGGCCGGCTGACCGTGGAGCGAATCACGCTGCGCGCGAGATTCGGCAGCACTTCCTGACATGCGGCCGCCTCGCCGCACCACCAGGTCGGCACCGCCGGCAACAACAGGGTTTCGTCGAGCAGCGCTTCGGCCAGGTGCGGCATGAAGCCGAGCACTGCGGGCGACTCCAGAAAACCGGCGCCCGGCATGTTCGCGAGCAGCACATTGCCTGCGCGCACCGCCTGCAGCAGGCCGGGCACGCCCAGCATCGAGTCCGAGCGCAGTTCGAGCGGATCGAGCCAGACGTCGTCGACCCGACGCAGGATGCCGTGCACCGGCTCAAGGCCCGAGAGCGTCTTGAGATAGACACGCTGGTCGCGCGCGGTCAGATCGCCGCCCTCGACCAGCGTCAGGCCGAGATAGCGCGCCAGATAGGCATGCTCGAAATAGGTCGCGGCGTGCGGCCCGGGCGTCAGCAGCACGATGCGCGCATGGCGGCCGGCCGGACTCAGCGACTGCATGCCCTGCAGCAGCGCGCGATAGCTGGCCGCCAGACGCTGCACCTGCATGCCGCGGAACGCGCGCGGAAACAGATTGGAAACGATCAGGCGGTTTTCGAGCAGATAGCCGAGCCCGGAAGCGCCCTGCGTATGCTGGGCCATCAGGTGCCACTGACCGGTCGGGTCGCGCGCGAGATCGAAGGCCGCCACATGCAGCCAGGTATTGCCGGGCGCACACGCGCCATGCATCGGCCGCAGATAGCCCGGATGCCCGGTCACCAGCGCCGGCGGCAGCAGGCCCTGGGTCAGGACACGCCGTTCGCCTTCGTAGACATCGCGCAGGATCGCATTGAGCAGGCGCGTGCGCTGCAGTACGCCCGCCTCGATGGTCGACCAGTCGTCCTGTGCGATCAGCGACGGCAGCAGTTCGAGCGACCAGGGCGGACTCGCATCGCTGCCGCGCGCGGGTTCGGGCAACTGATAGACCAGCCCGTTCTCGCGCATGCGCCGGTGCAGCACGTCCATGCGCCGGCCGAAATCGGCCAGGCCCGCATGTCCGATGTGCGTGAAAAAGTCGCGCCAGACCGGCGCCATCAGTGCGCTGTTCAACTGCGCAGCACCGCCGCGCAGCTCGTCAAAGCGGCCTGCGAGCGCAGGCGCCGCCAGCGAAACAGCGAAATCGGCGGCATCCTGCCGCGAGCCTGTCTCGAAAAGCGTCTGCATCGCCTCGGCAATGGTCGAATCGTCGTGAAGAAGTGGGGGCACGGTCACTGGTATCGATGGCGGCGCCGGTCCGTGCCTGCCTGATTGCCGGCACAGCGACCGCCGCCTTCTTCGTCAGGGTGGCATCCTAACATCCCGGCGTGACGCCACCCTCTGCCAGTTTACGTACGCCGCAGGTCGAGCGTGAACGGAAACTCGCGACTGCGCGTAGCCGGCTCCACCACCATGCGGCCCGGCGTGTGGCCGAGCGACACGAAACGCGTCAGACGCCGGCTTTCGGCTTCGTAGGCGTTGACCGGGAAGGTGTCGTAACTGCGGCCGCCCGGATGCGATACGTGATACTGGCAGCCGCCCAGCGAGCGCTCCATCCAGGTATCGACGATATCGAAGGTGAGCGGCGCCTGCACGCCAATGGTCGGATGCAGCGCGGAGGCCGGCGCCCAGGCCTTGTAACGCACCCCGGCCACGTACTCGCCGACCGTGCCGGTCGGCTGCAGCGGTAGCGCATGACCGTTGGCGGTCACCACGTAGCGGTTGTCGTTGAGGCCGCTCACGTGGATCTCCAGGCGTTCGAGCGACGAATCGACATAGCGCACCGTGCCGCCGATCGCACCCTCCTCGCCCATCACATGCCACGGCTCGAGCGCGCCGCGCACGCTCAGGCGGATGCTGCGCACGTCGAGCTCGCCATAGAGCGGGAAACGGAACTCGAAATGCGGCGCGAACCAGACCGGATCGAAAGCAAAGCCCGCCTCGCGCAGTTCGGCCAGCACATCGTCGAAATCCATCTTCAGGAACGCCGGCAGCATGAAGCGGTCGTGCAGTTCGGTCCCCCAGCGCGTCAGCGGCACCGTGTACGGCGTGCTCCAGAAGCGCGCGATCAGCGCACGCAGCAGCAATTGCTGCACCACGCTCATGCGGGCATGAGGCGGCATTTCAAACGCGCGCAGTTCGAGCAGGCCGAGCCGGCCGGTCGCCGAATCGGGCGAATAGAGCTTGTCGATGCAGAACTCGGCGCGGTGCGTATTGCCGCTCACGTCGATCAGCAGATTGCGCAGCACGCGATCGACCAGCCACGGCGGCATGTCCTGGCCGAACAGCAGCTTGGTGCGCTGGATCTCCTTGAATGCGATATCGAGCTCGTACACCTGGTCGTTGCGCGCCTCGTCGATGCGCGGCGCCTGGCTGGTCGGGCCGATGAACAGGCCTGAGAACAGATAGGACAGGGATGGATGGTTGTGCCAGAAACCGATCAGGCTGGCCAGCAGGTCCGGACGGCGCAGGAACGGACTGTCGACCGGCGTCGCCCCGCCGAGCGTGAAATGGTTGCCGCCGCCCGTGCCGATATGGCGGCCGTCCATCATGAATTTCTCGCTCGACAGACGCGAGCGCCAGGCTGCGTCGTAGAGGAACTCGGTGTGCTGAACCAGTTCGTCGAAATTGAAGGCCGGATGGATATTGACCTCGATCACGCCCGGGTCGGGCGTGACCTGCAGCATGCGCAGACGCGCGTCGCGCGGCGGCGGATAGCCTTCGAGCACGACCTTCATCTGGAGTTCGGCCGCCGTCAGCTCGATCGCCGTCAACAGATCGAGATAATCATCGAGGCGGGCGAGCGGCGGCATGAATACATACAGGATGCCATCGCGTTGCTCGACGCACAGGGCCGTGCGCGTAATCCAGGCAGCGGATTCGAAGCGCTCGGGGAAGCGCCCGGGGTCTTCCGGCGAAGGCGCCTCGCCCGGACCCTGGGTCCCCCTGCCGGCACTACTGCCGGACTGGAACTGCGTGCGCGCCGTGGCCATGCGCTGTGCATGTTCCGGCAGATACGCAGGAGCGCCGGCCAGGCCCAGATAGCGGGCGCGCAGTTCGGCGGCCGTCGGCAAGGGTTCGGGCGTATCGAACGGATCGCGCTCGATCAGATACGGGTAGTCGCCACGGCTCACCCAGGGCAGCGAATCGAGCGGCAGGCGATAACCCATCGGCGAATCGCCGGGAATCAGATACATGCGTTCGTCGCGGAAGAACCACGGCCCGGTCTGCCAGCGCGGCCCTTCCAGGGCTACCGCTTCCCGCGGCTGAAGCGGCAGCACATAGCCGACCACGGTGTCGAGCTTGCGCGAAAAAACGCGGCGCAGACGCTCGCGTTCGAGTTCATCGTCGAGACGCGCGTCGAATGGATCGACGTTGACCGGCAGGCGGCGTTCGCGCCACAGGTAGTACCAGACGTCCTCGTAACCCGACTGGATGAATTCGTCGCTCAGCGACAGATGCTTCGCCAACTCATGGATAAAGCGCCGCGCATCCGCGCTGGTGTACGACGAGGGTTCGCGTTCGTCGGCAAACAACCCAGGGTCGTGCCAGAGTGTTTCGCCATCGGCGCGCCAGAACACCGACAGCGCCCAGCGCGGCAACTGCTCGCCCGGATACCACTTGCCCTGCCCGAAATGCAGGAAGCCGCCCGAACCATATTCGGCACGCAGGCGCTGCACCAGCTCGGTTGCATAGCCGCGCTTGGTCGGCCCGAGCGCGTCGGTATTCCACTCGGCGCCGTCACGGTCGCCGATCGACACGAAGGTCGGCTCGCCGCCCTGCGTCAGACGCACATCGCCGGCCGCCAGCCGCGCATCGACCTCGGCGCCGAGCGCCAGCACGCCCGCCCACTGTGCTTCGCTATAGGGCAGCGTCACGCGCGGTGATTCGTAGATGCGCGAGACCGTCATCTCATGCTCGAAACTCACCTCGCATTCGTCGATCAGGCCTTCGACCGGCGCGGCGCTGGTCGGCTGCGGCGTGCAGGCGAGCGGGATATGCCCTTCCCCGGCCAGCAGGCCCGAGGTCGGGTCGAAGCCGATCCAGCCCGCGCCGGGCAGGTAGACCTCGCACCAGGCATGCAGATCGGTAAAGTCGTATTCGGTGCCGCTCGGGCCATCCAGCGATTTGACGTCGGGCGCGAGCTGGATCAGATAACCCGACACGAAGCGCGCGGCCAGTCCGAGATGGCGGCACAGTTGCACCAGCAGCCAGCCGCTGTCGCGGCACGAACCCGAGGCCAGCTCCAGCGTTTCGACCGGCGTCTGCACGCCGGGCTCCATCCGCACCAGATAGCGGATGTCGCTCTGCAGCTTCTGGTTCAGCGCGACCATGAAATCGATGGTGCGCTTCGGACCGCGATCGATGCCGGCCAGATAGGCCTGAAACGCGGGCGACGCGCTCGCGGCGGCATCGCAGGCAAGGTAGGGGGCAAGCTCCTGCTTGAGCGCATCGTCATAGACGAACGGATAGTTCTCGGCCGCTTCCTCGAGGAAGAAGTCGAACGGGTTGTACACCGCCATCTGCGCGACCAGATCGATCGTGATCTCGAAGTGATCGGTCTGCTCGGGAAACACCAGCCGCGCCAGGTAGTTCGCGAACGGATCCTGCTGCCAGTTGACGAAATGCCGTGCCGGGGACACGGTCATCGAATACGACAGGATCGGCGTGCGGCTGTGGGGCGCGGGCCGCAATCGGACAATCTGCGGTCCGAGCCGCACGGAGCGGTCGTATCGGTACCGGGTGGTGTGGTGTAGCGCGACGTGGATGGTCATGGCTGGCCGTAGGGTTCGGAGTGCAGCAATGGATAGGAAGCAAACCTATGACGTCGGACTCAGACAAGTTCCGGTGCCGGAATCACATTGACCTCGGTGGCGACGAGACGCGCGCCCAGGCCGGTCACGGCCCGCGTATCGTCCACGCCGAAGCCGACCGCAAGGCGCACGTAGCGCTCATCCGGGCAGCGGTTCATGCGCGGATCGAAACCGACCCAGCCGAGTCCCTCCACATAGGCCTCGGCCCAGGCATGCATCGCTTGCGGCGCGCCTGCCGCCGATGTCATCACCTGGCTTTGCGCACGACCTGCGCCGGGCGCCTGGCCGCCCGCCTCGGCGGTACCCGCCGACTGACTCATACTCATGAGCACGGCGGCACGCGGCGCGCCGCCATCGCCCATCAAATAACCGCTCACATAGCGCGCAGGAATCTCGAGATGGCGCGCCACGGCGATAAACAGCGCAGGCGCGTCCGGCGCCTCTTGCCCGGCTTCCTTGTCGGCGCCGCCCGCCGGCGGCCATTGATGAATCGACGACATCAGGGCATGCAGTACGTCGAGCCGTCCCGATTCGGCCGGCAAGGTGTCCATCGTCGCTTCCATCAATCCCGCGGGCGCCGACTCCGGCCAATCCTTCGAGATACGCTCGAACACCCATGGCGGCGCATAGTCGTCGCTCACGCCGACCACGCCGGCCCGATCCTGGGTCTCGACCACGCCCGCCGCGATGATCGAGAGCTCGTTGCGCGTACTCGCATGACGCACCAGATCGATACCGTTGCCCAGACCATCCACGTAGCCGAGTTCGGGCTCGATGCCGTCGATCGTGACCTGCCAGGCGCGCACGGTCTGCCCCGGGCCGCTCTGCGGACGCAAACGCAGGCGCTGCATCACGTAGGGGGCATTGTCGTCGCGCTCGAAACGCGTGGTATGACGAATTGCCAGGCGCATGGCATACCTCAATCGAAGTTGTAGGCCTGGGCGATTTCGGCGCCCAGACTGTTGTTGCGGTTGATGAAATCGGTAAGAAACTCATGCAGGCCGCTGCGGAAGATGCGTTCGACCGAGTTATCGGTGAGCGACTTCAGGATGCCGGCAGCGGTCTCGTGGCACGGATGCGTCGTGCCGTAGTCGAACGTCAGATGGTCGAGGCTGCGTGCGATCCAGCCGTAGCAGAAGCGCAGCGAACGCGGCATGCGCCGGTTCAGAATCAGGTAGTCGGCGATATGAACCGGCCGGTACTGCACGTCGTAGACCCAGCGGTACGAGCGGTGCGCCGACACCGAGCGCAGAATCGATTCCCATTGATAGGTATCGAGCATGCCGCCGACCTGTGAGACCGACGGCAGCAGCACGTGATACTTCACGTCGAGAATGCGCGCGGTATTGTCGGCGCGCTCGATGAACGCGCCGATCTGCGCGAAATCGAAAATCTCGTTGCGTAACAGGGTGCTGTAGAAACTGCCGAGAATCAGTGCGGTGGAGCGCTTGATCTGGTCGAGCACCACCGGCAGCTCGCCCGGCGGCACCGGCTTCGCGAAGATCTGCCGGAACAGCAGGCAGCTCTCGTTGACGCTCTCCCAGGCCTCGCGCGTCAGCGCCGTGCGCACCATGCGCGCGTTCGAGCGCGCGTATTCGATGCACGACACCACGCTCGACGGGTTGTCGCGATCGCGCAGCAAATAGTCGACGACATGCTCGACACTGTATTGCTCGTATTTCTTGCAATAACCCTCATCCGCGTCCGAACTTTTCAGTACCGGCGCCCATTCCGTCGCGGCGTCCTCGGAACGCGTCAATGCCATGCGCAGGCCGGCATCCATGATGCGCGCGGTATTTTCCGCCCGCTCGATATACCGGTACATCCAATAGAGTCCGCTTGCCGTTCGTCCAAGAAGCATGTGCCACCCGCATTAGATCGTTGTTCCAGACCACCGTTGCGCCATTCAGTCGGCCAGCACCCAGGTATCCTTGGTGCCGCCGCCCTGGCTCGAATTGACCACCAGCGACCCCTCCTTGAGCGCCACGCGCGTCAGGCCGCCCGGCGTGATGCGGATGCGGTCGGACACCAGCACGAAGGGGCGCAGATCGACGTGGCGCGGCGCCAGGCCTTTTTCGGTCAGGATCGGCGTGGTGGATAGAGCCAGCGTGGGCTGGGCGATATAGTTGGTCGGATTCGCGCGCAGCTTGGCCGCGAAGGTCCCGATCTCGCTCTTCGACGAGGTCGGCCCGACCAGCATGCCGTAACCGCCCGAGCCGTGCACCTCCTTCACCACCAGCTCATCCAGGTGGTCAAGCACGTAGCGCAGGCTGTCGGGCTCGGCGCAGCGCCAGGTCGGCACGTTCTCGAGCAGCGCGCGACGTCCGGTGTAGAAGCGGATGATTTCCGGCATATACGAGTAGATCGCCTTGTCGTCGGCGATACCGGTGCCCGGTGCATTCGCGATCGTGATGTTGCCGGCGCGATAGACGTCCATGATGCCGGGCACGCCCAGCACCGAGGTGGGGTTGAACGTGAGCGGATCGAGAAAGGCGTCGTCGACGCGGCGGTACAGCACGTCGATGGGCCGGAAGCCTTCGGTGGTACGCATGGCGACGCGGCCATCGATCACCTGCAGATCCTGCCCCTCGACCAGGTGCGCACCCATCTGGTCAGCCAGGAACGCATGTTCGAAATACGCCGAGTTATGGATACCGGGGGTCAGTACCGCCACGGTCGGATTGTCGGCATGGCCGCCCGGCGGGCACACCGCCGCCAGCGACTGGCGCAGTAGCTGCGGATAGTTTTCGACCGGCCGCACGCGAACCCGCTGAAACAACTCGGGAAAGAGCTGCATCATGGTCTCGCGGTTCTCGAGCATGTACGACACGCCCGACGGCGTACGCGCATTGTCCTCGAGTACGTAGAACTGATTTTCGCCAGTCCGCACGATATCGATGCCGATGATGTGCGTATAGACACCGCCGGGCGGCCGAAAACCGATCATCTCGGGCAGGAAGGCCGCGTTCTGTGCGATCAGGTGCCTGGGCACGATGCCCGCGCGCACGATTTCCTGGCGATGGTAGATATCGTCGAGAAAGGCATTGAGCGCCATCACGCGCTGCTCGATGCCGAGCGATAGATTCGCCCACTCCTGGCCCGACAGGATACGCGGCACGATATCGAACGGAATCAGCCGTTCGGCCGCCTCGGTCTCGCCATAGACATTGAAAGTGATGCCGGTACGCCGGAATACGGCCTCCGCGTCGTGCGCCTTGCGGGCAAGGCCCGCGGGATCCTGGGTATCGAGCCATTGCTTGAGGTACGCATAAGGTGTGCGTACGGTGTCGCCGGACTTCAGCATTTCGTCAAACGGCATCATGGATCTGTCCCCAATGATGGTGCCGCGATAGGTGCGGCACTCTCAGCTTATGCACGGGCAAGGAATGTGCCTTGCGCCGATGACGCTTTTCCGCTGGTTCCTGCCCCGCCAACGAGCCGCATGACGTAGATCGGCACCATGTCGGGGCATGCACTTCGGACAGGGACACCAATCTGGTACACAACATGCTCGGGCGGTTCACGGCGAACTGTGAGACAGGTGCTCAGGACAAGCCCCCGAACATCTGCCTCGTCTAATTATTCGTTAGATAAATCAGACTCAGGACTTTGAATTTGTACCATGCACGAAATGACGAAAGCTAGCGCTCGGCGACCGCGTCTGGTGATTAGATCAAAAAAACAAGGGTAATAAAAGAGAACGGCGCATGACCAATGGTTACGCGCCGTCCAAGCGAAGGAAGATTGCGTCAGTCGACCCGCGTCAGAACACGCCGCCGGCCCGGAACAGCATCAGGATGCAGACCAGGCTACCGGCCCAGACCAGCGAGCGCAGTGTCGCAAAGTTGAACGTGTAGAGCATGCAGTGCAGCACGCGCGCGACCACGAACCAGGTCGAGACCATGTAGTAGTTGATCGCGAGGCGGCAGGTGGCGCAACCGTTCGGTGTCTTCCAGTCGAGGAAGTCGTAGACGATCGCGCCGACGTCGCCGACGCTGGTCTCGCCGAACATGATGTGATCGCGCAGTTCGCCGAGCTTGCGGCCCTCGCGCAGCAGCTTGAAGTACCAGGCTCCGTCGGCCCGCCATACAGGCAGGCGCCGACCAGCTTGCCTTCCTTGATCACGAGTTTCCTGTACGCGCCGCTCGCCGGATCCGACAGCACGATCTCCTCGGTCCCATCGCCGCCCAGGAAATCGCTAACCGAGAACAGATCGATGCCGGTAACCTTGAGCCTGGTCGACGACACCGAACCCTTGTACGTGCCGATACCCATCAGCGCGAGGTGGTTGGCGCACACCCTGGCCTGCTCGAACAGCGGTGCGACCAGGCCATAGGCCACACCGCGATGGCTCACGCACTCGCCGACGGCATAGATGCGCGGATCGTAGGTCTGCAGCGTATTGCCGACCACGATGCCGCGGTTGCAGTGCAGGCCGGCGCTTTCGGCCAGCGCGCTGTTCGGGCGGATACCGGCGGCCATCACCACCAGGTCGGCGGGAATTTCTTCGCCGTCCTTGAAGCGCACGGCGCCGACCTCGCCCGATCCGTTGTCGACGATCCCGGTAGTGGACTTGCCCATCGGGAACGACAGGCCGCGCTCTTGCAGCGACTGCTGCAACAGCGTTCCCGCGGTCGCATCGCGCTGACGCTCGAGCAGCGTATCGGCCAGGTGCACCACCGCGACGTCCATGCCGCGCAGCTTCAGGCCGTTGGCCGCTTCGAGGCCCAGCAGACCGCCTCCGATCAGCACCGCGCGGCGACGCACGCGAGCCGTCTCGATCATGATCTCCGTATCGCAGATGTCGCGGTAGGTGATCACGCCCTTGAGGTCCTTGCCCGGCACCGGCAGGATGAACGGCGTCGAACCGGTGGCGATCAAGAGGCAGTCGTAGCGCGCTTCCGTGCCGTCGTCGGTCACGACCACCCGGCGCGTACGGTCGATGCGCGAGATGGTCTTGCCCAGATGCAGATGAATCCCGTTCTCCTCGTACCACGGCAGCGGATTGAGCACGATGTCCTTGAAGTTCTGCTCGCCCGCCAGCACCGGAGACAGCAGAATCCGATTGTAGTTGGGGTGCGGTTACGATCCGAACACGGTGATCTCGTACAGATCAGGCGTCAGCGAGAGCAGTTCCTCGATGGTGCGGATACCGGCCATGCCGTTGCCGATCATGACGAGACGGAGCTTGTTCATCTTGAGTGTTCCTATGAGTTACATTGATTGCGGAGCACGCTCACACACGTGCCTCCGCGCCGGTCCACGCCGAGCGCCAGCGCGTCTTGATGCTGGTGAGACCGAGCCAGCCCAGCAGCACCAGGCCGGAGAACAGCCACAGACCGCCGGAGTACATGCCGGTTGCCTGCTTGATCGCGCCGAGCCCGGAGGCCAGCAGGAAACCGCCGACGCCGCCGGCCATGCCGATCAGTCCGGTCATCACGCCGATGTCCTTGCCGAAGCGTTGCGGTAGGAGCTGGAACACCGCGCCGTTACCAGCGCCCAGGCACAGCATCGCAACCACGAACAGCGCCACCGATACCGCCGGGATATGCGTCGCAAAACCCGTCAGGCCAATCAGCAGCACCACCGCGCCATACACGCTCAACAGCGAACGGGTACCGCCGATACGGCCGGCCAGCACGCCACCCATCGACCGCATCACCGAGCCGGCAAATACGCAGCCGGCGGTAGCGCAGCCGGCCAACCTCGGACCGAAAGCGAACTGGTCGTGGAAGTAACCCGGCTGCGCGCTGGCAAAGCCCGAGAAACCGCCGAAGGTCAGCGCGTGGAAAAACACGAACCACCAGGCATCGCGATTGCCGAGCATGCGGCCGTAATCGGCCAGACGCTTCGGTTCGGCCTGAGTCGGCGCATCCTTGGCCACCAGCGCGAAGATCACGAACAACAGCGCCAGCGGTGCGAGCGCCAGACCGAAGACGGTCTGCCAACCGAGCGCCACGGCCAGCACCGGTGCAAACAGCGCGGCGATCACGGTGCCCGAGTTGCCGGCGCCAGCGATACCCATCGCGGTGCCCTGGTGTTGCGGCGGATAGCCTATCGTCGCAGCACCGCCGCCGGCGCGAAATAAGCCGTGCTCCTTCTGCATGGCTGGCCACGAACATCCAGGGCGTGGCTGAGCCAGAAGTTCGATGTCATCGCACCCGACCTCCCCGGCTTCGGCGACTCCTCGAAACCCGAATCCGGCTTCGACAAGAAGACCATCGCGCGCAAGCTTCATGAACTGGTCGGAGGGCTCGGTATAGAGAAGGTGGCAATAGCGTGCCGCCTCCGAAGTATGGTTTCCCGATGAAACCTCGCATTCCTACTAAGATCGGATACAAAAAACCGAAGCACATCGTCGCCATCACGGTGACCAACACATTCCCCAGCGTCTATTTGGAGAACTATGGATACAACTGGTTCGGCGGTTCCTGATCCCTTAAAGGCCAGTTCAAAAAGTCCGCTCAGCTCAGCTGAAGATGTTCCTGCAGACGAGTGAGCAGCCTAGTTTGAGGAATGCTTCGTGAATGTCAGAACGGTGTTCGAAGCGAATGCGAAGACGACGGAAACCATAGAGCCACGAATGAGTCCGTTCGACGACCCGACGGAACTTGCCGGGGCCGCTGCCGTGTTCGGTGCGGCGCCTGGCGATGACTGGTCTGATGCCGCGCTCGCGAAGTCGGCGGCGATGCGAGTCGGAATCGTAGCCACGGTCGGCGTAGATGACCTTGGGCTCGCGAAGCGGTCGTCCGCGAAGTTCGGTCGTTTGCTCGACTTCACGCGTTTGGCGTCCGGTATCTCGTCCACTTTGGCTCCCACTAAAAAATTTAGTGGGAACTACGATACATTCGATCAGGTCCCGTGGGCCAACGGCCACCACGAGCCGCTTACACTGTTTGACCGAGTGCCGCCAGATAATCCCTATCTTGCGCTCCATAAGCACGCATTGCGTAACGATGCCGGTAAGCAAAACACGAAGCTCAGCTCGACGGAGTAGCCAGACACGCCAGCCGAGAAATATTGCACAACGGAGTGATTAGGCACAAAATTAAGCACCCAAGCCGAGTCTGATATTTCATGGAACGTCGAGAGTCACTCCCACCGCTTAATCCAACGCGTGCTTTCGAGGCTACCGGGCGCCTTTTGAGCATCTCGAAGGCTGCACAAGAATTGGCTGTTACACCTGCGGCCGTGAGCCGCCAGGTAAGAACACTCGAGCTCTATCTTGGGGTTGACCTGTTTGAGCGAGTCAAAGGAAGACTTGAATTGACAGCCGCCGGGGCGAGTTACCTTGCTGAGTTGATGCCGCTTTTCGCGTCCCTCCGTAATGCCACCGCGAGTCTTCGCACCACCACGCGCCGCGCGAGTGTCCTGAAAATCCGCTCTCCGGCAACATTCGCGGTGAGATGGCTGATTCCCAGATTAGCAAACTTCCACCGATTGCATGACAACATCGAAGTTCAGCTTACCACCTCCTCCGCGCCCTTGAACTTCAGTCGTGAAGATCTCGATGCTGGAATTCAACTGGGTGACGGAAACTGGAGCGGGGTTCATGTGCAGCGGTTAATTCCAAACATACTCATTCCCGTTGCAGCATCGACGCGTCCGGTGAAACCGCGCTCGAAACTGCAAGGCGAGACGTTGCTGCATTCGCTCGCTCGCCCAGAAGATTGGACGCTTTGGCTAAAGGAAGCCGGCATGTTGCCGAATACCGGGCGACGCGAGATGCGCTATGAGACATCGCTGCTTGCCTATCAGGCCGCGATCGAAGGACATGGTATCGCCATCGCACAAGAAGCCCTTGTGCGCTCCGAGTTAAACAGCGGTGCGCTGGTCGCACCCTTCCCGTTCAAACTCGATCGAGGTACCCACACCTACTACTTTACGTGGCCTGAAAATCATAAGCCATCTGAATCACTTAAAGTATTTCGCGATTGGCTGGTCGCGCTTGTCATCGAATAACCATACCATTTAACAAAAAGTCAAAAGTCAGCTTAAAAAAAGTCGATTGTCTCTCGGTAGAAGGCTACTTATGCTCATCCGATAGCTTTGCGTTCTGGCAAAGTTATCGGACGGGAGACAATCGAAAAATGCTACGAGACAGTTTAAGTGGCGTACGTGTGCTCGACTTTTCACACGTGCTTGCAGGTCCAGTTTGCTCCATGACGCTAGCCGACCTCGGTGCCGACGTCATCAAGATCGAACCACCCGAGGGCGAACTGGGACGCAAGATCGGGCCGCCATGGATAAACGGCGAAAGCCCGGTGTTCATGAGCGTCAACCGAAACAAGCTGAGCGCCTCAATCGATCTTAAAACTGACGCTGGAAGGCGAGTCGTCCGCAAGATGCTCCGCGACGCAGACGTTCTTGTCGAAAATTTTCGGCCGGGTGTTATGCAGTCAATGGGACTCGACTTCGAGTCGGTACGTAAAATTAACCCCAACCTTGTGTACTGCTCCATCTCCGCATTCGGCCAAAGCGGTTCAAATCGCAAGCGTCCGGGGGTCGACGGCATCATCCAGGCCGTCAGCGGCTTGATGAGTACACTGGGTACGGCGAACGCGGACCCGCTCAAGGTTCCCGTACCGATTGCCGACATGGTCGGCGGCTATCTTGCTGCGATCGCCGTTCTTGCCGCGCTCCATGGTGTACGCAACGGTAAAGGTGCTCAGCGCCTGGATATCAGCCTGTTCAACGCGACGATCATGCTGCAGCAAATCGGCTTCGCGTCGTTCTTCGCGTCAGGGCGTAATCCTGACAAGGCCGGCAGCGCCGCGCCGTACGCGGCACCTAACGAAGCCTTTCCGACGGCGGACGGCTGGATTATGGTCATCGCCTATCATCCCGAACGCTGGACTGCGCTGTGCGAAGAGCTTGACATGCGATGGCTCGAAATGGATCCGCGATTCGTAACCAACGACGATCGGGTACGCAATCGCAAAGCGCTCCATCAGATACTCGCTTCGAGATTATCGGAATGTCCGACCTCCACATGGATGGAACGACTCGTCTCGCGAGACATCATTTGCGCGCCTGTTTCGTCATACAGCGACGTCATTGGATCTGCCGAATACGCGGAAAGCGGCCTTGCTTGCACATCCGATCATCCAGCCGCTGGCCAAATCCATACAAACGGCTTCGCCCTTGGACCGTCCGATGGCGCACCGGACCGCACCGACAGCCCGGCGCCACTGAGGGGTGAGCACACCATCGAGGTGCTCGCTCGCCATGGCATCAGCCGGAACGAAATCGCTGAACTGCTAAAAAATGGTGTGATCCGAGCGTACTCGGATCAGCCGCAAGAGCATGACAAGGTACTGTGATGATCGATAGCTGCATACAACAAGAACGCCGTGATCATGTTTCGCTGCTTAGATTGGCATCTGAGAATCAGCTAAATCCGCTCACAGACGACCTGGTTGATCAACTCGTCGACGCACTACTGATCAACGAAGCCGATCCTACGGTACACGCGACCGTTCTTACCGGGTCAGAGAAGGCATTTGCAGCTGGCGCGGACATCGTTGGGATGTCGAAACTCGACTACCCGACCGCGTTCGGGCAAGACTATATCGGGCGTAAGTGAGACCCTCTGCGTACGCTCCGAAAGCCACTTATTGCTGCAGTCCGCGGTTACGCACTGGGCGGTGGCTGCGAGTTGGTGATGATGTGCGACATCGTGATCGCCTCCACAGATGCCGTGTTCGGCCAGCCGGAAATCAAGCCGGGCATTGTGCCTGGAGCGGGCGGCACACAGCGGCTGCCGCGCGCCGTCGGCAAATCGAACGCGATGCTCGCCTGCCTTACGGGCGAGTCCGTTACTGCACAAGAAGCGCTCAACACTGGTCTCGTCTCGAAGGTTGTCCAGCCAGACGAACTGATCGACGCTGCGATGTTGATAGCGGCGCAGGTATCGAAGCACTCCCTACCTGTCATCGTTGCCATCAAAGAGGCCGTCAATCGCGCGTTCGAGTCCTCACTGTCGGAGGGCCTCTTATTCGAACGACGACTGTTTCACGCAGGTTTTTCGCTAGCGGACCAGAAGGAGGGTATGGCGGCATTCCTGGAGCGACGGCCGGCTAAATTCGTGAATCGATAGTGAACGTGAACGCGCAGCAATAGACGTCTCATTTTTAAAAAAGGTATGGGCATGCCGACGCTAGTATCAGAAGACCAACATCTCGTTGTGACGTCTCTCGAGGAAAAAATCCTGACGATCACACTCAACAATGCCGAGAATGGAAATGCACTGACCGTTGCGATGACAAAAGCGCTTGCCGACGAACTCGAGCGCGTCAATCAACGTCGCGATATCCGCTGCGTATTGCTTCGCTCTTCCTCCGCAAAGCATTTTTGTACCGGAGGAAACGTGAAGGATATGCAAAGCGGAAGTGATCTTATGGACGGCAGCGTAGCCGACGTGCGCGACCGGTTGCACGGCAGCTTGCATCGCATCACACGCGCATTACACGAGATGGAAGTCCCGACAATTTGCGCAGTCAATGGTACGGCGGTAGGCGCAGGGTTTGATCTATCCCTGATGTGCGACATCCGGATTGCAGGGCAGAACGCATTCTTCGCAGAAAGTTTTTTGCGTCTCGGACTCGTATCCGGGATCGGAGGCGCATGGTTTCTGTCGCGTATCGTGGGTCCGGCAAAAGCCCTTGAGCTGTCTTTGACCAGTGAATTCATTGATGCGGAAGAGGCCCATCGACTTGGGATCGTGACCAAAGTCGTACCGAATAACAGGCTCGATGCAGAGGTATTTGAACTCGCCAGGCGCATCTCGGCTCATCCGCCCGGCGCCGCCCGCATGGCCAAGAAACTCGTCCGTGAATCGGCCGAGGCGTCGCTACCGACGGCCCTTGAAATGGCGGCAAGCATGCAAGCCATATTGCTTTGCGGGCAGGAACACAAGGAGGCGGTCACACACTTTAACGAAGCAAAAGCGGCTGCAAAGCAACGCCGATAAACGCGAAAAGAGCTTGTGCGTCTGTAAACGATACGACAGCCACGTGACCCAATCAGGAGACAAGTATGTTAATCGATCACCAGTCGAAGCAACTGCGGCCCAGCATGCTTCGGATAATCGCTAGTTCGAGTGTCGGAACCATGCTCGAATACTACGATTTTTTCATTTATGTTGCACTGACCTCGACACTGACCGCCTTATTTCTCCCATCAACCGACCGAGTCGTAGCAAGTATGGCGGGCGTCGCTACGTTCGGCATTGCCTACGTCGCGCGTCCGTTGGGTACGTTAATTTTCAGTCCGATGTCCGACAAAATCGGACGTAAAAAGACTTTCGTGATCACCCTTGTCATCATGGGAGTTTCAACGGTAGGGATCGGCTGCCTTCCAACCTATGCCGCCATCGGCGCGGCGGCACCCGCTGCGCTCCTTGTCCTGCGCATCATCCAAGGCGTTGCACTCGGCGGAGAATACGGCTCGGCCGTCGTCTACGTCATGGAACATTCGCCAACCAATAGAAGAGGCATGACAACTAGTGTCCTGCAAAGCACAGCAACGGTAGGACTGTTATTTGCCTTGCTGATTGTCTGTATCTTAAAGCTATCGTTGGAGCCTCACAGCTTCAATTCGTGGGGATGGCGCATCCCATTTCTTGTCTCTGCACCGATCGTCGCGATTGCGACCTGGATTCGTCTTGGCATGACAGAAACGCCGACCTTTAGCGAGTTGAAGGATACTGGCCGTCTGTCCGCATCTCCACTCCAGGATACGCTGACAAGCAAGATGGCGTGGAAAATGATGCTCGTGGCCATGCTTGGTCCTCAAGGAGCCACGTCAGTTTCTCTATATACATCCATCATCTACATGCTCTACTTTCTCGAGAACGTGTTGAAAGTGGACTCGACTAGAGCAAGCCTGTGCCTGGGCATAGCAATCGCCGTGGCGGCACCGGCGTACCCGATGTTCGGACGGCTATCAGATTCAATCGGGCGTGCAAAGGTCATTCTGCTGGGCATCCTATTCTGGATCGCCGCCGCATATCCTTGCATTGCCGGCATCCGTAGCAGCGTGGCAGCAAACCAGTGGGCGCTCGTGACCGCGCAAATTGCCATCCTGGCAATTCTCACTGCCATGATCATGGCCCCGCTTCCGGCATTCATCGCCGAGTCGTTCCCACCCCAAAGTCGAACGACAGGATTCGGACTGTCGCAGCAGTTTGGCAACATACTGTTCGGCGGATTCCTACCCCTGATTAGCCTGTTTTTCGTGAAATACACGGGAAATGACCTGGCTGGCATCATATATTCAATGATATTGATGATTCCCTGCCTGATCGTGACATATTTTTGGGGGATGAAGCAGGAAGCCAAGGGACAGCACCAAATTAGCGGCGCGTATCGAACGCCTCTCCGCTCTAATCGCTCCCCGGCTCAACAGTAGAAAGCTCGTCCCCGGACAGCCACCAATGCGTTGCTGCCTAGTTCAGCGAAATACGACGAATCATAGTATCAGGCAATAAAAACAGACGTCTCGCCATCGCGCCGATGGCCAGCCAGTTTTATGCTTCATCGCACACACTCTGATGATTGTCTTGGGTTCAGTCATTTTTCAAAAATCACTTTATTAAGGATATTTAATCATGATCACCGTTAACAATCCGGCTGATGGCTCTTACGTCGGCGAAGCACCTGAAATGACACGCGAGGAAGTCAAGGCCGCGATTGACCGTACTTGCGCGGCTTTCCCCGTCTGGTCGCGCAAACTCGCCAGGGAGCGCGGCGAACTGCTGCGCCGTTGGTTCGAACTGGTTCGCGACGACAAACGCGCGTTTGCGGAAATCATGGTCAAAGAGAACGGCAAGTGCCTCTCCGACGCCATGGGGGAAATCGACTACGGTCTTGGGTTTATCGAGTGGTATGCGGAAGAAGCCAAGCGCGTGTACGGCGACACCATCCCGAGTCATGCCACCACCGCGCAAGTGATCGTGGTGAAAGAGCCGGCGGGTCCGACGGCTGCGATTACTCCGTGGAATTTCCCTTTCATGATGATTACACGCAAGATCGCGACGGCACTTGCTGCTGGCTGCACGATGATCATCAAACCATCGGAGTTGACTCCTCTGACCGCATACAAGCTGCTTGAGTATGCGCGTAAAGCCGGTATTCCCGAAGGCGTTTTCGAAATGGTGACGGGCAATCCGAAGGAAATCGGCGAGCTGTTTACAAGCGATTCGCGAATCCGAAAAATTTCGTTTACGGGATCGACGGCAGTCGGCAAGCTTCTCGCGAGCGCTTGTGGGAAAGATCTCAAGAAGATGACGCTGGAATTGGGCGGCAACGCTCCATTCATTGTCTTCGATGACGCCCATTTTGACGACGCTGTTGCAGGCCTTGTCGCCGCTAAGCTCCGTAACTCCGGCCAGGTCTGCATTTCGCCCAATCGTATTTACGTTCAGGAGAGCATCCACGACCGCTTCGTTGCCGCAGTCGCCGAGAAGGTCGCGAAGATCCGCGTGGATCACGGCATGCAGGACGAGTCGGTAGTCGGCCCGATGATCAACCAGGCCGGCCTGAACAAGGTTGCAGAGCTTGTCGAGCAATCCAGACAGGAAGGTGCGAAGGTCGTCCTCGGTGGCAAGCCGCACGCAAAAGGCGGACTGTTCTATGAGCCGACCATCCTCACGGAGCTCAACGACGATATGCGGGTCGCACAAACCGAAATCTTCGGACCTGTGTTCCCGATCTATCGCTTCAAAACCGAAGATGAGGTGGTCAAGCGTGCGAACAATACCGAATATGGTCTCGTCGCCTATGCATTCACTCGTGACCTGGCTCGTGCGTTCCGTCTTTCCAGGGGGATCGAGTCGGGCATGGTGATCCTCAATACTGGCTCCGTCGGAACAGCGTCGGTGCCATTCGGCGGTGTCAAGCACTCAGGCTATGGTCGCGAGGGAAGCTATTACGGCATCGAAGAATACGTTGAAGTCAAATACGTATTGATGGGCGGTCTCGACAAATAACTCGATGACGCACGCGTGTGGACTCCCCATTGTCCGCACGCTTACATTGAGCTGGCTTGATGTGCCAGGTCGGGGGCAGGTCCGGCTTACCCGCCCTTGGCTACAATTCTTCTGAATGCATGACATCGTGACGACAAGCAAGCTTATGCTGCGAGGGACAGGCCATGTCCTGTGATACTAATCAGGGTTCGGTGAATCGCGAATACTTCCGACAGCGCATGGTGTGCTTACTGGAGCAACTTGCGCTCAACGAGGGATACAACCTGTCCGCAATTCCGGAGGTCAGATTTCTGCGATCGAATCGGCCCCTCAAATCCACGCCCGTCTTGTATGACCCCGGTATTGTCATCGTATGCCAAGGGCGAAAGCGCGGTCTTTTTGGTGATCGCGTATATATCTATGACGAGCACCACTATCTGGCTGTGTCAGTGCCGCTTCCGTTCGAGATGGAAACAGATGCCACTGAAGACCGGCCGCTACTTGCTGTCTATATGCACCTGGACTTCAAGCTCGCGGCAGATATGGTGCTGCGCATCGACCAACTCGGAACCGGCAATGAGGCGGCACCGACAGGGATGATGTCGTCGCCGATGGACAGTCGACTTAGCGAGTCGGTGCTGCGGTTTCTCGAGGCCATGAACGACAAGGTAGAGGCCCAGATTCTCGGGCCCGCGCTGATGGCTGAAATATATTTCCGGGGTCTCACGGGCGAGCAAGGCGCCTCGATGAGAGCCGCGCTCACCATGCAAGGTCAATTTGGCAAAATCGCTCGCGCATTACGCAGAATTCATGCTTCGTACAACATCGATTTGAGTGTGGATCAATTGGCGGCCGAAGCAGGAATGAGCGTTCCTACGTTTCACACGCACTTCAAGTCCGTCACCCATACCTCTCCGATTCAGTACCTCAAATCAACGAGATTGCATCAAGCAAGATTGCTGATGGTACGCAACGACATGACCGCAGCCTTGGCGAGCATGGAGGTCGGCTATGAGAGTCCGTCGCAATTCAGTCGAGAGTTTAAGCGTTTCTTCGGCAGGACTCCGGCAGAAGAGGCCAGGCACATGAGGGCAAACTTCGCGTTACCGCCTCCGCAAGAAGCGTCAATTTACGTCTCCTCGCACTAGCCCACCTACATCGCTTCGCTATCACAACGAGATGTTGTGCGAGGCGGGAACCCGTTCCGTTCGCTCGGCTCAACCCCGCGATGTCCGGGCTGTTATTGCGATGACGCGATCATTCTCGGTCTGCTACCGACAAATAACCAACATCGATTGCGAGAAGCTTATCTCAAATCGACGGTCCACCTCCCATGAGGCCGCGCCATCAACTTGCGACTACATATAGCTCGCTGGCGTCGCGGAGAGTCCGGCCTTGACTGTCTGGGTCAAGTCGTCGGCCATCACTTCGCGTTCCCCGGCTTCCAGCGCGTCGAGCGCCGCTGCTACGATTGCCTCCGGCGTTTGTTTGGGTACGTCCAGATCCTTTGTCAGGTCGGTGGCGACAAAGCCCATGTGCAGCGCCAGCACCTGGGTGCCCTGGTCGTGCAATTCGGAGCGTAACCCGTTCGTCAGCGCCCAGGCGGCGGACTTCGTTGCGCCATAACCCGCCAATAGCGGGCGATTGATCCACGACGCCACCGACAGCACATTGAGCAAGGCGCCGCCGCCATTTGCCGCGAGGACAGGCGCAAAGCCCTGGCTTACTCGCAGCACGCCGAAGAAGTTGGTTTCCATCTGCTCACGAATGGCATCTGCAGATTGGTCCGCAAGGAACGCGCCGTACCGCGCAATGCCGGCGTTATTGATCACCATCGTCACATCCTGACATTGCGCCGCGGCGGCGATGACATCGGCGTCTTTCGTGACGTCGAGCTGAACGGGTATCACGCCGGGCATGGTGACGCTGGCAGGATCGCGCGCCGCTGCATAGACCTTTTTCGCGCCGCGCGCGAGCAGCGCCTGGGCAAAAGCAGCGCCGATGCCGCGATTGGCTCCGGTAACGAGAACGACCGAGTCCTTGATCTTCATGATGGATTCCTAGATAGATTAAAATATGACGATTATCATATTTTTTGTGGATAAAAAACGTGTCATCCCGCAGGAATTGCGCTCCTGGTGGTTAGCTCCCGGTGGATGGAGCGTCGTATTGGCTCAACAAGGCGCTTCGCGCGTTCGCCAGAACGGCCCTAGCTTCCTTCGGCCGCCCGGCAAGCATTCGCGCCAATTGCAGGGCGCCAACGAGCGTGCTGGCGATGACCGGCGCAGCTTCGGACGGCGCCGATTCCTGTAGCGCCGCCCGTACGGCCGAAATCAGATCGGCAGCCAGGTCCCGCGCGGTTGCCTGCAACGTTCCCGAACCTTGCGATCCGGCCTGCGCACAGCGAGCCAGTTCAGACCCGAGTGCCGACACCGGGCATGTTGTCTCGAGGGCGGACAGATTGGTGTCGGCCAGATAACCTTCCACCAACACGCGGAAGGCGCTCCGACGGCCTTCCCGTCGCTGTGCGATACGCCGCGCGATGACCTTTCCCATGTCGCGTCGTATATGCGCCAACGCTTCCGTCAACAAGGCTTCACGAGATTCGAAGTGTGCATAGAAGCCGCCATGGGTCAGGCCGGCTTCCTTCATCACGTCTGCCACGCCCACGCCGTCGAGCCCGTTCCGGCGCACGGCGCGCGACGCAACATCGAGGATGCGCTCGTGCGTCGCTTCCTTCTTGCTAAGTGCGTGAGATTGACCCGAATGAGCGGATGATGAATGCGGCACAATCGATGCGGCAAAAAAATATGATAGAGGTCATATTATATACGCCATATTTGCTCGCAGTCACCACCAAAGTATTGATCGGCAACTCGACATCCTCATTAACAATGCCGGCATTCTGCTGGACAGCCGCGATGGTGGAACACCTGCCGCCAGACAACCAAGTGAAGCGCTTCCTGGCGTGGTGCGCGACACCTTCGAAGCGAACTTCTTCGCGCCGGTTTTTCTGACGCAAACCCTGCTGCCGCTAATCCGTCGGTCGGACGCAGGTCGCATCGTTAACGTGTCGAGCATACGTGGGTCGCTCACTCATCTGTCCGACCCTGACTCGCCGGTCTATCCGATCCGGGCACTCGGTTACGACACGTCCACGGCCGCGCTGAACGCCTTCACGATCCTGATCGCGGAGGAACTGCGCGGGACACCGATCAAGATAAACGCAATCCATCCCGGCTGGGTCAATACCGAGATGGGCGGCGCGCAGGCGCCTGTCAGTGTCGGGGACGGTGCTCGCACGGCAGTCAAATACGCGACCGTCGACAGGGACGGCCCAACCGGTGGTTTCTTCTTCCTCGACGAGCGTCTGCCCTGGTAAGGCGGGGATATCGTTCAGCAAATTCAGTCAATCAAATGTGGCGTTCATAATGACCAGGACACTTTCGGGCAAGGTCGTCCTGATCACCGGCGGTTCTCGTGACTTCGGCGCCTTCCTGGCCGAAACGCTCGCCGATCAGGGAGCGGATATCGCGATCAGCTATGTCGCCTCCGCTGCCAGGGCCGAGGCCGAGGCCGTGGTCGAAAAGCTGAAGGCCAAGGGCGTGCGCGCCATCGCCGTGCAAGGCAATCTGGTCGCTGACCCCACACTTGACGCCACTGCTTACGACAGGCAGTGGATGGTCAACGTGCTCGGGAGCGTCACAATCACGCGGGCGGCAGCCCAGAAAATCTCGGACGGCGGGCGGATCGTGTTCATTGGCTCGGGCCAGGCGACCCGGGCCATCGTCCCGGGCGTTGCCGACTACGCAGGCACCAAGGCAGCAATCTCCGGCTATGCGCGCGGCGTGCAACGTGACCTCGGGCGGCGCAACATCACGGTCAACGTGGTGCAGGCGGGCATCATGGCCACCGAAATGGCTGCGGAAGCTGCTGAAAACTTCCCTCAAGCGGTAATAGATATGCACCCGATCAGCCGCATCGCTACTCTGGAAGAGGTCGCGGGTGCAGTGAGCTACCTTGTCGGACCGAACGCTGCCTACACAGCGGGTACGATCATCGACGTATCCGGTGGCGTGCTGGTCTAGGCGTGACGCCCCGGCCACGCGCCGGGGCAATGTCCCAACTCGACACGCTTATTCCAAAGATGGCGTGAGATATGACTACCTCCCTCAAAACTTTTCTTATCACCGGAGTCAGTTCTGGCCCGGTCCGAGCTTTCGCGACGGGCGCACTCGAGGCCGGTCATCGCGTAATTGGCACCGTCCGGCAGCCCGGTGACGCTCATGCATTCGCCGCGCTGGCCCCTGGGCGTGCTCATCCGCTGGTGCTCGACGTTACAGACTACTCGGCGATCCCGGCGGCGGTGGCGAGCGCGGAACTGCAGGTCGGCGAGATCGACGTGCTGGTGAACAATGCCGGTTATGGTCACGAGGGCGTGATGGAGGAGTCCTCCATGGACGATCTCCAGCGCCAGTTCGCCGCCAATGTGTTTGGCCCGGTTGCGATGACGAAGGCTGTGCTGCCAGGTATGCGCAAACGGCGGCGTGGGCATATCGTCAACGTCACGTCGATGGGGGGCTTCATCACCGTGCCGGGGATCAGCTTCTATTGCGGCAGCAAGTTTGCGCTGGAAGGCATTTCCGAATCGCTCGGCAAAGAGGTGGCCGACTTCGGTATCCGGGTGACAGCGCTCGCGCCCGGTCAATTCCGTGCCGACTGGGCCGGCCGGTCGATGGATCGCACGCCGCGAACCATCGACGACTACGACGCAGTGATGAACCCTATCCGTGCTGCGCGGCAAGCCAAGAGCGGCAATCAACCAGGTGACCCGTCGAAGGCGACGCAAGCGCTCCTCGCCCTGGTGGAGGCCGAGAATCTGCCCGTTCGCCTGTTCCTGGGCGAGGACGCGCTGGGACTGGTCGATCAGAAGCTCGAAGCAATGAAGGCCGAACGTACCGCCTGGGACGCACTTTCACGCGCCACCAGCTTCGCATCATGAGTGCCACGGCAAGGCAGCCTCACGACATTTGCCGCGCCGGGCAACGCGAACGTCTCATGACATAGGAGAATCACAGCATGGCAGGGGAACCGCTGCTCTTCTTGAACAGGCGGGCACGGGATCAGTGCCCGATTCGTGCGTGTCGTTGCTGCGGCGTCTTCCTTTCCAGTCAGCCTCTGCATTGCGGCCGCCTCCCGCAGGGGGATCGTGCGGGCCGTCCTTCGGCCGGAAGCTCTTGTGGCTGGCCCACGCCTGAATCAGCGTGCCGTCGACCGAGAAGTGCTCGCGCGAAAGCAGGCCCTGCCGGTCCGCCAGGCTCATGACCTCCGTAAAGAACGTTTCAACCACCTCGTGTTCCAGCAACCGGTCACGGTTCTTCGAAAACACCGAGTGGTCCCATACGACATCCTCGATGGCTAGTCCGACGAACCAGCGAAACAGCAAGTTGTAGCGCATCTGCTCTATCAACATCCGCTCGCTGTGTATCGAGTAAAACACCTGCAGCAGCAAGGCGCGCAGCAATTTCTCCGGCGCGATCGACGCACGACCACTGTCCGCATAGATCACGCTGAACAATCCGTTGAGCCGCTTCAGCGCCCGATTGACCAACAACCGGACCAGCCGCAATGGATGATCGGCCGGCACGAAATCTTCCAGTTTTACCGTCGTGAACAGCGGTTCCTGCATCTCGTCCATTCCGCGCATCGCACTCGTCCGCCCAGGATCGTGAACACGATATCTCTAACGCACAGCCCGCATCACCCGTTTGCACCGTTCCAAAGATCAACAGCCTGCCAGACGAGCTCGCTCCGAGCCAGCTCGGCGGACAAACTCGAAGCCGACCGCCGCAGCCCGCGCGGGCATCGTGAATGAAGCGCACGGCCAGTCTGTCCACAGAGGAAGTACGACACGTGCCGCGCTTCAAGCCGTTTTGCGGACCGAAAGCCATTCCAGCGGAAAAATACGCGATGTAACGCCGGTCGATCCCGCTACCGCACGCATTCCGCCAGCGCGACCTATCGCATCGGTTCATATCCATAGCTGCAATGCTTTCTTGTCCTGAGGAATGACCTCGACAAAAATGAGCATTCCACGACAACGCCGCTCCGTGCATCGACTCGATCAATGGCTAAACGAATCCTGCAAGCTCTCTCCCTGTTGAAGTCCACCCTGCTCGCCACGGCCCTCGCATTCACCGTGCCGCAGGCGCACGCGGACAAGCCCGCCGTGATCCGCGTGGGCATCGCGCAGCAAGGCGTGGGCGATCCGCCGACGTTCGGCGGATCGCCGGCCGCCACCGTGCAGCAGCTACAGTTGCTCGAAAAGGAATTCGCCGCCGACGGCATCAAGGTCGAATGGGTTTTCTTCAAGGGTGCGGGCCCCGCCGTCAACGAAGCCATCGCCGACAAATCGCTCGACTTCGCGTTCCAGGGCGATCTGCCCTCCGTGCTCGGCCGCGCCAACGGCTTGAAGACGCGCATTCTGCTCGAATCGGGCGTACGTGTCGGCGTGAAATTCGCCGTGCCGCCCGACTCGCCCGTGCAGAACGTGAAAGATCTCAAGGGGCGCCGCGTCTCGATCTTTCGCGGCACCAACCTGCAGCTCGTCGCCGACAACGTGCTCGCCGCCTACCAGCTCGACGAACGCGATCTGCGCGTGATCAATCTCGACTCGGCCAGTTCGCTCGCGGCGCTGTCGTCCAAAGGCATCGACGCATCGGTCAACGACTATCACCTCTACAAACTGCGCGATCAGGGTCTCGCCAGGATCATCTACGAATCGCAAACGGCCGGTCCGCAATTCACGCGGCAATCGCATCTGCTCGTAATCGACGATTTCGACCGTGCCCATCCCGACATCGTGCAACGGGTCGTCAACGTATTCGTCAAAGGCGCGCAATGGTCGTCCGATGAAGCGAACCGCGATGCGCTTTTCAGGCTGTGGGCAAAAAGCGGCGTCAGCTATGCCTCGTGGCAAGCCGAGTTTGCGAACCAGAGCCTGAAGTCGCGCAACTCGCCGCTCATCGATCCGTTTATCGTCGCGCGCTACAAGGCCGTGGCGAACGATGCGCTGAAGCTGAAGCTGATCCGCCAGCCGGTCGACGTCGATGGCTGGTTCGAGCCGCGCTATCTCGACAACGCATTGCACAGTCTGGCGCTCGACCGTTACTGGACGCGCTACGACGCGCAGGGCAACCCCCTCGGCTAACCGGAGATCGACGATGAGCAAGGCAATAGGCGAATGGTCGCCCGCGGCTGGACATGCCGTTGCGCGCACGGCCGGCGAAACGAAGGCGAAAGCACGCGCCATGTCAACCTCGAACATACGACGTCACGCGCGCGCGCTCGCCTGGCATCTCACGCCCTGGCTGCTGCCCGCCGCGCTGTTCGCGCTCTGGAGCATCGGCTGCGAACGCGGCTGGATCGCGCGGCAAATCCTGCCGCCACCACGGATGGTGTTCGATACGCTGTGCGACCTCGCGCGCAGCGGCGACCTCGCCCACCATACGTTCGTCAGTCTGCAACGCGTACTGCTCGGTTTCGGCGCCGGCACGCTGGCGGGTCTGCTCATCGGTGCGGCGCTCGGCCTGTCGCGCACGGTCGAATCCTACGTTCTGCCCAGCTTTAACGCGCTCGTGCAGATTCCCGTGCTCGGCTGGCTGCCGTTTCTGCTGCTGCTCGTCGGCGTCGGCGAGCCGCTCAAGTACATCCTCATCGCGCATGCCGCGCTCGTACCCGTCACGCTGAGCACGATGCAAGGCTTTCGCCAGACGCCCGCCGCGCTCGACGAAGTCGCGCGCGTCTTCGGCTACGGCCGCTGGCAGCGCATCGCATACGTGGTGCTGCCCGCCGCCGTACCAACGCTCGCCACGGGCGTGCGGCTCGCGTTGACGAAAGCATGGCTCGCGCTCGTCGTCGTCGAACTGGTCGCGTCCTCGGAAGGACTCGGCTATCTGATCGTCTATGGACGGCAGCTCTTCCAGCTCGATCTGGTGATGGCGTCCGTCGTGATCGTCGGCGCGATCGGCTTTGCGATCAACCGCCTGCTCGATGCACTCGAAGCGCGGCTGCGGCGCGGCCAGCCCTCGGCCTTCCGCGAGTAGCGCTTCATTCCAGGACTCTGTCATGCCATCTCTTTTCTCATTCCACGCGCCGCGGCGGCTCTTCCGGACACGGCCAGGCAATCCACCGCCATGCGCTTGCGAAGCACCGGCCACACCGCTTCGCGAGGGCACGCCCGGACCCCGTGCGCGCGCCCTCCTCGACAGGTTCGACTGGCGCGGGCTCGTGCTGCCGCTCGCACTGTTCGCGCTCTGGTGGCTCGTGTCGGCGCTGCGCCTCGTCAAGAGCGGTCTGCTCGTCAGTCCCGCCGACGTCGCGCATACCGCGTGGCAGCAGATCGAAAGCGGCGCGCTACTGCACGCGCTGTCGGCTTCGCTCGCGCGCGAGGCAAGCGGTTTCGTGATCGGCACGGCGGGGGGCCTGCTGCTCGGCTCCGCGCTTGGGCTCTCGAGAATCGCCGCGCGGGCGATCGGCCCGACCTTCGACACGTTCAAGCAGATCTCGCTGTTTGCCTGGATACCGCTGATCTCCGTCTGGTTCGGTCTCGGCGACATGGCGAAAGTCGTGTTCCTGTCGCTCGCCGCGCTGCTGCCCGTCGCGGCCCACACCTGCGACGGCATCCACGCCGTGCCGCGCCGCTACGTCGAGGTCGCGCACGCGCTGCGCTATTCGCGTCTCCAGTTGATCCGCCACGTGATTCTTCCCGCCGCGTTGCCGACGATCTTCACCGGCCTCTATCTCGGGCTGATCTATTCGTGGCTCGCGACGCTCGGCGCCGAATATCTGCTGGTCGCGGGCAGCGGCATCGGCAATACGCTGATCGACGGCAGCGAACAGTTCAGGATGGACCTCGTGCTGTTCGGCGTCATCGTGGTCGGCCTGACGGGCTGGGCGCTCAATGCGCTGGCCCGCGGCATCGAGCGCCGCGTCATGGCAAGCCGCGGCGAAGAACGGGAGCACGCCGCCGCTCGAAACGGCGCGGCGCGTCGGTATCAGGCAGTTCATCAACGGGAAGCGAACACATGAGCACCACGGTTTCGGAAGGCATCCACATTCGCGGCGTCAGCAAGCGCTACGCCCGGCAACGCGAGAACGGCGAGGATCTGCTCGTGCTCGACGACATTTCGCTCGACATCGCGGCCGGCGAGTTCATCAGCGTGCTCGGCGCGAGCGGCTGCGGCAAGTCGACGCTGCTGCGTCTCGTCGCGGGGCTCGACACCGACTATCGCGGCGACATCGGCGTGGACGGCGAACGCGTGCGCGACACGTCGCTCGAACGCGGCATCGTGTTTCAGGATCACCGGCTGTTTCCGTGGCTGACGGCCTCGCAAAACATTCTCGCCGCGCTGCGCAACGCGCCGCTTTCGCCGCGGCAGAAACGCGACGCGGTGGCCGAACACGTCGCGCTCGTCGGCCTGCAGGGCTTCGAGCACGCGTATCCGCATCAGTTGTCGGGCGGCATGGCGCAGCGCGTGGCGATTGCGCGCGGACTCGTGAACCGCCCGCGCGTGCTGCTGCTCGACGAGCCGTTCGGCGCCCTCGACGCCCTCACGCGCGCGCGCCTGCAACACGAACTGCAGCGCATCTGGGAACGCGAGCGGATCACGATGATTCTCGTCACGCACGACGTCGACGAGGCGATTCATCTCGGCGATCGCGTGGTAACGATGGCGCCGCGTCCGGGCCGCATCGAGCGGATCACCACGGTCGACCTGCCGCCGCCGCGCGAGCGCGGCGACCCGCGTTTCGTGCAACTGCGCGAGCAGATCCTCGCGGATTTCGCGGAGCGTGCCAGCGCCGGCGGCGCCAATTGATGCCGCCCCCGCCAGCCGTCGTTTTCCCCTCGACCACCGTCACAAGGAGCCAACAATGAGCACAGCAGGACAACACCAACGACAGATGAGCCTCGGTGCATTCCTGATGGAAACAGGGCATCACATCGCCGCCTGGCGTCACCCCGACACGCACGCCGCGGGCGGCCTCGACTTCGCGCATTACGCGGAACTCGCACGGATCGCCGAGCAGGCGAAGTTCGACGCGATTTTTTTCGCCGACAGCGTCAGCGTGCGCGACACCGACCTGCCCTCGCTATCGCGTACCGCGCGCGCCGATCACTTCGAGCCGTTGACGCTGCTCTCCGCGCTGTCGGTGGTCACGCAGCGCATCGGCCTCATCGCCACCGTGTCCACGAGCTTCAACGAGCCGTACAACGTCGCGCGCAAATTCGCCTCGCTCGATCATCTGAGCGGCGGCCGCTCCGGATGGAACCTCGTGACGTCGAGCACGGAAACGGAAGCGCACAACTTCAGTCTGGAACAGCACCTCGATCACGCGCTGCGCTACGAGCGCGCCAAAGAGTTCTACGACGTGGTCGCGGGCCTGTGGGACAGTTGGGAAGACGATGCGTTCGTGCGCGACAAGGCAAGCGGCATCTATTTCGACGCCGGCAAGCTGCACGTGCTCGGCCATCGCGGCAAGCACTTCAGCGTGCGCGGACCGTTGAACGTCGCGCGCTCGCCGCAGGGCTGGCCGGTCGTCGTGCAGGCGGGCGCGTCGGAAGCCGGGCGCGAGCTGGCCGCGCAAACGGCCGAGGTGATTTTCGTCGCGCATCAGACGCTCGACGAGGCGCAGCAGTTCTATCGCGACGTCAAGGGACGGCTCGCGCGTTACGGCCGCCAGCCCGAGCATCTGAAGATCATGCCGGGCATCTTCCCGGTGATCGGCCGCACGCAGCAGGAAGCGCGCGACAAGTTCGACGCGCTCCAGGAACTGATCGATCCGGCGGTAGGCCTCGCGCTACTCTCGAAGATGTCGGGCGGCCTCGACCTGTCGCACTACCCGATCGACGGGCCCGTGCCGGAACTGCCCGAGACCAATGGCGGCAAGAGCCGGCAACGGCTGCTGCTCGACCTCGCGCGGCGCGACAACCTGACGATCCGCGAGCTGTATCTGCGTATCGCGGGGGCACGCGGGCATCAACAGGTGATCGGCACGCCGCGGAGCATCGCGGACCAGTTGCAGCAATGGTTCGAGGAAGGCGGCGCGGACGGCTTCAACATCATGTCGCCGTGGCTGCCGGGTGGGCTCGGCGAATTCGCCGATACCGTCGTGCCGGAATTGCAGCGCCGCGGGCTCTTTCGCACCGAGTACGCGGGCCGCACGCTGCGCGAGCATCTGGGGCTGCCTCGGCCCGTCAACCGCTACACGCAGGTCCCGCGCGAGCGCGATGCGCTCGCGGCGGCGGCCACCTGAACGTCCATCGCAAACAGTTTCGGTTCGCGCACGAGACCGTGGATCGCGAGCCGATGCGCGCCCGGGTCGATGTCGGACACACCGGCATGATGACGTTCGTAGACGAGCCCATCCGCCGGCGCGGCGCGCGCCCGATACGTGAAGGTCGCGGCATACTTATGCCGCCAGGGCGGCTCGGTTGATCGGTTTGTCGTGCCATGTTTCCGGGAAGCCGGACCGGGCGGCCGGCAAGCCGATGCCTCAGTTCAGCGCGATCGCCGCAACCGCGCCGACCGGCGAGCCCTCCAGCGACACCGACGCGCGTCCGTCCGGCCCGACCGGCACGTCGCCGACGAGTGTCGTGCGATACAGTTGGCGATCGAAGTCGAGATCGAAGATATCGGTCGGCGCAAGATGCGCGGTCGCGCGGTTGTCCCAGAACGCCACGCTGCCCGCTTCCCATTTGAAGCGGACCGTGAATTCAGGGCGCGTCACGTGTTCCCACAGCAGTTCGAGCAGCAGTTGGCTTTCGCGCGGCGTGACGCCGGAAATCTGCTTCAGGAATCCCGGACTCACATACAGCGCACGCTCGCCGGTCTCGGGATGCACGCGCACGAGCGGATGCTCGCTGACGAGCGCATGCTGCTCGAGCGCCGACGCAAACGCCTCGGTGCCCTTCACGCCTTGCGGCGGCGCGAAGCGATGCACGCCGCGCAGACCATCGACGAACTGGCGCAACGGCTCCGACAGTTTTTCATAGGCGGCCACGAGATTGGTCCATTGCGTGTCGCCGCCATATGGCGGAATCGTAACGCCGCGCAGGATCGATGCGAAAGGCGGATTCACCGCGGCCGTCACATCGGTATGCCAGCCGGTCCACGGCCGCAGCAGCGGCTGCCCTTCGAAGCGTGTCGCCTTGCGGAATTTCGAAATCGAGTAAATCTGCGGATACCCTTCGACGTGTCCGAACACCGGATGCCCGAGCGTCAGTTCGCCGAATTGCGCGGAAAAAGCCACGTGCTGCTCATGGCTCAGAAACTGCTCGCGAAAGAACACAACCCGCCACTTGAGCAGCGCCGCGCGGATCGCCTGAATCTGCTTCGCTCCGAGCGGCCGGGTCAGATCGACGCCGCCGATTTCCGCGCCGATATGCGCGGAGAGCGGCGAGACATGGAGTTCGGCTTCGTCGACAATAGGGACTGCACTCATCGTTTTTCTCCTTGATTGCGGCACTCGCCGCTCGACCTGGAAACAGCGCGGCAAACCATCCATAGCCATCAGGGACGATGATGTTCCAACCCGTGCTCAAGGCAGAACCAATCAAATTTCATTTCCAAGTGCCTGTTTCTCGTGGAAAGCTCAGTACACTGGATTGAAAAAGCAAAGTACAAAAAACGTTTGTCACCGCCGCGTCGAGGCCGGAGACCGGCAGGTACGGGCGCCTTGTGCGCAGTGTGCCTGTCCAATACGCACATGCCTCGACGAAGCCGGGTTCGCTCATCGTCGCGGCATCGCGCGGGCGCGCCGAGCATCGCTGCGCAAGCCGCGATCATGCGCGCGGCCAGTCGCAGGGTTGGCTTCATGCGTTGTGTTCCTCGTCGATACGACGCGCCGCCAACGTCTTCAGCGCCGCGCGGTCGATCTTGCTGGTGGCGGCGAGCGGCAGCGCGTCCACGAACCACACGCGGCGCGGATGCTGATAGGCCGGCGCGTGCTCGAGCGCGAAGCGCTTCACGTCGTCTTCGGTGAGCGCCTCGGCCGCCTGCCCTGCTTTCACGACCACGAAAGCCACCGGCTTCGTGCCCTTCACCGCGTCGTCGATCGGCACGACACAGGCCTGGCCGATCGACGGATGCCGTTCCAGCATCCGCTCGACATCGCCCGGATAGATGTTCTCGCCGCCCGAGACGAACATGTCGTCGCGCCGTCCGACGAAGGTGTAAAAGCCCTGGGCGTCGCGTCTGAAGACGTCGCCCGTGCGGTAGTAGCCGTCCGCGGTCAGCGGCGGCGGCAGGTCGGGACGGTTGTGATAGCCCGTCATCAGTCCCGCGCTCTTCAGTTGCAGTTCGCCCTGCCCGCTTTCGCGGCCCGCTTCGTCCACCAGCCGCAGCGACACCAGCGGATGCGCCACGCCGACCGCGAGCGGCGGCATCGGCAGACCTTGCGGGTGCGGCCCGAACACCACGGGACCGGCCTCCGTCGTGCCGTAGGCGTTGATGATGCGGGCATTCGGCAGGAGCGCGCGAATCTGCGCGTCGAGCGCGCCGCTCACGGGCGCCGACCCCATGCGCACGGTGCGCACCGACGACAGGTCGCTGCGCGCGAGCACGTCGCGCTCGCGCAGCATCATCGCGATCATCGGCGGCACCGACGTGAGCCACGTGCAACGCCAGGTGTCGATCGCGCGAATATAGTTGCGCGCCTCGAACTGCGGCAGCATCACCATGGTCGCGCGCGCGGCGAGCGCAAGGAAAGCGAGCGCCAGTGCATTCATGTGAAACAGCGGCGCGGCGATCAGCACGCGCTCGCCGGCGAGCGGCTGCGATTGCAGGCGCGTGCGCACCACCCACAGATGGCTCTCGTGCGAAAGCATCACGCCCTTCGGGCGCCCCGTCGAACCCGACGTATAGAGCATCAACGCGGTTTCCCCGGAGGCCGGTTCGACCGCCTGAAAGCGCGCACCCGCGGCAGCCGCGACGAACCGCGAAAACGGCGTCGCGCGCGATGGCGCCCGGGCGGCATCGGCCCGCGCATCGAACACGACCGTGGGCAACGCGTCGGGCACGTCCGCGATGCGCTTCGCGTCGCAGAAGACGAGCCGCGCGCCGCTGTCGGCGATCACCTGCGCGCTCAGCGCGCGCGGAAAGCGAAAGTTGACGGGCACGGCGATCAGCCCCGCCCGCATGATGCCGAGTACCGTCGCCACGTAATGGGCCGAATTCGCCGCGAGCACCGCGATGCGCTCGCCACGCGCGTACTGCCGCGACAGCGTAGCCGCGACGCTGTCGACGATCGCGTCGAGTTCGGCAAAGCCGTATTGCACGGGTTCGAGCGCATCGTCGAGTTCGATCAGTGCGGGGACAGCGTCGCTCGCCTCGCCGCTAAGGTCGATCAGTGCGCCGAGATTGACCGGTCTCGTCATGGCACCCACTCCAGCAAAGTGTCGAAGCGCGGCAAGGCGACGATGCTGCGCGCCGCGCCGGTTTCGAACGGCAGATTCGCGGCGGCGGCGCGCTCGCCAATCTCGCGCCATTGCGGCGTGCGGATCGTGATCGCCGCGAAGCGCGGCGAGCGTGGCGCGACATGCGCGGCAAGCGCGCCGAAGCGCCCGTTGAATGCGGCGCGCTCGTGAAAGGCGAACGTGAAGCCGTGCGCCGGCTCGCCAAGCCGCGCGTAGGCCGCGCGATCCGCGCCGATCAGATGCAATGCCGCAAGCGCATAGGCGCCATTGGCATGCGTGCGCCATTCGTCCCGAAACACGAGTTCGGGCGTCAGATGCTGGCAGAAGTACACCCGCCCGCCGTCGAGTTGCCCCGGAGCGAGGCGCACGGTCGCGAAGCGCGCCTCGCCGTACGGCTCGACGGGACGCGAGAAGGTCTGCGGCGGCGCGGCCTCGAAGCCGGCCGCGCGCAAACGCTCCCACGTGCCCTGCGGATCGTCGGTGCGGTAGACGAGTCCGTCCGCGCCGCACGGGCTGTCCGCGATTTCCTTGCGCACCGTCGAGCCATCCGTCGGCAAGCCGATCAGTTCGAGATAGTGATCGCCCAGCACGATCGCATGATTGATCGAGCCGAGCGTGTGATAGCCGCGCGGGGTCAGCGTAAAGCCGAGCTGCTCGAACTGCGCGTGGGCGGCGTCGGTATCGAAGCGCGTATTGACGACGAGATGGTCGAGTTCGAGCGTCATGGCTTTGCCGCGCGCGGCGCCGCCGCGGCCGCCGTCGAGTAGACGCCGCGGCCGCTCGCGACGAGCTTGCCGTGCGCGTCATAGACATGGGCCTCGGCACTCGACACCTGCGAGCCGAAGCGGATTACCTTGCCCTTCACGCGCAGGTCGCCGGGCAGCGCGGCGCGATGGTAGTCGACGCGCAGGTCGATGGTCGGCACGCCGCGGCCCGTCGTCGATACGAGCGCCCAGTCGGCGGCAAGATCGACGAGCGCGGCGAGAATGCCGCCATGCGTGTAGCGCTTTTCAGGGTTGACGACCCATTCCTCGCGCCATGTCGCCGTCAATTCGATTTCGCCCTCGCCGACCGACACGACCTTCAGGCCGAGCCATTCGTGATAAGGCCCACGACGCAGTTTTGCTTCGATATCCCGCGCTTGCGGCAGTGCTTGCGGATTGTCGATCATGTTCGTTTTCTCGCTTCGTTTCAGGGATTGACGACGACTTTGCCCAGCACTTCGCGATCGCGAATCAGGCGCAGCCCCTCGGCGGCGCCTTCGAGCGGCACGGTGCGATCGATCGCGGGCTTCAGTTCGCCGCGCTCGATCTGGGCGAGCAGCGCGCGCAGATTGTCGTCATAAAAACTGTTCGAGCCGATCACCTTCAGCTCGAAACTCCAGATGTAGCGCAGATCCTCCTTCGGATCGTGCCCCGCCGTCGCGCCGCAGACGAGCAGCGTGCCGCCGCGCTTCAGACACTTCAGCGACGGCACCCAGGTATCGCCGCCGGTGAAGTTCACGACAACGTCGACCCCGCCTTCGTAGGTACGGCGCTGCGGCTTGCCATAGGTCGAAACCGCCCACTTCGAGAAGTCCGTGGTGCGATAGTTGACGACGTGATCCGCACCGAGCGCCTTGAGCTGCTCGAGCTTTTCGTCGCTGCCCGCGCAGGCGATCACCTCCGCGCCGAGCTGCTTCGCGAGCAGCAGCGACGCGGTGCCGACACCGCCGCTTGCCCCGAGAATCAGCACGCGGTCGCCCGCTTTCACGGTGTTGTGCGTCACGAGCATGCGATGGGCCGTGCCGTACGCGACCGGCAGCGCGCAGGCGTCGTCGAAACTCACCGCGTCGGGCAGTGCGATCAGCTGCGCGGCCGACACCGCGCAGTATTCGGCCATGCCGCCGTCGAGCATTTCGCCCATCAGGCCTTTGTCGCGATTCAGCGGATTGACGAGCACACGATCGCCCACTTTCCAGCCTTCGGCTTGCGCGCCGAGCTCGACCACTTCGCCGGCCATGTCGAGACCGATCACGACCGGCAACGGCACCTTGATGCCCGGCATGCCGCGCACGGTAAACACGTCGTGGTAATTGAACGACGACGCGCGCACGCGAATCACGACACCGTCGGGCGCGGCGCGCGGCACGGGCTTGCCGGTGACGACCTGCAACTGATCGAGATCGCCGTGGGCGTCCAGCACGAGGGCCTTCATCGTCGCCGGAAGAGCGTTTGACATGGGTTGACTCCAGTAAAGTTTTTGAATGAATCAGGAACGGGGTATCAGTGCAACGCCTTCGACGCCGCGTAGGGCTGCGTGACGAACAGGTCGGCGGGCAGCGTGCCCTTGATGACGCCGCCGTCGACGAAGATCCGATGCTCGCGTTTGAGGGTGTCGAGGTCGAGCGGCTCGAAAGTCACGCGGTTGATGTCGGACCAGCGCGACGCATAGGCATCTGCATCGGCGGCCGGAAGGTTTGCGCTTTTCCGCAGGATCGCGGCCACCTCGCTGCGATGCGTGGCGCCCCATTGCAGCGCGGTACGCATGCCGGCGATCAGTTTCGCGATGTCGTCGGGATGCCGGGCAAGAAAGTCCGTGCGCACCGCGCTCACGCCGATATAAGGCGTCGCGTCGGAGGCAGTGAGCTTCTTCCACTCGCCGCCGAACGTGCCGAGGCTGCGCACTTTGAGTTCGCTCAGCTGTGCAATCGTCACCGAGCGCAGCGCGGCGGCATCCACCTGCTTCTGCACGAGAAACTGCGCCAGCCGCGCTTCGTTGCCCGGCACGATCGAAAAATCTGCGGCGGCGATATGGTCGTTGTGCTGCAACACGGCCGTGGCGATCGCGGCAACCGAACTGCCTGGCGGCGACATGCCGACTTTCCTGCCGCGCAGGTCCGCGAGGGCATGGATCGGCGAATCCTCGGGAACCACGAACTCGACGTCGGCCGGTTGGGTGGCAAGCACGATTTTCACCGGTACGCCGTCCGCCGCCGAACTGAACACGGCGGCGGCCGGCGCGGCGAACGCGAAGTCGATTGCGTTCGCGGCCAGCGCGCGGTTCGGCGCGTTGACGTCGGCGAAGCGCACGAACTGTACGTCCAGTCCGCGCTGTTGCAGAAACTTCTGGGCTTCGAGTACGGCGCCGAACCCAAGGCTCACCCCGCTCGTCCAGTAGCCCACGCGAATCGGCTCGGCCTGCGCGGCCCGCATGACGCCGGGCAGGGTGAACGAAGCGGCGGCGAGCGCCGCGCCAAACGCCGCGCGGCGGATAAAAGCAAAAGCTTGCATGCGTGTATTCCCCGTAATGAAATCGTTCAGACCGTGCGCTTCCAGCGGAACAGCCGGCGCTCGAGCGGTTTCAGCACGCCCGCTTCGAGCAGCAGCATCAGCGCGACCAGCGTCAAGGTCCATGCGAACACCTGATCGGTCTGCACCAGATCGGCCGCCTGCCTCAACCGGTAGCCGATGCCGTCGGACGAACCGATCGTCTCGGCGACGAGCGACACGCGCCATCCGAAACCGAACGCGAGCCGCGCGCCCGCGAACAGATGCGGCAGGATCGTCGGCACGAAAATCTTGCGCATGATCTGCAGACGCGACATATGGAAGCTGCGCGCAAGCTCGACATGCTGCGCGTCGACGGTGCGCGCGCCCTGCCAGACATTGGTGAGAATCAGCGGCATCGCGGTCATGAAGACGACGAAGATGGTCGTCGCGTTCGAGATGCCGAACCAGATGATCGCGAATACGGCCCAGATCGCCGACGAGACCGTGTTGATGATCGACAGCACCGGCTCGAAGAAGGAAGCGACGCGCGGACTGGACCCCAGCGCGGTACCGAGCGGCGCGCCCACCGCGATGGCCAGCAGGAAGCCCCCCAGCACCCGATAGAGGGTCGCGCCGAGATCGCTGAAAAAGGTGGGCGTAGCGACGAGCGCCACGAGGGCCTCGGCCACCTTGAGCGGTCCGGGCAGCACGAACGCGGGCATGCGCAGCGCCGCGAGCCACCAGACGGCGACGAGCAATACCGCCAGCAACAGGCGTTGCGCGGCGAGAAAAGGCAATGAACGGGACGGTGCGGTAGACATCGCAATGAAAATGACGTTGATTCAAACGAGCAGGCGCAGCCGGCGAACGGTTTCGGCCACGTTGGGATCAGTGACGTCGCGCGGACGCGGCAACTCGACGCTCACGATGTCGCGCACGCGCCCCGGCCGTGGCGCGAGCACGACCACACGGTCGGCGAGCACCACCGCTTCTTCCACGTCGTGCGTGACGAACAGCACGGTCATGTTGCGCAACGCGCGGATGCGCAGCAGTTCGCCGTGCATCTGCGAGCGGGTTTGCGGATCGAGTTTCGAGAACGGCTCGTCCATCAGCAGAATGCGCGGCTCGCCGACCAGACTGCGGGCAAGCGCGACGCGGCTGCGCATCCCTCCCGAGAGTTGATGGGGATGACGTTGCGCGAAGCCGTCGAGTCCAACCATCTCCAGCGCGCTGTCGGCGCGTCTGCGGCGCTCGCGCGCCGGCAGTGCGGGTTGCCCCGCTTCGAGTCCGAATTCCGCGTTGGCGCGCACCGTACGCCATGGCAGCAGGCGATCTTCCTGAAACATGTAGGCAAGGGCGCGCCGGTCTTCGAGACGCGCCGCACGGGCGCCGCCGAGCCAGAGTTCGCCGCCGTCCGGTTGCGCGAGGCCCGCGATGAGGTTCAGCAGCGTGCTCTTGCCGCAGCCGGAGGTGCCGAGCAGCGCGACGGTCTCGCCATCGGCGACGTCGAACGCGATGTGCTCCAGCACCGGCATCTCACCGAAGCACTTGCTGATGTTTCTGACGGAAATGGCCGGGGTTCTCATCGGCGAGCCTCCGTCGAAACGAACACGGGGAGCGACGCGCCCGCGCTCGACAAACTCGCGTACACCTTTTCCATCGTCATGTCGCGGAACGTTTCGATATGACGGCGCGCGATGGTTTCGGCGCGGCGCTCATCGCCGGCCTCGAACGCGTCGATCATCGCGTTGTGATCGTGTCTGATCTCCGGTTTCGTGCGCTGCACGCCGAAGCCGAGCGCAACGAGCCGCGACATCTCGTCCATCAGGTTCGCAAGCATGCGGTGCAGCCGCTCGTTGCCGCTCGCCTGTGCGATGGCGAGATGGAATTCGCGGTTCGCATCAAGGAAAACATCGATCTGGTCGTTGAGCGCACGCTCGGGGTAAGGTACCCGGCAAGCGGCTTCGAGACGCCGCAGCAGCGACGTGTCGACACGCCCGCACGCGAGCCGCGCGGCAAGGGGTTCGAGTTGCACGCGCAGCGCGAATACTTCTTCCACGTCGCGCAGCGTGACCGGCGCGACGCGGTAACCCTGGCGCGGAATCGGCCTGACGTAGCCCTCATGGGCGAGGCGCACGAGCGCGATCCGGCAACTGCTTTTGCCAAGCCCGTAGTCCTCCATCAACTGCGGTTCGGTCAGGGTCGAGCCCGGCATGAAGCGGCAGGTCAGCACGTCGCGGCGAATGCGCTCGTAAGCGTCCTCGCCGCGCGGCGAACGGACATTCTCGATTTCGCGGGTCGTCGACGATAGATGTCGTGAGCTGCTCACAAAGGTCTCTTGAATGATTCAGGAGACCATCGTAGTGTGGCTCGAGCTTCTTGTTAACGAAGAAAACAGCGCAACGATGTGAGCTATTGCGATAGCGTGGGCTGCTCAGATGCATGCACGAGAACTACGGCTTCACTTCGCTCCTCGAGAACGGCGCATAGGGGGAAAGCGCCGGCGCCAGCCGGGGAAACATCCGCGATGCCTTCTTCGGAGAGCTCACCGCCGACCACGCGCCGCCACCTGACCTCACGGTCTCGATGGCCGAATCCAGCATGGCATTGCCGAGTTCCGCATCTGGCCGTGTGCCGATTGACCAGCTCACGACGAGCCCGTCGAAGCAGTCGATTACTGGCGACAGATACACCTTGCCGGCTGGAATCTGGAATTCGGTGATGTCGGTAAGCCATTTCTGATTCGGTCCGGCTGCACGGAAATCATGATTGATGAGATTCTCCGGAGCGGGGCTGATTTCTCCTCGATAGGAGCCGTAGCGACGTCGTCGGGTTGTGGCAGCGGCCAGACCCAGACCTTCCTGTCGCATCAAACGTCGCGCGACCTTCTCCGAGATAAACCTGCTGCCTGCCCAATGCCGCCCGGATTCGAAGATAGCCGTAGCAGCGGTGATTGCATTCGAAGATGTCTGCAATAACGCGGCGCGCGCCAGCATGCCGGTCAGCGACAAGCAGACGTGTGCGGTAATAGAAGCAGGAACTGCGGGCCAGCCTCAGGACGGGTAACAGCTCTGGCAACGGATAGGTTTTGTTTCAGGGCATCAACCAGCGTCGTCTTCTCCCGGTTGCTCAGGAGCTGCGGTCGATGCCCATCTTTTTTTACCAGTTCGTTCGCTTTCTCGAGGATGTCACGCTCGAGCTCCAGCTTGCGGATGTCGGGTCGCAGTGATTCAATCTGCTGCTCCGGCTCTGCACGCTCAAGGTTCGGTGCTGGCTTCTTCTGGCGCCTCATGGATGCGGGAACCCCCGACCGGGTGGCTGGTGGTTCTTCCAGTTGTACAGCAGAGGCCTGCTCACGCCGGCTCTCCGGGCAACGATGCTTGCGCTTTCGTCTCTGGTGCACAGTTCAATGACCGCCACCTGCCTGCCCTCTCGCGATTTCGGAACGCTGCCAGCCGCTCTGCCGAGCATAGGCTTTCCAATCTCGGGGCACAATTCCCCGATCCATTTGGCAAACATCGCCCGCGTGGAAAACGGTCGCGAAACGCCTACTGAATCAGGTTTCGAACCCAACGCAGTCGGCGCCGGAGATGCCGAGAAGGTCCACCGGAATCCGGCGATCATTTGATGGTCGTTTTGTGGGTCGCGGAAAAACAAAACCCCGCAGAGCCTTGACTCTGCGGGGTTCCACCGCCATTTCTGGCGGAGACGGAGGGATTCGCCCATCGTCTACAAAACCCTTGAAAATCAAGAACTTAAAATTTCTTAAGCACTGCCGGTGGTACAGAAAGGCGGTGAAGTTGGAGGATACCAGACCCGCTTCTGGATGCCTATAGAGCGCTAGACGGATGACCTAAGAGCCAGGTAGAGTCATCCGAAAGAACGCCGTTTGAGCGCATCTCGGGGGAACCATGAAACACGTATTGGTGGTCGTTGGGCTCTGCATTTACATGCTCCTTCTCAAGGTCGTCCCCATCGCAATGATGGCCGTGTTCGGCCTCGTGACGTTCGCTTTCCTCGTGTTCATCTTCTGGGCGTTCCTATCGAGCACGCCGGGATCATCCTCGGGAACTCACGCTTGGGAGCCGAAGGACATTGATGCTCGGGACTGAGCAACTGACACATAGAAGCAAAGGTTGCAGACAAGCAAAGATTTCAACTATGGTTTGCAGATTTGCAATATATTTAATCTATTGAACCGCAACCACGCCGACAAACTATCAATTAGTAAACGCTTGGCCACCCTGGTAGATTTTCGCCTGTGCTGCAACCGCAGCCGATGACCAACGAAAAATCTCCTGAGGCAGACCAAATGCATATCCTCTTCACGCTCGGCAAAGCCGTCCACGCAGAAATCGAACTTAGCCTCTCGTCGCTTTTCATCAAGGTCGGTGCTCTCGAAGTGTTCGTTGAATTGCGTCCTTTGACGCAACCACGGATGTCATTCGATAAATCCGAGCATAGCGTGGTAGTGAACGCTGGCTGGGTTGAACTGACTTGTGGCCATTGATCGGCGGGCACGAGAAATGGAAAATCAGGAAATCGCTCAACCCGAGACGAATGCGAAGACCGCGCGCCGGAGCGCCGAGAACGCATACATCAACGTCAGACGGCTCTCGAATGACCTACGGAAAGCGTGGGAGGCATTCGGATATGAATTCCGCAATGCCAGTAGCGCACACTCGGACATCGTTGAGTTCACCCGGTGGTGCCGCAAGCACCTTCCAGGCTTGACCGAAGAACATCTGGAGGCGCTCAAGCGCATTGCCGAGCACAACTACGATGAAGATGCTTTTCTCAGGAACGCTGAGGGTGTTCTCTTGGCCGACCCACGGAGCTTCTGGAGGGAATACGAGAAGTGGATGACCGGCGCTCATATCCCCATTGAGCTTCGAGGTATCGTTGTTCGACACACCGTATCGCTAGACGACAAGGCCACTCAGCGGGTCGCACGCTTGGTGACGAGAGCCCGTAAATCCCTCCCGAGCAGCGAAAGTGCAAAGCAGTCGTTGAGGGCGCTTGCCACCGAGCATGGCACTACTGTGGAAGCCCTTGAAGCTGCGGTCGTTCCTCACGATCCGCACCGCGCGCCGGAACTTCGCAGGGTCAGCGTGGAAACGCGGATAGCCGTCGAGGACATAGTGGACGATGCCGTTCGGCAAATGGTCATTGACGGCCAAGACTACCAGTCCATCAAACGACGATTGGGGAAAGCCTTAGACGGCTTCGAGGGGATCGCAAAGGGTCCTCACAAAGATTCATAGGGAACGATGCCGAAAAGCTCGTCAATCGGCGGCTTGGCGTTGCTCTTCCGTTAGAATTCCGGTAGACCAGTACTAAAAAGAAAGCTAATGAAAAACATCGCGGCGCTTTTAATGGCTTTTATGCCTCTCGAAACGCTCGCAAGAGGGGGGCATTGCTATTCGCGGGGATGTGGCAAAGGGTCTGTAATCGTATGCTTCGCGCTTGTTTTGTTCCTGGTCCTCACCATTGGGGCATATGTTTTCGAGAAAATACGGCCCACGCTGCGCCGTGCAGCAGAGTTCATCCGAGACTTCATCCAAGCGTGCCGCAAAGTCCTCTTTTAGCGCATCGCGAAAGTCGGTTTTGAAAATACCGAAAAAATCTGAAAGGCCCCTCAAGAAATTGGGCTGGCCGGTTTCCCCCCTCCACCCTCCCCCGTGCGCACACACGCGCTACTTGACGCGCGCATCTGGTATCGCCCGCGTACACGCGCCCAACAACCCTCCAGGTACACCCTCGGAGCGGCCTAGTTACTCATTCGGCAAATCGACATGCCAAAGCGATGCGCGCCTAGGATAGAAGTCCCCCACGGGAGCCGGGCATCTGAACTGCATACGCTTGCGCCGAAAGCGCAACCTCAGCTTCCCGAAGTGCAAGATGTCGCCGTGCCGCATGTGCGTGATCTCCGCAAATATGAACGGGCCCAAACGTCGCCCGTTGATGCTTGCGAGCGGCGAGTGTCCGTCCGCGAAATACGCCTGCACGGTCCCAAGTACCTCCCCTCCCTCAACCCTGAGTTCCATCTGGACACTATGTGTAGGGACAGGGCCTAAAACGTCACCCTCATTCGTCCATGAACCAGACATGGCTTCGGCTTGTTTGTCATAGAGCCCTCGAAGCCATCGGTAAATGGCGAAGAGCAATGCGGGGAACCCTGCAATCTTCGTGATCGCTTCCGCATACGCGGCAACGAGTTGGAGCTTTGCGAGCAATCGAACCTCGCTCAATGTTAAGGACACTGGACAGAATATCGTGGGCGGACATGTTCGACCATGGGTGTACTAAACCGATCCCTTAGGTACACCCCTGGCGAGGACTGTACGAAACTAGGCTTGTAAGCTTTTCGTACATGGCTTATGATTCGTACATCTCTTTCGTACAGGATGCGCCATGTCCCGAGTTTTCGCCTACTGCCGTGTCTCCACTACCGACCAGACCACCGGCAACCAACGCATGGAGATTACCCAAGCGGGGTTCACTGTTGATGGTCGCCGTGTCGTGGAAGAGTCGATTAGCGGTTCGGTGGCTGCTATGGAGCGCCCTGGGTTTGCTCGGTTGGTAGACCGCATGGAATCCGGTGACATCCTTGTGGTGACCAAGCTAGACCGCTTGGGACGCAATGCCATGGACGTTAGATCGACGGTCGAGAAGCTCGCGGCAATGGGCATCAAGGTGCATTGCCTTGCACTCGGTGGCGTGGACCTGACCAGCGCAGCAGGACGGATGACCATGGGCGTGCTATCTGCCGTGGCTGAGTTCGAACGGGACTTGCTGATTGAACGGACCAACGCCGGTATCCAACGTGCCAAGGATGAAGGGAAACAATTCGGGCGTCCCTCCGCGCTGTCACCTGAGGACCAACACGAGGTGCTCCAGAAGCTATCCCAGGGTGCCGCTGTAGCTGCCTTGGCGAGAGACTACAAGACCACCCGACAGACCATCATGCGGGTCCGCAACAAGGGCTCTGTGGCATGAGCCGAGCGCATCATCAGTCTGGCGTGCGCCCTTTCTCGCGGAGCAAGGCGACAACGGATGGCCGGTCGTCGTAGAAATCTTCCAGCACGCGCTGAGCGTATTGTCGCGCGGCCCGGACATCCTCAGCGGTTACTTCTCGCCACTCCTCGTGCAACACGTCATTCCCGAGAACCCGGATTTCTTCGTGTGCCCGCTTTTGTCTCGCCGCAGTTATCACCCCGTCACGTGCCGCAGCATCAATCTGTTGCTCCAAGTTGGTGCCTCGTTTTTCCTTATAGCCGTTAGCGCGCAAGGTTTTATCTAGCACGGACCGGAACATCGCAGCGGCAGCGCGGTAGCACTTTGCTTCGCCGCACTCCTCGCCTTCTCGAAACTCGCGGACTATCCCTTCGGGCACGCCGTCTGGAATTTCTAGTCGCCCCTCCGCTTCGGGATAAAAGTCGATCAAGTCCGGCGCACCACCATCGTATTGGCTCGATTGAAGGAGCGTGATGAGAGCGCCCGAGCCACATCCCGTGCATCGGGCCAGCCGGTAGACCTCCAACATCCCGTCCCCAAGAGGCCGATAAATCTCCCCGTACATACTGCCCCGCTGTGCGTCCCCGATTAGGAACGAAGTGAGCGCCCCGCTACACGTTGGGCAATTTGCAACGATGTGCCCGTGATCATTCATTGTTGCCATGGTTTTTTCTCGCGGTTGGTCCTCCGAGATTATCTTCGATATTCACCGTGTGCATAGGTTGCACAATAGGATCGGGCGTCCCCCCCACAATAGGACAGATAGCGAGATCCTCCGGGCTCGGGGTTCTGCCTATCTGTTTGCCGCTAGCCAATAAGCATCCCATCGGCAGACGCTTAGCCCGTTCGGGGAAACGGCAAACATCTCCGGAACGACAGCAAGCGGCGTCCCGAGACACACCACATGAAAGTCCCATCCATTCAACGGGACGACGAGCAGGACCCAAGGTAAGCACGCAGGACCGACGATTGTTAGAGGGGGCAATCGAAGGAGCGAACTTTGGCTGGAGGGGGAGAGAAACCTAAAGGTGGAAACCTTGGGTTGAAACTTCTTGTTTCTCCTTGAGACACCAAACGGTGTAACAGGAAAAATAATCTTCAATTAAAAACCAAAACCCAAGGTTACATCTTTGGTTGCAGCTAAAGCACCAATAGGTCTAACCCTAGCTGCCCCTCCACTCCCAGCACTAGGCGTTGCATTGATGATGGCTAACCCCTTGCTTTCCCCGTAGGATGTCCTAGGTTTGTCATTGAGGCAACCGGGGGATATCGAACACGGACAAGTAACGTCCATTTACTTCGAATACCTAACCATAATGACAGACCTATCTATCCCCACCGCGAAACTTCAAGGGGCAATCACCCGTGATGATGCTTTCCAAATCGCATCTAACACGGAACAGAAGTATGGCCTCCCCGAGGGCACACTGTGGAAAATGTCAGGGATCGAGAACAACGCCCTTGACCCAAACGCAGTGTCCCCCAAGGGGGCCAAAGGTTTCTTCCAGTTCACCGAACCTACAGCCAAAACCTACGGAGTGACGGTTGGCGATTACGCCTCCGAAGCTGACGGTGCGGCCCGGTACATGGTGGACAATCAGAAGAAGTACAACGGCAACATTGACCTATCTCTAGCGGACTACAACGGTGGCCCTAAAGCGGCCCATGCTCTAGCCTCAGGGAAGCCGTGGCCGGAAACCTCGGAGTACCTTTCGAGATTCCATGGGGGAAAATCTGAGCCCCTTTCCTCTGCTTTCACTACCGGTGACAGCATCACACCAGACTCTAGCGCTGGAGCCTCCGCCCTACATGAGCAAGCCGCCCAGCGTGCTCGGGACGGCGGATTCCTCAACGGGGTTGCTAATCTTCCTGGCGCTATCGGCCTGGGTTTTCAGCAAGACAATTCGGTCTATAACTGGTGGCAGGAAAGGGGCGTAGCTCAGACCGACCCGAACTGGGCGTGGAACGATGAGAACACCGCCCAATACCTGAACGGTGTCCCTGAGAAAAACTGGGACTACATCCTCCAGGCGAAGAGCCAGGGCGAAGCGGACTTCCGCCGTTCACGGATGCAGCAGTCCATGGAGAACGAACAGAAGCTCTCCGAGATGGGCGTGGCAGGATTCACTGGCCGACTGGTTGGTGGTCTCGCGGACCTCCCCTCACTCATCGCGTTTGTCCCTGGGTTGGGCGGTGAGGGAGACGTGGACGATGAAGGATGGGAGCAAGCAAGAGGTCTCCCTCAATGACTTCATCCACACGAACGCCTTTGATGTCGTAGAGCCGTACCTTCGGCGCACCGCCGGGAACGTCGCTTTGGCGAAACACCTGGACATCTACAAGAACAGTGACATCGAGCGGGCCATTGCCGATGCCACCCAGAACAAGTTCGGTGCCGACATGAAGGCGGGGTCCAAGGTGGCCGCTATGCGGAAGGACCTCAAGTTCACCTTTGATCGTGTCTTGGGTGTTCCCCAGGAGGAGTTCGGGACGATCAACAAGAGCCTCTCCATGTGGCGTGACTTCAACGTCATCCGTCTCATGGGTGGTGCTGTGTGGAACCAGATGACCGAGCTTTCACAGATCACCGGTTCCATGGGCTGGAAGGCAACCTTGGCAGCAGTCCCCGAGCTTCGTGGCCTACGCCGTGACATCGCAACCGGGAAGGCACCCAACGACATCCTGGACCACCTGGAGAACACCATCGGTGGCGTAGGTTCGGAGTACATCCACCGCATGGAGTTCGGTGCGAAGGATGACTGGGTGAGGAACAAAGGGGACACTCGCGCGAACCGCCTGCTAGATCGCGTCGATAGCGTCAATAAGAAATTCGCAAAGGGCGTCCTGGACTACACCGGCATGACTCCGCTCACAATCCAGCAAAAGCGGGTGCACGCCGTGGCATTGGTCAACCACTTTGTAAATGTCGCCAACGGTGCTGAGTCGAAGTTCCTCACAAGGGAACGTCTGGCGTGGATGGGGATGTCCCCCGAGGACTTCGCCAAGGTGTCGGGAGACATCAAGAAGTTCACCCAGCCGAAACAGGGAGAGTATGGCAAGGGCTACAAGATGGACTTCGATGGGTGGGCCAAGGAGGCACCAGGGACGTACTCACAGTTCATGAACGCGATTCATCGGGAGTCGCGCCGAGCGGTTCAGGAAAACGATTTGGCATCTATGGTGCCACTCATGGGTTCCACCTTGGGCAAAACCGTTTTCCAGTTCATGAACTTCACGGTGCACGGTTGGAACAAGTCCCTGATGTTCGCCATGAATCACCGGGACTGGACGACCATCTCCACCATGCTTCACGGTGGGTTCCTCGCTTCGTTGGCCTACATGGGCCGTACGTTGCTCGGATCGGTTGGGATGAAAGGTGAGGAGAAACGGGATTACCTGGACAAGCGACTAAGCGCGCGGCAGATCGTGGCCAACAGCTTCGGTCGGATTTCCCAGGCGTCCCTCTTGCCCAACATCTTCGACACCCTCTCGCCCTACCCGATGTTCTCCGGCATGCGCACCACAAGTGACCTGTCGGGGCTCGCATCGAACCCCACGTACCAGGCGGTGAACAGTCTCATCTCCATGAAAAAGCTCATTCGCAACGGCGTCTCAGATGAATCCCAAACGACATCCAAGGACATGCGGGATTGGTTCCGATTGGTTCCGCTGAATAACATGGTGCCCGTTTCGACGTTGTTGAACGCATTGGCGAACGACTACCCGAACACCGAGCAGCAAACCAAGTAGCACCCTAAGCCTCCACCGGGAAACCGATGGGGGCTTTTTTTTCAAACCTACACTCTTCCGGCAATAGCTGTGACCGTCGCCGCAAGGTTTTTCTCAAGGTTCTGGATACCACGCGGTGTATATTCATAGACGATGCATCGCAGATGTCGCAGATCGAACGGCACATCATCCATTGTTTGCGTTAGGAGAATAACTTCCTTTCCGACCGTATGTGCTACACCCGTTTCATAGAAGACGTTCGGATTTTTGCCAGTGAGCTCGGCGATGACAACCCGTGCACGGTTGATATGTGACCAAATGTCTTCGATGATCGCTCGGTTATCGTAAATGTTGTCGGCGCGCTGGCATACAAAATCGCCCGATCGCTCGACCGTTGGCTTGATATGGTCATCAAAGATTTCGTTAAACGGAGCGCTAAATGGCGTTAGGGCGAAAACGAGTCTAGGATCAACCTGAAAATCCCGCCCCTGAAAAATCGGATTTATCCGCACAATACCCGCCTCTCTCTCCATATCGGCTTTCACCGCCTTCATGATGTCGTCCGCCATCCCGCGCGCAAATCCGCTTTGTGCCTCCTCGGTCGCGCCTAAAATGCTTCGAGGGATTTGGAAGCCAAAAAGCTCTTCAAACCCAAGTTCATGGTGCGCTTGTGCCATTGCCAATTCCACGGTGAAAGGCCGCGAACCAATATCCACAAAGAACTGCCGTGGCATTCCCCCCGCATCCCTGTGCGTCCCGACGATAATTATTTCAGCAGCACCGAACGCCGCGCAAAACTGAACGGGTCTGAGCATAGGCACGTTTGCAGCAGTCAAGCGCGCCGCTTGTGCGGCAACTATCACAGCCTGATCCAATTTGGCAAGGAATTGCAGCAGCGACGCTTGAAGTTCTCCAGCGACGCCGCTATGCACCATCGCCCCACCAGCATTCGCAAGGCCCATTGTTCGTGTTTCCCGGTGTGTGTGTGGCGAATCGTTAAATTATTAGCTGCCTATGCTATCACCTACACACGATAATTAGAATCGATCTAACTCAGACAGAAGCCTTCAAATTTCACTCGCTCAATTGCCATCGACTTCGCTCGTAATGGAATCTCTCCGTAGGTGCCTCCAACGTTTCCATCGGTGTGCCCGGTGATTCCATACTGCGTGCCCGTTGGGACTTCAGCCGCGCGGCACGCCGTGGCGAAGCCATGCCGGAATGAGTGGAATGTCTTTCGACCGTCCGTAATGCCAATCTCGCGTTTCCACCTACCGAACCACTTTGAGAAGTTGTTGGTGAGCTTCCCATCCTGCGCTCGGTAGAGCAACGGGAAGACTCGCCCATCCGCTGGCAACGACCTCACGTACTCCAAGAATCCGAGTTCGATAAGCTTCGAGTGTATCGGCACTTGTCGAACGGATGCGACGTTCTTTACCTGCTTCTCTTCTTCGTTGTTGATGTCGAGGAACCAGATACCGTCCGCGTTCTTCACATCCGACACAAGCATCTGTCCTAGCTCCTCCAAGCGCGCCCCCGTGAACATCCCTAGAAGCGGCAACCAGTAGGCCGCTATGCCGCCCGGTTGTTTCCCCTCGGGAATCTCTTTGGATACGAACAGGGGCTGCGAGAAGATAAGCGCGATGTCTTTCGAGTCGAACTCCACGCGGGGCTTCTGCGGGTTCTTCGGCATCGAGACCTTAACGCCGTCCGAGGGGTTCTTCTCAATCCGGGAATTGTCCTCAGCTAGATTGAATACAGCCCGTATAAACCCCAACTTCTTCTCAACCGTAGCAGCGCTCACCTTCGCAAGCAACGCGTCCTTGTACGCCACCACAACGGCCTTGGTGACCGCCTTGGCGTAGCTCTGGCGGGTGATCGTTTTGAACTCTTCAAAGGCCGACCGGACCGCCTTGATGGTTTTCTCATTGTTGCCCCGCTCGGTTACCCAAGCTGTCAACAGAGCATCCAACGTTATCCCGAGGTCGTCATCAGGGACCGGAACCGGGTCTTTGTGCCCCAAGCTCTTGAGAGCCTCAGGAATCACGGGTGAATCCACGTGGTACCCATCGTTTCGCTTCTGCTGCCCATCGAGCGCCCGAAGGTATTCCGTGAGAAACCTGCGCCGAAGCGTCTGGTACTCATCACTGTCGCGGTTGGCGATCACGTTGTAGTGGCGCATCCATGCATCGAGTTGGCCATCAATCAAATGGCTATCCCCAATCGCGTAAGCCTTGCGAGTCACAGCCAACGCGCTGTTCACTTGCGCTGTCCATCCATCGAAAACGTCTTCGGCTGTGGGCTCACCGCCTGTGGGCAAGTGAAGGGGGGATATGCCGACCGCGCGCGCGAGATCGCTTTTTCCGAAACCCTCGGTCCTCACTTGGTCATCCATGCGCAAAATCGCCCCGTGGATGCCTTGGGCAAGCGCATCGGAGATGGCCGAAGCGTTGAGAGAATTAAGATAGGTGACGCCGCGTGGTTGTCGCTCACGCCGTAGGTGTGCGAACTCTTGCTCGTACCGCGTAGCATGTTCCAACGCAAGACGGTTGGCTTCGCTAAGGTCCGAGGTGCGGAGGCTGAAGGAGAACTCACCCGATGGTTTGCGGAAATGCTCACGCAAGTCCATGGGGATTTTCATGCGGAAGTGGAAGACCAGACTACCCGGTCGTTGCCGCACATAATAGAATTTTTTCACTGTTGCCATACTCCCGGATGATACGCCTAGCGGTACGTCCGGTGGTACAGTGCAGAAAAGGCGAAGCCCCTGATTCGACTGGTTTCCCAGCTAAATCAAGGGCTTCTTCCGCTTCTGGCGGAGACGGAGGGATTCGAACCCTCGATCCAGGTTTTGGCCCAGATGCTCCCTTAGCAGGGGAGTGCCTTCGACCTCTCGGCCACGTCTCCCAAACTTTCTATCGCACAGGGAGTCAGTGCGACGAAGCCAAGATGATAGCGGGCGGGGCCAATAAGGTCAACGTCCGCGGAACATTTTTTGTGCCAACTTTGCAGCTGACGACGCAATTCATTCACACGGACGCCATAAAACAAACGGGGCGCTCTCATGCGCCCCGTTGTTCCAGCAATTTACGCCTGATCCAGTTCGAACGCTTTATGCAGCGCGCGCACTGCGAGCTCCATATATTTCTCGTCGATCAACACCGAAATCTTGATTTCGGAGGTGGAAATCATCTGGATGTTGATGCCCTCTTCCGACAGCGTGCGGAACATCTTGCTCGCGATGCCGACGTGCGAGCGCATGCCGACGCCGACCACCGACACCTTCGACACCTTCGGGTCGCCCAGCACCTGCTCGGCCTGCACGTGCGCCTTCACGGTGCCGGTGAGGATTTCCATTGCGCGTGCGTAGTCGCCGCGGCCGACCGTGAACGTGAACGCCGTTTTACCTTCGACGCTCTGGTTCTGGATGATCATGTCGACATCGATATTCGCGTCCGCCACCGGGCCGAGAATCTGATACGCGATGCCCGGCTTGTCGGGCACACCCATCACGGCGATACGCGCTTCATCGCGCTGAAACGCGATGCCCGAGATGACAGCTTTTTCCATGGTCTCGTCTTCTTCAAAAGTAATCAGCGTGCCCGACTTCATTTCTTCGTCGAGCGACATCAGCGGATCGGTCAGACTCGACAGCACGCGCGTCTTCACCTGATATTTGCCGGCGAACTCCACCGAGCGGATTTGCAGCACCTTCGAACCGAGGCTGGCCATTTCCAGCATTTCTTCGAACGTCACGCGATCGAGCCGGCGCGCTTCTTCGACGACGCGCGGGTCGGTCGTGTACACACCGTCGACGTCCGTATAGATCAGGCACTCGTCGGCCTTCAACGCAGCCGCGACCGCGACCGCCGAGGTATCCGAGCCGCCGCGGCCGAGCGTCGTGATGTTGCCGTCCGGGTCGATACCCTGGAAGCCGGTGATCACAACCACCTTGCCCGCGTCGAGGTCGCGCGTCACGCGCTCGCCATCGATGTCGCTGATACGCGCCTTCGTGAACGCGCTATCGGTTTTGACCGGCACCTGCCAGCCCGCGTAGCTGACCGCTTCGACGCCGGCTTCCTGCAGGGCGATCGCGAGCAGACCCGAGCTGACCTGCTCGCCGGTGGCGGCGATCATATCGAGTTCGCGGGGACTGGGTTGGGTCGTGATTTCTTTCGCGAGGCCAAGCAGGCGGTTGGTTTCGCCGGACATTGCCGACGGCACGACGACCATCTTGTGGCCAGCCTTGTGCCATTTCGCGACGCGCCTGGCGACGTTCTTGATGCGCTCGACCGAGCCCATCGAGGTGCCGCCGTATTTATGTACGATGAGTGCCATTGTCGTTCTGAACTAAGAGAGAAACCGCGCTGGCGCGCTGGAGACAACCGCACGCAAAGCACAGGGGCGCAACGTCTCGTGAACGGCGGCGAAGTGTGTGGCGGCGAAATGCAGCGCGCGCGAAGCAGGCGCGGATTTGCCCGGAAACAGGATCGCTAGTGGCTGATCGGAAATAACGGCAACGACGGATCACGCTCGCAAACCGGCAATAACGAACGACAAAAGCGACGGCGAAATCGGGCCGGGCAAACGAGCTAAATTACCCGATCAGGCGTAAAAAGACAAGACGCAACGAACGTTCAAATGCGTTAATTCGGGCCTGCAAACGCCTGTTTTGCGCCGATTTGCGCCCTATTACGCGATTACGATTTTCACGCGCTCACGCTCCCGGGCAGTCCGACCGGCCGGTCAGGCGATCAGCAGATCCTCGCGCCAGATGATTTTCACTCGCGCTTCGCCAACTGACGGCGACGCTTCGCGCAACACCGCGCGATTCACGCCGATCAACGGCACGAACAGCAGTTCGTCGCCGACATACAGCAGCGGCACGTTGCGCTTCCACGCGGGAATGCCACGCTCCTGGAAGAGGTTTTTCAAGCTACGGCCCGGCGCGCCCGGCGCACCCAAGCGCATGCGTTCACCACCGCGGCGCGCTCGCGCGCTGAGCGAGGCGCGTCGGAGCACACTGAGCGAAACGGTATCGGCGGCTTCGATGTTCGACGCCCGGCCATCCGAAACGGCGGCGGCCTGCGCGGCGGGATCGACGATCGCAAACACGAACGTGCCGCGCCACTGCGGCAGACGCCAAATCTCTTCGCCCTGCCATACCAGTTCGCTGATCTCGCGCTCGACGAGCGCGGTTTCGTCGGCCGGCTCGCTGCTATCGCCCGCTTCCCAATAGATCAGCCCACGATAGCTGCGCAGCGCCTGACCCGCGTGATCGATGCGCAGCCGATGCCCGTCCCGCCCCACGCCGGCCTCGCGCAACTGCCGCAGCGCATCGGCGAGACGCGCGCTCGATGCCGCGACGAAGCCGAGTGTGCGCATCCAGTACCGCAGCAGATTCAGCGCGCGGTCGTCATCGAGAGCGAGCAGTGCATCGCGTTCGAGCGCGCGCCCTTCGTCGCGCGAGGCGGCTTCCATGTCGATGCGCGCCAGCGCGTCGAGCAGACGCTGCGCCGATGCGGCATGCGCGGCCGTACGCGCCAGCGCGTCGCGAAAGCCGGGAAAGTGCACCGCCAACGCCGGTGTCACCTGATGACGCAACGCATTGCGCGCGTAACGCAGGTCCGCGTTCGATTCGTCGTCGATCCAGCGCAGCTTGCGCGCGCTCGCGTAGTGATCGAGTTGCGCGCGCAACAGGTGCAACAACGGCCGCACGCGCGTTGCCGATGCATTCGCCGGCAGGAACTCCGGCGCCATCGCCGCGAGGCCCGCGAGACCCGCGCCGCGCAGCAATTGCAGCAGCACGGTCTCGGCCTGATCGTCCGCATGCTGCGCGAGCCATAACGCGCGAATGCCGTGCACCGCGCACATCGCGTCGAGCGCGCGATAACGCGCATCGCGCGCGGCTGCTTCGACGCTCACGCCGCTCGCGCGCGACACCTCGACGCGCCGTGCGTCGAACGCGACGCCGCGCTCGCGGGCGAACGTCTCGCAATGCGCGAGCCACGCATCGGCATGTGGACTCAAACCGTGATGAACATGCAGCGCGACCACACGCGACGCACCCGCAACGCGCACCATCGCATCGAGCAGCACGCTCGAATCGAGCCCGCCGCTGAATGCGACCGCAATGCGCGCGTTCGGATCGAGCGCATCGAGCGCGGACAGCGCCGCGCCGGCCGCCTCGATCACGAGGCGCTCGGCGGACGAATCGGCGGTGGAGGTCACGTCGTTAGCGCGGGCGGCGCCGGTAGACGAACAGGATGGAGAAGGACAAACGCGCGCCCAGGCTTATGCGCCCGGCGTCGTTTCCTTGAATTTGCCGTACGCCATCAGCCGTTCGAAACGGCGTTCGCGCAGGTCGTTGGTGCTCATGCCCTGGAACTGACGCAGCGAATCGGCGAGCGCGCGACGCAACAGCGCGGCCATACCCTTCGGATCGCGATGCGCGCCGCCGAGCGGCTCGTTGACGATCTTGTCGATCAGTCCGAGCGCCTTCAGCCGATGCGCGGTGAGGCCTAGCGCTTCCGCCGCTTCCGGCGCCTTCGCCGCGCTCTTCCACAGGATCGACGCGCAGCCTTCCGGCGAGATCACCGAATAGGTCGAGAATTGCAGCATCAGCACGCTGTCGGCGACCGCGATCGCAAGCGCGCCGCCCGAGCCGCCCTCACCGATGATCGTCGCGATCAGCGGCGTCTTCAGTTCGGCCATCACGTACAGATTGCGGCCGATCGCTTCGGACTGGCCGCGCTCTTCCGCGCCGATGCCCGGGTACGCGCCCGGCGTATCGATGAACGTGAAGATCGGCAAGCCGAATTTTTCAGCGAGGCGCATCAGACGCTCGGCCTTGCGATAGCCTTCCGGACGCGGCATGCCGAAGTTGCGCAGCGCGCGTTCCTTGGTGTCGCGGCCCTTCTGATGACCGATCACCATGCAAGCCTGGCCGTTGAAACGGGCGAGACCGCCGACGATCGACTGATCGTCGGCGAAATTGCGGTCGCCGTGCAATTCATGGAAATCGGTAAACAGCTCGCTCACGTAGTCGAACGTGTACGGACGCTGCGGATGACGGGCGATTTGCGAAACCTGCCACGGTGTGAGGTTCGCGTACAGATCTTTGGTGAGCTGCTGGCTTTTCCTGGACAGCCGCTCGATCTCTTCCGAAATATCGACGGCCGAATCGTCCTGCACGAAGCGCAATTCTTCGATCTTCGCTTCGAGTTCAGCGATCGGCTGTTCGAAATCCAGAAACGTGGTCTTCATTTGGTTGTAATCCTTGGACTTACCGGGCAGCGCGTATTCTAACCGCGCGCGCCGATGTCAAAACCTTTTCTCAACTATCGACATCATATAAACGATAGCTTTCGAAACGGCCGAGTTTCCCGTTGTTCTTTAGCTGTCGACCGGCAACGGATCGAGACTACGCCACATATACCAGGTCGCGACGGTGCGCCACGGTTCCCAGTTCGCCGCGACCTCGCGCGCTTCGCTGCGCGTAACGGGTTCGCCGCTGAAATAGTTGACGCTGATCGCGCGGATCAGACCGAGGTCGTCGAGCGGCAGCACGTCGGGACGCGACAGATTGAAGATCAGGAACATCTCCGCGGTCCAACGGCCGATGCCGCGAATCTGCGTGAGTTCGGCGATCACCGCCTCGTCGTCCATCGACGTCCATTTGCCGACGTGCAGCGCACCCGACACGAAATGCCGCGCGAGATCGAGCACGTACTCGGCCTTGCGCCTGGACAGACCGCAGGCGGTCAGCTTGTCGAAACCGAGCTTGATGAACTGCTGCGGCACCAGCTTCGGACACGCGGCTTCGACGCGCGCCCACACCGCCTGCGCGGCGGCGACCGAAATCTGCTGCCCGACCACCGAGCGCGCGAGCGTGACGAACGGATCGCCGCGGCTCAGCAGATGCACGGGGCCGAATTTCGGAATCAGCTTCTTGAGAATGCGGTCGCGCTTGACGAGGTCCGCGCACGCCTTGTCCCAGTAGGCGGGGCGCGTGACTTCGGGCGCCAGCCCGCCGATCTGCACCGGCACCGCGACTTCGCTCGCGAGCGCACTCGTGCCGGCGGCTTCGCCGTTGGCGCTGGCCGCGCTCGCCGACGCGGCCGATACGCGCGTCTTGCGCACGACTTCGCCCGCGTTCGAATCACGCGCGAGTTCCTGCACGTCGCCCGCGAGTTCGGCCGGCGCTGCGCCATTCGTCTTCACGCGCGCGGCGCCGTTGCTCTTCGCGCTCGCGCCTTTCGCGCCTTTCGCGCCTTTCGCGGCCGGCGCGTGCGCGGCTTGCGCCGCCCCGCCCGAGCCATTGAGCAAACGTTTGGCCGGATTCTTTTTAGCCGTCACGCTTGCGGCGCCGGCTTGCGACGACGCTTTGCCTGCCGCGCCATCGCTCGCGCGAGTCGACGCACGCGTCGACTTAGCCGCGCTAGTCGCCCTGGTTTGAGACGCCGCGCGTTTAGCCGGCGTCTTCGTGGCCATTGCCATCCTGCCTCCTGCCTGGCGAGTCGATCAGAGGGAAGTACGAGGTGCGCTCACACGCGCCGCCACTCGGTCAACCCGCCGGGTTTGTCTTCAAGGGCAACGCCGGCATCGAGCAACTCGGCCCGGATCCGGTCTGCTGCCGCATAGTCCTTTGCCTGCTTGGCGGCGACGCGCGCCGCGATCTTCGCTTCGATCGCGGCCACGTCGAGCGCGCCCTCGGCCGCGGCACCCGCCGCCTGCTGCAGGTATGCACGCGGCTCGCGTCCGAGCAGCCCGAGCACCGCGCCAAGCGCGCGCAATTGCCGGGCCAGCGCGGGCTCGCGCGTACGGTTCACTTCAGTAGCCAGTTCGAACAGCACCGACACCGCCACCGGTGTGTTGAAGTCGTCGTTCATCGCCGCCTTGAAACGCTGCGCGTACGCTTCGTTCCAGTCGAGCGAAGCGTCATCGGGCACGACGTCTTTCAACGCGGTGTATAGACGCGTCAACGCATTGCGCGCGTCGTCGATATGCACGTCGCTGTAGTTCAGCGGCGAGCGGTAATGCGCCCGTGCGATGAAGAAACGCACGACCTCTGCATCGTACTGCGCAAGCACTTCACGAATCGTAAAAAAATTGTTCAACGACTTCGACATCTTCTCATTGTCGATCTGTACGTAGCCGTTGTGCATCCAGTAATTCACGAAGGTTCGGCCGGTCGCGGCCTCGCTTTGCGCGATCTCGTTTTCGTGGTGCGGAAACTGCAGGTCCTGGCCGCCGCCGTGAATGTCGAACTGCTCGCCGAGCAGCGTGCAGCCCATCGCCGAGCACTCGATATGCCAGCCCGGACGACCGCGCCCGTACTTCGACTCCCAGCCGGTGTCGGCGGGCTCGTCGGGCTTCGACTGCTTCCACAGCACGAAGTCGAGCGGGTCCTGCTTCGCGTCGTTGGCCGCGACGCGCTCACCCGCGCGCAGGTCTTCCAGCGATTTGCCCGACAGCTTGCCGTAACCCGCGAATTTGCGCACCGCGTAGTTGACGTCGCCGTCGCTTGCCTGGTACGCGTAGCCGTTTTTCTCGAGCGTCTCGATCATGCCGAGCATCTGCGGGATGAAGTCGGTCGCGCGCGGTTCGATATCGGGACGCTCGATGCCGAGCGCGTCCGCGTCTTCGTGCAGCGCAGCGATGAAACGATCGGTCAGCGACTTGATGGTTTCCCCGTTCTCGATCGCGCGGCGAATGATCTTGTCGTCGATATCGGTGATGTTGCGCACATAGGTCACGTCGTAGCCGAGCGTGCGCAACCAGCGCTGCACGATGTCGAACACGACCATTACGCGCGCATGACCGACGTGGCAATAGTCGTACACGGTCATCCCGCAGACATACATCCGCACGACGCCTTCCCGAAGCGGCACGAAAGTTTGCTTGTCACGCGCGAGCGTGTTGTAGATGCGCAGAGAATCCATAGAGAACGGTGCGTGGGCCGACAGAAATCCGCTTTGTGCTTCGTGCGCGCCGCGGTTCGCGAAACGAACAGCACTGCGGGTGCGCCGCATGCAGCTGAAACCGGCGCACCTGGTGCGGCGATCAGACTGCAGACGATACTGCGAACCGGGTGGAGACGGCCACGAGTGGCGAAAAGACAGTCGGCGGTTCGACGGAACGCGCAGACCTTTTGTTAGAATGGCTCGGAGTATAACACCCAGACCTGAGCCTATGAAACACTCCAGCGGCCGCGCGCGCAGCGCTGCGACCCTCGCCGCGACTGCGTTTGGCGGCATCGCCGGCAGCGCCGCATTCGAAGCGGCGCGCACCCTCGCGTGGCGCGTCACCGTGGCCGCCGCGCTTGCCGTGGTGCCGCTTGCCGGCGCCTATGCGCAGAAGGCCGCGGTCATGCCGCAGGGCCCCGCGGTGCGCGACAACACGCCGGAAATCGACGCGTCGATCACACAGAAAAACTGGCAGGCCGCGCTGACCCAGCTCGACGCGCGCATCGCGTCGAACCCGCACGACGCGCAGGCGAAATTCAAACGCGGCACGGTGCTTGCACACCTCGGCCGCGACGACGAAGCGATCGCCGCCTTCACCGAACTCACGCAGCTCTATCCCGAACTGCCCGAACCGTACAACAACCTCGCATCGCTGTACGCGAAGCATGGCCGCCTGAGCGAAGCGCGCGCCGCGCTGGAAACGGCCGTTCAGGTCAATCCGAACTACGGTCTCGCCTACGAGAACCTGGGCGATCTTTATCTGCGCATGGCCGACGCCTCCTATCGCCGCGCCCAGGGTCTGGGCAAGGCGAGCGCGACGACCTCGCAGCGTCTCGCGGACATCCAGAAAATCGTCTCGCCCGCGCCGGGCCACGCGCCATCGCCCGTGCCCGCGCAACCGGCGGCCACGCAAACGAACGACTACGGCGCGCGCGCCACCTCGAACATGATGCAAACACCGAGCTTCCAGTTCGGCGGCGCGAACGGCTCGCTCGCGATGCCGCCTTACGTCGCGCCGTCGCGCTGAGTCCTGTTTCACCGCACTGCCCGCAGCACGTTTTTTCCAACCCCGAGGATCTTCATGAAATGGTTGATGTTGGCGCTCGGCAGCGCCGCCCTGATCGCAACCGCCCCCGCCTTTGCGCAGGCCGGCTCCGCGGCTCATCCGTCCGTGCTGCTCAAGACGTCGGAGGGTGACATCCGCGTCGAGCTGTATCCTGAAAAGGCGCCGAAGACGGTCGCGAATTTCCTCGACTACGTGAAGGCCGGCCAGTACAGCGGCACGATTTTCCACCGCGTGATTCCGGGCTTCATGATCCAGGGCGGCGGCTATACGCAGAGCTTCGCCGAGAAACCGACGCGCGCGCCGATTCCGCTCGAAAGCCGCAACGGTCTGAAGAACACCGCGGGCACGATTGCGATGGCGCGCACCAGCGATCCGAATTCGGCCACCGCGCAGTTCTTCATCAACACGGTCGACAATGCGAATCTCGACTACCCGAATCCGGACGGCAACGGCTACGCGGTGTTCGGCAAGGTCACGAGCGGCATGGACGTCGTCAAGCGCATCGAGGCGACGCCGACCACCACGCGCGGTCCGATGAGCGACGTGCCGCAAAAGCCGATCGTGATCCAGTCGGCGACCGTGGTCAGCAAGTAATAACGAGACGCGTGAGCGCGCGCATGCGCCTGGGGGCAGGCCCGCGGCGCATCGGCGTGCCGGCACGCAACCGACGCCCCGGCGCGGCCTGCCGTTAGTCCATCACGGTGCGCCGCGCTTTTATCCACCCTGTTCATCAAAGGAATTCATCATGGTTGAACTGCATACGAACCACGGCATCATCAAACTCGAACTGGACGCCGACAAGGCGCCGAAATCGGTCGAGAACTTCCTCAACTACGTGAAGGCCGGCCACTACGACAACACGGTGTTTCACCGCGTGATCGACGGCTTCATGATCCAGGGCGGCGGCTTCGAACCCGGCATGAAGCAGAAGCCGACAGCCGAGCCGATCATCAACGAAGCGAACAACGGCCTGAAGAACGAGAGCGGCTCGATCGCGATGGCACGCACGAACGACCCGCATTCGGCGACCGCTCAATTCTTCATCAACGTCAACGACAACGAGTTCCTGAACCACTCGTCGCCGACGCCGCAGGGCTGGGGCTACGCGGTGTTCGGCAAGGTCGTGGAAGGCATGGATATCGTCGAGAAGATCAAGAAGGTCAAGACCGGCTCGAAGGGCTTTCACCAGGACGTGCCGGTCGACGATGTCGTGATCGAAAAGGCCGTCGTCGTCTAGGCGAGCGCGCACGCATCGACCCGTTCGAACTGAAATCAGGCACCTTCAATGCTGCAAGAGACGCCGCTGCGAAGCGTCGCCGCGGGCGTGCCAGGCGAGGGCCAACGCCCGCACGCCGCACGCCCGTTTTTCTTTCTCTCCGATCTGCATCTGGGCGAGGCGATTCCACACACGGTCGCCGCGTTCGAGCATTTCGTCCGCGTCACCGCCGAAGCGGCGGACTCGGTGTTTATCCTCGGCGATCTGTTCGAGTACTGGGTCGGCGACGACATGCTCGCGGAGCCGTTCGTCGCGCGCATCGCGGCATTGCTGCATACGTTGTCCGAGCGCGGCATTGCGCTCTACATCATGCACGGCAATCGCGATTTTCTGCTCGGCAAGCGTTTCATGAAAGCGGCCGGCGCGATCTGGCTGCCGGACCCGTTCGTGATCACCGCGTTTGGCACGCGCATCGCGCTCGCGCACGGCGACGCACTGTGCACCGCGGATCGCGGCTATCAACTGTTCAGACATTTTGCGCGCAACCGCTTCGCGCAGATGCTGTTTCTTGCGTGGCCGTTCCAATGGCGCCGCAGGCTCGCCGAGAACATGCGCTCGAAAAGCGAGCATGGCCGGACGCGGCCGATGTCGATCAAATATGACGTAACGCCGAAAGCGGTCGCCGCGCTATTCAAGGCATCGAAAACCGCGACGATCATTCACGGGCATACGCATCTGCCCGCGCGGCATCGCGAGCCGGGCGGTACGCGCTGGGTGCTGCCGGATTGGGATCTCGACCACGGTGGACATCGGGGCGGCTATCTGCGAATCGACGCGCAAGGGATTCGGGCGTTGCCACTGGAGTGAGGCGGCGGGCTTCCATCGTGCGCGATGGCCCCGGGAATGCCGCCTCGGTTCTGAATTAATTCTGATTTGCCGTGTGACGGTTATTCGCGTGTCGGCGTGGGTTGAATGCCGCATCCGCGCCGGCCACAGCCGGCCGCTTACCGACACCGGCCCGGCGATTCGCTCAGAGCCCGCCGTGCCGGGCCGGGCGCTATCGCAAGCTCTCTGTAACCGCATGGCCGCATCACGCGCCTAGCGCTCCGCCGCCGCCCCTTCTACCTTGCCCGCGATCGCGGCCGACAGGCGCCGCAGATCGAGCAACGCCGCATCCGCGCCCTGCAGCCCTTCGAGGCTCGTGCCGAGCCGCTCGAGCGCGTCGACGATTTCGTCGATGCGCCGCGACTGGGTGGCCGCATGGTCGATCAGGCCATGAATCGCGAGCGACACCGGATCGTCCGCGTTAGGCGTGATGCCGTACGCGCAGAACGCACTGGTTTCAGTGCCGCGTTTCGCATCGCGCGTGGCGCGGCTCGCGTCCACACCCGCACCGGCCGCCGCGGCCGAAGCCGCCGCCGGCACGATGATCCGCGCCGGATTGCCGACTGCCGTGCCGCGCGCGGGCACCGGCTTCGTCACGACCGCGTTCGAACCGATTTTCGCGTCCGCGCCGACCGTGAAGCCACCGAGCACCTTCGCGCCGGCACCGACGATCACGCCACGCTCGAGCGTCGGATGCCGTTTCGCGCCGCGCGTGAGCGACGTGCCGCCAAGCGTCACGCCCTGGTAGATCGTGCAGTCGTCGCCGATCTGCGCGGTCTCGCCGATCACGACGCCCATCCCGTGATCGATAAAGACACGCCGGCCGAGCGTCGCGCCCGGATGAATCTCGATGCCGGTCATGAAGCGTGCCATCTGCGACACGAAACGCGCGAGCCAGCGACGTTTGGCCTGCCAGCATGCATGTGCGAACCGGTGCAGCACGAGCGCGTGCAAGCCCGGATAACACGTGAGCACTTCCCATGCGCTGCGGGCGGCGGGATCGCGCTCGCGGATCGTGGCGATATCTTCGCGAAGTCTCGTGAACATGGCAGGGACTGTGTTGTGGGGGAGGACGTTCGTGCGCTGTTGTATTGCCCAGCGCCCTGCTTTTGCGTGCGACTGCACACGGCGTCTGCATTTCGCGCCACGCACGACGGCGAAGCCGGCGCTTACCACTGCGGCAGCTTTGCTTCGAACGTTTGGTGGATTGTAGGGCGATTGCGCGAAACCTGCCGGAAGCCCACGCTGGCCGCAAGGTCGTCGTCAGAAACATGCCGCGCTCGCCACAGCACGGGTGCGCTCGCCTCGCGCGTCTCGCTCGGACTCGCTTTGGCCGGATACGCGGTCAGCGCGATCAGTCCGTGCGCTTCGTCTTCAGCAGAATATGCCTGGCGATGCCGCGCACGATATTGACCTCCTCATGCTCGAGCCCTGAGCGCGCGAAGAGCCGCCGCAACCGCGACATCAGCTTCTTCGGATTGGCGGGGTCGAGAAATTCGAGTGCGACGAGCGCGCGCTCGAGATGCGCGAACATGCTTTCGATCTCATCGCTCGCCGCCATCTGCATGCGCGCGCCGGCGGGCCCGGTTTGCGGCGCGCCCGCGCGACTCCCGGCAGGCGCGCCGCCGCCCGTCTCATCGACGGCGAGAAACGCGGTGCGCAATTCGTATGCGAGCACCTGCACGGCCTGCGCAAGGTTGAGCGAGCTATAGGCCGGATTGGCGGGAATATGCGCGATCGCGCTGCATCGCTCGACGTCTTCGTTCGACAGTCCCGTGCGCTCGTTGCCGAACACCAGCGCGATCTCGCCGTGCGCGGCCTCGTCGTGCGCGATCGCGGCGGCCGCACGCGGCGTGCGCTGCGGCGGCCCGTATTCGCGCACCCGAGCGGTCAGTGCGACCGACCAGTGCACGCCGGCAAGCGCATCGGCAAGCGTCGGCACCACGTGTACGGAGGCCAGCACGTCGTCGGCGCCGCTTGCCATCGCGATCGCTTCCGGATCGTTCTGCACGTTGGGCACGCGCGGTGACACCAGCACGAGCCGCGCGAAGCCCATGGTTTTCAACGCGCGCGCCGCGGCGCCGACGTTGCCCGGATGACTGGGTTCGACGAGCACGAAGCGCGTCGACGTAAAGCCGCCGCGCAGATCGGCCACGGCGGGGTCGGAGGAATGGTGGGTGTGATCCACGATGAAACTCGGCTGGACAGGGATGGAATGAAAGCGGGACGAAGGCAAAACTGAAGACGCGTATGGTAGCGCCAACCGGCCGCGGCGCGGAATCGCCCGCACACCCGGTGGCGCCGGGAATCGGGTAAAACCCGGCAAAAACTCAGGTAAAATGACGCCTTTCGCGTCCGGCGCCGGCAGTTGCGGCACTTGCCCGAGGTTCTCCGCGAGGCTCCCGCCGAACCGGCCGCAACGTTCTTGTTCAATTCGACTCCGTAGACGGAATGCAACGCGCGAAATGCGCACCGGTATTGTCCGGCCACGCGTTCCGTGCTGTTTTCGCGCCTTTGCGGCACTCATCAGCGCAGATTTCGCGCTTAGCTTATTTACCGGCAAGCAGCCGTGCTGCCCCGGCACAAGGATCCGTTCATGCATCCCATGCTCAATATCGCTGTGAAGGCCGCGCGCCGCGCAGCCCAGATCATCAACCGCGCATCGCTCGATCTCGACCTGGTCCAGGTCAGCAAGAAACAGCACAACGATTTCGTCACGGAAGTCGACAAAGCGTCCGAAGCGGCAATCATCGAAACGCTGAAGACCGCATACCCCGATCATGCAATCCTCGCCGAAGAGTCGGGCAAGTCGGATAACGACTCCGAATACCAGTGGATCATCGATCCGCTCGACGGCACCACCAATTTCATCCACGGCTTTCCGTATTACTGCGTGTCGATCGCGCTCGCACACAAGGGCATCGTCACGCAGGCCGTCGTCTACGATCCGAACCGCAACGACCTGTTCACCGCCTCGCGCGGCCGCGGCGCGTTCGTCAACGATCGCCGCATCCGCGTCGCCAAACGCGACCGCCTCGCCGACTGCCTGATCGGCACCGGCTTTCCGTTCCGCGAGCAGGACAGCCTCGAATCGTATGGCCGCCAGTTCGCCGAGATGACCGAAGCCTGCGCCGGCCTGCGGCGCCCGGGCGCCGCCGCGCTCGATCTGGCGAACGTCGCCGCCGGCCGCATGGATGGCTTCTTCGAGCAGGGTCTGAATGCATGGGACGTTGCGGCAGGCAGTCTGCTGATCACCGAAGCGGGCGGTCTCGTCGGCAACTACACGGGCGATTCGGATTTCCTGCACGTCGGCGAGGTCGTCGCGGGCAACCCGAAGGTCTACGCGCAGATGATCCCGGTCCTGTCGCGCTACAGCCGGACGCGCCAGCAGTCGGCCTGAAGCGCGTCGCCGCGGCGCGGCCGCCGGATGCGCAAATCGTTGTGAGCAAAAAGCGGCTTCGGCCGCTTTTTTGCCGTCGACGCTGCAACGCGCGGATGATCGTGCTACAAAGCGGAAAGCCGTGAGGCAGGCTGGCGGACGCTTATCGGCACCTATATAGGCACCTATATCGACGCTTATGGACCCGAGCCGCAACACGTGCCGTGACCAGGGCCATCCGCTGCTCAATGGCCTGCTGACTCCGCCCCACTTCCAGCCCGCGCGCAGCCCCTCGTCCGCTTCATGAAAAAAGGCTTCTACACGATCATTGCCGCGCAGTTCGTTTCGTCGCTCGCGGACAATGCGCTGTTGATCGCCGCCATCGCACTGCTTTCCGTGCTTCGTTCGGCCGCGTGGGTCACACCGCTGCTGCAGATATTCTTCACGATCTCGTACGTGCTGCTCGCGCCGTTCGTCGGCGCGTTCGCCGACGCGATGCAAAAGCGCCACGTGATGTTCATCTCCAATGCGTTGAAAGCGGGCGGCTGCCTGATGATGATCGCGGGCGTTCATCCGATGATTGCATACGGCGTGGTCGGCTTCGGCGCAGCCGCGTATTCGCCGGCCAAGTACGGCATTCTCACCGAGCTGCTGCCCGCCGAAACACTGGTGAAGGCGAACGCGTGGCTCGAATCGGCGACGGTGCTCTCGACGATCGCCGGCACGATGCTCGGCGGCGCGCTGATCAGCGCGCTCGTCGAGCGCTTCGTCGCGCATGCGCACCTGCCGCTGATGCGCTCCGCCGCCGATCTCGCAATGTTCGCGGTGATGCTGACTTACGCGATCGCCGCCGCGATCAACATTTTCATTCCCGATACCGGCGCGCGCTATCCGAACCGTCTGACGGAGCCAAAGAAGCTGGTCAGCGATTTTCACCACTGCTTCCATGTGCTGTGGGCCGACAAGCTCGCGCAGATCGCACTGTGGGTGACGACGCTGATGTGGGGCGCAGCGGTGACGATGCAACTGCTGGTGCTCAAATGGGCGAACGTGAACCTCGGGTTGTCGCTGTCGAAGGCAGCGGTGATGCAGGGCGTGACCGGTGTGGGCATCGCGATCGGCGCGGTCGCCGCGGCCGCGCTGATCCCACTGCGCAAGTCGCTGCGGGTGTTGCCGATCGGCGTGCTGACCGGCGCGGTGGCGATCGCGATGGCGTTCTACAACAAGGACCTGTTCCCGCCTGGCGCCGGGCTGCGCTTCGGCTCGCACGTCGCGCCCTTCTATATCCTGCTCGCCTACCCGTTGATGATCCTGCTTGGCGCGCTGTCGGGCTTTTTCATCGTGCCGATGAACGCGCTGCTGCAGCATCGCGGCGCAACGCTGCTGTCGGCCGGCCACTCGATTGCGGTGCAGAACTTCAACCAGAATCTCGCGGTGCTGCTGATGCTCGGCGTGTACGCGCTGCTGCTCACCGCGAAAATGCCGGCGCAATGGATCATCGTCGTATTCGGCAGTTTCATTACGCTGCTGATGTGGCTCGCGAAGCGGCGCAGCGCCAGGAACGAGCGTACGGTGGATATGCGTGCGATGGTCGAGGAGTGAATGCATGACAGCTCTGCGGCAGGGTTCCATTGATTGGTGGGCCGCTCGAACGGGTCGACGCGGTGTTGCACACGGCGGCGGCACGATGCGCCCGGCCGCCGGGTCAGTGATGCATCTCGTCATGCTGGCATAGAGAATCCGTGTCGGGCATCGGCCATACGGCCAGGGTCCGCTCGCCGCGCCGGCGGGTTAAACTCTCGCCCTGAGCATCTACCGCAAGAAGACACCAAGGATGGGCATTCAAACCGCAGCGGCCAACGACGTCGCACAGCACACTCCCATGATGCAGCAGTATCTGCGCATCAAGGCGGAGCATCCGGGCACGCTGGTGTTCTACCGGATGGGCGACTTCTACGAGCTCTTTTTCGACGACGCGGAGAAAGCCGCGCGCCTGCTCGATCTGACGCTCACGCAGCGCGGCGCATCGGCGGGCAATCCGATCAGGATGGCGGGCGTGCCGCATCACGCGGTCGAGCAATATCTGGCCAGGCTGGTGAAGCTCGGCGAATCGGTGGCGATCTGCGAGCAGATCGGCGACCCGGCCACCTCGAAAGGGCCCGTCGAGCGCAAGGTCGTGCGTGTGGTCACGCCGGGCACGCTGACGGACGCCGCGCTGCTGTCCGACAAGAGCGACGTCTATCTGCTGTCGATGTGCGTCGCGCACAACCGTCGCGGCGTCGCGACCAGCGTCGGCCTCGCATGGCTCAATCTCGCGAGCGGTACGCTGCGGCTCGCCGAAGTCGCGCCCGATCAGGTCGCCGCCGCGCTCGAGCGCATCCGCCCCGCCGAAATTCTCGTCGCCGACACCACCACGGATTCAGCAAGCTGGACGCCGCCCGTCAATGCGGGTGCGCTCACGCGCGTGCCGGCCTGGCATTTCGATGTCACATCGGGCACGAAGCGCCTGTGCGATCAACTCGAAGTGGCGAGTCTCGACGGCTTCGGCGCGCATTCGCTCGGCTGCGCCTGCGGAGCGGCCGGCGCGTTGCTGCTGTACGCGGCGTCCACGCAAGGCCAGCAGCTGCGTCATGTGCGCAGCCTGAAGGTCGAATACGAATCCGAATATATCGGCCTCGATCCGGCCACGCGCCGCAATCTCGAACTCACGGAAACGCTGCGCGGCACCGAAGCGCCGACTCTATGCTCGCTGCTCGACACCTGCTGCACGACGATGGGCAGCCGGCTGCTGCGTCACTGGCTGCACCATCCGCCGCGCGATTCGGCGGTGGCGCAAGCGCGCCAGCAGGCGATCGGCGCACTGCTCGACGCGCCGCCCGGCACCGATCTCGACACATTGCGCAGCGCGCTGCGGCAAATTTCCGACATCGAACGGATCACCGGCCGTCTCGCGCTGCTGTCGGCGCGGCCCCGCGATCTGTCGAGCCTGCGCGATACGTTCATCGCACTGCCCGCATTGCGCGCGCAGCTCGCGGCGATCTCGCCGAACGCCGAATCGCTCGCGCGCATCGACGCGGCGCTCGAACCGCCTCCGGCATGTGTCGAGCTGCTCCGCCACGCAGTCGCGCAGGAACCCGCTGCGATGGTGCGCGACGGCGGCGTGATCGCGCGTGGCTACGACGCGGAACTCGATGAGCTGCGCGACATCTCGGAAAACTGCGGCCAGTTCCTGATCGATCTGGAAACGCGCGAACGCGCGCGCACCGGCATCGGCAATCTGCGCGTCGAGTACAACAAAGTGCACGGCTTCTATATCGAAGTCACACGCGGCCAGACCGACAAGGTGCCGGACGACTATCGCCGCCGGCAGACGCTGAAAAACGCCGAGCGCTACATCACGCCCGAGCTCAAAACCTTCGAAGACAAGGCGCTGTCCGCGCAGGAGCGCGCGCTCGCACGCGAACGCGCGCTATACGACGCATTGCTGCAATCGCTGCTGCCGTTCATTCCCGATTGTCAGCGCGTCGCGTCGGCGCTCGCCGAGCTCGATCTGCTGGCCGCTTTCGGCGAGCGAGCGCGCGCGCTCGATTGGGTTGCGCCGACGTTCTCGCCAGAGGCCGGGATCAACATCGAACAGGGCCGCCATCCGGTAGTCGAGGCGCAGGTCGAGCAGTTCATCGCCAACGACTGCTCGCTGGACACCGAGCGCAAGCTGCTGCTGATCACCGGCCCGAACATGGGCGGTAAATCGACCTTCATGCGCCAGACCGCGCTGATCGCGCTGCTCGCGTACGTGGGCAGCTACGTGCCCGCGCGGCGCGCGGCCTTCGGCCCGATCGATCGCATCTTCACGCGCATCGGCGCCGCCGACGACCTCGCCGGCGGCCGTTCGACCTTCATGGTCGAGATGACCGAAGCCGCTGCGATCCTCAACGACGCGACGCCGCAGAGTCTCGTGTTGATGGACGAAATCGGCCGCGGCACGTCGACCTTCGATGGCCTCGCGCTCGCATGGGCGATTGCGCGGCATCTGCTCGCGCACAACGGCTGCCACACGCTATTCGCCACGCACTACTTCGAACTGACCCAACTGCCCGCGGAATTTCCGCATGCGGCCAACGTGCATCTGTCGGCGGTCGAGCATGGGCACGGCATCGTGTTCCTGCACGCGGTCAACGAGGGACCGGCCAATCAGAGCTACGGCTTGCAGGTCGCACAACTCGCCGGCGTGCCGAATGCGGTGATCCGCGCGGCACGCAAGCATCTTGCGCATCTGGAGCAGCAATCGGCCGGGCAGCCCGCGCCACAACTCGACCTGTTTGCGGCGCCGCCGGCAATGCTCGCGGAAGACGCCGCGGACGGCTACGGCTACGATGCCGGCAGCGACGGCGACAGCGAAGTCACGCCCGCATCGCCGGCAATGCAAACGCTCGTCGAGCGTTTGCGCGGCATCGATCCGAACGATCTGCGTCCACGCGAAGCGCTCGACCTGCTGTACGAACTGCATGAACTGGCCGTCGCGCCGGATGCGGACCACTGACACACAGACGCACCCGCGGCGCCCGCGCGGGTTTCGCGCGGTGCTGGGGCACGCGCGTGCGCTGACAGGCGGTATCGTGTCGATCGTGATGCTGTGCACGGCAACTGCGCCGGCGCACGCCGAAGCCTCGCGCTTCGCGTTCGCAGTCATCGGCGATACGATGCACGGCCCCGGCGACGAAGCGTTCACGCAACGGTTGCTCGACGCGATTGGCCGCGAGCGCGACGTGCGCTTTATCGTCTATGACGGCAACCTGAAAGGGCCGAAGGAAGTCTGTCGCGACTCGCTTTACGAGCGTCGTCATGTGCTGCTCGACAGCGCACGGCCCGCCCTCTTCTTCATTCCCGGTCAACACGACTGGATCGATTGCGGCACGGCCGAAGCCGGCGGCTTCGATCCGGTCGAGCGACTCGATCTGTTGCGGCAAACGCTGTTCGCCGATTCGACCTCGATGGGCCAGAACCCGATCGCATTGACACGCGAAAGCGAAGTCTCGCGCTTTCGTCCGTACCGCGAGAACATGCGCTGGGTCGTCAATGACAAGGCCGGCGACATCGTGTTCGTCGGCCTGAACGCGCCGAGCCCGAACAACCACTATCTGACCGCGGGCGGGCGTAACGGCGAATTCGAGGATCGCGTCATCGCCAATGCGTTCTGGCTCGAGCATGCGGGCGAATACGCGAAGCGCCGCAATGCGCGCGCGATCGTCATCTTCATTCAGGGCGACTTCGACCCGGAGCGTTATGAGCGGCCTGAACGGTTCGCGTGGCTGCGCTTCGCGCACAGCCCACGACGCGACGGCTTTCTCGAATTCAAGCGCAGTCTCGTCAAGCTCGCGCAGATTTTCCCCGGGCCGGTCGTCGTCGTTCATTCCGACGACGAGCGCATGGCCGGCGGCTTCGTGATCGATCAGCCTCTACGCAACGACAAAGGCATGGTCGTGACGAATCTCACGCGCATCGGGCTTGCTCCGCGCGATCGTCTTAACCAGTGGATTCAGATTGAAGCGGATTTCGGCAGGAAGCCGCCATTCCGCGTGAGTGTGCACGACGTGCCGAAGCAGATGCCGCTGCCGACTACGCCGCCGGTCCTGCTGCCCGGAGTGCCGCGCGACGAGTCGGCTGCGTCGATGCCGACGGCGCCGGATATGCCGAATGTGGAGGGGTTCGGGGCCGCATCGGAATTGCCGCCCCTTCTGCAAGCGCCTGGAGAATCGCCGCAGGATCAATTGCCGCGCATTCCGTCCGATCAGGGTGGCGGCGGTTACGGGCCGGCTATCTCGATGCCGCCGGGCTCGATACTGCCGGCCTCGCCCGCATTGCCTGCGTCAGCGCCGTCAGTCCCCGCGACGGCGCCGCGCACGCCGGGCACCGCCGCAAGCGGGCCCGGCTAACCGGCGAGTTCAGTGCAGCGTGGGTTTTGAGTTGTCTTCCTCGTCGTCGTCCTCATCGTCGTCGAGGACTTCGAGGCCGTCCGCGCCATGCGCGTGCTCGTGTTCGATTTCGTCTTCGGTAGCAGGACGCACGTCTTTTACCGTCAACGCAAAACGCAGCGCCATGCCGGCGAGCGGATGATTACCGTCGAGCACGACTTTGTCTTCCGCGACGTCGGTCACGACGTACACCAGCGCATCGATTTCCTCGTCGCCATCTTCGGGTGTGCCTTCGAACTGCATGCCGACTTCGAGCGGTTCCGGGAAGCGATCACGCGGTTCGATCTTCACGAGTTCCGGGTCGTACTCGCCGAACGCGTCTTGCGGCTCGAGCTGGATCTGGGTCTCGAAGCCTGTCTCGTGGCCGTCGAGCTCTTCCTCGATCTTGGGGAACGTGCCATCATAGCCGCCGTGCAGATAGACCATCGGCTCGTCGCTTTCCTCAATCAGATTGCCCTGCGCATCCGACAGCTTGTAGGCGACCGACACGACGGTGTTCTTTGCGATTTTCATTCGATTCTCCAGAATACAACTCACATTATACGATGCCCAGGCGGCCCACTCACCACTCGGCAGAGGCAGCTTCGACACGCAATTTGTCGTCTGCTTCAGAGCCAGCCACCCAGCCTGTCCTTCCGCCCGCGCCCGACGTTCCGAGCGCATTGCTCGGCAATCTGAGCCCATCGCAATTCATGCGCCGGTACTGGCAGAAAAAGCCGCTGCTGATCCGCCAGGCGATCCCGAACATCGAGGCGCCGCTGTCGCGCGACGAACTCTTCGAGCTGGCCGATCAGGACGAAGTCGAAGCGCGTCTGATCACTCACTTCCGCAACAAATGGCAGCTCGAACACGGCCCGTTCGCGCCCGATGAACTGCCGTCGGCGAAGCAGCGCGGATGGACTCTACTCGTGCAGGGTGTCGATCTGCACGACGACCGCGCGCGCGCATTGCTCGATCGCTTCCGCTTCGTGCCGGACGCGCGCCTGGACGATCTGATGATCTCGTACGCGAGTGACGCAGGCGGCGTCGGCCCGCATTTCGATTCCTACGATGTGTTTCTTTTGCAAGTAAAAGGCAAGCGCCGCTGGCGCATCAGCACGCAGAAGGACCTGACGTTGCAAGCGGGCTTGCCATTGAAAGTTTTACAGAACTTCGAGCCTGAACAGGAGTGGGTGCTGGAGCCCGGCGACATGCTGTATCTGCCGCCGCACATTGCGCACGACGGCATCGCCGACGGCGAATGCATGACCTGTTCGATCGGCTTTCGCGCGCCCTCGGAAAGCGAGTTGACCGCCCAGTTTCTCTACCATCTGGCCGAGCGCGGCGAGGCGGCGGGCGCGGCCGGCGCACTTTACCGCGATCCGCGGCAAGCCGCCGTCGAACGTCCGGCCGAGTTGCCGGCGGCGCTTGTTGAACGGGTTGGCGCAATCCTTGCTCGGATCAGATGGAATGAGCAGGATATTGCGTCGTTCCTCGGCACGTACCTTAGCGAACCCAAGCCGAGCGTCGTCTTCGATCCGCCGCAACGGCCGCTCGACGAAGCCCGTTTTATCGGCGCCGCATCGAAACGCGGCCTGCGGCTCGACCGCAAGACTAACCTGTTGTATGAACGTCGTTTTTTCTTCGTAAATGGAGAAGAAATCGCGTGGGGCGGCGCGAAAAAATGGCTGTTTGATCTCGCGAATCACCGCTCTATGAGTGCGAAACGCTTTGTAACACTCTCGCACGATTCACCGGTGACAGCACTGCTACACGAGTGGTATTGTGCGGGCTGGATACAGGTGGGCGAGCTTGCGTAACTCTGCCCGCCTGTTATACCGTACAGCGAAATTTTGTATGAGAAAGACAACGTATTGACCCCGGATTTATCGACTGTCAGTACGAAAGTGCATATAATTTCCGCCCAAGCCGTAGGGAAGATTTCAGCTCGTCAAGAGAGTATCTCCACCAGCGGCCCAGGTCGGTGTTGGAGCACATTACCGGTTTTATTTTGCGCTGTTGCTTACCTTTAAACCATAAAAGGACGTGATCATGAAGAAATCCCTCCTCGTAGCATCCCTGTTGGCAGCTGTGGCACTGGCTGCATGCAACAAGAGCAACGATCAAGCCGCTGCACCGGCTAGCGACGCTGCTGCTGCTTCGGCACCGGCTGCTGCTGCTTCGGACGCTGGCGCTGCTGCTTCGGGTGCTGCTGCTGCTGCGAGCGACGCTGCTGCTTCGGCTTCGGCTGCTGCTTCGGACGCTAGCGCTGCCGCTTCGGACGCTGCTGCCGCTGCGGCTCCGGCTTCGGGCGCAAGCCAGTAAGCTGTCGCGTAGGGTTCGCCTCTGGGCGAGAACTGCTTCGGGAAGTCATCGCGATTTCCCGGGCAGTCAGGCAAAACGCCACGGATTCATTTCCGTGGCGTTTTGCTTTTGGGCTTTGCATTGTTTGACTACCACCGGTTTCTGTCGCCAGGTCGTTTGAAAAGAATTACAAAAAACGCCGCTTTTTATAGCGGCGTTTTTTTAGCGCTAAACCAGAACAAGCCTATTGTTCGGTGGCCGCACCCGGCACGGCGTTTTCTTCAAAGAATTCGCGCACCACGTCGATTTCGCGCGTGCGCTTGAACGGCGGCAGGCTTTGCCAGATACGGCGCCCATACGGTTTGTCGACGAGACGCGTATCGCAGATCATCAATACGCCGCGATCGGTCTCCGCGCGGATCAGGCGGCCAGCGCCCTGCTTCAGCGTGATCACCGCCTGCGGCAACTGATGCACGGCGAACGGGCTCAGTCCCTTCTTCGTCAGCGCGTCGAGTCGCGCGGACAGCACCGGATCATCGGGCGGCGCGAACGGCAGCTTGTCGATCACGACCAGCGACAACGCATCGCCGCGCACGTCCACGCCTTCCCAGAAACTCTGACTGCCCACCAGAATCGCGTTGCCATACGCGCGGAAGCGGTCGAGCAATTCGGTGCGGCTCGCATCGCCTTGCACGAGCAGCGGATAGTCCCAGCCGCGCGCTTCGATTGCATCACGCAGCTTCGCGGAGATGCGATCCACCGCGCGCAGCGTCGTGCATAGCATGAAGACGCCGCCCCCGGATGCTTCGATCGCGGGCAACGCGGCGTCGAACACCGCGTCGGTAAACATCGGCGATGACGGTTGCGGCAGATTGCGCGGCACGTATAGCACCCCCTGCGACGGATAGTCGAACGGGCTCGGCAGCGTCATCGAGCGTTTTGCGCTCAGGCCCATCTGCGCGGCGTAGTGCGTGAAGTCGCCGCGCACCGACAGCGTGGCCGACGTGAAAATCCATGCGCGTGGCACGCCGGCGCGCTGCTTCGCGAAAATGGGCGCGACCGACAGCGGCGTTTCGTGCAACTGCACGGTATGCGAGAACACTTCGACCCAACGCACCTTTTCGTTCGGGTCGGCGCGCTCGGTATTCGCGTTGCCGGCAGCGCCATCGCGCGGCTGGGCCGTGTCGCGCTCGACGCTGGTGGGCGGCGTGGTCCAGCCGCTCAGCACGTCCTGCAATTCGCGCGCGCGGCGCAGACATGCGCCGAGTGATTCGGCGCGCTCAGCCTGCCCAGCCAGCGCGGATGCCAGCGCATCGAGCTCGGTTTCGAGTACGTCGAGCGCGGCAAACAGCGGATGATCGTCGGACAACTGGCCGATCGACAGACGCACCGAATCTTCCTTGAACGCGAGGCGCACGTCGCGCGCCGCGCGCTCGAGCGTCGCGCCGAGCTTGACCCAGTCGAGCGCATCTCGCGCATGGCCAAGACCTTCGGCCACCGAATCACGCGCGAGTTCGAGAAACTGCGCGGTCGACAGCGTCTCGCCGAAAAACAGCGTCGCGGTTTCGGGCAACTGATGCGCTTCGTCGAACACCACCGTATTGGCGGTCGGCAACAGCTCCGCCATGCCGGTATCGCGCAACATGATGTCGGCGAAAAAGAGATGGTGGTTGACCACCACGATGTCGGCCTGTTGCGCTTCGCGGCGCGCCTGCATCACGAAACAGTCCTTGTAATGCGGACACTCCTGGCCGAGGCAGTTATCGCGCGTCGAGGTGACCATCGACCACACGGCGGCCGTCTCCGGCACGCTCGCGAGTTCGGCCTTGTCGCCGGTGCGCGTGATCTTCGCGAAGCGCACGATGTCCTGCAGATACGAGGTTTCCTGACGCGACGGCAAGCGGCCGTTATCCGCGGTGCGTTGCAGATAGTAGTGGCACAGGTAGTTCGCGCGCCCCTTCAGCATCGCGACCGACACCGGCACCGCGAGCGCGTCGCGCACGGTCGGAATATCGCGCTGAAAGAGCTGATCCTGCAGATGCTTGGTGCCGGTGGAGACGATCACCTTGCCGCCCCACAGCATCGCCGGCACGAGGTACGCATAGGTCTTGCCGGTGCCGGTGCCCGCCTCGACGATCAGCGTGTTCTCGCCGCCGTCGGCGTGCTCCGCTTCGGTGTTCGCGGCGCTATCGGCCGAGCCGGCGCTATCGGCTCCTGCCGATTGCAGACGCCGCGCCGGGCGTTTCTGCGCTTCGAACATCGCGGGCTCGGGCATCGCCCGCCCCGACGCTTCCATCGCCGCGGCGACGGCACGCGCCATGTCGATCTGCGACGCACGCGGGCGGTAGCCATCGATCTGACGGGCGAGCAGCCCGTTGTCGGCGAAGATCTGGTCGAGCTCGCTCGCGCGAGCCCGGCTCAGCGACTCGCCCGCGACGGACACGGCGGCGCGCGGCGCCGGCGTGCGCTCGGCGGATGCGTCGCCCGGCGCGCGCCGGGATGAAGTTTCGTGCGGTGAATTCAAGGCAAGCGTTCCTGCTAAGTCCGGCTCGCGCGCTGCGCGCCCGGCGCCTGCCAGGCCGCGAACTCAGGCGCGTATGTCCGGTTCGAGCTGCAATTGCAGCAAGATGATGGTGTCCTTGACTTTGAGTTTGCGCTTCTTCAGGCGCTGCAACTCGAAGTCGTCGATGCCGGGCTCATCCGATATCCGGTCGATCAACCGGTCGAGCCCACTGTGCTCCGATTCCAGTTGCAGAATGCGGTCGCGAAGTGTGTTCGCGTCGATGACGTGACGACGATCGCGCATGCTCGCCTCCTCTCGTCTGCGGCATGCACCGCGTGCGCGCGGCCCGATGCCTGAGGTTGCTGTCCGGCTCAAAACGCGTTACGGCGACTACGGCCAGCGACTACGCGTGCCCTGGCCACGGCCGCCAGGATCATTACAGCACAGTCACTGACTACAGCACATTTACTCCTGTTGCTGCTGCTTTTGCTGCTCTTCGAGTTGCTGCTGCTTCAACTGGTCCTGACGCTTCTGCTCGGCTTTGTCGGCGGCCTGCTTCTGACGTGCTTCGACGTCGAGCTTGTGCTGCGCGGCGTCCGCCTGCTTCTTCTCGAAATTTTCCTGCTTCTGCTGACGCTCGAGCGCCTTTTGCGCGCCCTGCTGACGCGCTTGCTCGAGCTGATGCTGGAAGTCGCCCTGCTTCTGGCCGGCAGCTTGGCCGGCAGCCTGGCTGGCCGCCGGCTGCGCCGGCGCAACCCCTCGCTGCGCCTGATCCAGCGCGTGCTGGCGCTGCTTTTCGTCGTAGCTCTGCGCGTTGGCCGCGCGCTGTGGCGCGCCGGCGTTGCGCTGTGCCTGGTCCAGCGCATGCTGGTGTTGCTTGTCCTCGTAGGCCTGCGCGTTGGCCGCGCGCTGCGGCGCCTCGGCGTTGCGCTGCGCCTGATCGAGCGCGTGCTGCTTCTGTTTTTCCTGATAGGCCTGTTCGTTGCGCGCGTCTTCGGCGGCACGCTGCGGCGCTTCCGCCTGAGCTTGCGCGCGCCGCAGCGCGGTGCGCTCGTCGCGCTCGCGCGCGCGTTGCGCGCGCTGTTCGGCGTCGAGTGCGAGCTGTTGCTTGCGGATGTCCACCTGTGCCGAGCGCATGGAATCGCGCGCGCGGTTCAGGCAATGATTGACGAAGAAGCGGCTATAGCAGTTGTGCTGCGCGAGCGCGTATTGATAGTTGTTGTCGTCGGTGCGTTGATCGAGTACCTGCTGGCGTTCCTCGAACGATTTGTCGAGCGCGGCAGCGTCGCTCGCGCTTTGTGCGTTGCCCGCGGTCGCGGCGTCGGTGTTTGGCGCGACCGATGCCCCGGATGCCGCGGGTATCTCGGATGTCGCGCCAATTGCCTCGGCACCCGTATTGTCCGGCGCCGCGACGGGCGCCACGCCCGGCTCAGCCGTCGCCGCCCGGGGTGCCGTTTGCGCGCCGGCGGATGCCGGCGCCGCAGCCATCGCGACGGCCACGCACGCCGCGCTCAGCGTGGCGACCGCCCGCGCAAAAATAGCCGACGACAACCGTTCGGAGCCGAGCCCCACGCCGCACACGGCACGCGCCGCGGACGCGATCGTCATGCGCGAAGCGAGCGGCGAACGCAACGAAGAGAGGGGAAACTGGGACGAAGCCGGCCGCGAATCCGACGACGAAAAAGAGACCAGACGGTTGAGGAGCAAGGAGATGGGCAACGTCGTAGCGGGTCAACGGAAGATGGCTGAAATTCTAACATCCCGCGGTTGAGCCCTCTGGCATTTATGGCAAAATGCCCCGCTCCTGGTCGCGGCGCACGCCCGGCCTGTCCGACCTGCCGCCCGCGCGCGGCGCCTCACCGAGTCCGCAGGAATACCAAGACCTTATGACGGAAACCGTAGCACTCAAGATCGTCCAGCGCATCGCCACTGAACTGTCCGTCCAGCCGCGTCAGGTCGCGGCCGCGGTGGAGCTTCTCGACGAAGGCGCAACCGTTCCGTTCATCGCCCGCTACCGCAAGGAAGTAACCGGGAACCTCGATGACACGCAACTGCGCAATCTCGAGGAACGTTTGCTGTATCTGCGCGAGCTGGAAGAGCGGCGCGCCGCGATCATCGCGAGCATCGACGAACAGGGCAAGCTGACCGACGAACTGCGTGGCGCGATCGAAGGCGCCGACAGCAAACAGGTACTGGAAGACCTGTATCTGCCGTACAAGCCGAAGCGCCGCACACGCGCACAGATCGCCCGCGAGGCCGGCCTGCAGCCGCTCGCCGATGCGCTGCTCGGCAATCCGCTGCTCGATCCGCAAACCGAAGCCGCCGCGTATGTGGACGCCGAAAAAGGCGTTGCCGATGTAAAAGCGGCGCTCGACGGCGCGCGCGACATCCTGTCGGAACAGTTCGGCGAAACCGCCGAACTGCTCGGCAAGCTGCGCGATTATCTGCACAGCCAGGGCGTGGTGTCGTCGAAGGTGGTCGAAGGCAAGGAAGCCGCCGAGGAAGAAAAATTTCGCGACTATTACGACTATTCGGAAACCATCCGTACGGTGCCGTCGCATCGCGCGCTCGCGTTGTTCCGCGGCCGTAACGCCGGCGTGCTGATGATCAGGCTGGGCCTGGGCGCCGAACTGGACGCGCAGGTCCCGCATCCGGGCGAAGCGCTGATCGCGCGTCACTTCGGCATCGCCAACCAGAACCGCCCCGCCGACAAGTGGCTCTCCGACGTATGCCGCTGGTGCTGGCGCGTGAAGGTGCAGCCGCATCTCGAAAACGAACTGCTGACCAATCTGCGCGACGACGCCGAGCATGAAGCGATCCGCGTGTTCGCGCGCAATCTGAAGGACCTGCTGCTCGCCGCGCCGGCCGGCCCGAAGGCCGTGATCGGCCTCGACCCGGGCCTGCGCACCGGCGTCAAGGTCGCGGTGGTCGATCGCACCGGCAAGGTGCTCGCGACCGATACGATCTACCCGCACGAGCCGCGTCGCGACTGGGACGGCTCGCTTGCGAAGCTCGCGCGCATTGCCGCGCAAACTCAGGCGGAGTTGATCAGCATCGGCAACGGCACCGCGTCGCGCGAGACCGACAAGCTGGCGAGCGAACTGATCGCGCGTCATCCGGAGTTGAAGCTGCAGAAGATCGTCGTGTCCGAAGCCGGCGCATCGGTGTACTCGGCCTCAGAACTCGCGGCAAAAGAATTCCCCGATATGGACGTGTCACTGCGCGGCGCGGTGTCGATCGCGCGCCGTCTGCAAGACCCGCTCGCCGAACTCGTGAAGATCGAGCCGAAGGCGATCGGTGTCGGCCAGTATCAGCATGACGTGAACCAGCGCGAACTCGCGCGTTCGCTCGACGCGGTCGTCGAGGACTGCGTGAACGCGGTCGGCGTCGATGCGAACACCGCGTCGGTCGCGCTGCTCGCGCGCGTGTCGGGACTGAACGCGACGCTCGCGCGCAATATCGTCGACTATCGCGATGCGAACGGGCCCTTCCCGTCGCGCGAGCATCTGCGCCGTGTGCCGCGTCTCGGCGACAAGACCTTCGAACAGGCGGCCGGCTTCCTGCGCATCAACAACGGCGAGAACCCGCTCGACCGTTCGTCGGTGCACCCGGAAGCGTATCCGGTCGTCGAGCGGATTCTCGCGAAGATCAGCAAGCAGGTCGGCGAAGTGCTCGGTAATCGCGATGCATTGCGCGGGCTATCGCCTGGCGAATTCGTCGATGAACGTTTCGGCTTGCCGACCGTGCGCGACATCCTGGGTGAACTCGAAAAGCCGGGCCGCGATCCGCGTCCCGAGTTCAAGACGGCGACGTTCCGCGAAGGCGTCGAAAAGGTCAGCGATCTGATCCCGGGCATGGTGCTCGAAGGTGTCGTGACGAACGTCGCCGCGTTCGGTGCGTTCATCGACGTCGGCGTGCATCAGGATGGTCTGGTGCACGTATCGGCAATGTCGACGAAGTTCATCAAGGACCCGCATGAAGTGGTCAAAGCGGGGCAGATCGTCAAGGTCAAGGTGCTCGAAGTCGATGTGAAGCGCCAGCGGATCGCGCTGACGATGCGTCTCGACGACGAGCCCGGCGCGACCGCCGTGCGCGGCGGTGGCGGCGCGCAGCAGGAACGCGGCAACTTCAATCGCGGTGGTGCGGGACGCGACGCGCCGCAGCGTTCGCGCGAACCGGAACCGGGTGGCGCGATGGCCGCCGCGTTTGCAAAGCTCAAGCAGAAGTAGGCATGCGGTGAGTGCGGCGTGAGCGCATCCGGTCGATGTGCTTCGCCGTAGCCACGGGGATCTCGCGCATGACGCGGCGCTTCAGCTAGCGGGCGAACATCGGGCGCTTCGATGTGCCTGTTGCGTCCGACAACGAAAAAGCCCACGCCGATGCGTGGGCTTTTTGCTTACACTGCGCCGGGCAACCGGGAAGCAGCGAACCGGCTGCGAACCGGCTGCAAACCGCGCGCCGTCAGATCTCGATCTTCGTGCCGAGCTCCACGACCCGGTTTGCCGGAATGCTGAAGAAGTCGGTCGGCTTCGCCGCGTTCTGATGCATCCACGCGAACACGCGTTCGCGCCACACGGACATACCCGGCAATTGCGTCGGCACCACCGTTTCGCGCGCGAGGAAGAACGACGTGTCCATCAACTCGAACGTCATGTCGTGCGTGCGGCCGACCTCGAGCAGCACCGCCTTTACATCCGGGGTTTCGTTGAAACCATAAGCCGCCTTCACGAGGAACAGGCCGCCGTCCATATCCTTGACGCTCACGCGCTCCGCGTCGTTCACATAGGGGATGTCGCGCGTGACGAAGGTCAGGAAGATCGTGCGCTCATGCAGAACCTTGTTGTGCTTCAGGTTATGCAGCAGGCTCACCGGCACCAGCGTGTCGCTGCCGGTCAGATAGATCGCCGTGCCGGATACGCGGTGCGGCGGATGCGCGAGCAGTCCCTGCAGGAACGGCATCAACGGAATACCGTCGGCGGCCGTGCGCTCCTTGACGATCATCCTGCCCTTGAACCACGTCATCAGCAGGAAGAACAGCAGTCCGCCGATACACAGCGGCAACCAGCCGCCCTCCTCGACCTTCAGCAGATTCGCGCCGAAGAAGCCCACGTCGATCACCATGAACGAGGCGATGATCAGCGCGACCAGCATCTTGTTCCAGTTCCACACATTGACCATCACGACGCACGCGAGGATCGTCGTGATCACCATCGTCGCAGTCACCGCGATACCGTACGCGGCGGCCAGATTGTCGGAGCTCTTGAACGCAATCACGATGCACAGGATGATGAACAGCAGCATCCAGTTCACCACCGGCACGTAGATCTGCCCGATCGCCAGCTCCGACGTATGCAGGATCTTCATACGCGGCACATAACCGAGCTGGATCGCCTGGCTCGTCAGCGAATAGGCGCCCGAGATCACCGCCTGCGACGCGATCACGGTCGCCACCGTCGACAGCACCACGAGCGGCAGTAATGCCCAGTCCGGCGCGAGCAGAAAGAACGGGTTTTCGATGGCCTTTGCGTCGTGCATCAGCAGTGCGCCCTGGCCGAAGTAGTTCAGCACCAGCGACGGCATCACAAGCACATACCAGGCCATGCGGATCGGCTGCGCGCCGAAGTGCCCCATGTCCGCGTACAGCGCCTCGGCGCCGGTCAGCACCAGCACCACCGAGCCGAGCACCACGTAGGCCTGCAGCACGTGCGCGGCCATGAATGAGTACGCGTAGTAAGGATTCAGTGCGCGAATCACGTTCGGCGACTGCATGATGTGCCACAGGCCGAGCGCGGCGAGTACGAGAAACCACAGTGTCATGATCGGACCGAACAGCCGGCCGACCATTGCCGTGCCATGCCGCTGGATCCAGAACAGCACGATCAGGATCACGATGGTGAGCGGGATGACCAGATGCGACAGATGAGGAGCGGCGATTTCGAGACCTTCGACCGCCGAGATCACGGAGATCGCGGGCGTGATCACCGCGTCGCCGTAAAACATGCAGGCGCCGAAGATGCCGAGCATCATCAGCACACCGGCCATTTTCGATTTCTGGTCGACCGAGCGCAGCGCCAATGCCATCAACGCGAGCACCCCGCCCTCGCCGTTGTTGTCGGCGCGCATCACGAACAGCACGTACTTGACGCCGACCACGATCATGATCGCCCAGAACAGCAGCGAAATCACGCCGAGGATCGACTGATCGGTCAACGGGATGCCGTGCGACGGGCTGAAAGCCTCTTTAAGCGAATACAACGGGCTCGTGCCAATGTCGCCAAACACCACTCCGATCGCGGCAATCGCCAGGGAGGGCAGCGGCTGTTTGTGTACGTGATTGTTATCTGTCATAGACGCGAGAGAATCCGTTCCCAGGCGGAAAAAACGACCGCTATTCTAAACCGCTCACCTGACGCCGCCCGGCTTGTTGTGGATACACCACGTGGATAGTCCGCGCAGTTTAGCACCGCGATATGGCAGCGTCTGCTGCGTGCGCAACCATATTGGCGGCAAGCGGCGGATGCTGTCTTCGTGAGGCCGCGGCACGTTCCGTATGTGGCGCGCGCATAAAAAAAACGGAGCCCCGGTGGGGTTCCGTTTTTGCGGATATGGCGACAGAAACTGCGTTGAAAGCGGCTCGCCGGACAAGCGTAAGGCACGCAAACGCAAAGTAACGCAACGCAACGCAAGACGACACGTGATGTGCGAAAGCGAGGTGCAAAAGCGAAGCGCCCGTCGAGCGCTCGTGCCTGCATTATTTGCCCGACGCTTCCTCGGCCTGCGCGATGCCGCGCTTGATCCATGCGCCGAGGTTATGCGGGCGCACCGTGTCCCACTCCTCGAATGGCTGATGAATCCACGGATTCGTCGGCAGGTACTGCACGTGATAGTCGGGCTTCACCTTCGAGCAGCCCTTGTACCACAGCACCGCCGAGCGCACCGCGGTGATCGCCGGATAACGCTCCTTCAGGTGCGCCTGCACGCGTGCGAGCGTGACGCCCGAATCGACGAGATCGTCGACGAGCAGCACGTTGCCGTGCAATTCGCCGCGCGTCATCGTGATGTATTGCGCGATGTCGAGTTCACCCTGCTGCGTGCCGGCCGCCTCGCGATACGAACTCGTGGCGAGAATCGCCAGCGGCAGATCGTAGATACGCGACAACTGGTCGCCGACGCGCAGACCGCCGCGCGCGAGGCACAGGATCTTGTCGAACTTCCAGCCCGATTCATGCACCGTCAACGCAAGCAATTCGATCAGCCGGTGATATTCGTCCCAGCCGACCCAAAGGTTCTTGTCGTCGTTACGTGGATCTTTCATCGCGATCATCGGTACACCTTGCATCGCTTAGACCTTGAACGGATGGCGCAGCAGAATCGTTTCGTCGCGATCCGGACCGGTGGATACCATGTCGATCGGAATACCCGCGACTTCCTGCACACGCGTGAGATACGCACGCGCGTTGGCGGGCAGCCTGTCCCATTCCTTGATGCCGACCGTGCTTTCCTTCCAGCCCGCGAAGGTTTCGTAGACCGGCACGCAATGCGCGACTTCCAACGCACCGCGCGGCAGCAGATCGACCGTCTTGCCGTCGACCGTGTAGCCGACGCACAGCTTCACTTCGTCGAGGCCGTCGAGCACGTCGAGCTTGGTCATGCACAGGCCCGATACGCCGTTGATCTGGATCGAGCGGCGCAGCGCGGCGACGTCGAGCCAGCCGGTGCGGCGCGGACGGCCGGTGACCGAGCCGAATTCCTTGCCGACGGTCGCGAGTTCGAGGCCGATCGCTTCCTGACGCGACGCGTTATCGGCATCGTACAGCTCGCTCGGGAACGGGCCCGAACCGACGCGCGTGCAGTACGCCTTCGTGATGCCGAGGATGTAGTTGAGCTTTTGCGGACCGACGCCCGCGCCCGCCGTCGCGGCGCCCGCGACGCAGTTGCTCGACGTGACGTACGGATAGGTGCCGTGATCGATATCGAGCAACGTGCCCTGCGCGCCTTCGAACAGCAGATTGCCGCCATTGGCGTTCACGTCGTACAGACGGCGCGACACGTCGGTGACCATCGGCTTCAGGCGGTCGGCGTAGCTCAGCATCGTGTCGAGCGTCTGCTGGAAATCGACCGCGGCGACGCCGAGGTATTGCGTGAGCACGAAGTTGTGATAGTCGAGGTTTTCGCGCAGACGCTCGGCGAAGGCCGGCGCATCGAACAGGTCCTGCACGCGCAGACCGCGGCGCGCGACCTTGTCTTCATAGGCCGGGCCGATACCGCGGCCGGTGGTGCCGATCTTGCTTGCGCCGCGGCGCGCTTCGCGGCCCTGGTCGATCGCGATGTGATACGGCAGGATCAGTGTGGTGGCTTCGGAAATGAACAGGCGTTTCTGGACGTCGATGCCGGCGGCTTCGAGTTCGCCGATTTCCTTGAACAGCGCTTCCGGCGACAACACGACGCCATTGCCGATGTAGCACGCGACGCCGGGATGCATGATGCCCGACGGAATCAGACGCAAGATGGTTTTCTTGCCACCGATGATAAGCGTGTGACCGGCATTGTGACCGCCCTGGAAGCGAACGACGCCTTGAGCGTGGTCCGTCAGCCAGTCGACGATCTTGCCCTTGCCCTCATCACCCCATTGGGTACCCACGACGACGACGTTGCGCCCGGGGTTCACATTCACTGCGCTGGCAGACATGTTGTTTCGTAAGCTGGTTAAAAACGTATTCTACCTAGGTTCACGGAAGCTTCCGAATTTTTCCGTTTCCGCTCAACGGCATGCACGTTATGTCGAATATCGCGAAGCGCGCTCAGGCGCGCGGTTCGACGATCCACGCACCGTTGCGCTCGACCAGCACACGGTCGAACGCGAATTCATCGAGATCGTGCTGATGACCGGGCAGCGCCTGGATCACCACTTCGCCTGCATCGCGCAGTGCGGCGAGCGCGACGCGCAGCGCTTCGTCATGCCGCCACGGCGCGAGAATCGCGCTGCTGCGCGCTTCGATCGGCGAGATTCGCGCGACCTCGCGCAGATCGAGCGAAAAGCCGGTCGCCGCGCGCGCCCGGCCGTATGCCTGGCCGACGTGGTCGTAACGGCCGCCGCGCGCGACCGCGTTCGGCACGCCATCCACGTACGCGGAGAACATCACGCCGCTGTGGTACGCATAGCCGCGCAGATCCGCGAGATCGATCATCACTTCGGCGCCGTCGACCTGGCTCGCGAGAAACGCGAGGTCGTCGAGTGCGCGGGTGATCGCCGGCGAGTTCGGCAAACGCGCGCGGGCTTCGTCGAGCACCGACGCATCGCCGTACAGGGTGGGCAACGCGCGCAGCGCATCGCGAATCACCGGCGAGAGTTGCGCGGTCATTTCGACGAGGCGCGGCACGTCCTTGCCCGCGAGCGCGTCATAGAGCGCCTGGCCGAGTGCTTCCGCGGCCGGTTCGGCTTCGATCAACGCCGCGAGGACGCCCGCGTGGCACAGGTCGAGGCGCACCTTCGCGAGACCGGCGAGACGCAGCGCATCGAGCATCAGCTGCTGGATTTCGAGATCCGCTTCGAGGCCCGCGTGGCCGTAAATTTCAGCGCCGATCTGGATCTGCTCGCGCGTCGCATGCAGGCCGCGCGGTCGCGTATGCGCGACATTGCCCGCGTAGCATAGACGTGTGACACCCTGACGGTTCAGCAGATGCGCATCGATGCGCGCGACCTGCGGCGTGATGTCGGCGCGCAGGCCGAGCGTGCGGCCCGACAACTGATCGACGAGCTTGAAGGTACGCAGGTTCAGATCGTGGCCTCCGCCCGTGAGCAGCGACTCGATGTATTCGAGCAACGGCGGCATCACCATTTCATAGCCGTACGAGCGGAAACGGTCCAGCAAATGACGCCGCAATTCTTCGATCTTGCGGGCCTCCGACGGCAACACGTCGGCAATATTCTCGGGAAGCAACCAGGTCGACATCGATACAGTCCTACGGCGTTGAACACGGCGTCTTGAAGCGCCGATGAATGGTGTGAATGGCGTGAAGCGGCTTGATTCCGGCGGGTGGTGCGGGCGCCGCGCGCGGCGCTTTGGCGACGATGCCGATTCACGCGCGATGGCGGCCGATCAGCAGGTCAATCCCACGTTCCCGGCGAGTACCCTGCGAAATGCAGCACAAAAACGCGGCACGAAATACAGCATAAAACGCGGCGCGAGCCCAACCTGCCTTCAACGCGCCGCGTCGCCCGCAGCTCGCGTTCTCACGTTCACGCGAGCGTCCGCCCGCGAGCTACGTCGGATCACCGAGCCGCCCCTCAGGTCGCGATAAACAGCAGCACGAGCCCGAGCAGCATCACGATGAGCCCGCCGACACGAATATGATGCGGCGGCCGTTCCGCTATTTTACGGAACGTATCGCGCCACGCGCTCGGAAAAACGAACGGAAACATCCCTTCGATAATCAGCATCAGTGCGATCGCGAGCAGTAACGAGCCGGCTAGGTTCATGCGAGTGAAGCGGCCGCGATGCGGATGCCGCGGCCTTCGATAATCAGCGTTGGCGCGGAGTCGGCGCGGAAGCGTCCGGGGCGGCGCCACCGGTCGGGCTACGCATGAAGCGGAAGAACTCGCTGTTCGAGTCGACCACGATCAGATCGCCCGGTTTGAAGGTCTTCCGGTACGCCTGCATGCTTTGATAAAACTGATAGAACTGGGGGTCCTTGCCGAACGCCTCTGCGGCGATTTCCGCGGCATTCGCATCGCCTTCGCCGCGAATGCGCTGCGCGTTGGCGAGCCCGTCGGCGAGTACCGACTGCTGCTCCTTCGCCGCGTCCGCGCGGATCTGATTGGCCTGCTCGGCGCCCTTCGCGCGTTCGTCGGCGGCAATCTGTTCGCGCGCGGCGATCATGCGCCTGAACACCGAATCGGTCATCGCCGCCGGGAAATCGACACGCGTGAGTTGCACGTCCACCACCGCCACGCCGAGCGACGCCGCGCCTTTGTCCATCGCGCCGCGCGCCTCTTCGGCGACGGCCTGCTGCTTCGCGAGCGCATCGGACAGCGTGAACTTGCCGAATGCATCGCCGAGCGCGCCGCGCGACAGCAGCGCAAGCCGGTCCGGCAGACTCTGCACGTCGCCCTTCGTTTCGGCGAGCAGCTTCAGCGGATCGGTCACACGGAACTTGATGACCGGATTGACCAGCAGATCGGTTTTATCCGACGTGACGAAATGATCCTCGTCCGGCGCATCGACAGACTGGATGCGGCTGTCGACGAGCGTGACCGTTTGCAGCGGCGGCGGCAGCTTCACGTGCACGCCCGGGCCCAGCAGCGCGGGCGCCGAGTCGCCGCGCCCGGACAGCACGGCCATATGCCGTTGATCGACGACGAACACCATCGACGAGGCCGCGAACACCACGATCACGACGGCGACGACGAGCGCAATGATTCTGTTCATATTCGTGCGCTCCTTATTGAACGTCGTCTTCGCGCAGACGATTGCGGAACGCTTCGCGCGAACGCAGCGAAGCGGCGCTCGGCCGGCTGGCCGGCGCAGGCGCGGAAGCCGCCGCGGGGCCCGAAGCGGCATCGGCGGACGCGCCGGCCGCGGCACCCGTGGCGGCTGCATCGGCAGCCGGGGTGGCCGACGGCGCGGAACTGCCCGCTGCCTGCGGCGTGCCCGCTGCCTGCGGCGCGCTCGCCGCGGCGGCGCCCGACGCGGCCGCGGCCTGGCGCTCGCGGTTCTGCTCGACCAGCCTGTCTAGCGGCAGATACAGCACGTTGTTGCCGTTCTTCGCATCGACGAACACCTTGGTCGCGTTCGAGTAGATCTGCTGCATGGTCTCCATATACAGGCGGAAGCGCACCAGAGCCGGCGCCTTCGAATATTGCGCGTACACCTGCTTGAAGCGCTCGGCCTCGGCCTGTGCCTGCGCGACGGTGTTCTGGCTGTAGGCCGTCGCGTCTTCGATCTGCCGCGCGACATCGGCCTTCGCGCGTGGCAGCAGGTCGGCCGCATAGGCTTGCGCATCGCGCTTCGCGCGCTCGTTTTCGTCGTGAACCCTGGCCGCGTCGTCGAAGGCGGGTTGCACCTGCTCGGGCACCTGCACGCTCTGGACGGTCACCCCTGTGACCGCGAGGCCGGATTGATATTGGTCGAGCGATTGCTGGATCGATGCGATCAATTGCTGGCGCAACGTTTCGTGATCCTGGTCGAGCACCTCGCTCGTGCCCTGCGCGCCGACGATGCCACGCACCGCCGCTTGCGCGGCATGCATCACGCTCTGATCGGGATCGATGCCACGGAAAAGATAATCGGTGGGTTTGCGGACCTGGTATTGAACCGCGAAGCGCACGTCGACGATATCGCCGTCGTGCGTGAGCATCGACGAGTCCTTCACGTTGGCGAGCCGCACGGCGTTGGTGCGGCCGATTTCAACCTGGTGGATCTGCCCGATGTTGACGAACTCGTGCGCTTCGAACGGATACGGCAGACGCCAATGCACGCCCTGCTCCGCCGTGTAGCGATATTTGCCGAACTGCATCACGACCGCTGCCTGGCCATCCTGCACGACGAACACGCCGCTGCCGAGATAGATCGCGACCAGCACGCCGATCACGATGCCGACACCAATGCGCGCGCCGCGCCCATTGTCCGGACGGCCACCGCCGACACCGCCGCCCTTGCGGCCGAAGATCCGGCTCAAACGCCGGTTGAAATCGCGCCACATTTCATCGAGATCGGGCGGCCCTTCACCATCGCGGCCCGGGCGCTTCGGATCGTTCGGGCGTTGCCGGTCGCCATTGCCGTCGCCCCGGCCCCAGCGCGGATCGTTCAGAGAAAGCAAGGCGCGCATACGCGGCCAGATACTCCGCTCGTTGTAATCGTTCACCTGTATTCGTTCACCAGAGTAGACAGCGGGTCAGTGCAATTGGAACGGGTCAGTGCCCGAGTTCTGGAATCTTGTGGTTTTCGCGCGGTTCGCCCAGACGGTCGCGTTCCAACGGATCGAGCGGCGTATCGGCAAGCGGTTCAGCGGTAGCGATTTCAGCGATGGCGGCGCGCAACGCATCGAGCCCCTGGCCCGTGCGAGCGCTCAAAAAGACGCGGGAAATATTACCATACTCATCTCGCTCGACCGCCCCCCCGCGGGCCGCCAGCTCAGGCACCGCGTCGATCTTGTTGAACACCAGAACCTGACGGATCGTGTCCGCGCCGATCGCATGCAACACCTCGTTGACCTGATCGATCTGATCGAGCCGCACCGCGCTCGACGCATCGACGACATGCAGCAACAGGTCCGCGTGAATGGTTTCCTCGAGCGTCGCGCGAAACGCCGCGACGAGCTGGTGCGGCAGCTCGCGAATAAAGCCGACCGTATCGGACACCACGACCTGCCCCGCCTCGTCGCCGAGATAGACGCGCCGCGAAGTGGTATCGAGCGTGGCGAAAAGCTGGTCCGCGGCATAGGCCTGCGCTTTGGTAAGCGCATTGAACAGCGTGGATTTGCCCGCGTTCGTATAGCCGACGAGCGACACCGACATGGTCTGGTTGCGATTGCGCGCGCGGCGCTGCGTGCCGTGCTGGCGGCGCAGCTTGTCGAGCCGGATCTTGAGCGCCTTGATGCGCTCGCCGATCAGCCGGCGGTCGGTTTCGAGCTGCGTTTCACCGGGGCCGCGCAAACCGATACCGCCCTTCTGGCGTTCGAGGTGGGTCCATGCGCGAATCAGCCGCGTCGACAGATATTGCAACTGCGCGAGCTCGACCTGCAGCTTGCCTTCGTGGCTGCGGGCGCGCTGCGCAAAAATATCGAGGATCAGACTGGTGCGATCGACCACGCGACGATTAAGCGCCCGCTCCAGATTGCGCTGTTGCGCCGGGGCGAGAGCATGATTGAAGATCACGAGTTCGATGTCGTTCGCCTCGCACGCAAGGCGCAACTCTTCGGCCTTGCCGCTGCCGACGAACATCTTCGCGTCGGGGCTGGAACGGCGCCCGGTGAGGGTGACTACGGGATTCGCGCCCGCGCTTTGCGCGAGCAGGCTGAGTTCTTCGAGACTGGCTTCGAAATCGATCTTGCCGAAGTCGATGCCGACGAGCGCTGCATTGATCAAATTGGAGGGTATCAAAATGACGCGGCCGGGAATGATCGCCAACGGGCGACGCCGTGCCGGCCGCGACGAGGGTTAGGACTGTTCGGAATCCGGGTGGAAATTCACCGGGCGGGCCGGCACGACCGTCGAAATGGCGTGCTTGTAGACCATCTGGGTGACCGTATTCCGGAGCAACACGACGTACTGGTCGAACGATTCGATGTTCCCTTGAAGCTTGATGCCGTTGACCAGGTAGATCGACACCGGCACATGCTCTTTACGCAGTGCGTTCAAAAACGGGTCTTGTAACAATTGCCCTTTGTTGCTCATAGCAAACTCCGTATTTTTTTGCAGGTTGACTTAATTGGCGCCGAAGAAAAAGAGAGCCGCCGCCAATCGCTACACTATAGCTGATTTTCATTTCTGCGCGCGGGCCGGGGCGAAGCGCCCAAACCCAGCACGCACGCGGGTTTCAGCCTGAAATCCGCCCTCGTTTCAGCCTTTGTCCGCGTAAGGGTTCGTCGACGATCTGAACTCTATTCGCAATGGAGTCCCTGTTAGCTTGAAAGTTTCCCGGAAGCGATTTTCCAGATAACGCTTATACGTATCGGTGATCGCATCGAGCGCATTGCCGTGAATCACGATAATCGGCGGATTCTGCCCGCCCTGGTGCGCATAGCGCAGCTTCGGCCGCACCGGCCCGCGGCGGCGCGGCTGCTGGAACTCCACCGCCTCGATCAGCGCCCGCGTCAGCTTCGGCGTCGGCAGCTTCGACATCGCGGCCGTGTAGGCGTCGTCGACCGAACGCATCAATGGCCCGATTCCGGTTTTTTCCGCGGCGGAAATGAAGTGGAACTTGGCGAAGTCCAGAAATTTTAGTTTGCGCTCGAGGTCGGCTTTCGTGCGCTCGCGCACATGCGGATCGAGACCATCCCATTTGTTCACGCCCACCACCAGCGCGCGGCCTTGCTCGACGACGAAGCCGGCGATGTACGCGTCCTGGTCGGAGATGTCCTGACGCGCGTCGAGCAGCAGGATCACGACGTTCGCATCGGAGATCGACTGCAGCGTCTTCACCACCGAAAACTTCTCGATCGCCTCGAACACCTTGCCGCGGCGGCGCAGCCCGGCCGTGTCGATCAGCGTGTACGGTTTTCCCTGGCGCTCGAAATCGACGTAGATCGAGTCGCGCGTGGTACCCGGCATGTCGAACGCGATCACCCGCTCTTCGCCGACCAGCGCGTTGATCAGCGTCGACTTGCCGACGTTCGGCCGGCCGACGATCGCGATCTTCACGCCGCGCGTCTCTTTGTCTTCGTCGCTTTCTTCAGGCTGGCCGGCGTACGCGACTTCGAGCGCCTCGTTGATCATTTCGGTCACGCCGTCGCCGTGCGCGGCTGAAATCGCCCGCGGGTCGCCGAGGCCGAGTTCGTAGAAGTCGGCGGCAACCGTGGTGTAGCGCATCCCCTCCGCCTTGTTGACGACGAGGAAAATCGGGCGGCCGACCTTGCGCAGATAGTCGGCGATCGATTTGTCCTGCGGCGCGAGACCATTGCGGCCATCGACGATAAAGACGACGATGTCCGACTCCTCGACCGCCTGACGGGTTTGCCGCGCCATCTCGTGCAGGATGCCGTCTTTCGCAACCGGCTCGAAACCGCCGGTATCGACGACCAGATATGGCCGCTCGCCGGTGCGTCCTTCGCCGTAATGGCGATCGCGCGTGAGACCGGGCAGGTCGGCAACCAGCGCGTCACGCGAGCGCGTGAGGCGGTTGAACAGCGTGGATTTCCCCACATTGGGGCGCCCGACGAGGGCAATAACGGGTTTCATCTGATGTTGTTCACGGTGAAACGCGGGATCGGAACCGATCGCTCGCGTAGCGACGCCGGGCGGCCGCCACACGGCGGAGTTCCGACGAAATTATCACGAATTCGGCCAGCTTCGGATGCACTATCGGGATGTGCGCCCGCGCGGACGGGAATGGGCTGCGCAGGTGGCGCACCAGAGGTCGCCAAAAGTTCGCCGGCTTCGGACTTCGTTGCTCGACGGGCCGCAAGCACGTTCTGCCGCTGCGTCCCGGCGTCGCTGAAAACGCACGCCGCGTTGTTATAGCAGCCCTGCCAGCATCCGATCCGGCTTGCCGGACCAGCCCGTCCGGCGCTTTTTCTATTGGATCCGCGCGAAACGCGCGGCCAACCACTCGTTGGCGCAAGCCGGCTCAGGAACCGACTCAAACCTTAATTAAAAAGCGCGCAGGCCGGCCAGGCCGGCCTGCGCGCCAAAACCACACGCCTCCGATCAGCGCGGCCGATAGCCGTACAGGCCGCCGTCGCGCGTCTGTATGACCAGCGTGTCGCCAGCCAGCACCGGCGCCGCGGTGATTGCGCTGCCGTCGGTCTTCACGCGTGCGACGAGCTTGCCGTCCGACGTGGACAGGAAATGCACGTAACCCTTGTAGTCGCCAAACACGGCCGCGCGGCCAAGCAGCATCGGCACGCTCAGATCGCGGTTTTTCAGCGACTCGTTCTTCCACAGCACCGAGCCGTTGGTCACGTCGAACGCGGACACGACCGACCAGTCGTCGGCGGCGACGACGCTGCGCTCATCCTGGGCAAGACCGCTCGTGCTCGAGAATGCCTTGCTCCACAGTGAGCGGCCGGAGTTCGCGTCGAAGCAGCCAATCTGCCCCTGGAAGGTCACCGCGCAGGTTTCCGAGCCGACCAGCGTCGGCGGACCGGTTACGTCGTTGATACGTTCGACTTCGGTCACGCCCTTCGGATACGACACCGGCGTCTGCCAGTACGCGTCGCCCGTTTGCAGGTTGACCGCGGCGAACGAGCCGCCCGGGAAACCCGCCAGCACCGCGGCGTCGCCCGCGAACGTCATGCCCGACGACACCCGCAGGTTCAGCGGCACCGCGCGGTTACGGAAGTTCCACTTCTGCTCGCCCGTTTGCGCATTGAATGCGACGATCTGACCGTCGATCGTGCGCACCACCACGAGACCGTTGCCGACGAGCGGCGGCGAAATGATTTCGCTCGGCGCCCTGGCCGTCCACAGTTGCTTGCCGTCCGCGCCGAGCACGTACACGTCGCCCTTCAGACCGCCGACCGCCGTGAGCGTGCCGTCGCTGCCGACACCCGCCGACAGGTCGTCATGCAGCTTGGTGCGCCAGATATCCTTGCCGGTTTGCGCGTCGATCCTGGCGACCGTGCCGTTCGCGCCAGCCGCGAACACGGCATTGCCGACCGCAACCGGCGAGAACAGGTAGCGGCCGGCCTTGCCCACGCTCGCCGACCAGGACTGCTGCACGTCGAGCACGGGTTTGAACTCGGTGAGCGGCGTCGGCACACGGCGCTCGTCTTTCGTGGATGAGCAGGCGGCCATCGTGAGCACGGTCATCGCACAGATAACGGGCACGGCGTAACGTTTCAGCAGATTCATCGGTGGACGAAGCATTCAGGAAATTAATTAAGGAAGACCGTGTTTCCGGTCATAACTCGCGGCGCCCCGCGCGGGACGCTCAGCCGCCAAGTGCATCCAGCTTGAACTGGATCAACTGGCGCACCGACGTATCGCTTTTCGACAGCGAATCGAGCGCGAGCTTGTAGGCCGTGCGCGCATCGTCGCGCTTGCCCTGGGCTGCGAGCAGGTCGCCGCGGCGGTCCGCCACCACGCCCTTGAACGCATCGGACTGCGGCTCGGCAAGCAGCGCGAGACCCTGGTCGTAAGCCTTGTCGTCGAGCAGCAGCGACGCGAGGCGCAGCTTCGCGATCTGCTTGAACTCGTCGTCTTTAGCGTGATCGATCGTCCATTGCAGTTGCGCCTTCGCGCCGGCTTCGTCGCCTGCGGCGTACAGCGCCTTGGCGGCCCCCAGCGCAGTCATCTGCGCGTAGGCGGTACGGCCGAACTTGTCTTCCATGTCGGTGGCCACGCGCGTGACCTGCGCCTTGTCGCCGGAGGCCACCGCCTGCTGAACCTGGTCATACAGCACCGCGGCTTCCGCTGCCTGGCGACGCTGCCAGAAATTCCAGCCGTTCCAGCCCGCGCCCGCCAGCAACACCACCAGCACGATCCACGTGGTCGCATTGCCCCACTGCGCCCACCATGCCTTCAGACCTTCAATCGATTCCTGTTCGTCGTGGTAACTCATCGCCCGGCGATTTCCTCTTTCTTGCTATGTGTGCGTGTCGGGCCAGCGGGCCCGATGACATCGCGATCAGTCGTCGCCGTCTTCGGCGGTTGCAACCATCGCATTGATTAGAAATTCGGTCAAGTCTTCGGCGGGCACGTTCTGTTGCTCGCTCTTACCGCCGTTGGCCTGCGTATCGCGCAGCGGTTTCACGCCGACCGTGCCGTTGGCGATCTCGTCTTCGCCGAGCACGACCGCGAACGCGGCGCCGCTCGCATCGGCGCGCTTCATCTGCGACTTGAAGCTCGCCGACTGGCCATCGGCGCTGCAATGCAGGATCACGTCGAGGCCGGTATCGCGCAAACGCTCGGCGATGATGAATGCCTGCTCGCGCGCGGCGTCGCCCTGATGGACCACGTACACGTCGCAACCTTCCGCCTCGGGCACGAGGTCTTCTTCCTTCAGCAGCTCGAGAATCCGCTCGATGCCCATCGCCCAGCCGCATGCGGCCGTCGGCTTGCCGCCGAGCTGCTCGATCAGCGGGTCGTAACGGCCGCCCGCGGCGACCGTGCCCTGTGCGCCGAGCTTGTCGGTCACCCACTCGAACACGGTCAGGTTGTAATAATCGAGGCCGCGCACGAGACGCGGATTGATCGTGAACGGGATGTTGTTCGCCTTCAGAATGCGCTGCAGACCTTCGAAGTGCGCGCGCGATTCGTCGCCGAGAAAATCGATCAGCTTCGGCGCATTCTGCGCGATCTCCTGCAGCGCGGGGTTCTTCGTATCCAGCACGCGCAGCGGGTTCGTGTAGAGCCGGCGCTTCGCGTCTTCATCGAGCACGTCCACGAACTTCTCGAGGTACGCGATCAGTTCGACGCGATGCGCGGCGCGCTCTTCGGCGAGACCCAGCGAGTTGATTTCGAGCTTGATGCCCGTGAGGCCCAGGTCGTCCCACAGCCGTTGGCACATCATGATGATTTCAGCGTCCGCGTCCGGGCCCGCGAAGCCGAGCGCCTCGACGCCGACCTGATGGAACTGGCGATAACGGCCGCGCTGCGGGCGCTCGTGACGGAACATCGGGCCGATGTACCACAGGCGCTTCGGACCGTCGTACAGCATATTGTGCTCGATCGAAGCGCGCACGACCGCCGCGGTGTTTTCGGGGCGCATCGTCAGGTTTTCACCGTTCAATGCGTCGGTGAAGCTGTACATCTCTTTTTCGACGATGTCGGTCACTTCGCCGATACCGCGCGTGAACAGCTGCGTGTGCTCGACGATCGGCGTGCGAATATTCTGATATCCATACGCGCGCAGCATCGACTTGACGGTGGTTTCGAAAAATTCCCAAAGCCCGGCTTCCTGCGGAAGGATGTCGTTCATGCCCTTCACGCCGGCAAGCTTTTCGAGCTTTTTCTTCTGTTCAGTCATCTGTGGTTCGATAGCCGATGTTTAGTTGAGCGCGTCGGCGCGGCCATAGCGGCGCTCGACGTAGTCGCTCACGATTTGCTGGAATTCTTGCGCGATGTGCTCGCCGCGCAGCGTCTTGACCTTCTCGCCGTCGATAAACACCGGCGCGGCAGGATTTTCGCCGGAGCCCGGCAGGCTGATACCGATATTGGCCTGCTTCGATTCGCCCGGTCCGTTGACGATGCAGCCCATCACCGCAACGTGCATCTGCTCGACGCCGGGATACTGGTCGCGCCACACCGGCATCTGTTGACGCAGGTAGGTCTGGATCTGCGATGCCAGCTCCTGGAACAGCGTGCTGGTGGTGCGGCCGCAGCCCGGGCACGCGATCACCATCGGCGTGAACGAGCGCAGCCCCATCGTCTGCAGGATTTCCTGGCCGACGATCACCTCGCCGGTGCGCGACGCGCCCGGTTCCGGCGTCAGCGAAATGCGGATCGTGTCGCCGATGCCCTGTTGCAGCAGAACCGACAGCGCCGCGGTCGACGCGACGATGCCCTTCGAGCCCATGCCCGCTTCGGTCAGCCCCAGATGCAGCGCGAAATCGCAACGGCGCGCAAGCTCACGGTACACCGCGATCAGATCCTGCACCCCGCTCACCTTGCACGACAGAATGATCTTGTCGCGCCCGAGGCCGAGTTCGACCGCGCGTTCGGCCGAGCCGATCGCCGACTGGATCAGCGCTTCGTACATCACGCTTTGCGCTTCCCACGGCGCGGCGCGCGAGCCGTTTTCGTCCATCATCTTCACGAGCAGGTCCTGATCGAGACTGCCCCAGTTGACGCCGATGCGCACCGGTTTGTCGTATTTCGCCGCCATTTCGATCATTTGCGCGAACTGCGTGTCGCGCTTCGCGCCATGCCCGACGTTGCCCGGATTGATCCGGTACTTGGACAGCGACTCCGCGCAGCCGGGGTAGTCGCGCAGCAACAGATGGCCGTTGTAATGAAAATCGCCGACGAGCGGCACCATCACGCCCATCCGGTCGAGCTGTTCGCGGATGGCCGGCACGGCCGCCGCCGCCTCCGGCGTGTTCACGGTGATGCGCACCAGTTCCGAGCCGGCCTGCGCCAGTTCCTTGATCTGGATCGCGGTGCCGATCGCATCCGCAGTGTCGGTGTTGGTCATCGACTGGATACGCACCGGCGCGTCGCCGCCGATGGTCACGAGCTGGCCGCCCCAGCGGACATTGACCGCATGGGACTTGCGCCGCATCGCGGGGCCGCCGAACACCGGTTCGTCTGAAACGATCTTGCTACACGATTGGGATTGAGCTTCGGATTGCATCGAAAGACCCATTTACGCCACGCACGCTACGCCGAAAAACGCAGCGCCTGAATTGAAAAAGCGCCGCGGACCGGATGGCCGCGGCGCGTACCGTATCTGTCAAGGCAGCGAGAAGCGCGCCACGTTACCTTTTGCCGCCGAATATTTCGCCGGATCGATCGGCTGACCATCGAGCGTCACCGATTCGAGACCGGCCTTGTTGCCGACCGTGACCTTGAACGGCGCCTCACCGCTCACTTCTTTGGCATCGCCCGCGTGTACGAGGCCGGAAAACAGTTCCTTGCCGTCCTTGCCGCGCACGCTGAACCAGCTGTCCTGGGTCACGCGCAGTGCGATGGTCGCCTGGCCGGGCCCGGCCATGACAGCCGGTGCCGAGGCGCCCGCCACGGCTGCCGGCGCGCTCGCGCCAGCCACCGCCGCCTGCGAGGCCGCTTTCGGCGCTGCCGGGGGTATTGCGTCCGCGGATGCCGAACCCGCCGTCGTGCCAGTAGCAAGCGGCGTGGGCATCGGCGTTGCCGCCGCAGACGCGGCCTCGTCCGCCGTCGTTGAATTATTCGCCGCGGCAGCCGCATCGGCGGCCGAAGCGCCGTCCTGCGCCGGCGTTGCCGGAGCTTGCGCGAGCGCACCCGATGCGCCGGTGTCGCTGCTCGCCGCGCCGCTCGCGCTTGCCTTCAGACGCGCGAGCCACGCCGATGAATCGCCACCGTTGGTCCGCCACATGCCAAGCGCGATGACCGCGACGACGATTGCCGCGATGCCCCACAGCCACGAACGCCTCTTGTGCCCGCTATCGCCGAGCGTCAGCGATACCTTGCCGCGGGGAAGATCCTTGCCCGAGGATGCCGGCATCGACAGATTCGGCGCCGGCACACCTTTCTCGCGGCGAAGTGCCGCGGTAAACGGCGCCGGATCGGCATCGAGCATCTTCGCATAGCTGCGCACGACGCCCAGCGCGAACGTCGTATCGGGCAGATGGCTGATGTCGCCGGCCTCGAGCGCCGTCAGCTTCGCGGCCGATACTTTCAGGCGGGCCGACACGTCTTCGATCGTCCAGCCCTTCGATTCACGCAATTGGTGCAAGCGCGCGCCAACAGCCGCCAGCGAATCGAGGGCCGGCTGCACCGCAGGCTGAACCACCGCCCGCGCGACGGGTGCCGGATGACCTTCGTTCGTGTCTGTCTCGTGCGGCTGCGGGTGCTGCGGCTCACTCATCCCAAATCCTTTCGCGTCGATTCTTTTTGACTCGTGCAACCGGACGGGCTCGAGCCACGCGTCCGAATCGCAGACCGTTTATAACAAAATGTGCGGCTTTGTGTGCCTCTTCCGATCGCTTCTGCAAACTTTCTTTTCCATCGGCGGTGGCGTGGGGGAATTTCATGCGTTCGCGAAGCTCTTCTCCGAACGCCGACACCCTGCCGTCCCGCACGATTACACGGCGCGAACCTCGATCACCTTCGCCGCCTTCCCGGTGCGTTCAGCAAGGCGCGTGCGGTCTTTCACCGCGCCGGCCAGCTGACCGCAGGCAGCATCGATATCGTCGCCGCGAGTCTTACGCACCGTGGTGACGACGCCCGCGTCGATCAACACCTGCGCAAACCGCCTGATCTGTTCCGGCTTCGAGCGGATGAGGCCCGATTCGGGAAACGGATTGAACGGAATCAGATTGAACTTGCACGGCACGTTGCGGGTGACGGCGAGCAGTTCGCGCGCATGCGCTTCGCTGTCGTTCACGCCATCGAGCATGCAATATTCGAATGTAATGAAATCGCGCGGCGCGACCTTCAGATAGCGCTCGCACGCAGCCATCAGTTCACGCAGCGGATATTTCCGGTTCAACGGCACCAGCACATCGCGCAGCGCATCGTTCGACGCGTGCAGCGACACCGCGAGCGCGACCGGCAGATCGGCGCCGAGCCGGTCCATCATCGGCACGACGCCCGACGTGGATAGCGTGACGCGCCGGCGCGACAGGCCGTACGCGTTGTCGTCGAGCATCAGACGCATGGCCGGCACAACCGCGTCGTAATTGAGCAGCGGCTCACCCATGCCCATCATGACGACGTTCGTGACGACGCGTTCGCCCTTGCCGTCGCCGCCCATCGCGCGACCGGACGCATCGCCGCGCGACGCGCGCAGCGCAAACTCGGCCATGCGCAACTGGCCGATGATTTCGCCTGTGGTGAGATTGCGGGAGAACCCCTGTTTGCCGGTCGAACAGAATCGGCAGTTGACCGCGCACCCGGCCTGCGACGACACGCACAGCGTGCCGCGCGTTTCCTCGGGGATGTACACGGTTTCAACGGCGTTGCCGTTGCCGACGTCGATCAGCCACTTGCGTGTGCCGTCGGACGAAATATGATCGCTAACGATGCCCGGCATCGTGATCGAAGCGCGCCCTTTGAGCTTTTCGCGCAACGACTTCGCGAGATCGGTCATGCCGTCGAAATCGGCGGCGTTGTACTGATGGATCCAGCGCTGCAGTTGCCTGGCGCGAAACGGTTTCTCGCCCAGACTGTCGCAGTAGGCGACGAGCCCTTGGGCGTCGAGGTCGAGAAGGTTGACGGTGGAACTGCTCGTCATATCGAATCCTGCCATTTCAGTGCGAGACTACGTTCATGCAACAAGCTGCATGAACGCAATGCCGTTCGCGCCCATTCCTGCTGCTTTTACCTTACTACTTTGCCGGGCCCGCGTGCGATTCGTGCGATAAAACAGTTGGCGGCACGAACCGTGCGGCGCGCGACGGCGGGGGCTACGTACCCGACGCCGGTGCCCGGCGCCGGCGGCAAACGCTTAACGCGAGTAGACGTTGACTTGCGGGAAAAAGAACGCGATTTCGACAGCAGCCGTTTCCGCCGCGTCCGAACCGTGCACCGCGTTGGCGTCGATGCTGTCTGCGAAGTCGGCGCGAATCGTACCCTTTTCCGCCTTCTTCGGATCCGTCGCACCCATCAGGTCGCGGTGCTTCAGAATTGCGTTTTCGCCTTCCAGCACCTGCACGACGACCGGACCCGAGATCATGAATTCGACGAGGTCCTTGAAGAACGGACGTGCGGCGTGCACGGCGTAGAACTTTTCGGCGTCAGCGCGCGAAAGATGGACCATGCGCGATGCCACGATCTTCAGGCCAGCGTTTTCGAAGCGGCTGTAGATCTGGCCGATCACGTTCTTTGCCACTGCGTCCGGCTTGATAATCGACAGGGTGCGTTCGATCGCCATAAAAACTCCAAAAAAATTAAGAGGTTACAGATTCAAATGAATCCGCGATTGTAGCATGTTCCCGTGTATCATTGCGATTGAACCCTTACAATACCGAAAGGATCCACGCAAAAGATTCAAAATACTGGTAGCGTAGGCGGTGTGGGCAATGTCAGGTATTGAAACTCCCCGTCGCCGCGCTAATCTTAGGAATGAATGCGGCGCGTGCCAGCGCTTCACGAATTGCCGAATCATCATCACGAAACACGCTTCCGAGGTAAGGAGAGACCATGAACGATCATCCGTATATGTTTGGCCGCAACGGCGCGGTGAGCACGGCCGAAACACGCAACCGCGTGCTACGGAACACCTACTGGCTGCTGGCGCTATCCATGATTCCGACCGTGCTCGGCGCATGGGTCGGCCTTGCTACCGGCTTTTCGCTGTTCGCGGCGACCAGCCCGGCAATGAGCATGCTGGCGTTCTTCGCAATCGCCTTTGGCTTCATGTTCGCGATCCAGCGCACCAAAGACAGCGCCGCGGGCGTTTTCGTGCTGCTCGGCTTCACGTTCTTCATGGGACTGATGCTGTCGCGCATCCTCGCGTTCGTGCTCGGCTTCTCGAACGGCCCGTCACTGATCATGCTCGCATTCGGTGGCACTGGTGTGATCTTCGCGGCGATGGCCACCATCGCGACGGTCAGCAAGCGCGATTTCTCGGGGCTCGGCAAGTGGCTGTTCATGGGCGTGATCGTGCTGCTGCTCGCTTCGGTCGCCAACGTGTTCCTGCAGCTGCCGGCGCTGATGCTCACGGTCTCGGTCATGGCAATCGTGATCTTCTCCGCGTACATCATGTTCGACGTGCAGCGCGTCGTGAACGGCGGAGAAACGAACTACATCACCGCGACGCTCGCGATCTATCTGGATCTGTACAACGTGTTTGTCAATCTGCTTGCGCTGCTCGGCATTTTCGGCGGCAACCGTAACTAAGACGAATCGATCACACGGCGTGAGCTAGCGCCGCGCCCGAAAAGAAAAGCCCATAACGAGCAATCGTTATGGGCTTTTTCCATTGCAACAGCAACACACGTTCCGTTCGGCGTGGGTGAGACGACGCAAGTCGCTGATCAGGAGGCCATCAGACCGTTAGCCACGAAAAGCCCTCGCTTTGCGATGCCACTATCACCTCCGCCGGCGCTACGCCCAATACATTCGCCAGCGCCGCCTGCGCCAGTTCCGGCAGGTTGTTCTGCTGGCTCAGGTGCGCGGCGATCAGATGCTGAAGACGCGATCGGTCCAGTGAAGCCAGAATGTCGGCGGCCGCGTCGTTGTTCAGATGCCCGTGATTGCCACCGATGCGCGCCTTCAGCGACGGCGGATAACGGCTGTCCGCAAGCATCTGTGCGTCGTGATTGCATTCGAGCACGAGGGCGTCGCAACCGCTCAGCACTGTGCTGATATGCGGCGTGCATGTGCCTACGTCGGTCAACACACCAAGCCGGCTCGCACCGTTCGAGAACACGTATTGCAGCGGCTCACGGGCATCGTGCGGAACGGTATAAGGGAGAATGCCGAGGTCGCCGATTGCCACCGCCTCGTCGCCCGACAGCACCTGCAGGTCGACATCGGCGTCGTCAGCACCCACCGCGCGCGCGGTGCCCCAACTCATGTACAACGGGATCGACCACTTGCGGGCCAGCGTCAATGCGCTGCCGATATGGTCGCCATGCTCATGGGTGATCAGAATCGCGTCGAGACCTTCGACACTCGCACCCAGTCGCGCCAAACGCCGCTCGACTTCCCGCGCGGAAAAGCCGCAATCGAGCAGCACCCGTGTCGTAGTCGCACCGCTGTGCGCCTCCACCAGCAGCGCGTTGCCTTCACTGCCGCTGCCCAGACTTGCGAAGCGCACAGCCTTGTCTTAATTCAGTTGCGCATGCAGCAGCGACACGATGCGCTGCGCGTCTGACGACGTATCGATCTGTCCATTCGCGTCGAGCACCGCGACCTGCGTCACGGTGTCGCCCTTCGCGCGCACGTTGACGAGGAATTCCTGACCGGGCTTACGTGCGGAATTGCCGCTGTAGAACAGCTTGCCGAACAGTCCCTCTTTCTTCAGTTCCTGCATCGAATCCGCGTAGCGCACATAGTAGATGCCCTTCTCGCGATCGCGGTTGTCGACCGTGAAGTTGGTGCGGTCGAGCGCAAGGCCCACGCGCAGCCATGCGCGGTCGAACGATTCTTGCAAATCGAGCGTCGAGGCACCCGCGTTCTGCTCGATCGTGGCCGGCACGGCAGCCGGATGGGCGTCGGTCAGCAGTTGCTTCGACTGCGCTTCGGTCAGACCGAACTTCTCCGTCAGCCTGGCCAGAAACATCGCTTCGAGCGCCGGATCGCGCGGACGCTCTTCCCAGCGCGACGATGTCTTGTCCTGCCCCGTCATCACTTCTTCCATCGCGCTATGCGTGATCGAGATGTCCGTCGTGTCGCCCGCGCCACGCGACACCAACGTACGGAAGCTGTCGCGCGTGCCCGACGAATAGGCGAAATCGATCAGCTTGCCCACTGTGCGGCGAAACCAGTCGTCCGGAATATTCGCGCGATTTTCAGCCCAGTCGGTCGTCATGATGCCGGTAGCCGGCGCGTCAGTCTTCAGCACGAAGCCGTTCTCCTGCCAGAACTCCTGCAACTGCGGCCACAGTTGTTCCGGCGAGCGCCCGTCGACCACCAGCCAGCGCCGGTCGCCATCGCGCTCGATATGCATGCCGAGCGGGTCCTGCCCGGTCGGTTGACCTTCGATCGCATTGCCCGCGGCGGTGACCGTACGCGTCGTCGCGCCGCCCAGTGCCAGATTGGCGGGCGGCGCCACATAGCGCTGGTCGGTCGGCGTGGTGCTGAGATCGCTCGGCACCGCAAGCGGCGGTGCGCTCGCCGTGGTCTTGTAGTTGACGCGGTCGGAAGCGAACCAGTCGTTCAGCGTGTCACAGCCGGCGAGCGTCGTCAGGGCAAGCGCCAGCGCCGCCATGCGGGTTGCGTGGAGGGAAAGTGCGGAACGTTTCATGAGGTCCTTCGTGATGCTGGAACGCGATGCCTGGTTCTTTCTACCGGGAACGTGGGCTGAAGCGACGTCGGTTAAGGAAATGCCATTGGCGGTCTTGTACAGGTCCGGGGGCAGCGCGGTCGCACCGCTCAGCCGAGCAGGCCCGCTTCACGCAGCGCGCCGCGCACCACTTCGTGGTATTGCGCGTCGAGCGGCGTGAGCGGCAGGCGGATGCCGCCCTGCACGCGCCCCAGTTGCTGCAGCGCCCATTTCGCCGGAATCGGGTTCGCCTCGGCAAACAGGTATTTATGCAACGACAGGAGTTTCAGGTGAATTTCGCGCGCGGTCTTCGCGTCCGCCGCGAGCGCAGCCTTGCACAGCTCGCTCATCGCGCGCGGCGCAACGTTCGCGGTGACCGAAATATTGCCGTGGCCGCCGAGCAGCATCAACGCGATCGCGGTCGGGTCGTCCCCGCTATAGATCGCGAAATTCGACGGCGCGGCCTTGATCAGATGCGCGGCGCGATCGATGTTGCCGGTCGCCTCCTTCACGCCGACGATGCCCGGCACCTGCGCGCAGCGCAGGATGGTCTCGTTGCTCATGTCCGCAACGGTGCGGCCCGGCACGTTGTACAGGATCACGGGCAAATCGACCGTTTCGGCGATCTTCGCGAAATGGCGGTAGATGCCTTCCTGAGTCGGCTTGTTGTAATACGGCACGACCTGCAGCGTGGCGTCGGCGCCGACGTCTTTCGCATGCCGCGTGAGTTCGATTGCTTCGGCGGTGGAATTGGCGCCCGCGCCCGCGATCACCGGAATGCGGCCCGCGGCGTGCTCGACTGCGGTCTTGACCATCAGCACGTGCTCTTCGACCGACAAGGTGGCCGATTCGCCGCTCGTGCCGACGACGACGAGCGCGTTCGTGCCCTCTTCGACGTGCCAGTCGATCAGCTTTCGAAACGCCGGCAGATCGAGGCTGCCGTCTTCGAACATCGGGGTGATGATGGCAGGAATGCTGCCGCGGATCTGGACGCCGTTCTGGTTGCCGTTAGTCATGAAACGCCATGAATTTGATCAGGTAAAGCGCGATTGTAGCGGATTAGCCAGCCAACTCGTAACAAGGCGGAGGTATTGTCTCGGCGGGCTCGTCCGGGCGTGCCGCCGGCCGAACCGCGCAGATCCGTTGAACATAGGCGGGACGCGGCTGCGCGAGAAATCCATCCTGAAACGCGACCACCCGGAGCTCGCCGTGGACTACCTCCAGAAGCTCACCGGGCGCGAGCAGAAACGCCGGATTGGAAGGCTTGCCGACGCTTTCGTTGCCTTGCGCGAAGGTCTCGTAAACCAGTACGCCGCCGGGCGCGAGCGCGCGCAGCAGTTGCGGAAAAAGTGGCCGGTGCAGGTAGTTCGTCACGACGACGGCGGCAAACGCCGCGTCGTCGGCCAACGGCCATGGCGCGCCTTCGAGGTCGGCCGCGAGCGGTGTAACGAGCGGTGCGCCGCGCAACATGTCGAGCGCGGCCGCGTCGCGGTCGAGCGCGGTCACCGGATGTCCGCGCGACGCGAAAAACCGCGCGTGACGCCCCGCACCCGACGCGACGTCGAGCACCGCGCCGCCCGGCGCGACCACATGCGCCCAATCGCGCACCCAGCGCGACGGTTCACCGAGACCATGCGGTGCGAGGGTCGTGCTCATCGCGGAAATCCGTTCACCTGGTCACGCTCACCTGATTACGCTTACGCGGAAGATACGCCGGCTCAGTTGTACGACAGGCCCATTGCCTCGCGGACGTCGCGCATCGTCTCGGTCGCGAAACGGCGCGCCTTGTCGCAACCGTCGGCGACGATCGCGCGCAGCAGCGACGGATCGTCCATGTACTTCTGCGCGCGCTCGAGCATCGGCTGCTGCTCGCGCAGGATGCCTTCGATCACCGGTTGCTTGCACTCGAGGCAGCCGATACCCGCCGAACGGCAGCCCTTCTGCACCCATTCGTGCGTGGCTTCGTCGGTATACACCTGATGCAGCTGCCACACCGGGCACTTGTCCGGATCGCCCGGATCGGTGCGGCGCACGCGGGCCGGGTCGGTCGGCATCGTGCGGACCTTTTTCGCGATCGTTTCCGCGTCTTCACGCAGGCCGATCGTATTGCCGTACGACTTCGACATCTTCTGGCCGTCGAGACCCGGCATGCGCGACGCCTCGGTCAGCATCGCCTGCGGCTCGACGAGGATGATCTTGCGCGAACCTTCGAGGTAGCCGAACAGGCGCTCGCGGTCGCTCATCGACAGGCTTTGCGACTCCTGCAGCATCGCCCGCGCGCGCTCGAGCGCCTCGTCGTCGCCTTCCTGCTGATACGCGTTACGCAGCTCGTGATAAAGCTTCGAGCGCTTGCCGCCGAGCTTCTTCGCGGCTTCGTTGGCCTTCTCCTCGAAGCCCGGCTCGCGACCATACAGATAGTTGAAGCGGCGCGCGATTTCGCGCGTCATCTCGACGTGCGGCACCTGATCTTCGCCGACCGGCACGAGCGAGCCGCGATAGAGCAGAATATCCGCCGCCATCAGCACCGGATAGCCGAGGAAGCCGTAGGTGGACAGGTCCTTGTCCTTGAGCTTTTCCATCTGCTCCTTGTAAGTCGGCACGCGTTCGAGCCAGCCGAGCGGCGTGCTCATGCCGAGCAACAGCGCGAGTTCCGCGTGCTCGGGCACCTTGCTCTGGATGAACAGCGTCGCCTGCGCCGGATCGATGCCGGCCGCGAGCCAGTCGATCAGCACGTCCCACACGTTCTTTTCGATCACCTCGGGCGTTTCGTAGTGCGTGGTCAGCGCGTGCCAGTCGACCACGCAGAAGAAGCATGGGTATTCGGACTGCAGTCGCACCCAGTTTTTCAGCACGCCGTGATAGTGGCCGAGGTGCAGCGACCCGGTGGGCCGCATGCCGGAGAAAATACGGTCTGGGAACATGGTTATATTAGAAAAGCGAAACAAGTGGAGTCAGAACTGCGGTGAGCGCGCGATAACCAAACGTGACGAGCGGATTGAGCCAGTAACGCGTAAGCGTGCCGGTCATCACCAGCGCCATCACGATGAAAAAACCATACGGTTCGAGGCGCGCGAGCGTGATCGCCTGCCGCGGCGGCAGCAGCGCCATCAGCACGCGGCCGCCATCGAGCGGCGGCAGCGGAAACAGATTCAGCACGCCGAGCACGAGGTTCACACCGATGCCGGCGCCCGCCATGCGCGTGAAAAACGGTTCGTCGACATTGAACACCGCGAGCGCGATGCCGAACACGCCCCAGATCAGCGCCTGAATGAAATTGCACAGCGGGCCGGCCGCGGCGACCCACAGGCTGCCCCAGCGCGGGTTGCGCAGATTGCCGAACGCGACCGGCACCGGCTTCGCGTAGCCGAACATGAACGCACCGCTCGTCGCGAAATAGAGCAGCAGCGGAATCGCGATCGTGCCGAGCGGATCGATGTGCCGCATCGGATTGATCGACACGCGGCCGAGCACATAGGCGGTGTTGTCGCCGAGCCAGCGCGCGACGTAACCGTGCGCGGCTTCGTGCAGCGTGATCGCGAAGATCACCGGCAGCGCGTACACCGCAATGGTCTGTATCAGGGAAGAATCCATAACTCGCTATTGTAACAACGCGGTTGCGCGCGTCTGTCCGCTTTCGCTCTCGCCGCTCAGGCCGCCTCGGTGAGGCCGAACGGCGCGAGCGAGCCGCGCCCTGCCCGCACCAGCAGCGGCTCGGCGCCGCTCAGATCGATCACCGTGGACGGCTCGCATACACACGCACCGCCGTCGATCACCAGATCGAGCTGCTTTTCGAGCTGGGCACGGATCTCCTCGGGGTCGTTCAGCGGCTCGGTCTCGCCGGGCATGATCAGCGTCGAGCCGAGCAGCGGCTGACCGAGTTCCTCGAGAATCGCCAGCGTGATCGCATGGTCCGGCACGCGCAGGCCGATCGTCTTGCGTGACGGATGCGACACGCGCCGCGGCACTTCCCTGGTCGCCTGCAGCACGAATACGTACGGGCCCGGGGTCACCGATTTGAGCAACCGATACTGCCGGTTGTCCACCATCGCGAAATTGGCAAGCTCCGACAGATCGCGCACCAGCAGCGACAACAACTGCTTTTCGTCGAGCCCGCGAATGCGCCGCAGACGCTCGACCGCGTCCTTGTCGTCGAGATGGCAGGCAATCGCGTAGGTCGAGTCGGTCGGCAAGGCGACCACGCCGCCGTCGTTGATGATCTGCACGGCCTGCTTGACGAGGCGTGGCTGCGGATTGTCGGGATGAATCCGGAAGTATTGGGACATGGTGACTCACGATGACAGCGGATGCGCCGCGGCGGATGGGCTGCGACAACCGGCGCGCGCGTAAAGCGGACCGACTGCGCGAACGGGCCGCCGTGCATGGACCGCACGGACCGGCGGCCGGCTGGCTTCTGAAGCGTTGCCTGACACGAGGCGCCAGCCGGTGGCCGCCGCGCTCGCACATGCACATGCACATGCACATGCACATGCACATGCACATGCACATGCACATGCACATGCGCATGCACACGCATCGCATCCGCCCGGCCCGCGCGCGCGACGTGCCGTCATGGCACGGCGCGCGGTCACAGCCAACGTTCCCAGACGGGCTTGAGATCGGCGGGCAGCGGCGGCAACGCGCCGAGTTCGATACGGCCCTCGCCGGGGGCGTGGAAATCGGAGCCGCGCGATGCCTCGAAGCCGAAACGGCGCGCGACGTCCGCGTATTCGCGGTATTGGTCGGGTGTATGGCTGCCGGTCACGACCTCGATCGCCTTGCCGCCAAGATCGATGAACTCACCGAAAAACGCGTCGAATTCGAGCGGCGAATACCCATAGCGGCCCGGATGCGCGACGATCGCCTCGCCGCCCGCGGCCTGGATCCAGCCGAGCGCGTCGGACAGCCTGGCCCAGCGGTGCGCAATGTAGGCCGGCTTGCCATCGCCGAGATAGCGGTCGAATACTTCCTGGGTATTGCCGCAGTGGCCGTGCTCGACCATGAAGCGCGCGAAATGCGTGCGCGACATCATGTCGGGATTCGATACGTACTTGAGCGCGCCTTCATAAGCATCGGGAATGCCGAGCGCGTCCAGTTGCTCGCCGATCGCCTCGGCGCGCGCGGCGCGGCCGTCGCGGGTGCGCGCGAGACCGTCGATAAGCACCTGGCTGGCCGGATCGATGCCGAGCCCGACGATGTGCACCGTGCGTGCCGCCCACGTGACCGAAATCTCGACGCCGCTCAGATACTTCATGCCGAGCGCCTCGGCGGTCGCGCGCGCGTCGTGCTGACCGCCCACTTCGTCGTGATCGGTGAGCGCCCACAGCGTCACGCCGTTCGCGTGCGCGCGGCGCGCGACGTCGGCCGGCGCGAACTGGCCGTCGGAAACGGTGGAGTGACAGTGGAGATCGGCGTTCATCGCGGCTTTCATCGTGGGCCTGGAAAGGTTCTTCGACCATTTTACTGCAACGCAGTAAGTGCCCGCAGCGCTATCTCGCGACACCGGTTCCGGGTTCCGCGTCACGCGAATTCAGGGCTGGATGGATCCCATCCGGCGCGCGTTTCCGATTCGCATCAGGCGCAGAACCCGGCGATCAGTGCGGCGATCCGCTCGGGCTGGTCGTGATGCACCATGTGCCCCGCGCCATCGATCATTTCCTCGCGCCAGTCGGCAAACGCCTGAAACCGCGCCTTGAACTCGTCGAGCGGGATATCGCCGGCAATCCGCGCGAGCGTCGGCGAAGCGGCCGCCTCGACGTGCAGCACCTTCGCGCTCACCTTGCGCCACACCGCCATCACTTCGTCGAGCCGGTACAGCGTCGGGCCGCGCACCTTGTGAGCGGGATCGGCGAGCAGCATGAAGCGCCCTTCTCCGTCCGGCTTCGACCAGTGCCGCGCGAGAAATTGCGCGCGCCGCGGATCGAGCCGCGGATTGGTCTTGATCAACCGCGCGGCGACATCGTCGAGCGATGCATAGCGTTTCAGTTGCGGCGGATCGCGCAATTCGTCGAGCCAGTTGAGCAGGCGCTTCGGCGATTGCGCCGGATGCGACGGCGCGAGCCCGAAGCCTTCGAGATCGACGACGCGCCTCACGCGCTGCGGCCGCACGCCGGCGTACAGGCACACGACGTTCGCGCCCATGCTGTGGCCGACGAGGTTCACTTCGCCGGCTGGCGCGTAGTGATCGAGCAGTGCGTCCAGGTCGCCGAGATAGTCGTGTATCCAGTAGCTGCCGCCGCCGCGCTCGGCGACCGGCCAGTCGGACAGACCGAAACCGCGCATATCCGGCGCGATTACCTGCCAGCCGTCGCCGAGCGCATCGACGACGAACTGGAACGACGCGGCCACGTCCATCCAGCCGTGCAGCATGAACAGCATCGGCGCGTCGACGCGCCCCCAACGCCGCACATGCAGACGGACGCCGCGCACGGCTACGAACTCAGAGCGGGAAATATTCATGAAACGGCGCACCCATAAAAAGAATGATCGTTCGATTATAGGGATAGCGAGACGACGGGTGATAGCGGATTATCGAGGCAGCGCTCGGTCACCGGTTGCCGGCTGGGTGCTTGCCTCGGCGTCCAGGCTGGCGAGCGCGGCGAGTTCGGTTTCGTCGAAGCCGGCATCGCGACGCGCTTCGAAATTGAACGGACCGCGCAACTTCGGCGCATGGTATGCGTCGGCGAGACGCAGATAGGTCTCGTGGGGATCGAAGCCGCCCGCGTCGCATAGATGTCGGAACCAGCGGTTGCCGATCAGCACATGGCCGATTTCATCGCGCAGGATCACATCCAGAATCGCCGCCGAGGCCTGATCGCCCGCCTGCAGCAGACGCGCGCGAATCGGCGGCGACGCGTCGAGGCCGCGCGCTTCGAGCGTGCGTGGCACCAGCGCCATGCGTGCGAGCACGTCGCCGCGGGTGCGCTCGCACATGTCCCACAGGCCGCCATGCGCGGGGAAATCGCCATACTCGTGCCCATATTCGGCCAGACGCGCGGCGAGCAGCGAGTAATGGTAAGCCTCCTCGGCGGCGACCTTCAGCCAGTCGGTATAGAACGCGGCGGGCAGGCCGGCAAAACGCCAGACGGCGTCGAGTGCGAGATTGATCGCGTTGAACTCGATGTGCGCGAGCGCATGCAACAGCACCGCGCGCCCTTGCGGCGATTGCATGCTGCGCCGTCCGAGCCGGCGCGGCTCGACCAGCTCGGGCCGCGCGGGACGGCCAGGCAGGCCGGCGGGTTCAGCGAGCTCGATGTCTGCCGACCAGACCGCCCGGCCGTCGAGCACGTCGTCGTACAGCGCGCGAGCCGCAGCCGCCTTCGTGGCCGGATCGCGTTCGCGCAATGCCGCGAGCGCGGCGCGGCGCGCGCAATTGGCTTCGGCGCGCGGGACCGGTGCCGGCGAAGAGGAAAAAACGGGCGAAGCGGCAGACGTCATGACAAACGGATTGGCAACGGGGGCGGCAAAAGCAATCGATAAATAGCGGCGGGAGACGCGGTGGCAGGCACCGCCGGAGAAACGAACCGGTCGGCACCCTCGGCTCGGCAACAAAATAGCCCTTAGCGATGCGCTGGTCCGCGCAAACCTCGGTCTCAGCGGGGAAAATCGAGCGCAATCAAAACGGAATCGCGCAAGGCCGACGCGCCGCCACGCTGATGACCGAAACATACAACCGTTTACAATACCCGATTCGACCATCCGGCGCGCCTTCAGACGTATCCATCGTGCCGGCGGGGCGGCGCAACACCGGCTCCACGCCGTGCAACCGCGGCAATGCCGCCGCGCCGCGCCTATGGCAACCGATCAACAGGAGACATCGTGACGATTTACAAGCTGGGCGAAGCCGCCCCGATCATCCATGAAAGCGTGTTCGTCGCGGATTCGGCGAACATCATCGGCAACGTGATACTCGCGGAAAACGCGAGCGTATGGTTCGGTGCGACGCTGCGCGGCGACAACGAACCGATCACGATCGGCGCCGGCAGCAACGTGCAGGAGAACGCGGTACTGCACACCGACCCCGGTTTCCCGCTGACGGTCGAGCCGAACGTCACGATCGGCCATCAGGCGATGCTGCACGGCTGCACGGTCAAGGAAGGCGCCTTGATCGGAATTCAGGCGGTGGTCTTGAATGGCGCGGTGATCGGCCGCAACTGTCTGGTCGGTGCGGGCGCCGTCGTCACCGAAGGCAAGGTGTTTCCCGACAATACGCTGATTCTGGGCGCGCCCGCGAAGGCCGTGCGCGAACTGACGGAAGCGGACATCGCCAACCTGCAGCGCGCCGCGGCAAGCTATGCCGGGCGCCGCGAGTATTTCAAGGCGCAGCTCGTGCGCATCGGCTAGACGGCCGGCGCGCGGGCGCGCGACGACACGGCATCACGCCGTGTCATTCCACTGAGGGAAAGTTGTGAGCGACCAGTTGCAAAAATTCATGTTCAGCGCGGCGCCGGTGCGCGGCGAGATCGTTTCGCTGCGCAATACGTGGCAGGAGGTGCTGACGCGCCGCGATTATCCGGCGCCCGTGCGGACGATTCTCGGCGAAATGATGGCCGCGTGCGCGCTGCTGTCGGCGAACCTCAAGTTCGACGGCACGCTCGTCATGCAGATTTTCGGCGACGGCCCCGTCAAGATGCTGGTCGTGCAGTGCAGCTCGAATCTGACGATGCGCGCAACCGCCAAGCTCTCCGGCGACGGCAGCCACCTGCTCGACAGCGCGACGTCGCTCGTCGATCTGGTCAACGCGAGCGGTCATGGCCGTTGTGTGATCACGCTCGATCCGGCCAACAAGCAGCCGGGCCAGCAGCCGTACCAGAGTATCGTCCCGCTTGCCGGAATCGACGGGCCGCTGAACTCGATCGCCGAAGTACTCGAGCACTACATGCATCACTCGGAGCAGCTCGATACGCGGATGTGGCTCGCGGCGAACACCGAACGCGCTGTCGGCATGCTGCTGCAGAAGTTGCCGGGAGACGGCGGCATCGTTCCGCATCCGGGTCAGCTCGACGCGGATACGTGGGAGCGCGTGTGCACGCTCGGCGGCACGCTGTCGCAAGACGAGTTGCTGAAAGAAGAACCGGAGACGGTTTTCCGCCGGCTCTTCTGGCAGGAAAACGTGCTGCATTTCGAGCCTGTCGCAACCCGCTTCGAATGCACGTGCTCGCGCGAAAAAGTCGGCGCGATGCTGAAAATGCTGGGCCGCGACGAAGTGGACAGCGTGATCGAAGAACGCGGCCATGTCGAAATTCATTGCGAGTTCTGCAATCAGCGCTACGAGTTCGATCCAGTCGACGTCGCGCAACTTTTCGTCGCCGCCGGACTCTCACAGGGCGTGACGCCGGCGGCCGACCAACGGCATTGATGGAACGGCCATCGCTCGGGTAACTGTTGCGAAATGGGCTCGCCCACCCGGTCGTGACGCCTGATCGCCGTTCACGACGGCTGTCTCGACCGCGCCGCCCGGCCTCCTCGGCTCGGGCGGCGCGCTGCTTTTGAGCAGCGCGGTTTGATCGCAATCGGGTGATCGTTGTTGTATCGGCTCATTGCAACGCGTGCGGCACAGGCCGGTTCATATTGCAACAGCATCCGGACGATGGAGATTCGACCATGAAGCCTTCCCCTTCGTTGATACACAGTGCGCGCCTGCTGGCCGCGCTGGCCGTGGTCTCAGCCAGCGCCGCGCTAGCAGGCTGCTCGATCGACCCGCCGGGCCCGTTGCCGATCCTGAGCCGCCTGCCGGCCGATCAGACCCAGGCCGCCGGCACCGGCCAGCCTCTCACACCGGAGGAGCGCGCACGCTACGACGCGATCGACCGGCAAGTGATGTTCGAACAGGATCAGTCGATCGCCGCGCAAGCCGCCGCCGAGGCCTGGTCGCGCTACTACTCGCCGTCGCCGCCAGTGACTTTTTCGGGCGGCTTTTCCACCGGCGGCTGGGGACGCGGCTGGGGCACTGGCGTGGGTATCGGCTTTGGACCGTATTGGGGCTGGTGAGCCGAGGCTTGGCGAACCCACAGGCCGGTGACCCGACGGCTGGCAAAGCCGCACAGACGTGCGTACCAACAAAAAAAGCGCGGCTCAGATGAACCGCGCTTTTTTACGTCATTCGTTCGCGCCGAGGGCCCGCGCCAATATCACCCGCTCAGTGTGCCGCCTTCTTCTCTTTCGCCGCCTTGCCGCCACGCTTGCGATCCGGCTTTGCGCGCGACTCCGGATTCGGCACCACATGCAGCGGCGCGGCCGACACCTCACCGCGTGTCGACGTATTCGTCGACGGCACGCTCGGCGCGGGCAACGGCTGGTTCGGCGACACGAACTGCACGAACACCTCGCCGTCCTTGACCATGCCCATCTCGTAGCGCGCCCGCTCCTCGACCGCGGCCGTGCCGTTCTGTAAATCCTGCACTTCGCCCTGAATGCGCTCGTTGCGCAATTTGGCATCAGCGTTCTTCTGCAACTGCTGCCCAAGTTGCTGCTGCAACTCATGCACGCGCAGCCAGCCGCCGTGCCCCCACCAGAGCGGGTACTGGATCAGCGCCAGTAGAACGATCAGGACAGCAGTGACAAGCCGCATGAAGTAAGCACAATAAATACACGCCGCCCTGCGCTATACGCAGGGCGGCGAGGTCAATCAGAAACGGAGGATAACCGGCTCATCGATTGGCATGAACAACTGGCCGTAATTCAGCGCAGATTGTAAAACGCCGACTTGCCCGGGTAGCTGGCGATGTCGCCGAGATCTTCCTCGATGCGCAGCAGCTGGTTGTATTTCGAGATACGGTCCGAACGCGACAGCGAACCGGTCTTGATCTGACCGGCGTTCAGGCCAACCGCGATATCGGCGATCGTCGAATCTTCGGTTTCGCCCGAGCGGTGCGAGATCACCGCCGTGTAGCCGGCGCGCTTGGCCATTTCGATTGCCGCAAAGGTTTCCGTCAGCGTGCCGATCTGGTTGATCTTGATCAGGATCGAGTTCGCGATGCCCTTCTCGATGCCTTCCTTCAGGATGCGCGTGTTGGTCACGAAGAGGTCGTCGCCGACCAGCTGGACCTTCTTGCCGAGCTTGTCGGTCAGCGTCTTCCAGCCTTCCCAGTCGCCTTCGTGCATGCCGTCCTCGATCGACACGATCGGGAACTTGTCGGCGAGGTTCGCGAGGTAGTCCGCGAATTCCGTCGACGACAGTTGCAGGCCTTCGCCCGCCAACTGGTACTTGCCGTCGTGGTAGAACTCGCTCGCCGCGCAGTCGAGCGCGAGCAGCACGTCTTCACCGGCGCGATAGCCTGCTTTCTCGATGGCCTGCAGGATTGTCGACAGGCATTCCTCGTTGCTGCCGAAGTTCGGCGCGAAGCCGCCTTCGTCGCCGACCGCCGTGCTCATGCCGCGGTCCGACAGGATCTTCTTCAGCGCGTGGAACACTTCGGCGCCGCAGCGCAGTGCTTCGCGGAAGGTCGGCTGGCTGACCGGCACGATCATGAATTCCTGGATGTCCAGGCTGTTGTTCGCGTGCGCGCCGCCATTGACGATGTTCATCATCGGCACCGGCAGTTGCATCGCGCCCGAACCGCCGAAGTAGCGGTACAGCGGCAGTCCGGCCTCTTCGGCGGCGGCCTTCGCGACGGCCATCGACACGGCCAGCATCGCGTTCGCGCCGAGGCGCGACTTGTTGTCGGTGCCGTCGAGTTCGAGCAGCGTCTTGTCGAGGAACGCCTGCTCGGAAGCGTCGAGGCCCATGATCGCTTCGGAGATTTCAGTGTTGATGTGCTCGACGGCCTTCAGCACACCCTTGCCGCCGTAACGGCCGGCTTCGCCGTCGCGCAGCTCGATCGCTTCGCGCGAACCGGTCGACGCGCCCGACGGCACCGCTGCGCGGCCCATCGTGCCCGATTCCAGCAACACGTCGCATTCGACGGTGGGGTTGCCGCGCGAATCGAGAATCTCTCGACCGATGATGTCTACGATAGCACTCATGGTTTCCTCAAAGAAATGACGTTGAATTCTTTACTACGACACTGTATCGCGCGTGTCGACGGGAGTTGGCGCTTTAGCTGCCGATCGGAGTTGGCGCTTTAGTGCTTACTCCCCATCCCATGCGAAGCACCGGTCTTCGCGGTAGACATCCCACGCACCGATACGTTCGACAACCATCGTGCACATTCGCCGTGCCCATTTTCGAGATAGTTCATGAAAATCGTGGCACACGGCGAATGCCTGTATCAGTTGAAATTGCTTTCGAGAAACGGCCCGCGCTTGACGGCCTGGTCGAGCGTCACCAACGTCTCGAGCAGATCGGCCATGCGATTGAGCGGCACCGCGTTCGGGCCGTCCGACCTGGCTTGCGCCGGATTCGGATGGGTTTCCATGAACACCCCGGCAACACCCACCGCCACCGCGGCGCGCGCGAGTACCGGCACGAATTCGCGCTGACCGCCCGAGCTCGTGCCCTGCCCGCCCGGCAACTGCACCGAGTGGGTTGCGTCGAACACGACCGGCGCGTTGGTTTCGCGCATGATCGCGAGCGAACGCATGTCCGACACGAGGTTGTTATAGCCGAACGACACGCCGCGCTCGCAGGCCATGAAGCGGTCTTCCGACAGCCCCGCCTCGCGCGCGGCGTCACGCGCCTTGTCGATCACGTTCTTCATGTCGTGCGGCGCGAGGAACTGACCTTTCTTGATGTTGACCGGCTTGCCCGAACGCGCGCACGCGTGGATGAAGTCGGTCTGACGGCACAGAAACGCAGGCGTTTGCAGCACGTCGACCACCGACGCCACCTGTTCGATCTCGTGTCCGGCGTGAACGTCGGTGAGCACCGGCAGGCCCAGTTGGCGCTTCACTTCCGACAGGATACGCAGACCTTCGTCCATACCCAGACCGCGAAACGACTTGCCGCTGCTGCGATTGGCCTTGTCGTACGACGATTTGTAGATGAACGGAATATTCAGCTTCGCGCATATTTCCTTCAGACGGCCGGCCGTGTCGATCGTCATCTGTTCGGATTCGACGACACAGGTACCGGCGATCAGGAAAAACGGCTTATCCAGACCGATTTCGAAATCGCCCAGTTTCATGCTTTCTCCTCGACCCTCGACTGCTGATGCGCGAGTGCCGCTTCGACGAACGACTTGAACAACGGATGACCGTCACGCGGCGTGGACGTGAATTCCGGATGGAACTGCACGCCGACGAACCACGGGTGCATGCTGCGCGGCAATTCCATCATTTCCGGCAGATCCTCGCTCGGGGTACGGGCGCTAATGATGAGGCCGCCGCCTTCGAGTTGGGGCACGAAACGGTTATTCACCTCATAACGGTGACGATGCCGCTCGTTCACGTCCTTGCCGTAGATCTCTTCCGCCAGCGTGCCGGGCTTGATCGGGCAGCGCTGCGAGCCGAGGCGCATCGTGCCGCCGAGATCGGACTCTTCGGTGCGCTTCTCGACACGGCCTTCGCGGTCGTACCACTCGGTGATCAGCGCGACCACGCGGTTTTTGGTCTCCTGATCGAACTCGGTGCTGTTCGCATCTTTCAGGCCGACGACGTCGCGGGAGAATTCGATCACCGCGAGCTGCATGCCGAGGCAGATACCGAGGTACGGCACCTTCGCTTCGCGCGCATAGCGGATCGCGGCGATCTTGCCTTCGGTGCCGCGACGGCCAAAGCCGCCCGGCACGAGCACCGCATCGAGATGCCGAAGGCTCTCGACGCCTTGCGTTTCGATTTCCTCGGAGTCGATGTATTCGATGTTCACGCGCGTCGACGTATGCATCGACGCATGGCGCAGCGCTTCGATCAGCGACTTGTACGACTCGGTCAGATCGACGTATTTGCCGACCATGCCGATCGTCACTTCGTGCTCCGGATTCTGCAGCTTCTCGACCAGCTCGGCCCACAGCGACAGGTCCGCCGGCTTCGGCGTGAGCTTCAGCTCTTCGCAGATGATCGCGTCCAGACCCTGGTCGTGCAGCATCTGCGGAATCTTGTAGATGCTGTCCGCGTCCCACACGGAAATGACCGCGTCTTCGGGCACGTTCGAGAACAGCGAGATCTTCGCGCGCTCGTCGTCCGGAATGCGGCGGTCGGCGCGGCACAGCAGCACGTGCGGCGAAATACCGATTTCGCGCAGCTTCTGCACGCTGTGCTGGGTGGGCTTGGTCTTCAGTTCGCCGGCCGTGGCGACCCACGGCACCAGCGTCAGGTGCACGAAGCACGCGCTGTTGCGGCCGAGGCGCAGGCTCATCTGACGCGCGGCCTCGAGAAACGGCAGCGATTCGATGTCGCCCACCGTGCCGCCGACTTCGACGATCGCGACATCCGGCTCGCCGCACGTCGCCGATGCGGCGCCGCGTTCGACGAATGCCTGGATTTCGTTGGTGATGTGCGGAATGACCTGCACGGTCTTGCCGAGATAATCGCCGCGGCGTTCCTTGCGGATCACCGATTCGTAAATCTGGCCCGTGGTGAAGTTGTTGGCCTTGCGCATCTTCGTGCTGATGAAGCGCTCATAGTGGCCAAGGTCGAGGTCGGTTTCCGCTCCGTCTTCCGTCACGAACACTTCACCGTGTTGAAACGGGCTCATCGTGCCGGGGTCGACGTTGATGTAGGGATCGAGCTTGAGGAGGGTGACTTTCAGACCGCGCGACTCGAGGATCGCGGCGAGGGAAGCGGCGGCAATACCCTTGCCGAGGGAAGATACTACGCCGCCGGTGACGAAAACATATTTGGTCATCGCTGGATGCTCGCGGGAAAAACGGATTATACCGTAAAGGAAGGTCCCGACCCAGCAAAAAACGACCGGTCCGCCGCGCCTTTTTCACGGCGCAAGGCCCGGCGTTGCGGTGTAGGAGCGCCGTGTCCGAACAGCTGCGAAGCGTCAGGCGCCCCGCTCCAGTTCCCGCAGCATCCGCTGCACCGCGCGGGCGGTTTCGAGCGGCTTTTCCATCGGATAAAGATGACTGCCTTCGATCCACTCGACATGACCGCCGGTCGCGCGGCGCGTCGCGCCGAGACCGGCCTGGCGAATTTCCTTCGAGTGCGTGCCGGCGATGAAGCCGACCGGTACCGGCACACCATGCGCGAGCCGCGCACCGAGCGTATGCGGCAGCGTCCGGTAGATCTGGTACTCGGTGCGGCGGTCGAACGCGAGCGTGCGGGCGCCATCGGGCGAGGTCTGCGGGATGCCGAAATCGATGTAGTCGGACAGCATGCGCTCGTCCCAGCGCGCGAACGCGGGCTTCGCGTGAAAGTGCCGCCACGCGTCGTCGCGGCTCGCCCACTGGATGCGCCGCGTGCGCGTCGCGGCCGCGGGCGACAGCCGCTCGTCGAGCCCGGTCCATTGCGACACGCGCAGCATGCTGCTGCGCCAGCCGGCGATCACCGGTGAGTCGAGCATCACGACACCTCTGACCCAGTGCGGTTCTTTCAGCGCCGCCATCAACGACAGATAACCGCCGAGCGAATGACCGACGAGCCACACCGGCTGCTCGTACGCGTGGCCGATATCGTCGAGCAATTGCTCGACCAGATGCGGCCAGTCCTGGGTGACCGGAAAGCGTGAGTCATGGCCGATCCGTTCGATATAGCGCATCTCGTAATCGTCGGAGAGTTCGGCGAAGATCGTCCGGTAGGTCGACGCCGGAAAGCCGTTCGCATGCGAGAAGTGGATGATGTTTTTCAAGTGCGGCTGTCTTCGTTCTGTTTTTTGCGGGCACGCTCGACGCGCACGCCATGCAGGTCTTTCCGTGCACGTGTCGAGCTAGCCGCGGCGGCATCGATGCCCGCGCCCGTTGCCGTGCTGGCCGGCTCGTTCGCCTCGGCGATCCGTCGCGCGCTCAGCGATCCATCCAGTAGCGACGCTGCGTATCGCGATAACGCTCGAGCGTCAGCGCGGCACCGGGGCCGCCCGGGTCGACGTCGACGCGCGCCGCGCCGTCCCGGTCGCTGCGCGCAAGCTCGATATGGCGCGCGTTGTAGCGCTCGAACACGCCCGCATTCGGATGATGAAAGCGGTTTTGGAAGCCTACCTGAAATAACGCGATGGACGGGTCGATAGCGTCGAGGAATGGCTCGGTCGACGAGGTCTTGCTGCCATGGTGCGGTACCACCAGCACCTGCGCGCGCAATGCGCCGCGATCGCGGCCGAGCAGCACGCGCTCGGCCGGCGCCTCGATGTCGGCGCTCAGCAACGCAGCGAGGCGCGGAGCGTTGGCATTGGCGCCGGCATTGGCGTTGGCGTTGGCGTTGGCGTTGGCGTTGGCGTTGGCGTTGGCGTTGGCGTTGGCATCGATATTGACCCACGCCGCCTGCCCGCCCGCGGCCGGCATGGTCGCGATGCGTAGCACGCAGCAATGCTCGTTCGGTTTGCCGCGCAGCGGCCCCGCATCCGGCCACAGCATCGTGAACTCGACACCGTCCCACTGCCAGCGCTGCCCCGCCGCGCAACGCAGCGTCTCGACGCCACGCTGCCGCGCCTGCTTCCAGAGCGCGTGATCCGGCGCCAGCGCGGCGACGAGCTGCCGGGCGCCGATCGCATCGAGCACGGCGGCCGCGCCACCGGAATGATCGGAGTCGGCGTGGCTGACGATCAGCGTGTCGAGCCTCGTCACACCCTGCGCCTGCAGGAACGGCACGACCACGCGCTCGCCCGCGTGGGTCGACTCCGGTCCCGGCCCGGCGTCGAACAGCAACGCATGATGCGCGGTTTGCACGAGTACCGACGTGCCCTGCCCGACGTCGAGCGCCGTCAGCCGGAACGCGCCCGATGGCGCCGAGAGCGCGCCGTCCGCGCCCGGTATCAGCAACGGCAGCCATGTCAGCGGCGCGGCCCAGCGCAGCGGCCAGCCGCGCGGAGCGAGACACCAGAGCACACCGACGGCCGCCGCGGCAAGCGTCCACCTATTCGGCTGCGGCAGCCACCAGAGCGTCCAGCGCGGTCCGCACAGGTCGGTCAGCCATTGCAGACTGGCCGCGAGCAGATCGAACAACGCATGCGAAGTCCACCACGAGAGCGCGTCGAGCGGCGCGGGCAACACCACGCCGGCGAGCACCGCCGGCGTGACCAGCACGCTCACCCATGGAATGGCGAACGCGTTCGCGAGCGGACCGATCAGCGGTATCTGCGCAAACCAGTAGACGGTCAGCGGCGCGAGCGCGACCGTTACCGCGAACTGCACATGCGCGGCGCCGCGCAACCGTTCGGCCAACGCATGCAGACGCCGGACCAGCCCCTCGCGCAACGTCGGGAACCTGGCTCGCGGGCCATCGCGCTCATCGTGCTCATCGCGCTCATCGACGTGACCGCCGTGATCGACGTGATCATGCTGATCGGCACGAAGCGGCTGACGCTCGCGTTCCCTCGGCCGCCCCGATACCGCCAACAGAATCGCGCCGACCGCGCCGAACGACAGCCAGAACCCCGCCGACACCACCGCCCACGGATCGATCAGCAGCACGAGCCCGAGCGCCCATGCGAAGACCGTCGAGCGCGCAAGCCGGCGCCCGCCGACGAACGCGAGCGCGACGACCAGCGCCATCCACAGCGCGCGCTGCGCCGGCACGTTGAAGCCGGCGAGCGCCGCATGCAGCGCGGCGAACAGCGCGCCGGCCGTCACACCGACGAGCGGCGCGGGCAGCCGCAGCGGCCAGTTGCGACCGAGCCATCCCGAGCGCCGCCATACCGCCGCCGCAAGCCAGCCGGCAAGTCCCGCGACGAAACCGATATGCAGCCCCGAAATCGCCACCAGATGACTCGTGCCGGTGCCGCGCATCAATTGCCAGTCGGCCCGGCTGACTTCGTCCTGCGCACCGATCGCGAGCGCAACGATGATCCCGCGATGCGGGGCATCGGCGAGCACCGCGTCGATCCGCGCGCGCAGCTCGGCACGCCAGCGGTCGATCAGCAGCGCAAAACCGCGCGCGTGATCACCGATCCGCAGCGCGCGTTCCGGCGCGCTCACGTAGCCGGTCGCGCGCACGTTGCGTGCGAGCAGATTTGCCTCGGCATCACGCACGCCGAAGTTCGCATTGCCGTGCGGCCGTCTGAGCCGCACGGTCAGACGCCAGCGCTGACCGGGTTCGAGCGTCGGCACAGGGGTGTCACGGGCGATCCACGACAACTGGATCACACGCGGAAACGTGGAGGGCCGAGCGTCATCTGCATCGACGTCGAACAGAAAACGCGCGCCCTGCTCGTGCCGCGACGGCAAGCCCCTGATATGGCCGACGACCTCGATATCGCGCCCTTCCCACTCGTGCGGCAAGCTCACCGCGAGCCGCGTCTGCGCACGCAGGGCGGCATAGCCGAAGCCGACGCAGATCGCCGCGCACCATAGCGCGCCCCAGCCGATCATGCGCCGCGCGTGCTCGGCGCATCCCACGCGAACGATATAGCGCAACAGCGAACCGGCGCACACAGTTTGCGTCTGCCCGAACGCAAGCGGCGCCGCAGCGCCGCGCGGCCGTTTGCGCAGCCCCCATATCGCGACGCCCGAGGCCACGCCCGCCGCCAGCGCCAGCGCCCACCAGCGACCCGCTTGCGGCAACGCCGCCTGCCGCTGCAGCCACATCACACCCAACGCAAAACCACACCACACTGCCCGCATTCGCCCTCCGATGCGCGCGCCCGGCGTTGTCACGCGCGCGAACGGGCAGCAGCGAGCCCGCCGGGCGTGGGTGTCGCCCGGCGCACACCAAAACCAACGGAATCGATTATGCAGACGAAAGCGCGAGTCGCGGCAGCGCGGCGAGCGCATTGGCCGTTGTGCCTAGGGCGGCTGCGTCGGAACTGACACCGCGCAGTTGCGCGAGGCTCGCGCCGATCGCGGGAATCTGTTCGGGAGAATTGCGCTGCCTGTACATCCACGACGGCGCGATGTCCGGCGCGTCGGTTTCGACGACGAGCGCATCGAATGGCAACTGCCCGGCCAGACGCCGGATCTGCCGGGCACGCTCGAACGTCAGGTTGCCGCCAAAACCGAGATGTAAGCCCTGATCGAGATAAGCCTCGGCCTGCTGGAAGCTGCCGTTGAACGCATGCGCGATGCCGCGATGAATCTGATGGCGCCGCAGCCCCTTGATCACCTGGTCCTGCGATTTGCGCACATGGCAGATCACCGGCAGATCGAATTCGCGCGCGAGTTGCAACTGGCTGTTGTAGAAGAATTGCTGGCGCGCGTCGTCGAGACCTTCGACGAAATAGTCGAGCCCGATTTCGCCGATACCGACGAAACGCGAATCGTCGAGGCTTGCCTCGATTTCCATGCGCAGCAGTTCGAGATCGCCGTCTTCGGCACCGGGCGTGAACAATGGATGAATACCAAGCGCGTAAGCGCCGCCGGCGATGCGATGCGCAAGTTCGCGCACCGCCGCGAAGTTCTGCCGCCCGATCGCCGGAATCACGATGCGCGACACGCCGGCGCGACACGCCGCTGTCGCGACCGTGTCACGGTCGGCGTCGAACTCCGAAGCGTCGAGGTGGCAGTGCGTATCGATCCACATGAGCTGTCTCGCTAACGGCGCGTTCGGGCCAGAACTGGCCATGCCGATGCGCCATGGTTCGCGGTGGTCCATTGCGGAGCGCCGTCGCCGGTGCCGGTGCCGGTCCGCAATGGCCATGCCCGCCGGTATGCCGGCATGCCGGCCTGACCGTCAGGCCGGCGCACCTCAAACCGGAATCGGCGGCTCCTCGTGCAGTACGCCGTCGCGCAGCCGCATGATGCGATCGCACCGTCCGGCCAGTTCGGGATCGTGCGTGACGATCACGAAGCTCGTTTCGAGCGTGCGCGACAGTTCGAGCATCAGATTGAACACGGTGTCGGCGGTGCCGCCGTCGAGATTGCCGGTCGGCTCGTCGGCGAGCACGCAGGCCGGCTTCGTGACCAGCGCGCGCGCGATCGCGACACGCTGACGCTCGCCGCCCGACAGCTCGCCCGGCCGATGCCTAGCGCGATGCCCCATGCCGACGCGCTCCAATACCGCCAGCGCTTCGCGGCGCGCGGCCTCCGGCGTCTCGCGGCGAATCCGCAGCGGCATCGCGACGTTATCGAGCGCGGAAAACTCCGGCAGCAGATGATGGAACTGATAGACGAAACCGAGCGCGCGATTGCGCAGATCGTTGCGCTCGCGCTCGGAGAGTTGCGTGAACGGTTTGCCGAGCACCGATACCTGGCCCGCGCTCGGATCGTCGAGACCGCCGAGCACGTGCAGCAGCGTGCTCTTGCCCGACCCGGACGCGCCGACGATCGCCAGCTTCTCGCCGCGCCGCACATTCAGTTGCGCGTTGTCGAGCACCTGCACGTTCAGCCCGCCCTGCACGAACGATTTGGAAATGCCGGTTGCTTCCAGCACGTACGGATACGACGCGGGGTCCTGAACAGTCATCGATGATTCGGTGGAAAGATTGGCGAAGCGGTCATTCATAGCGCAGCGCCTCCGCGGGACGGACCTTCGCGCCGCGCCAGCTCGGGTAGAGCGTCGCCAGCGCCGACAGCGCGAACGCGATCACGCCGATGCGCACGACGTCGGACGGCACCAGCTCGGACGGCAGCTCGCTGATGAAATACACCGACGGCGGCAGGAACTGCACGCCGAACAGATGCTCGATCATCGGCACGAGCCACGGGATGCTCCATGCGATCAGGCAGCCGAGCGCGACGCCGATCGCGGTGCCGATAAAGCCGATCGTCACGCCCTGCACGACGAAAATCTTCATGATCGAGCCGGGCTGCGCACCGAGCGTGCGCAGGATCGCGATATCGGCCTGCTTGTTGGTGACGGTCATAACCAGCGACGACACTAGATTGAACGCCGCGACCGCGATGATCAGCGTGAGGATGATGAACATCATGCGCTTTTCGATCTGCACCGCGGAGAACCAGGTCTTGTTCTGCTGGGTCCAGTCGCGAATGTAGAGATCGCCCGACAGCGTATGCGCGAGCTGGCGCGCGACCTCGGGCGCGCGCTGCATGTCGGTCAGGCGCAGCCGCACGCCGCTCGGCGCGGGCAGACGGAACAGCGCCTGTGCGTCCCGGATGTTGATCAGCGCGAGCGTGCTGTCGTATTCGTAGTGCCCCGACTCGAAGATGCCGACCACGGTGAACTGCTTCAGGCGCGGCAGCATGCCGGCCGGCGTGATCGTGCCTTCGGGCGCGACCAGCGTGATCTTGTCGTTGAGCTGCACGCCGAGACTGGCGGCGAGATCCGCGCCGAGCACGATGCCGAAGTCGCCGGGCGTCAGGTTGCTCAGCTTGCCGCCTTTCATTTCCTTGCCGATGTCCGACACTTCCGGTTCGAGCGACGGCTCGATGCCCCGCAATGCGACCCCGCTCACCGCGTCCTGGCGCGTGAGCAGCGCCTGCGCTTCGACGTACGGCGCCGCGCCGATCACTTCCTTGTTCTGGCGCGCCTCCTTGGCAGTCAACTGCCAGTCGGGCATCGAGCCGGTCGGCGAGAAAATTTCGACGTGTGCGAGCACCGACAGCATGCGGTCGCGCACCTCTTTCTGGAAACCGTTCATCACCGACAGCACGACGATCAGCGCCGCGACGCCCAGCGCGATGCCGGACATCGACACCAGCGCGATGAACGAAATGAAGCCGTTGCCGGTCGTGCGTTTGCCGGCGCGGGTGTAGCGCCAGCCAATCTGCCATTCGTAGGGAAATTTCAAGCGAATCCTTGTCTGCGTTTTTCAGCGCTGTGCTGTGCGCGGCGAGCGCTGAGTCCAGCGTGCCCGCCGGGCGGCCCGAGCGTCGTGATCGTTGGGCTCGCGGCGGCGCGGATCGTTCCGCGCGGCTCGGGCGGCGCCGATCAAGCGCGAAGTTTGCCATACAATCCCGCCGGCTCGCGCAACAGCCGCGCCTGTTCAGGTTACCGCAAGCAAACCGCCAGCCGCGCCAGCCCCGCCACCCCGGCCGCCCGCCTCGACCCGCGTTACGCCGCCGGTCGAATCCACGCACTCTTTGCCCTACAATGCGCAGCATCATGCCTGCCGACCGCCTCCATCTTCTGCTGCCCTTCGCGCTGCCAGCCGCGGCCGACGCCTCCACCGCCCTTCACGATATCCGCAGTCCCGCCCTCGATCGGCTGATCGGGCGCGCGACGCTGGTCGAACGCGTGATCGGCGAGGATTTCCAGCGCACGCTGCCGCACGAGCGCTGGGTCGCGCGGCAGTTCGGCGCATTGTCGAACGCGCAAGCCGGCGGCGCGGCCGCCGCGGACGAAGCCCCGCTCGCCCCCTACATGCTGCGCGCCGACGGCGGCGAGCCCGGCAACGCGACGTGGGCCTGCGTGCAGCCGGTCCACGTGCGTATCGCGCATGACCATCTGGTGCTGATCGACCCCGCCTCGCTCGAACTGTCCGACGACGAAGCCAGCACACTGCTGGCGGTCGCGCGTCCGTTGATCGAGGAACTCGGCGTGCGCATCGAAGCGCCGCAACCGACCCGCTGGTATCTGTCGAGCGACGCTTTCGGCACGCTCGCGGGCGCATCGCCGCTGCGTGCGAGCGGCCGCAATATCGAAATCTGGCTGCCGCACGAAGCGCATTCGGGCGAGCGTTCGCGCGCGTGGATGAAGCTGCAGAACGAAGTGCAGATGGCGTGGTTCGAGCACCCGGTCAACGAGGCGCGCGAGGCGCGCGGGCTGCCGGCCGTCAACTCGATCTGGTTTCACGCGCAAGGAGTCGCGCAGCCGCTGCGCAGTCCATTCACGCGCGTGCTGTCCGAGGCCGCCGCGACACGCGGCCTCGCGATCAGCGCGGGAGCGGCGACGGACGCGCCGCCCGCTTCCTTCGGCGCACTGATGGCGGCGCGACGCGCGGCGGCGAGCGGCAACGACGCGGCTGCGAATCCCGCAGGCACCGTGCGCGGCGCCACCCGCGAAAGCCATGCCGGCAATCACGGTGAAAGCCTCACGCTCGTCGAACTCGATCCGTTTTCCGCGCCGTACATCGAACAGGACTGGGCACGCTGGAACAGCGCGTTCGCCGCGCTGCAAACCGACTGGTTCGAACCGGCGCTCGCCGCGCTGCAAGCCGGTGAACTCGCGGAGCTCGGCCTGACGCTGTGCGGCGACACCGGTTCGGTGACGCTGAACGTCACGCGCGGCGATCTGCGCAAATTCTGGCGGCGGCGCGTGCTGGCCTCGCTCTTCATCGAATGATCCACGGCCTTTTTGCATGACCCGAATCGTTACGCGCCCCTGCTCTCCCGTCGACGCCGAAGTGCTCACCCGCTGCGGCCTGCACCCGGTGCTCGCGCGCCTGTACGCCTCGCGCGGCGTGTGCCTGCCCGATGAAATCGAAACCGGCCTCGCGCGGCTGGTGCCGCCGGCCGACCTGAAAGGCTGCGACGCCGCCGCCGCGTTGCTCGCCGATGCGATCCAGCAGCAGCGCCGGATGCTGGTCGTCGCGGATTACGACTGCGACGGCGCAACCGCCTGCGCGGTGGCGGTGCGCGGGCTGCGCATGTTCGGCGGCCGCATCGACTATCTGGTGCCGAACCGCATGGAGCACGGCTATGGACTCACGCCGGACATCGTCGCGCTGGCGGCCCGCGGCGCGTCCGGCAAGCCCGATCTGCTGATCACGGTCGACAACGGCATCGCGAGTGTCGACGGCGTCGAAGCCGCCAACGCGCTCGGCATCGACGTGCTCGTCACCGACCATCATCTGCCCGGCGACGAACTGCCCGCGGCGCGCGCGATCGTCAACCCCAACCAGCCCGGCTGCACGTTCCCGAGCAAGTGCATCGCCGGCGTCGGCGTGATGTTCTACGTGCTGCTCGCGCTGCGCGCCGAATTGCGCCGCCGCGGCGCGTTCGGCGACGCGCTGCCCGAGCCGCGTCTGGACGGCCTGCTCGATCTGGTTGCGCTCGGCACCGTCGCCGACGTCGTCAAGCTCGACGGCAACAATCGCGTGCTGGTCGCGCAAGGCCTGCAACGCATCCGCAAAGGGCGCATGCAGCCCGGCATCGCAGCGCTGTTTCGCGCCGCCGCGCGCGATGCGCGCAACGCGTCCGGCTTCGACCTCGGCTTCGCGCTTGGCCCTCGCCTGAACGCGGCGGGACGGCTGTCGGACATGTCGCTCGGCATCGAATGCCTGACCACCGACGACATCGGCCGCGCGTGGGAGCTCGCCCAGCAGCTCGACACGATGAATCGCGAGCGCCGCGAAATCGAAGCCGGCATGCAGCAGCAGGCGCTCGACGACCTGTCGGCGATCGACCCCGACGGCTCGACCACGATCACGCTGTTCAATCCGGGCTGGCATCAGGGCGTGATCGGCATCGTCGCCGGGCGCCTGAAGGAGAAATTCCACCGGCCGTCGTTCACGTTCGCGCCCGCCGACGACAGCGGCGTGCTCGTCAAGGGCTCGGGCCGTTCGATCGCGGGCTTTCATCTGCGCGACGCGCTCGATCTGATCTCGAAGCGCGAGCCGGATCTGATCGTCAAGTTCGGCGGTCACGCGATGGCCGCGGGTCTGACGATCGCCGCCGCGGACGTGCCACGCTTCACGGCCGCGTTCGAGGCGGTCGGCCGCGCATGGCTGTCCGAAGAAGCGCTCGCGCGCACGGTCGAGACCGACGGCGAACTCGAAGACGCATACTTCACGCCGCAATTCGTCGAAATGCTGGACGCGGCCGTCTGGGGCCAGGGCTTTCCGGCGCCGGTGTTTTCCGGCGAATTCGAGGTCGCGTCGCAGGCGCTGGTCAAGGACAAGCACCTGAAACTGCAGTTGCTGCGCGGCCGTCAGCGCTTCAGCGCGATCTGGTTCAATCACACCGACACGCTGCCCGCGCGCACGACGGTGGCGTACCGGCTCGCGAGCGATACGTGGAACGGTGTATCGCGGGTCCAGCTGATCGTCGAGCATGCGCTGGGCTGAGGCGGCGGCCCGGCGGCGAAGCCGCCGCCGGCCGGCCGCGCATGCGCCGCTACGGCGCGCCGCCAACGCCTCGAAAATGCCCGCAAAATCAACCCCGAACACGCGCCGGATCGGCCGCGAGGCCCCGGCGCCGCATGCCGATCGGCTATAATTTCTGCTTTTTACGCAGAATAGAAGATCGACATGGAAGCGGAACGTCTCAACGCGATCGAAGCCTCTCTGGCAGACCTGCGCACGCGCGCGGCCGACCTACGGGGGTATCTTTGACTACGACGACAAAGCACTGCGTCTAATCGAAGTCAACCGGGAACTCGAAGACCCGGACGTCTGGAACGACTCGAAACACGCCCAGGCACTGGGCAAGGAAAAGAAGCTGCTCGACGACACGGTCGGCAAGCTCACGTCGATCGGTAACGATGTGCGCGATGCGCAGGACCTGTTCGACATGGCTCGCGAAGAAGGCGACGACGACACCCTGCTCGCCTGCGAAGCCGACGCGCAAGCGATCGAAGCGCGCGTCGCCGACATGGAATTTCGCCGGATGTTCGCGAACCCGGCCGACCCCAACAACGCATTCCTCGACATCCAGGCGGGCGCCGGCGGCACCGAAGCGTGCGACTGGGCGTCGATGCTGCTGCGCCAGTATCTGCGCTACTGCGAGCGCAAGGGCTTCAAGACCGAAGTGCTCGAACAGACCGACGGCGACGTCGCCGGTATCAAGAACGCGACGATCAAGATCGAAGGCGAATACGCATACGGCTTTCTGCGCACCGAAACCGGCGTGCACCGGCTGGTGCGCAAGTCGCCGTTCGATTCGTCGGGCGGCCGTCATACGTCGTTCTCGTCGGTGTTCGTGTATCCGGAAATCGACGATTCGATCGAAGTCGACATCAACCCGGCCGATCTGCGCATCGACACCTATCGCGCGTCGGGCGCGGGCGGCCAGCACATCAACAAGACCGACTCCGCGGTGCGGATCACGCACATGCCGTCGGGCATCGTCGTGCAGTGCCAGAACGACCGCTCGCAGCACCGCAACCGCGCCGAAGCGATGGCGATGCTGAAATCGCGCCTGTACGAAGCGGAGATCCGCAAGCGCCAGGCCGAGCAGGACAAGCTCGAAGCCGGCAAGACCGATGTGGGCTGGGGTCATCAGATCCGCTCGTACGTGCTGGATAACAGCCGCATCAAGGATCTGCGCACCAACGTCGAAATCAGCAACACGAAGAGCGTGCTCGACGGCGATCTCGATCCGTTTATCAGCGCGAGCCTGAAACAGGGCGTGTAAGCGACGCCGGCGCGGCCCGCGCGAGTGGCGCCGGGCCGCGCCCTTTTGCTCCATTTGCCTCTTGCCTTATTTTTTGCCGCCTGAGGTTTTTATACTGACTGGCCCCGCGCGACGCGGTACACCCCGCCGCCGGCCACCGAATACCAACTCATCATGACCGAACCGACCCAGCCGAATGCGGCGCCCGTCGCGCCCCAAGCGGACGACAAAGCGGACGACAACAAGATCATCGCCGAGCGCCGCGAAAAACTGCGCGAGTTGCGTGAGCAAGGCGTCGCCTATCCGAACGATTTCCGTCCCACGCATCACGCCGGCGATCTGCAGGCGCAGTACGAGCACACCGACAAGGAAGCGCTCGAAGCGAACCCGCTCGAAGTGGCGATCGCCGGGCGCATGATGCTCAAGCGCGTGATGGGCAAGGCGAGCTTCGCGACGGTGCGCGACGGTTCGGGTCAGATCCAGTTCTTCATCACGCCGGCCGACGTCGGTCAGCAAACGTACGACGCATTCAAGAAGTGGGACATGGGCGACATCGTCGCCGCGCGCGGGGTGCTGTTCCGCACCAACAAGGGCGAGCTGTCGGTGCGCTGCACGGAGCTGCGTCTGCTGTCGAAGTCGCTGCGCCCGCTGCCGGACAAGTTCCACGGTCTCGCCGACCAGGAAATGAAATACCGCCAGCGCTATGTCGATCTGATCGTCACGCCGGAAACGCGCCGCACGTTCATCGCGCGCACCAAGGCGATCGCGTCGGTGCGCAACTTCATGGCGAAGGCCGACTTCATGGAAGTCGAAACGCCGATGCTGCACCCGATCCCGGGCGGCGCGGCGGCCAAGCCGTTCAGCACCCACCACAACGCGCTCGACATGCAGATGTTCCTGCGTATCGCGCCGGAGCTGTATCTGAAGCGACTGGTGGTGGGCGGCTTCGAGCGCGTGTTCGAAATCAACCGTAACTTCCGTAACGAGGGCGTCTCCGTGCGCCACAACCCGGAATTTACGATGATCGAGTTTTACGCGGCCTATACCGACTACAAGTGGCTGATGGACTTCACCGAGCAGTTGATCCGCCAGGCGGCGATCGACGCGCTCGGCACCGCCACGATCACGTATCAGGGGCGCGAGCTCGATCTGGGCAAGCCGTTCCATCGTCTGACGATCACGCAGGCGATCCAGAAGTACGCGCCGCAGTACACCGACGAGCAGCTCGCCGATGCCGCGTTCCTGCGCACCGAACTGAAGAAGTTCGGCGTGGACGCGTCGCAGCCGCAGTTCCTGAACGCGGGCGTCGGTTCGCTGCAACTCGCGCTGTTCGAAGAGACCGCCGAGTCGCAATTGTGGGAGCCGACCTACATCATCGACTATCCGATCGAAGTGTCGCCGCTCGCGCGCGCGTCGGATAAATTCGACGGCATTACCGAGCGTTTCGAACTGTTCATCACCGGCCGCGAAATCGCCAACGGTTTCTCGGAGCTCAACGATCCGGAAGACCAGGCCGCGCGCTTCAGGAAGCAGGTCGATCAGAAGGACGCCGGCGACGAGGAAGCGATGTACTACGACGCCGACTACATCCGCGCGCTCGAATACGGCATGCCGCCAGCGGGCGGCTGCGGCATCGGTATCGATCGTCTGGTGATGATGCTGACCGACAGCCCGAGTATTCGCGACGTGATTCTGTTCCCGCATCTGCGCCGCGAGGATTGAGCGCCGGTCGCTAAACGGCGCCGATCGTTGCGCGCCGGCCGTTGTGCTCTATGCGGCGCCGCGCGAGGACTCCCACGAACGCCCGGCCCGTGCCGGGCGTTTTCTTTTTCGCGCCTCTCGAACGACGTGTGCCTGAGCGCTCCGGCTTCTGGCCAGGACCGCTTTATGCTGTGCGGCGTTTGTAACCAGCGGTAAAAGCCGCCCAATCGCGCGCGGACCGCCGCAGCAGCCGTCGTAATCGAATCTTGCGCGGAGCGAGGCGCACCGCGCGCCTGGCCGTCTAGCGGTGCGGCAGTTCATGAAGCGCCAGTTACAAATTGAAACGCAACCCCGATCGAATTGCCCGACACTCGGTCTCACAAGCGTCGGCTCTGCCAGAAACGGAGGCCCAACAATGGACAATCCAGCTCAATCGTCACAACCACGTCGTCTTCATCCGCTGATCGCGGCCGCCGCCGCGGCAGTGCTGATCGCGAGCCTCGTCGCCACCGCCGCGATTACCGGTGTATTCCCGAAAGCATCGAGCAACAGCGCGCAGAACGATCAGACCCAGGCCGCGCAGGTGTCGGCCCAACCGCCGGGCGTCGTCGATTCGGCCGCGCCGGTCAATCCGTCCGCGCAGCAACAGGCGGCGCAGCAGCCGGCTCCGGCTCCGGCGCAGCAGCAATATGCGCAGCAACAGCAGCAAGCGCAGGCCGCGCCGCAATATGCGCAGCAACCCGCGCAGCAACCGGTACCGCAAGCGCCGCCGCAATACGCGCAACAGCCGGCGGCCCCGCAGCCCGCGTACTGCTCGACCTGTGGCACGGTCGTCGCGATTTCGGCGGTGCGTCATGAAGGCCATGGCACCGGAATCGGCGCGGTCGGCGGCGCGGTGGCCGGTGGCGTGGTCGGCAACCAGTTCGGCGCCGGCGGCGGGCGCACCGCGATGACATTGCTCGGCGCACTTGGCGGTGGACTCGCGGGCAACTCGGTCGAAAAGCATCTGCGCAGCACGACGTCGTACTCGGTGCGTGTGCGGATGGAAAGCGGCAAGACGCGCTACTTCACCTATCAGGAGGCGCCGCCGTTCCGCGACGGCGAGCGGGTGCGCATCCAGAACGGCGGACTGGTGGCGGACTGACGACTTACGCCGGCACGGCCGGCTTGCACCCCGCGGCAAAAAAAAAGGCGATTCCATCGGAATCGCCTTTTTTGCCAGTTCTCGCGGCAGCGCCGGGGCGCCGCTCAGTAATCCGCGTCTTCGATCCAGGCCGCCTGAATCGCTTCGAGAATCTTTTCGTTCGAGCGGTTCGGATCGTCGTCGAATCCTTCCAGTTCGGTCACCCAGCGGTGCAGGTCGGTGAAACGCACCTGCTGAGGATCGACGTTCTGATGCTTGTCCGTTAGAGCCATCGCGATGTCTTGCGTATCGGTCCACTTCATGGCTGCGCTCTCCTGTTAGTGGTTTTCCTTCGCGTGATTGATCGAGTAACGCGGAATTTCGACGACCAGATCCTGTTCGTCCGGCACGATCGCCTGACACGACAGACGTGAAGCCGGTTCGAGCCCCCACGCCTTGTCCAGCAGATCGTCCTCGTCTTCCTCGGATGGCGTCAAGGCGGCGAAACCCTCACGCACGATAACGTGGCAGGTCGTGCACGCGCAGGATTTCTCGCACGCATGCTCGATTTCGATGCCGTTATCGAGCAGGTTGTCGCAGATGCTCTTGCCGGGAACGGCGTCGATCACCGCGCCTTCCGGGCACAGCTCGACGTGAGGTAGCACAACGATTTGAGGCATACAGTTTCCGTTTGGGTCTGCGGCACGGCGGCTGCCAGCAATGCAGCATGCAGGCTCCGTACCATTCTAGTGGCGCCGCACGGACTTTTTAAGTCCGCGCGGCGCGCTTCGGTTGTCCGTGGGTGCGGTGCGCGTAGCCGACTCATCGCGCATCTGTTCGCGCATGCGTGCCGTTTCAGGCGACGCTCAGATCTCGTCGAGCTTGCGGCCGGACAGCGCGCGGCGAATACCCTTGTTCATGCGGCGCGCGGCGAATTCGTCGGTGCCTTCGGCGAGCGCCCTGGTGGCCGCTTCGATTGCATCCGCGTCGTCGCTTGGCGCAACGTTGCGCAGCGCGGTGAGCAGCGCATCGAGCGCCGCGCGTTCGCTGTCGTCGAGCAGTTCCGCGTCGGCGGCGAGGGCCGCGTCGGTCGCCTCGACGAGGCGTCGCGCCTCGACCTGTGCCTCGCGCAGCGCACGCGCGCGCATATCGATCTCGGCGGTCGAAAAGCTGTCTTCGAGCATGCGCGCGATGTCGTCATCGGCGAGGCCGTAGGACGGCTTGACCACCACCGACGCCTCGACGCCCGAGCCCAGCTCGCGCGCGAACACCGACAGCAGACCGTCTGCATCGACCTGATAGGTCACGCGAATGCGCGCCGCGCCGGCCGCCATCGGCGGAATGCCACGCAGCTCGAAGCGCGCGAGCGAGCGGCAATCGCTGACCAGCTCGCGCTCGCCCTGCACGACATGGATCGCCATCGCCGTCTGGCCATCCTTGAAGGTCGTGAAATCCTGCGCGCGCGCGACCGGAATCGTCGAATTACGCGGGATGATCTTCTCGGTCAAGCCACCCATCGTCTCGACGCCGAGCGACAGCGGGATCACGTCGAGCAGCAGCCAGTCGTCGCCGTCCGCGCCACGGTTGCCCGCGAGCAGGTCGGCCTGGATCGCCGCGCCCAGCGCGACGACCTGATCGGGATCGAGATTGACGAGCGGCGGCTGGCCGAAAAACGCCTCGACCGCGCGGCGGATCACCGGCATGCGCGTCGCGCCGCCGACCAGCACGACACCCTTGATCTCCGTGGTGGTCACCCTGGCGTCGCGCAGCGCCTTTTTCGTCGGGCCGAGCGTGCGTTGCACCAGCGTCTGCGTGAGGGTTTCGAACGTGCCTTCGTCGATCGTCAGATCGAGCGTGGCGCCGTTCGACAGCGTGGCCTTGAGCACAGCCGTCGGCGCGCTCGACAACGCCTCCTTGGCGTCGCGCACGCTATCGAGCAGCAGGCGCACGTCCCGCGGCGCGAGCGACTGCCGCTCGAGACCAGCCTGTTCGAGCACATGGCGATACAGCGCGTGATCGAAATCGTCGCCGCCGAGCGCGGAATCGCCGCCTGCCGCGAGCACTTCGAACACGCCCTTCGTCAGTTTGAGAATCGACAGGTCGAAGGTGCCGCCGCCGAGGTCGTAGACCGCGTACAGCCCTTCCGCGCCGTTGTCGAGGCCATAGGCGATCGCCGCGGCGGTCGGTTCGTTCAACAGACGCAGCACGTTCAAGCCGGCCAGATGCGCGGCATCCTTGGTCGCCTGGCGCTGTGCTTCGTCGAAATACGCGGGCACCGTGATGACCGCACCGACCAGCTCGTCGCCGAGCGTGTCTTCGGCGCGCTGGCGCAGCGTCGCGAGAATCTCGGCCGATACTTCGACCGGGCTCTTCACGCCATCGACGGTGCGGATCTGCACCATGCCGGGCGCGTCGACGAAGTCATAGGGCGCGTTTTCGGCGCCCTCCACTTCGGCTTTGCCGCGGCCCATGAAGCGCTTGACCGAAACAATCGTGTTACGCGGATCGCTCGCGGCTTCGGCCTTCGCCTTGCGGCCGATACGGCGGCCGCCCTGTTCGAGGTAGCGCACCACCGACGGCAGCAGCACATGCCCGTCTTCGTCGGGCAGCGCATCGGGCACACCGCTGCGCACGGCGGCGACGAGGGAGTTGGTGGTGCCGAGATCGATACCGACCGCCAGGCGCCGCTGATGAGGCGCCGGCGCCATGCCGGGTTCGGAGATTTGCAGTAAGGCCATCTGGATCTTCTCGGGGACGTTGTGCCCCGTCCTGAATATTCGCGTTGCTGGGGTGTGATACCGCGGCGCCGTGCCGCCATGCCGTTCTGTTTTTTCTGTCGCTTCCTGCTGTTACTGCGGTTACTGCTGGTATCGCCTGGCCGTCTTTACGCTGCCGCTTGCCAGCGCGCGGACCGGCCCGCATGCGCGCCGTCCAGACCGCGCTAGCCTTCGAGCCGCTCGATCTGCGCGTCGATTTCCGACGCGACCCGCTCGATGAACATCAACTGCCGGACTGCTTCGCCCGCCGCCTGATTCGCGCCGCTGTCGAGCGATGCGCCGAGCTTGTCGAAACGCTGGCGTTCCTCGTCGCGCAGCTCGGCGAGCAGCGCATCGAGCGCATCGACATTCTTCGCGGCCGCCGCGTCCTCGATGTTTTCGCGCCACTCCATCTGCTGCATCAGAAACGCCGGCTCCATCGCCGTGTTGTTCTCCGCGCCGACATTGATGCCGCGCAGCGACAGCAGATAGGTCGCGCGCCTGAGCGGATCGCGCAGCGTCTGGTATGCCTCGTTCGCGCGCGTCGCCCATTGCATCGCGATGCGCTTTTGCGCATCGCCGGCCGCCGCGAAGCGGTCCGGATGCACCTGCGCCTGCACGGTACGGTACGCGTGATCGAGCGCGCCGGCATCGAGCGCGAATTGCGCCGGCAGACCGAACAGCTCGAAGTGGCTATCGTTTAGCGATGCGTTGAGCGAGGCGTTTAGCGAGGCCATCGGGATAAAAGTCCGTTGAGGAAAGTGCACCGGAGTGCGGGTCGGGGCACAGGATCGGCCAGGCGTCGAACTGATCCAGCTATCGGAGCCGCCACCGTCAACCGCCGCGGATCAAACTAAAAAGGCGGCACGCGCCGCCTTTGATCCGCTGCACGCGGAAAGTGCCGAAGCTATACGCGAAACGACTCGCCGCAGCCGCATTCGTCCTTCACGTTCGGGTTGTTGAACCTGAAGCCTTCGTTCAAACCTTCGCGCGCGAAATCGAGTTCGGTGCCGTCGATGTAAGCGAGGCTTTTCGGGTCGACGATAATCTTCACACCGCTGCTTTCGAACACCTGGTCTTCGGGCGCGAGTTCATCCACGTACTCGAGCTTGTAGGCCAGCCCCGAGCAACCGGTGGTGCGCACACCGAGGCGCAACCCGATACCCTTACCGCGACGGGTCAGATACTTCTGGACGTGCTGTGCAGCCTTTTCGGTCAACGTAATTGCCATAGCGTTTCTCAGTTGCGAGATTGCGTGCGCGGCGCGCGCAAACCGCGCCGCGCTGATACCGCTTCCTGCCGGATACTCAGGCGGTCTTGCCTTCTTCGGCGACCGCGGCTTCGCCGTGGCGCTGCTTGTAGTCGGCAACCGCGGCCTTGATCGCGTCTTCCGCCAGGATCGAGCAGTGGATTTTCACCGGCGGCAGCGCCAGTTCTTCGGCGATCTGCGTGTTTTTGATCGACATTGCCTGATCGAGTGTCTTGCCCTTTACCCATTCGGTGACGAGCGAGCTCGATGCGATTGCCGAACCGCAGCCGTATGTCTTGAATTTCGCGTCTTCGATGATGCCGTCCGCGCCGACGCGGATCTGCAGCTTCATCACGTCGCCGCAGGCCGGCGCGCCGACCATGCCGGTGCCGACCGCGTCGTCGTCTTTCGCGAACGAACCGACGTTGCGCGGGTTTTCGTAGTGGTCGAGGACCTTGTCGCTATAAGCCATGATTACACTCCTTGATTCGTTTCAACCTGCAATCCGATGAACCTGCGAGATTCGAAGCCACCCAGCTGGCGCGTCAGTGCGCGGCCCACTGGATCGTCGAAATATCGATCCCGTCCTTGTGCATTTCCCATAGCGGCGACAGGTCGCGCAGCTTGGAAATTTTCGTCTTCAGCAGGTTGATCACGTAGTCGACATCCTGCTCGGTCGTAAAGCGGCCCACCGTGAAGCGGATCGAGCTGTGCGCGAGTTCGTCGTTGCGGCCGAGCGCGCGCAGCACGTACGACGGCTCCAGCGACGCCGACGTACAGGCCGAACCCGACGACACGGCGACGTCCTTCACCGCCATGATCAGCGATTCGCCTTCGACGAAATTGAAGCTGATGTTCAGGTTGTGCGGCACACGCTTTTCCATGTCGCCGTTCACATACACTTCTTCGATTTCCGACAGACCGTTCAGCAGCCGGTCGCGCAGCATGCGGATGCGCTCGTTTTCGGTCGCCATCTCTTCGCGCGCGAGACGGAACGCTTCGCCCATGCCGACGATCTGGTGCGGCGCCAGCGTGCCCGAACGCATGCCGCGCTCGTGACCGCCGCCGTGCATCTGCGCTTCGATACGGATACGCGGCTTGCGGCGCACGTACAACGCGCCGATACCCTTCGGGCCATATGTCTTGTGCGCCGAAAACGACATCAGGTCGACCTTCAGCTTTTGCAGGTCGATCTCGATCTTGCCGGTGGCCTGCGCCGCGTCGACGTGGAAAACGATGCCCTTCTCACGCGTGATTTCGCCGATCGCTTCGATGTCCTGGATCACGCCGATTTCGTTGTTCACCGACATGACCGACACCAGAATCGTATCCGGGCGCAGCGCGGCCTTGAATGCGTCGAGGTCGATCAGGCCGTCGTCCCTGACGTCCAGATAGGTGACTTCGAAGCCGTCGCGCTCGAGCTCGCGACAGGTGTCGAGCACCGCCTTGTGCTCGGTTTTCACCGTGATGATGTGCTTGCCCTTGCTCTTGTAGAAGTGCGCGGCACCCTTCAGAGCGAGGTTGTCCGACTCGGTCGCGCCCGACGTCCAGATGATTTCGCGCGGGTCCGCGTTCACGAGCGCGGCGACCTGCTCGCGCGCCTGCTCGACCGCACGCTCCGCATCCCAGCCGTATGCGTGGCTGCGCGAAGCCGGGTTGCCGAACTGCTCGCGCAGATACGGAATCATCTTGTCCACCACACGCGGATCGATCGGCGTCGTGGCGCTGTAGTCCATGTAAATGGGCAGATGGAGAGAGTCGTTATTCATCAATTGCTCCGGGGACGTCATGTGCTCTGGCTTCTGGGTTCTCTGTCGGGCGCGGCGGGGTTCGCTAACTCGTACCGCGGCTCAGGAACCGGCCATGTTGAAAACGGAATTGGGCCCTTTCGGCGCCGCGCGGACGGGCTCGACCGCCGGCGCGTCGCTGCGCCTGTCGCGCAGCACCGCCGGCGCACCTTCGCGCGAGCGTTGCTGGTCGACCAGATCTTTGAGGGAAACCGAATCGAGGTATTCGACCATCTTCTGGTTCAGCGTCGACCAGAGTTCGTGCGTCATGCAGTGGCCGTCGTGCTGCTTGGTGCCTTCGCACGTGCCTTTACCGCCGCACTGGGTCGCGTCGAGCGGTTCGTCGACCGCGATGATGATGTCGGCCACCGTGACGTCTTCCGCACGGCGCGCCAGATTGTAGCCACCGCCTGGTCCGCGCACGGACTCGACGATTTCATGACGGCGCAGCTTGCCAAACAGCTGCTCGAGATAGGACAGGGAGATATGTTGGCGCTGGCTGATACCCGCAAGCGTCACCGGGCCCTGCTCCTGGCGCAAGGCCAGGTCGATCATCGCCGTGACGGCGAAACGGCCTTTCGTGGTGAGTCTCATATGGTGTGGGAACCGCAATTCTCGACAAGTTTTGTCAAGTATAAATACATGAGCGATTTAGTCAAGTATGGCCGGTAAAATTTGAGCCACTTGCTTAATTGATGCGCACCGACGCCGAACGCGTGCACCTTGCGCACCTCGCGCACCGTCCGGATTCCAGCGGACGCTCAGCCGAGCAACCTCGGCTGCAATGCGGCGATCAGCCCTCGGCACGCGGCCTCGCATTGATCGAGCACCTGCTCGAAGCCTTCGGATCCACCGAAATACGGATCAATGACTTCCCGCGCGCCATTCCAGCGATCGTCCGTTGCCTGCACGAACTCCATCAGCAGACGGATTTTGTCGCGTTGCGCCGGCGGGCAAAGCTGACGCAGTGCGGCGATATTGCGTTCGTCCATCGCGACCAGCAGATCGAAACGCTCGAAATCCGCGCTCGCGACCTGGCGACCACGCAACATGCCCAACTCGTAGCCGCGCTGACGCGCCGCCAGTTGCGCCCGCTCGTCGGGCGCCTCGCCGATGTGCCAGTCGCCAGTGCCCGCCGAATCGATCAGGATGTGCTCCGCCAGCTGCGCCTCGTCGACGAGATCACGCATCACGCCCTCCGCCGTCGGTGAACGGCAGATATTCCCGAGGCACACGAAACAGACGGATACGGTTTTCATCAAGAATTTTCAGGCGCTCGATGCGCGGGCGTGGGGTCGACAAAGGGAAGCGGGACAGCGCCAGGATTATACAAACCGCAACGGAATCCCGCCGCGCGGCGCGACGGCATGCGGCCCTGGCAATCCACCCCTGCGGGCTGCCACCGCCAGCCGTCAGGTCGTACGCTTACGAAGCCTCCGCGACCGGCATCGGCGTCGTGTCCCGCATCGGTTTGGACGGCAATGCCGCCGACGTGTCGATCATCCCGTATGACACTGCACGCGCGAGTTCGGCGGTCAGATGATTGGCATCGAGCGGAGTCTGCGGTGCACGCGAATTGAGCTGGCTGCCGATGTGCAGATACGCGAGCGCGACAAGCGGCACAACGATGGCGAGAGGCCAGTACATCGATATTGTGTTTTTCATGATGTCGTTTCCAGGAGGAGGCGTATGAGCTTGCAGCCCACTATGCCAAGTCGAAATCCTATAGGAATTGACAATCAGGAAAAACCCATCCGCGCGAGATAGATCGTTGCTCGAAACGGAACAGTCAATTGAAGGAACGTTTCTTCAGTGCTGTTCGAGCAGGCACGAAAAAGAAATCCTTACAAACATATACAAAGCAGCCGCGACGCACGGCGATAATAATGGTCTCATGCTTACACCATCATTTCCTTGCACTTGCAGTGGTCCCCAAAATGAAACGTTTCGCACCTCTCGCCGGCATCGTGGCCGCTACACTGCTGGGCGGCTGCGCGGTCTATCCGGACGGCACGCCGATGTATGGCAGCAACGGCTATAGCAGCTATGAAGGCTACGACAGTTACGACGGGTACGCGCCGGGCGCCGCGGTCGTGCCGCAAACCAACGTCTACCTCGGATACAGCAACTACGGCGAACCCGGGCGATATTACGGACCGGGACCCGGCTATTGGGGCTATCCCAACCACGGCCGGCCGAACGATGGCGACTGGCATCACGGCGATCACGGCAACCACGGCGATCGCGGCGGCCCGCCGCCGCATGGCGGCGCGGCAGGCCCGCGCGGGCCGAGTGGCGCGAATAGCGGCCCGCACCCCGGCGCCGGCGGGCCACCGCCGGCACAGCCGCAGGCGGGCAACGGCGGCGGTCGAGGTGGCGGATGGGCGAGAAATGCGCCCGCACGCCAGCCCGGGCAGCCGACGAACCACTGAGGGCATCGGCGGCCGGGCGTTCAGGGCCGCGCGCCCGGCACGGCAGCCACGGCTGCGGCGGGCTCTGTCACCGGGCCCGCCCGATACTCGCCGTCGGGCCGATGGCCTGCACCCTATAGTGCACGCCTAGCCGATATGGCTGCGCTGCGCGGCGTATAGCTCCCTGAACGTACGCCCCACCGGCGCCGGCATATCGCGCGTATCGGTCCAACCGGCGCCGCCGAGCGGCAGCTTCGCGATCGAGCGATTACGCCCGCCCATCCGCTCCATCACGCGCACGGCCAGTTTGGTAACGAGCGCATAGGCGTCGGGATGCAACGCCAGCCAGCCCCACAGCGCCAGCCCCGCGCGCTCCTTCCATGGCCTCAGACGCCGCTCCATCTGCTTTTCGCGCAGCTTGCGCAACAGATCTGAGAGCGGAATGCCAACCGGGCAGACGCTATTGCACTCGCCGCACAGCGTCGCGGCTTGCGGCAGGTCGAGCGCCTTGTCGATGCCGACATAGCTCGGCGTCAATACCGATCCCATCGGCCCCGGATAAACCCAGCCATACGCGTGACCGCCCACCTTCTGATATACCGGGCAATGATTCATGCACGCACCGCAGCGGATGCAGCGCAGCATCTCCTGGAAGTCGCCGCCGATCAATCCGGTGCGCCCGCCGTCGACGAGCACCACGTACATCTGTTCGGGGCCGTCCTGATCGCCTTCGCCACGCGGGCCCGTCAGCATCGAAAAGTAGTTCGACGTGGCCTGTCCGGTGGCCGAACGCGGCAACAGACGCATTGCGGTGGCGAGATCTTCCAGCGTCGGCAGCACCTTTTCGATACCGGTGACGGCCACATGCACGCGCGGCATGACCGTGCACATCCCTTCGTTGCCCTCGTTCGTCACGACCACGACCGAACCCGTTTCCGCGACGATGAAGTTGCCGCCCGTCACGCCCATGTCCGCGCTCAGAAAATGCGGGCGCAGCATCTCGCGCGCCTCGCGCGTCATATCCGGAATTTCGGTCAGGGGCGGACGCCCATGCGTCTTCGCGAACAGGTCGGCGATCTCGTCCTTATCCTTGTGAACGACCGGCGCGATGATGTGACTCGGCGGCTCGTTGTCGTTGATCTGCAGGATGTATTCGCCGAGATCGGTTTCGATCGACTGCACGCCCATCTGGCCGAGCACTTCGTTCAGGCGCATTTCCTCGGTGACCATCGACTTGGTCTTGATCACCTTCTTCACGTCGTGCCTGCGCGCAATATCGCCGATGAGCCGCGCGGCTTCCTGCGTCGTCTCGGCGAACAGCACCGTCACGCCGCGCCGGGTCGCCTCGCGCTCGAAGGTTTCCAGCCACACGTCGAGATTCTCGAGTGCGCGATTGCGGCGCTCTTTCAGCGCCGCGCGGGTCGCCGGAAAATCGATTGCGGTCATCGCGCTCGCGCGCGCCGACACGAACTTCGTGGACAGCTTGGTCAGGTTCTGCTGCAGACGCTGGTCGGCGAGTTTCTGACCGGCGCGAGCCTTGAACTGCATCGATTGAACTTGCATGGCGGCCTTGGTGAAATCGGATTGAAACGCGCGGCGCGGACTCATGCGCGGCGCAATGCATAAAGCAGCGGGGAAACGAACGCGGATCGACAGCCGGCGCCGGCGGAACGCCCACTGCACGGCACCGCCGCGCATGCGCGCGACAGGCTACGCGTCGCCTGCCAGCACCTGCGCGATATGCAGCACGCGGGTGGTCGAATCGCCGTTGCGCCGCAGCCGGCCTTCGATATTGAGCATGCAGCCGAGGTCGCCGAGCACCACCGTGCCCGCACCGCTCGCGGCGATATTCGCGCATTTTTCGTCGACGATCGCGGTGGAGATATCGCCGTACTTGACCGCGAACGTGCCACCGAAGCCACAGCAATGCTCGCACCCCTTCATCTCGGTCACGGCGACGCCCACCTGTGCAAGCAATTCGCGCGGCTGCGTCTTGACGCCGAGTTCGCGCAAGCCCGAGCACGAATCGTGATAGGTCACCTGCGCCGCGACCTCGCGCGGCTGCAATTGCACCTTCGCGACGTTGACGAGGAAATCGGTCAACTCGAACACCCTGGCGCGCAGGCGGCCGAAGCGGTTCATCAGGTCGGGATCATCGGCGAACAGGTCGCCGTAGTGCGCGCGGATCATCCCGCCGCAGGAGCCCGACGGCACCACCACATAGTCGAACTGTTCGAATTCGCGCAGGGTTTTCTCCGCCAGGTCGCGCGCGAGACGGCGGTCTCCCGAGTTATATGCGGGTTGCCCGCAACAGGTTTGCGCGGGCGGCACCACCACCTCGAAACCGGCGCCTTCGATCAGCTTGACGACCGAGAAGCCGATTTCGGGACGCATCAGGTCGATCAGACAGGTGACGAACAATCCGACTCGCATGAGCCCTCCTTCCGGGAAACGTCCCCGATTATCCGCTGTTTGCCACGCAATACCAACGGGCCGAAAGGCATAGGACATGCTGTCGCCCGATGGCAGGAGCGCGTCGAAGCGCGTTCGCTTTTTTCACCATACGAGATACAATCAGTTTTCGCTGTTTGACGCATCCAACGATTCTCCTATGAGCGATACCAATCCGGATCCCAAAACCTCGATTCAGGTGATCGAACGCATGATGCGCCTGCTCGACGCACTGGCGGCGCATAGCGACCCGGTCAGCCTGAAGGAGCTGGCGCTGCGCACGGAGTTGCACCCGTCCACCGCGCACCGCATCCTGAACGACATGGTGATGTGCCGGCTCGTCGACCGCTCCGACCCTGGCACCTACCGTCTGGGCATGCGCCTGCTGGAACTCGGCAATCTGGTGAAGGCACGCCTGTCGGTGCGCGACGCGGCACTTACGCCGATGCGCGAGTTGCACCGTCAGACCGGGCAGACCGTCAACCTGTCGGTGCGCCAGGGCGACGAAATCGTCTATATCGAGCGCGCGTATTCGGAACGCTCCGGCATGCAGGTGGTGCGGGCGATCGGCGGGCGCGCGCCACTGCATCTGACCTCGGTCGGCAAGCTGTTTCTCGCCGCCGACGAAGCGACCCGCGTACGGGCCTACGCCACACGCACCGGTCTGTCCGGACATACGCAAAACAGCATCACCGATCTGGCGAAGCTCGAGCGCGAGTTGTCGCACGTGCGTCAGCAGGCGTGCGCGCGCGACAACGAGGAACTGGAGCTTGGCGTGCGCTGCATCGCCGCCGGCATTTACGACGATACCGGCAAGCTGGTCGCGGGCCTGTCGCTATCCGCGCCGGCAGACCGTTTGCAGGATTCGTGGCTTGGTCAACTGAGCCAGACAGCGCTGATGATTTCGGAATCGCTCGGCTATCGGCCACAGGCACCGCAGGATCACTCGCATCGCCGGCACGCGCAGCACACGTAACCCGGTTGGGGCCTTGATCTCCGACGTTGTTGTGTGTCTGCATTCGTGCAAAGAAAAAGCCTCGCGAAAGCGAGGCTTTTTCTTTGCACGACACCCGCATGCTGGCCCGTACCCGGCCGCCGCGAGTTCAGTCAGGTTTCAGGTGCCCGCACCGCCGGCATCGGCGCTCGTGATGCGCGGTTGCTGATCGCCGCCGTTGTCGAGCCAGGTGCGCAGGCGCGATGCATCCGCGAAGCGCGAGTATTTGCCCGACGAGTCGAGCAGCACCATGATTACCGGACGGCCATGAATGGTTGCCTGCATCACGAGGCACTCACCCGCCTCGTTGATAAAGCCGGTCTTCTGCAGACCGATGTCCCATGTCGGATTGCGCACCAGCGCGTTCGTGCTGTTGTACGCGAGCGTGCGCTTGCCGGTGTACACCTCATAGCTGTGATCGGTCGAGAACCTGCGGATCATCGGATACTGATACGCGGCGTTGATCATCTTCACGAGATCGCGCGCGCTCGAGACATTCTGGCTCGTCAAACCGGTCGGGTTTTCGAAGTGCGTGTCGCTCATGCCGAGCTGCTTCGCTTTCGCGTTCATCGCCGCGAGGAATGCCGGACGGCCGCCCGGGTAATAACGCGACAGCGCCGCCGCCGCGCGGTTTTCCGACGCCATCAGCGCAATGTGAAGCATGTCCTCGCGCGAAAGCACCGAGCCCACCGACAGACGCGAACCCGTGTTCTTCTCGTAATCGCGGTCTTCGTCCGTGACTTCGATCTGCTCGGTCATCGACTCTTTCGAATCGAGCACCACCATCGCGGTCATCAGCTTCGTGATCGACGCGATTGGCACCACCGCGCGCGAATTCTTGTCGAAGAGCGGCTCGCCGGTGTTCTGATCGATCACGTAGGCGACGCTCGAACGCAGCATCAGCGCGGCCGGCGTTTCATGCAGGCCGAACGCCTGGCCAACCGACGGCGAGCGCGGTTCGTACGCAACCCGGCGCACGGCCGAATGATGGTGACCGTTGGCCGCGAACGTCACGCGCTTGCGCTTGACGCCGGCGCGCGGCGCACTCTCTTCCGCGGCGGCGGTCTTCACCGCCGCGCCCTTGCCGGCTTTCGCCGCACGGCTCGACACCTTCGCGGTGGCGGCCGCCGGCGCCGGCTTTTTGGCGGCTTTGGTGTGTCGGGAAGTTTTTGCGGGTGCAGCAGAAGTGGCTGCAAAAGCGCTGACGGGTGCAGCAAGCGCCGCCGCGACGGCCATCGAGACGGCCACCGACAGAGCGGTGGCGCGCGCCGCGCCGTGGATCACTTTTAGCGACGAAAACATGTCGGTTTTCATGGGTGTTCGATAGGGAGCGGCAAGAGATTTCCGCAAGTGTAGTAAAGCAACGAAAAATTAGCAATTTGAAGCACTTATAAGCGCTCCTTAAACCGGCTTGTAAGCTCCGATCGTGAAAACGCGAATAAGTGCCGCGCCTCGATCGAAAAAAACGATCGTCGCCAGCCATGCCTCGCCCTTGCCGCCGCCCGCAGGAACCGGACAGATTCTTGCAGCATAACGGCAATTTTGAGACAAGCTTGATTCGGGGAAATACGGTCAGAACATCGGCGGCGCTTTGGCCACCGTGCAATGAAGGCGTTACGCTGTCGCGGCGACGTTGTTAAGCGTCTACCGAAATCGCTACCGCGCGTTCGACTGCCTCGGATTCTTAACGTTCCGTGTCACGTGGCGGTTTACACGAATCCACGATTACCGGCTTCCCGGGGAGCGATCGATTGTAACCGGCCTGGCATGCTGCCTGCATGGGACGTTTCATCGGCAAAAAATTCCGGAAACAACAAACACGGCAGCATTTTTTGCGTTGTTTAAATGCGCTGCGACAAGCAGGTTTTCCGCGTCATATTAATGACATGCCTACTGCATAACGTATTGTTTTATCAATATTTTCTTAAGATTGTGCGACGCACAAAAAACACTTGACATTCTTTTTGACCATCCTAAAATGGGAACCATTGCTGCGATGCACAATACGTCGCGGTCCAGGCAGACGATCAACCTGCGTCTCGCCACTAACCCAATGCGGTCGCACAGAAGGCCGCAACCCAGGAGCGTAAATCATGACTCTGCTGACCCCCGAGCAATTCGCCGCAGCCCAGAAAGCCAACTTCGAAACCCTGTTCGGCCTGACGACCAAAGCATTTGAAGGCGTCGAAAAGCTGGTCGAACTGAACCTGCAAGTCGTGAAGTCGACGCTCGCCGAGAGCCAGGAAAACACCCAACGCGCGCTGTCCGTGAAGGACGCGCAGGAACTGCTGGCACTGCAAGCGAGCCTCGCGCAGCCGGTGGCCGAAAAGGCGCTGTCGTACGGCCGTCACGTGTACGAAATCGTGTCGGCAACGCAAGGTGAATTCACCCGTGTCGCGGAAGCGCAATTCGAAGAGCAGAACCGTAAGGTCCAGGCACTCGTCGAAAACGTCGCGAAGAATGCGCCGGCTGGTTCGGAAACCGCTGTCGCCGTGATGAAGTCGGCTATCACCGCCGCTAACACGACGTACGAAACGGTCCACAAGGCTACCCGCCAGGCTGTCGAAATCGCTGAAAGCAACTTCAATGCAGCTGCAACGGCCGCGTCGAAGGCTGCTTCGCAGGCCGCCGCGCAAGCATCGCGCGCCGCCAAGAAGACGGTCTAAGTTTCACGTCTTTTGTACGCGCCGGGCTTCGGCCTCGCGTCGTCGCCTGCACGCCGGCCCGGCTTTCCAGCTGCGCCGGCGTTTTCGTAAGCAACAGCGTCGTGCCGTTGCCGCTCATACGGTTTGATTGGCCGAACGCTCCGATACGTTGAAATGGCGTATCGTTTGCCCGGTCGTCAGGCCGGGATTTTTTTGCCTGCTGCATTGCTCGCCTGCTGCCCGCCGCGGAATGACGTTCCGCAGCGTATGCGTGGCCCCACCGCCGCTTTGCCATCGAAATGGCACGGACACTGGTCCAGCGCATCGAGTCCCGCCGCACAAACAGAAACGGCGCGCCCCGCAAGGAGCGCGCCGTTTTTTTCGACCATCTTTAATTGCCGCTCCGCCCCGCGCGTCTCGCGATGCGCGCACGGCGATGAGCGTTACTTCTTCTTGACCGGCGGCAGGTCGGTACAAACACCTTCGTACAGCTCCGCGGCCATGCCGACCGATTCGCCGAGCGTCGGATGCGGATGGATCGTCTTGCCGATATCCGTCGCGTCCGCGCCCATTTCGATCGCCAGGCACACTTCGCTGATCAGGTCGCCCGCATTCAGACCGACGATGCCGCCGCCGATCACACGATGCGTCTCTTCATCGAACAGCAGCTTCGTGAAGCCCTCGTCGCGGCCGTTGGCGATCGCGCGACCCGACGCGGCCCACGGGAATACCGCCTTGCCGAATTTGACGCCGGCCGCCTTCAGCTGGTCTTCGGTCTTGCCGGCCCACGCCACTTCCGGATCCGTGTAAGCGACCGACGGAATCTGCATCGCGTCGAAGTACGCCTTCTCGCCATGCGCCGCTTCCGCCGCCACATGAGCTTCGTGCACCGCCTTGTGCGCGAGCATCGGCTGACCGACGATATCGCCGATCGCGAAGATATGCGGCACGTTCGTGCGCTGCTGCCTGTCGACTTCGATGAAGCCGCGCTCGGTCACCGCCACACCGGCCTTTTCCGCGCCGATCCGCTTGCCGTTCGGCGTACGGCCGACCGCCACCAGCACGAGGTCGTAGCGCTGCGGCTCGGCCGGCGCCTTCTCGCCCTCGAACGACACGTAGATGCCGTCGTCCTTCGCCTCGGCCGCCGTGGTCCTGGTCTTCAGCATCACGTTCGCGAAACGCTTGCTGTTGTACTTCTCCCAGACTTTGACCAGATCGCGGTCCGCGCCGGCCATCAGGCCGTCGAGCATTTCGACCACGTCGATCTGCGCACCCAGCGTCGAATACACCGTCGCCATTTCCAGACCGATGATGCCGCCGCCGATCACGAGCATGCGCTGCGGAATCTGACGCAGTTCGAGCGCGCCGGTCGAATCGACCACCCGCGGATCTTCCGGAATGAACTGCAGCTTCACCGCCTCCGAACCCGCGGCGATGATCGCCTGCTTGAACTTGACGACCTTTTTGCCGCCTTCGGTCTGCACTTCCATGTGGTTCGGATCGACGAACGCGCCGGTGCCCGTCACCACTTCGACCTTGCGCATCTTCGCCATGCCGGCGAGGCCGCCGGTCAGCTTTTTCACGACGCCCGACTTGAAATCGCGCAGCTTGTCGAGATCGATCTGCGGCTTGCCGAACGTGATGCCGTGCGCCGCGAGATCCGCCGCCTCGTCGATCACGAGCGCGGTATGCAACAGCGCCTTCGACGGAATACAGCCGACGTTCAGACAGACGCCGCCGAGCGTCGAATAACGCTCGACCAGCACGGTCTTCATGCCGAGATCGGCGGAGCGGAACGCAGCCGAATAGCCGCCGGGGCCCGAACCGAGCACGAGCATGTCGCACTCGATATCGGCGCCGCCGGAATAGCTGCCGGCCTGTGGTGCCGGAGCGGCTGCCTGCGGCGCGGCGGCGGGGGGGGCGGCGGCGGCGGCCGGCGCGGCCTTCCCGGGCTCTTTGGCCGCCGGGGCGGCCGAGGCCTCGACGAGCGCGATCACCGTGCCCTGCGAAACCTTGTCGCCCGGCTTGATACGCACTTCCTTGACGGTGCCGGCGGTATCGCTCGGCACTTCCATCGACGCCTTGTCGGATTCGAGCGTCAGCAGCGACTGCTCTTTCTCGATGACGTCACCCGGCTTGACATTGACTTCGATGACGTCGACGTCCTTGAAGTCACCGATGTCCGGCACTTTTACTTCGACGAGACTCATGGTGTCCCCTTCTCCTGTTGATTGTGATGAGCGAAGAATCCCGCCTTCATCGGCCCCAAAGCTGGCAGCGCGGCGAACAGAAACATCCTTTGCTGTCCGCCCAGGGACGCGCCTTTCTTTTGCCCAGCACAGGGGCAACACGAATAGACCGATAAGAAAGCAGGTTCTACAGAGAGACGCGGATCAAAGACAAAACCCGCGCCCCGCGCAATCACCACATCAAAGAATCACACGCCGGAAATCGGCAAGAATCGCACCCAGGTATGCATTGAAGCGCGCGGCTTCCGCACCGTCGATCACGCGATGGTCGTACGACAGCGACAGCGGCATCGTCAGACGCGGCTCGAACTGCTTGCCGTCCCACACCAGCTTCATCGCACTGCGCGACAGGCCGAGAATCGCGACTTCAGGCGCGTTGATGATCGGCGTGAAATGCGTGCCGCCGATGCCACCGAGCGACGATATCGAGAAGCAGCCGCCCTGCATCTGGTCCGGCTTCAGCTTGCCCTCGCGCGCGGCCTTCGACAGCTCGGCCATCTCCTTCGCGATGTCGACGAGGCCCTTTTTGTCCGCGTCGCGAATCACCGGCACCACGAGGCCATTCGGCGTGTCGGCGGCAAAACCGATGTGGTAGTACTGCTTGAACACCAGGTTGTCGCCGTCGAGGCTCGCGTTGAAGGTCGGGAATTTCTTCAGCGCCGACACCACCGCCTTGATCACGAACGCCAGCATCGTGAACTTCACGCCGGCCTTTTCGTGTTCCTTGTTCAGCTTCACGCGCAGCGCTTCGAGTTCGGTGATGTCCGCTTCGTCGTTGTTCGTGACGTGCGGGATCATCACCCAGTTGCGATGCAGATTCGCGCCCGAGATCTTCTTGATGCGCGACAGCGGCTTCGGATCGACCGGACCGAACTTCGTGAAATCGATCTTCGGCCACGGCAGCAGGTTCAGCTCGCCACCGCCGGCCGGTGCCGCGGCGCCGGCCGGCGCCGTGCGCTGGCCGGTCATCACGCCCTTCACGAACGCGGTCACGTCGGCCTGGGTGATGCGGCCCTTCGGACCCGAACCCTTCACCTGCCCGACGTCGACGCCGAGCTCGCGCGCGAACTTGCGCACCGACGGCGACGCATGGCTCGGATGGCGCGAACCGCCCTCGCCTGCCGGGATCGACGGCGCCTGCGCGAGCGCGGACGGCGCCACAGCCGATGCCGCCGCGGACGGTGCCGCAGCCGCCGGCGCGTCGGCCGGCTTCTCGGCCGCCGGCTTCTGCGCGGGTGCGGCAGCCGGCGCTGCGGCACCGGCGTCCGCTTCGAGCACGACGATCACCGAGCCTTCCGACACGGTATCGCCAACCTTGACCTTCACTTCCTTGACGACGCCGGCCGCCGAACTCGGCACATCCATCGTCGCCTTGTCGGATTCCAGCGTCACGAGCGACTGCTCTTTCTCGACGCGATCGCCGACTTTCACCGCGACCTCGATCACGGGAATGTCTTTGTAGTCGCCGATATCCGGCACCTTGATTTCCTGCACGCCACCGCCGCTCGCGGCCGGTGCGGCAGCAGGCGCGGCCGCCGGTGCCGGTGCAGCGGCAGGAGCGGCCGCCGGTGCGGCAGCGCCAGCCTCGGCGCTCTCGACGATCACGATCAGCGTGCCTTCCGACACGGTATCGCCGACCTTGACCTTCACTTCCTTGACGACGCCGGCCACCGAGCTAGGCACGTCCATCGTCGCCTTGTCGGATTCCAGCGTCACGAGCGATTGCTCTTTCTCGACGGTATCACCCGCCTTCACCAGCACCTCGATCACAGGAATGTCCTTGTAATCGCCGATGTCCGGCACCTTGACTTCGATCGCTTGACTCATTGTTAGTGTCTCCTGGGCCGCGCGCGCAGCCCGCCCCCGTGGGGAAGCGGGCTGCGCGCGCCATGGCACACGGGCGATGCCTTAGACGGTCATCGGGTTGGGTTTGGCGGGATCGAGGTTGTACTTCCTGAGCGCCTCGGCGACCACCTTGTGTTCGATCGTGCCTTCGTCCGCCAGCGCGTTGAGCGCGGCGACCGTGACCCAGTAGCGATCGACTTCGAAGAAGTGGCGCAGCTTTTCGCGCGTGTCCGAACGGCCGTAACCGTCCGTGCCCAGCACGACGAAGCGTTGCGGCACGAACGCGCGGATCTGCTCGGTCAGCGCCCGCACGTAGTCGGTCGACGCGATCACCGGCCCCGGCGCATCCTTGAGCAGCTTTTCGACGTGCGACACTTTCTTCTCTTCGCCCGGATGCAGCAGGTTGAAGCGCTGCACTTCGTGACCTTCGCGCGCGAGTTCGGTAAAGCTCGGCACGCTCCACAGGTCGGCGTTCACGCCCCAGTCGTTCTTCAGCAGGTCGGCCGCCGCGATCACTTCGTTGAAGATCGTGCCCGCGCCCATCAACTGCACGTGCGGCGTCTTCTTGTCGGCCGCGCTCCTGCTGAACGAGTACATGCCCTTGATGATGTCCGCGGCCACGCTCTCGCCCTGCGGAATCGCCGGGTGCTCGTAGTTCTCGTTCATCACCGTGATGTAGTAGTACACGTCTTCCTGCTCCGCGACCATGCGGCGCAGACCGTCCTGCATGATGACCGCGAGTTCGTAACCGAACGTCGGGTCGTAGCTGATGCAGTTCGGCACCGAAGCCGCCCACAGCAGCGAGTGGCCGTCTTCGTGCTGCAGACCTTCGCCGTTGAGCGTCGTACGGCCCGCGGTGCCGCCCAGCAGGAAGCCGCGCGAGCGCATGTCACCGGCCGCCCATGCGAGGTCGCCGATGCGCTGGAAGCCGAACATCGAGTAGAAGATGTAGAACGGAATCATGATCTCGCCGTGCGTCGAATACGACGTCGCGGCTGCGATCCAGTCGGCCATGCCGCCGGCTTCGTTGATGCCTTCCTGCAGGATCTGACCGGTTTCCGACTCGCGGTAGAACATCAGCTGGTCGGAGTCTTCCGGCACGTACTTCTGGCCGTCCTGATTCCAGATACCGATCTGACGGAACAGACCCTCCATACCGAACGTACGCGACTCGTCCGGCACGATCGGCACGACGCGCTTGCCGAGATTCTTGTCCTTCAGCAGGATGTTCAGGATCCGCACGAACGCCATCGTCGTCGAGATCTCGCGGCCTTCGCCCGTGCCCTTCAGCAGCGGCTCGAACACCGACAGTTCCGGCACCGGCAGCGACTCGGCCTTCTGACGGCGCGCCGGCAGATAGCCGCCCAGCTCCTGGCGGCGGCTGCGCATGTACTCGAGTTCCTTCGAGCCTTCCTCGAACTTGATGTACGGCACGTTGCCGATGTCGTCGTCGGAGATCGGCAGGCGGAACTGGTCGCGGAATCGCTTCAGCTGGTCCACCTGCATCTTCTTCTGCTGGTGGGTGATGTTCATCGCCTGGCCGGCTTCGCCCATCCCGTAGCCCTTGATCGTCTTCGCGAGAATGACGGTCGGGTGACCCTTGGCCTGAGTCGCTTCCGAGAACGCCGCGTAGATCTTGTGCGGATCGTGGCCGCCGCGATTCAGGTTCCACACGTCCTCATCGGACCAGTCGGCGACCAGCGCCTTCAGCTCCGGCGTGTTGAAGAAGTGCTCGCGCACGAACGCGCCCGACTCCGACTTGTACGTCTGGTACTCGCCGTCGACCACTTCCATCATGCGGCGCATCAGCGCGCCCGAGCGATCGCGCTGGAACAGCGCATCCCAGCGGCTGCCCCACACCACCTTGATCACGTTCCAGCCCGCGCCGCGGAATTCGCTCTCGAGCTCCTGGATGATCTTGCCGTTGCCGCGCACCGGGCCGTCGAGACGCTGCAGATTGCAGTTGATCACGAACACCAGGTTGTCGAGGCGTTCGCGGCCGGCCATGCCGATCGCGCCGAGCGATTCCGGCTCGTCGGTCTCGCCGTCGCCGAGGAACGCCCAGACCTTGCGGCCGTCGGTCTTCGCGATCCCGCGCGCCTGCAGGTACTTCATGAAACGCGCCTGGTAGATCGCCATGATCGGGCCGAGCCCCATCGACACGGTCGGGAACTGCCAGAAGTCCGGCATCAGCCACGGGTGCGGATACGACGAGATGCCCTCGCCGCCGACTTCCTGGCGGAAGTTGTCGAGCTGCTGCTCGGAGAGGCGGCCCAGCAGGAACGCGCGCGAGTAGACGCCCGGCGACGAGTGACCCTGCACGAACACGAGGTCGCCGCCATGCTCGGGCGACGGTGCGTGCCAGAAGTGGTTGAAACCGACGTCATACAGCGTGGCTGCCGACGCGAACGATGCGATGTGGCCGCCGACGTTGGTGTCCTTGCCGGCGCGCAGCACCATCGCAATCGCGTTCCAGCGGGTGTACGAGCGGATCCGGTGTTCGAGGTCCTGGTCGCCGGGGATATTCGCCTGGCGCGCGACCGGAATCGTGTTGATGTACGGGGTGTTCGCGGAGAACGGCAGATGTTCGCCATGCACGCGGGCAAATTCGATCTGCTTTTCGATCAGGTAGTGGGCGCGGTCGGGGCCCACAGCAGAAATCACGCCATCCAGCGCTTCCAGCCATTCGCCGGTTTCCTGGGGATCGTCGTCTTTTTCGGCGGCGACATATTTCATGACTTCGTCGGGTACAGCGGACATGCTCGTCTCCTGGGTATGGGGAACGCACTTTGAACGGGCGACGCGAACGCATACGGCCGCGACAGGTTCCGGCCGATTGTAATAAGGGTCCCGACGTCCGCGCAACCAAATTTTCAAATTACGAGATTAATTCTCACAATGCGGAAAATTGTTGCGACGCAACCTGGTTTGACTGCCAACCGATGAATCCGTCGGCTAGTTTGCACCGATTAACCGGACTTTCCGCGCTTTTTTGCGTCATTTGTCAGGGACGCGCTGCGCTACAATGCCACGCATGTTGACCGAACGGCTTTTCTCTCGCTCGGCGCGCACTGCCGGTTCGCCAGCGGATTCGTCGCCGTCTACCCGCTGGCACCATGGACCCTGGTGGTCCAATTCCTATTTGCTGACGCCGCTGCTGTCGATCCTGGTATTCCTGGTCGTCATGAGCCTGATTCTGTGGAGTCTGAACCGGCGCGAGCAGCAACAGCAGGAAGACACGCTGTACCGCAACGTCGCGTGGGCGCAGCAGCAGATCCGCCTGTCGATGACCGGCGCGCAGGAACAGATCCAGGCGCTCGCGCGCGATCTCGTCGCCGGCCACACCGACCAGCATTCGTTCCTCGTGTCCACCACGGACATCATGCAGGGACACCCCGAAATCCTTTACATGAACTGGTATACGAGCCAGCAGCAGCCGCGCTGGCCCGACGCGGCACCGCCGGTGCTCGGCCAGCGTCTCGCGCGCCTGAACGACGCGCAGATGGACGAAGCGGTCAAGGCCGGCTTCGCCGAGGCGCGCAACACGCGCCGCCAGATCTACTCGCCGCTCATATACGACGACCTCGGCAACGGCTTCATCACGCTGCAGACGCCGATCTTTCGCGACCGCGAATTTCTCGGCACGATCGCCGCGGTGTTTTCGGTCGAGGGAATCCTGAAGCGCGACATCCCCCCCGAGTTGTCGGCCAAGTACAAGATCTCGATCATCGATGTGAACAACCGCGAGTTGACCACCACGTCGACCCGCCCGCGCCTGCCGCGCGACATGTTCTACGACCTGCCGCTCGACCCGCCGGGCCAGGGTATCTCGGTGCGCGTGTATGCGTTCCCGCAGATCACCAATTTCACGAACAACACGCTGGTGTGGCTGGTGGCGGGCCTCTCCTGCTTCGTGCTGTGGAGCCTGTGGAGCTTGTGGAAGCACACGCGCCAGCGCTTCGAGGCGCAGCAGGCGCTCTACGCGGAAGCGTTCTTCCGCCGCGCGATGGAAAACTCGGTGCTGATCGGCATGCGCGTGCTCGACATGCACGGCCGCATTACGCACGTCAATCCGGCGTTTTGCCGCATGACCGGCTGGGACGAAAGCGACCTCGTCGGCAAGAGCGCGCCGTTCGCCTACTGGCCGCGTGATGCCTACCCCGAAATGCAACGCCAGCTCGACATGACGCTGCGCGGCAAGGCGCCGTCGTCCGGCTTCGAATTGCGGGTGCGCCGTAAAGACGGGTCGCTGTTCCATGCGCGGCTCTACGTGTCGCCGCTGATCGACAGCTCGGGCCGCCAGACCGGCTGGATGTCTTCGATGACCGACATCACCGAGCCGAAGCGCGCGCGCGAGGAACTCGCGGCCGCGCACGAGCGCTTCACGACCGTGCTCGAAAGCCTCGACGCGGCGGTCTCCGTGCTCGCCGCCGACGAAGCGGAGCTGCTGTTCGCGAACCGCTACTACCGGCATCTGTTCGGCATCCGCCCGGACGGTCACCTGGAACTCGCGGGCGGCGGCTTCGACAGCGCGCAGGCATCGTCCGATTCGATCGACATGGTCGACACCTATGCCGGCCTGCCCGCCGCCGCGCTGACCGAAAGCACCGCCGACGCGCAGGAAATCTATATTCCGGGCATCCAGAAGTGGTTCGAGGTGCGCCGGCAGTACATCCAGTGGGTCGACGGCCATCTCGCGCAGATGCAGATCGCGACCGACATCACGACTCGCAAGCAGGCGCAGGAACTGTCGCGCCAGCAGGACGAAAAGCTGCAGTTCACGAGCCGGCTGATGACGATGGGCGAAATGGCCTCGTCGCTCGCGCACGAACTCAATCAGCCGCTCGCCGCGATCAATAACTATTGCTCCGGAACCGTCGCACTGGTTAAATCCGGTCGAACGACGCCCGACAACTTGCTGCCGGTGCTCGAAAAGACCGCCCAGCAGGCGGTGCGGGCCGGCATGATCATCAAGCGCATCCGCGAGTTCGTGAAGCGCAGCGAGCCGAAGCGGCAGGCCACGCGTGTCGCCGATATCGTCGCCGACGCGGTGGGGCTCGCCGAAATCGAGGCGAGAAAGCGCCGCATTCGCATCGTCACCGACCTGCGCGCGCGTCTGCCGGTGATCTACGTCGATCCGGTGCTGATCGAGCAGGTGCTGGTCAACCTGCTGAAGAACGGCGTCGAGGCGATGGCCGAAGCACGTCCGAACACGGTCGATCCGGTGATCCGCGTGGTCGTGCGGCTCGATAGCGGCTTCGTCTGCATCAGCGTCGTCGATCAGGGGCCGGGCGTCGACGAGGCGACCGCCGAGCGTCTGTTCGAACCGTTTTACAGCACCAAGTCCGACGGTATGGGCATGGGGCTGAACATTTGCCGTTCGATTATCGAATCGCACCGCGGCCGTCTGTGGGTGGTCAACAACGTCGAGTCCGACGGCCACATCACGGGCGCCACGTTTCATTGCAGTCTGCCTATTGGACAATCCGACGGCCCGAGCAACGGCGGGTCCGAGGCACCGACACCACAAACCGTTACGGGAGAGCTATGAACAGCCCAGTCACCACACAGGAAACCGTCTTTGTCGTCGACGACGACGAGGCCGTGCGAGATTCGCTGCGCTGGCTGCTGGAGGCGAACGGCTACCGCGTGCAGTGCTTCTCGAGCGCCGAGCAGTTCATCGACGCATGGCAGCCGCATCAGCATCCTGGCCAGATCGCATGCCTGATCCTCGACGTGCGGATGTCCGGCATGAGCGGGCTCGAACTGCAGGAACGCCTGATCGCCGACAACGCGTCGCTGCCGATCATCTTCGTGACGGGCCACGGCGACGTGCCGATGGCGGTATCCACGATGAAAAAAGGCGCGATGGACTTCATCGAGAAGCCGTTCGACGAAGCCGAGCTGCGCAAGCTGGTCGAGCGCATGCTCGACAAGGCGCGCAGCGAAAGCAGCAGCGTGCAGCAGCAGCGCGCGGCCGCCGAGCGCCTCGGCAAGCTGACCGCACGCGAGCATCAGGTGCTCGAACGGATCATCGCCGGCCGCCTGAACAAGCAGATCGCCGACGACCTCGGCATCAGCATCAAGACGGTCGAAGCGCATCGCGCGAACATCATGGAAAAGCTCAACGTCAACACGGTCGCCGATCTGCTGCGACTCGCGCTGTCGAACAAGCCGCAAGCGGCGCAGTAACGCGGCGTCGCGCGGCCCTTCAGGCGAAGGGCCGCTGTGATTTGTCGTGCCGCTCGTCGCAGGCCGCGCTGAGGGAGGCCTGGTCCGCGGCGTTTTCGCGGTCAACTGTCGTGATGTGTTATCAGTTATAGCGCTCTGACTTTGCGCTTGCATTCGCCCTCGCCCACTTGCCGGCAGGCGTTTTTTTAACGGACACACCAATTCTCCTGGCTGCTTCTTCGCCCACCTGTCCGCTGCCCTTTCCGTCACCTCTATCAAGCGTTTGCCCGCATACCGCAGGCCGCCTTCGCATCCACTGCCGCGCTTCTTCGTGCCGCGCATCAGTCCCACATAACGCGACACCGCACCGCGCGCCGTTCCCGCACCAGAACCGCCGACCCGTTCCCGCGCGGCGTCGCGAATCCGCTGCCGGACCCAACCTGCCGGCGCTTTCATGCCCCCTCGTGTCCATGTCGCGCCGGTATAATGTTGCACTTCGCAGCGGCACCTCGCCCGAACCGGCCCGCGCCTTGCAGGAACAGCGAGGCCCCCATCGAAAGCGCCATCGCTCGCGCAATGCCCGCGCAGGCACTTCGCCCGCTAGCCCAACCGCCTGTCCCGACTCAACTCCCGGCTCAACTCCGGACTCAATCCTCGACCGACCATGACTGCCAAACTGATCGACGGCCTCGCCCTTTCCAAGACCCTGCGCGCCGACGTCGCCGCGCGCGCCGCCGCCCTCACCGCTCGCGGCCGCCAGCCGGGCCTCGCCGTGATTCTGGTCGGCGCGAACCCGGCCAGCGAAGTCTACGTGCGCAACAAGGTCAAGGCCTGCCACGACAACGGGCTCGGTTCGTCGTTCGACCGCTACCCGTCCGATCTGCCCGAAGCCGAACTGCTCGCGCGCATCGACGAACTGAACCGCGATCCGCACATCCACGGCATTCTGGTGCAACTGCCGCTGCCGAAGCACATCGACAGCCACAAGGTGATCGAGGCGATCGCGCCGGAGAAGGACGTCGACGGTTTTCACGTCGCCAATGCCGGCGCGCTGATGACCGGCCGGCCGCTATTCCGTCCGTGCACGCCGTACGGCGTGATGAAGATGTTCGAGGCTTACGGCATCGACCTGAAGGGCGCGAACGCGGTAGTGATCGGCCGCTCGAACATCGTCGGCAAGCCGATGGCGCTGCTGCTGCTCGAGGCGGGCGCGACCGTCACGATCTGCCATAGCAAGACGCGCGATCTCGCCGCGCATACGCGCAACGCCGACGTGGTGGTCGCCGCGACCGGCCTGCGCAACATCCTGACAGCGGACATGGTGAAGCCCGGCGCGACGGTGATCGACGTCGGCATGAATCGCGACGACGCCGGCAAGCTGTGCGGCGACGTCGACTTCGCGGGCGTCAAGGAAGTGGCCGGCCATATCACGCCGGTGCCGGGCGGCGTCGGCCCGATGACGATCACGATGCTGCTCGTCAACACGATCGAAGCGGCCGAGCGCGAAGCGAACGCGCCAGCGTCGAAGGCCTGAGCGCGGCGCGATCAAAGGCGGTAAGCGGCTGGTCCGGGCTCGCGTCGGCAGGCTTCGCCGCGACGCGGGATCGATGGGCAGCAACGACGCGCGACGCGTCGATCTCCCGCTCCTCGTCTGCCACTTTTCCGGGTCATCGATCCTCGAACGAAAAACGCCGCCGGGCGGCCGCCGAGCCGCGAGACGCGCGGCAACGCGACGGATTGCGGCAGGGCGGCAATCTCGTGGTTCACGGGCTCGAAAGTGGCAGCGCGTTTTTGCCGATGCGCTGTCACACCGCTACTGCGCCACTGCCGCGACGCCCCCTTACGGCCAGCATTTTTTCCCCGCCCCGCTCTCGCCGCCCCCTCGCACCACCGCCCCACTGCGACGCTCGCGCCGCGCCTCGACGCCCGGCGGCCCCGAGGCGCGCGACGACATCTGATAATTTGTCAGCCAATGGATTGGAATTGACGCGCCGCGCCCCAATAATGTTCGGTATCCGGTGCCGCCACGCGACACGTGCCGCGCGTCGCGCGCCACACCGTCCTCACGGAATGCGCGCCCGCCGCCGCACCGCCCCATTCACCCGCGTCAGACAGGAAGCCCTATGTCCACTACCGCCACACCTCAAGACAATCCGCTCCTCGATTTTTCCGACCTGCCGCGCTTTGGCGACATCCGCCCCGAACACGTAACGCCCGCGCTCGACGTGCTGCTCGCCAACGCGAGCGCCGCGGTCGAGCGCGCAGCACTGCCCGTCACGCCCGCGTCGTGGGCCGACGTGGTCGAACCGGTCGAGCGCGCCACCGAGCCGCTGTCGCGCGCGTGGAGCGTGATCGGCCATCTGAACGCGGTCGCCGATACGCCCGAGCTGCGCGCCGTGTACGGCGAAAACCTGCCGCGCGTGACCGAATTCTGGTCGAGCGTCGGCCAGAATCTGGCGCTTTACGAGAAATACAAGGCGCTGAACGCGAGCGACGATTTCGCGTCGCTGACCGGTGAGCGCAAGAAGATTCTCGGCAACGCGCTGCGCGATTTCCGCCTGTCCGGCGCCGAACTGCCCGAAGACAAGAAGCCGCGTTTCGCCGAATTGCAGGAGCGTCAGGCGGCGCTGTCGAAGGCGTTCTCGGATCACGTGCTCGACGCAACCAATGCGTACGCGTATTTCGTCGACGCGGGCAATGAAACCCAACTGGCCGGTCTGCCCGAAGACGTGATCGAAGCCGCGAAGGAAGCGGCCGAGCGCGAAGGCAAAAGCGGCTACAAGTTCACGCTGCACTTCCCGTCGTATTTCCCGGTGATGCAGTACTCGGAAAACCGTTCGATGCGCGAAGCGATGTACCGCGCGTACGTGACGCGCGCGTCGGAACTCGGCGCGCAATACGGCAACGGCAAGCCCGAGTGGGACAACACCCAGGTGCTCGCCGACGAACTCAAACTGCGCGCCGAAGAAGCCGGCATGCTCGGGTACGGCAACTTTGCGGAAGTGTCGCTCGCGCCGAAGATGGCCGAGTCGCCCGCCCAGGTGACGGCCTTCCTCGAAGACCTCGCGACGCGCGCGCGTCCGCATGCGCAGCAGGACTGGAAGGAACTGCGCGAATTCGCGGCGAACGAACTCGGCATGAGCGATCTGCAGCCGTGGGACATGACGTTTGCCGCCGAACGTCTGCGTCAGAAGCGCTATTCGTTCTCGGAAAACGAAGTGAAGCAGTACTTCCCCGAAGACGCGGTCTTCAAGGGCCTGTTCAAAGTCACCGAGACGCTGTTCGGCGTGCGTATCCGCCGCGACGAGGCGGCCGTCTGGCATCCGGATGTGCGCTTTTTCCGCGTCGAAAACCAGGACGGCGGACTCGTCGCGCAGTTCTATCTCGACCTGTATGCGCGCGAAGGCAAGCGTGGCGGCGCATGGATGGACGATGCGCGTGGCCGTCACAAGCTCGCGCACGGCGCGGTGCAAACACCGGTCGCGTATCTGACCTGCAACTTCTCGGCACCGGTCGGCGGCAAACCCGCCTGCTTCACGCACGATGAAGTGATCACGCTGTTCCATGAGTTCGGCCACGGTCTGCACCACATGCTTACGCGCGTCGATGAACTGGGGGTATCGGGCATCAACGGCGTCGAATGGGACGCGGTCGAACTGCCGTCGCAGTTCATGGAGAACTTCTGCTGGGAGTGGGACGTGCTGTCCGATATGACGTCGCACGTCGATACCGCGAAGCCGCTGCCGCGCGAGCTGTTCGACAAGATGCTCGCCGCGAAAAACTTCCAGAGCGGTCTCGGCACGTTGCGGCAGATCGTGTTCTCGATGTTCGACATGCAACTGCATACGGGCTTCGACGCGAACGGCGGCAAGAGCGCGAACGACCTCGCGCGCGAGATCAACGAACGCTTCCATGTGGTGCCGCAGGCGCCGTTCTCGCGCTGGCCGAATACGTTCAGCCATATTTTCGCGGGCGGCTACGCGGCCGGCTATTACAGCTACAAGTGGGCCGAAGTGTTGTCGGCCGATGCGTATGCGGCGTTCGAGGAAGCCGCGCAGTCGGCGGGCAGCGTGCTCGATCAGACGACCGGCATGCGTTATCGCCGCGAGATTCTGGAAGTGGGCGGCAGCCGTCCGGCGATGGAATCGTTCAAGGCGTTCCGCGGCCGCGAGCCGAATATCGACGCGCTGCTGCGGCACAACGGCATGGCGCCCGGCGCCGCGCATTGATGGCTTGACGCGGCGTCGCGCTTCGGTACGACCCGCGAAGCGCCGAACGAAGCGAAAAAAACGGCGGCCCGCGCAAGTGAGGCCGCCGTTTTTGTTGGCGAACGAGTCGCACCACCGCGCCTACCCGCGATGCGATTTGCCGAGCCGCGGCACGAGTACGGTCGCGCATGCCGTACCGGCGCGCGCCGCCCGATCCGTACCGGTGGGGAATTACGGTGCGCGCCTATACTCGCCGTCTCGGGCAGGCATTCACGGAGCGGACAGATGAAAACGATCGGCGTGATCGGCGGCATGAGCTGGGAGTCGTCCACAGAGTATTACCGGCTGCTGAATCGCCATGCAAAGGCGCGCCTCGGCGGCCATCACAACGCGCGCAGCCTGCTGCTGACCGTGGATTTCGCGGAGATCGAGGCGAACCAGCGCGCCGGCGACTGGCACGCGCTCGGCGAGCAGATGGCCCAAGCCGCGCGCCAGCTCGAACGCGGCGGCGCCGATCTCGTGATTCTCGCGACCAATACGATGCATCGGGTGTGCGAATCGATCGAACAGGCGATCGCAGTGCCGTTCCTGCATATCGCCGATCCGACCGGCGCGGCGTTGCGCGCGGCCGGCGTCGAGCGGGTCGGCCTGCTCGGCACGCGCTACACGATGGAGCAGACGTTCTACACCGGGCGCCTGCGCGAGCGTCATGGTCTCGATACGCTGGTGCCCGATGAGGCCGAACGCGCGGACGTGCATCGCATCATCTACGACGAGTTGTGCCACGGCAGCGTGGACAGCGCGTCGCGCAACGTCTATCAGCGCGTTATCGACAATCTCGCCGCGCGCGGCGCACAGGCGGTGATCCTCGGCTGCACGGAAATCACGCTGTTGATCAAGCCGGAAGATTCGTCGCTGCCGGTGTTCGATACCACGGCGTTGCATGCGCAGGCGGCGGTGGAATGGGCGCTTGGGGCGATTGAATCGGCCTGATATCGACGTGATGCCGGTGTCGATGCCGAGTGACACGCGCGTGGCCCGATGTGTGAGAACACGCGCGAACTGAACCGCAGCGAACGCTGCGCGATGAAGTTGCCGTAAGAAGAGTTGCCGTAAGAAGTCAAAAAGCCCGCATGACTTACGTCATGCGGGCTTTCAACAATGCTTGGTTGCGGGGGTAGGATTTGAACCTACGACCTTCGGGTTATGAGCCCGACGAGCTGCCAGACTGCTCCACCCCGCGTCAGAGAAAAAAGATTATAGCGACTCATTCCGTGAACGTCAAATGACAATGCGCGACGCGGGTCGGGTGCGTGCTGTGTTCGCGCAATCGCGTAGACGCCTGCACGACAATGCGCGCCAACAGACACGTCGGAACACGTCGATGCCCCTGCACAGCCCACGCTCGCGCGCGATAAGATGCGGGACTGCTGAAAGCCTGAATCGCCCGCGGCGATGAATACATACGATCACCCGATGGTGCATGGTGGGCGATCGACCGGAACAACGGATCAGGGCTGCACCGAGCCCTGCCCGCAAGCATGCGAGAACGACATGAAAATCGCGACGTGGAACGTCAACTCCCTCAAAGTCCGCCAGCAACACGTGATCGACTGGCTCGCGAGCAGCGGCACCGACGTGCTGTGCTTGCAGGAGCTGAAGCTCCCCGATGAGAAATTTCCGCGCGCCGAACTCGAAGCGATCGGCTACCGGAGTTTTTATGTCGGCCAGAAAACCTATAACGGCGTCGCTATTCTGGTACGCGAAGGTTTGAGCGTCGACGAGAGCACCATCGTGCGCAACATCCCCGGCTTCGAGGATCCGCAGCAGCGCGTGATCGCGGCGACCATCGAAGGCGTGCGCATCATCTCCGCGTATTTTCCGAACGGCCAGGCGCCGGGCACCGAGAAGTTCGCGTACAAGCTGCGCTGGCTCGACGCGCTGCACGACTGGCTCACGACGGAGATGACACGGCATCCGAAGCTCGCCTTGCTCGGCGACTACAACATCGCGCCTGAAGATCGCGACGTGCACGACCCGAAAGCGTGGGAAGGCCAGAATCTCGTGTCGCCCGAAGAGCGCGCGGCGTTCGTGCGGCTGATCGGACTCGGTCTGCTCGATGCGTTCCGCCAGTTCGAGCAGCAGGAAAAGATCTATTCGTGGTGGGATTACCGGATGATGGCGTTCCGCCGCAATGCGGGGGTGCGCATCGATCACATTCTGCTGTCGAAAGCGCTCGCCGATATCTGCACGTCATGCGATATCGACAAGGTGCCGCGCAAGTGGGAGCAGCCTTCGGATCACGCGCCGGTGTTCGCGCAGCTAAGTTAAAGGCCGGCCTGAAGGTATGGTCGAAAATAAGCGGACGACGCATCGATAAGGCGTCGCCCGTTTTATTGCGTGATCTTCCGGCCCCATGCCTGCATGGGGACCTGCTTTAACCGGCCGCCGCGCCGCTCAACATCCCCCACAAAAAACCGAACACCATTGCATCGTGCTCCGCCTGCTCCAGTTCATCGGAGCCGCCATGTCCGCCCTCGGTGTTCTCCCGATACCACACGTGCGCCGCGCCGAGCGCCTGCATCCGCGCGGCCATCTTGCGCGCGTGAGCTGGATGCACGCGGTCGTCGGCGGACGACGTCGTAAACAACACCGGCGGATACGCAACCCCGGCTTCGAGGTTGTGATACGGCGAATACGCGGCGAGCACGCGCGCTTCATCGGGCTCGTCGGGGTCGCCATACTCGTCGATCCATGAAGCGCCCGCGTGCAGCAGGTGATAGCGGCTCATATCGAGCAGCGGTACCTCGCACACTACCGCGCCGAACAGCTCGGGCCGCTGCACCATGCACGCGGCCACCAGCAGCCCGCCGTTGCTGCCGCCCTGAATGCCGAGTTGCGAGGCGCTCGTGACGCCCGTCGCGATCAGCGCTTCGCCGACCGCGATGAAATCGTCGAACGCGCGCTGCCGATGCTCGCCCTGCGCCGCCGTATGCCATCGTGTGCCGAACTCTCCGCCGCCGCGAATATGCGCGACCACGTACACGCCGCCGCGTTCGAGCCAGCCGATGCCCTGCCCGGTCAGATAGTTCGGCAGCAATGGAATCGCGAAGCCGCCGTAGCCGCTGAGCAGACACGGGCGCGGCTGGTTTTCATCGCCGGCGGACGCGTCTTTCGGTCCGATTACCGTGTATGGCACTTGCGTGCCATCAGCCGACACCGCATGGCCGCGCGTCACCGTGAAGCGCGCCGCGTCGAACTGCGTCGGCCAGCGGTCGAGCAACTCCCAGTCGTGCGACGCATCGGCCGTCCCGTCCGCCGAGCTATCGCGCGTGAGCCCGGCGAGATCGGCGAGCCAGTAAGCCGGCGGTTGCAGATAGTCGTCGGTGTCGACGAACACTTCGTCGTTGAGCGTCGATTCGACCGGCGATACGTCGATCTGCGCGTCTGCTCGCGCTTGTTCGCCCACGCCTTGCAGCGCGCCGCTTCGCGACGCGAACACGCGCTCGCGCCACTGCCATGCGCCGTCGTCGCGCTGCGCCGGTGTCCAGATCAGCGTCTTGCTGCGCACGTCATCGAGATACGACACGATCAGGTGATGGCGCGTATGCGACCACTCGCACGCGGAGGTCAGCGGCGTCGGCACGAAAAGCGGCGTGACATCGCGCGCGCCGCGCATGAAGGCGTCCTCGCGGATCGCGAGCAGCGCGCCGCCCGGATAGCGCGCGCCGTCGCAGTCCCAATCGAGCCGCGGCTCGAGCAGCAGCCAGCCTTGCCAGCCGCCCACCGCGACGTGCGCGGGCACGTCGTAGCGATGCCACGCGCCGCTCGCTTCATCGAGCGTGTACGTGTGCGAATCGAAGAAGTCGATACTGCTGGTTACCGTGTGTCGCCGGTCGAGCGGATCGTAGTGCGCTTCCACTCCGATATCGCGAAATTGACCGCGATACGCCACCGGCGCATCGGCAAGCGCGGTGCCGCGCGTCCAGCGCCGCACCTCGCGCGGATAGCCGGAGCGCGTCAGCGTCTTGCGGCCATTGTCCCAGCCGACATACAGCGTATCGCGATCGATCCACGACGCCGTGTGCTTGCCCGCCTTCGCAATCGCAAAGCCCCCGTCGACGAAGCGCCGCGCATCGATATCGAACTCGCGCACGACGAGCGCATCGGAGCCGCCCGGCGACATCGTGATCAGCGCGCGGTCGCCATCCGGATAAAGAATGTCGAGATCGACGCAGACCCACGGCGTGCGTTCGGCCGCGCCGAGCGCGTCGAAATCGAGCAGGTTCTGCCACACCGGCGAGCCGCTACGCCATGCGGTCCATAGCGTGCGCCGCCAGATCCCGCGCGGATTGCGTTCGTCCTGCCACAGATCGTAGGCCCATTGCTTCCAGCGATCCGGAATCACCGGACGCTCGCGCGGCAAATATGCATCGGCGAGCCGCCGTTTGAGCGTCTCGAACGATGCGCCGCTGCACCACGCGGCGCGTGTTCGCGCGTTTTGCGCTTCGACCCACTCGAGCACCTCGGGATCGTGAAGCGCTTCAAGCGGCAGGAACGGATCGGGGGAAAGCGGCCACTGGAACGGGGTGGCAGAAGCTGGAGAAGCTGGCATCGTCGGCTGTCGAAGGAAAACAGCGTCGATTATGCCTTGCGCGCGGAGTCGACCGGTTTGCGCGAAGTTCGATGCATCGGCTCCGGTACGTAAGTACGTAAAGCCGGATGCGCAAACGACGAAGGCGGCTTTCGCCGCCCGCTTTCGCCGCCCTCGTCCGCAGTCTCGGTTCACACCTACTCATTGCCCATTTATCAGGGCTCGATGTTCAGCTCCTGAATCTTGCGCGTAATCGTATTGCGCCCGATGCCGAGCCGCTCGGCCGCCTCGACCTTGCGTCCGCGCGTGAAGTCCAACGCCTCGCGAATCACCGCCGCTTCGAAACGGCGCGCGAGTTCGTCCATCACGTCCGGCGCGTTTTCCCGCAACATTCGCGCGACTTCGCTGCGCAAGCCGCCTTCCCACGCGCTCAGCGCCGCCGCAATCGACGCACCCGCCGCACCCGCCACATTTGCCGCTCCGTTGGCGCCGGCTGCGTACGCCGCGCCCGCATGCGCGCCACCGAGCAGCGCACTGCCCGCCAAACCAGCGCCGGACGCCGCCACGCCATCCGCGTTCGCGGCCGCGCCAGTTGTCGAGTCGGCCGCGTCCATGCGCGCCGGCTCCAGATCGGGCGGCAGATCCTTGACTTCGATCGTCTGCGCGGGCGCCATCACCGTCAGCCAGTTGGCCAGGTTCTCGAGCTGCCGCACGTTGCCCGGAAACGGCAGCGACGCGAGATATGCAAGCGCCTCGTCGGACACACGCTTGGGTTCGACACCGAGATCGCGCGCACTCTTCTGCAGGAAATGCCGCGTGAGCAACGGGATGTCCTCGCTGCGCTCGCGCAACGCGGGCAGGCGCAAGCGGATCACATTGAGCCGGTGATACAGGTCCTCGCGAAACAGCCCCTGACGCACGCGCGCATCGAGATTCTGGTGCGTCGCCGCGATCACGCGCACATTCGAGCGCAGCGGATTGTGGCCGCCCACGCGATAGAACTGGCCGTCCGACAGCACACGCAACAGACGCGTCTGCAGATCGAACGGCATATCGCCGATTTCATCGAGAAACAGCGTGCCGTTCTCGGCCTGCTCGAAGCGTCCCTGGCGCATCGCCTGCGCGCCGGTGAACGCGCCGCGCTCGTGACCGAACAGTTCGGATTCGAGCAGGTCTTTCGGAATCGCCGCGGTGTTCAGCGCGATGAACGGGCCGTTCGCGCGTGGGCTATGCCGGTGCAGCGCGCGCGCAACCAGTTCCTTGCCGGTGCCCGATTCGCCGGTGATCAGCACGGTCGCCGCCGAATGCGACAGGCGACCGATCGCGCGAAACATGTCCTGCATCGCCGGCGCCTGACCGAGCATCTCGGGCGCCTCGGCGACGCGCTCGTCCCATGTCTGCTCGCCACGCATGCTTTCGTCGACCGCGCGGCGGATCAGCTCGACCGCGCGGTCGATGTCGAACGGCTTGGCCAGATACTCGAACGCGCCGCCCTGGAATGCGGCAACCGCGCTATCGAGATCCGAAAACGCGGTCATGATGATGACCGGCAGCCCCGGCACCTTGTCGCGCACGGTCTGCAGCAGTTCGAGCCCGGAACCGCCCGGCATGCGGATGTCGGAGACCAGCACCTGCGGGCTGTCGTGATCGAGCGCGGCCGACGCTTCGCGCACGTTCGCGAAGCTGCGGGTCGCGAAGTTTTCGCGGGCGAGCGCCTTTTCGAGCACCCAGCGAATCGATTGATCGTCGTCTACTATCCAGATCGGCTTCATATAGGTCGGTCAGAAGTCTTGACAAGAAAATGAGCCCCGCTACCTGACGCTTCGCGCCAGCCCCCCGACGGGGAGTGAGCCAACTTGGGGCCGCCCGGCGTCTTCTCACCAGTTCAGGTGTTAGCAGTCGAGCGGCAGCAAAATCTGAAACTCGGTATGGCCCGGCCGGCTGTCCACTTCGATCAGGCCTTCGTGCTGATGCACGAAAGTCTGCGCGAGCGTGAGACCGAGGCCGCTGCCGTCCTCGCGCCCCGACACGAGCGGATAGAAAATGCGGTCGCGAATCTCTTCGGGAATGCCCGGGCCGTTGTCGACGATATGCAAGTCCAGTGCCAGCTTGCACAGCCGTTTTGCAATCGTGACCTTGCGTGCGATGCGGGTGCGCAACACGATGCGCGCATCGCCCTGCGAGATACGTTCGCGCAGTGCTTCGGCCGCGTTGCGCACGATGTTCAGCAGCGCCTGGATCAACTGCTCCTTGTCGCCGCGCAGATCCGGCACGCTGACGTCGTAATCGCGCACGATCGTGAGGCCGCGCGGAAACTCCGCGAGAATCACCTGACGCACGCGCTCGCACACCTCGTGAATGTTCACGTCACCGACGATATGCGGATGCCGGTGCGGCTCGAGCAGCCGGTCGACCAACGTTTGCAGCCGGTCCGACTCCTTGATGATGACTTGCGTGTACTCGCGCAGTTCGTCGCGCTGGCGCTCGTCGAGCTCGAACTCGAGCAGTTGCGCGGCGCCGCGAATCCCGCCGAGCGGATTCTTGATTTCGTGCGCGAGATTGCGGATCAGTTGTTTGTTGACCGCGGTGAGGTCGTTGATGCGCTCCTCGCGGTCGCTGCGCAGATGCCGCTCGTTCTCGAACAGTTCGAGCAGCACGTAATCCTGCGCGCTTTCCAGAAAGCCGACGATCGCATGCACGTGCAGCGGCTCGTGAGCCGGGCGTTCGAGCACGGCATCCAGATGTGTCGCGTGAAAGCGGTGCGCGGCGATCGCCGTGATCGTCGCGACCAGTTCGTCGGCGTTCGAGAAGATTTCCGGCCACGCCATCTGCGTGAGCTGCCGGCGCGACATCTCGAGCATCGACTCCGCCGACGGATTCGCATACGCGACGCGCAGCGTGCGCTTGTCGAGCACCAGCACGACCGTCGGCAGCGCCTCGAAGCCCGGCAGCAAACCGGAGCCCACGAGTTGCACGTCGTCCGACAGCGTCTGTTCGTGTCCTTTCCTTGCCTTGATCAGATTCTTCAGAACCATCTTGCAGTCGGGCCGGTAGGAGATGGTGATAAATCGGGGTACTGCACGGGGTACTGCTTTTGATGCGTCGCCTATGCCTGGGCTTGCGCCGCTTGCGTGCTGCTCGCGTGCCGCTTGCGGCGCGACCGGTCATGATCGTGAACATGGCCGTGCAAACGGATAGCCACGGCCCCAACGAAAAAGGGACGGCGCCGCCGTCCCTTCGTGACCGATCGCGAGCGTCGGGCAAAGCGCTTCGCCGGGTGACGGGCGAAGCGCCATCGCCGCTTACAGCGAGTAGTACATCTCGAATTCGATCGGGTGCACCGACTGACGATAGCGTTGCAGCTCGCCCGTCTTCAGTTCGATATACGCGTCGAGCATCGAATCCGTGAACACGCCGCCACGCGTCAGGAATTCGCGATCCGCGTCGAGTGCGTCGAGCGCCTGGTCGAGGCCGGCGCACACGGTCGGGATCTTTGCATCCTCTTCCGGCGGCAGGTCGTACAGGTTCTTGTCGGCGGCTTCGCCCGGGTGAATCTTGTTCTGCACGCCGTCCAGACCCGCCATCATCAGCGCGGAGAAGCACAGGTACGGGTTCGCCAGCGGATCCGGGAAGCGCGTTTCGATACGGCGGCCCTTCGGGTTCGACACGTGCGGAATACGGATCGATGCCGAACGGTTGCGCGCCGAGTAAGCGAGCTTGACCGGTGCTTCGAAGTGCGGCACGAGACGCTTGTACGAGTTCGTACCCGGGTTCGTGATCGCGTTCAGCGCGCGAGCGTGCTTGATGATGCCGCCGATGTAGAACAGCGCGAATTCCGACAGGCCGGCGTAGCCGTTGCCCGCGAACAGGTTCTGGCCGTCCTTCCAGATCGACTGGTGAACGTGCATGCCCGAGCCGTTATCGCCAACGACCGGCTTCGGCATGAACGTCGCCGTCTTGCCGTACGTGTGCGCGACGTTGTGGATGATGTACTTCATCTGCTGCAGCCAGTCGGCGCGCTGCACGAGCGTCGAGAACTTGGTGCCGATTTCGTTCTGGCCCTGGCCCGCCACTTCGTGGTGGTGCACTTCGACCGGAATGCCGATCTGTTCGAGCAGCAGACACATTTCCGAGCGGATGTCCTGGAACGTGTCGACCGGCGCGACCGGGAAGTAGCCGCCCTTGGTGCCCGGACGGTGGCCGGTGTTGCCGCCTTCGAATTCCTTCGCCGACGACCACGGTGCTTCTTCCGAACCGATCTTGATGAAGCAGCCCGACTGGTCCGTGTTCCACTGGACCGAGTCGAAAATAAAGAATTCCGGTTCCGGACCGAAGAACGCGGTGTCGCCCAGACCCGAGCTCTTCAGATACGCTTCAGCGCGCTTCGCGAGCGAGCGCGGATCGCGCTCGTAGCCCTTGCCGTCAGCCGGTTCGACCACGTCGCAGGTCAGCACGAGCGTCGATTCTTCGTAGAACGGGTCGATGAAGGCGGTGTTCGCATCGGGGATCAGCAGCATGTCCGATGCTTCGATGCCCTTCCAGCCGGCAATCGACGAACCGTCAAACGCATGGCCGCTTTCGAACTTGTCATCCTCGAATGCCGACACCGGCACCGAAACGTGTTGCTCCTTACCGCGCGTGTCGGTGAAACGGAAGTCGACAAACTTGACGTCCTCGTCCTTGACGAGTTGCATGACGTCGGCCACGGATTTACTCATAACCTATCTCCTGATTAACGAATTCGGCGGATTTCAGCCGCCGCCCAATCTAGCGGACCCGCCCCGGCGCGTCCACCTAAAACGGCGTCGCGAAGCAGGAAAATGCTGCCTGGGGCAAATCGATCGGCACCAATAGAGCACCTTCCGTGCCAGCCGTGAAATCGACTTCAGCCCGTGCGGCTAACAACGTTACCCAGCACCGGTTTGCGGCTACTGAACGAATATCTCGCGAGACCGCCGCAAAGCCCCGCCGTTCTTCGACGCACCAGATTCGTGCATCTCCCCATACAGATACAGCGACTCGTACTATTTTGGTGCATTCTCGGGAAAATGCACCAAAACTGCGCGTGACGCCGCTGCCCGACGAAGTCGACGGCCACTGACAACATGCCCGTTACCCGTACATGCGCGGCGTACGGCGCGCGCTAGAATGCTCATTTGGCCCGAAGGAGATTGACGCTCATGAGCACGCTCGAACAGCTGTACGCACAGGCGGACGCACGCCGCACCGGAAACCAGCTGCCCTACGCGGGCGCGGTATCGCCCGCCGAAGCGTTCGAACTCCTGCAACTCGACCCCAGCACGCGTCTCGTCGACGTGCGCACCCGCGCGGAACTCGACTGGGTCGGCCGGCCGGTTATCGGCGACGGCCAATACGCGCATATCGAATGGACGCGTTATCCGGGTGCGGTGCCGAATCAGGAATTCGTGCAGCAACTCGCGCAGGTCGCGTCGCCCGACACGCCAGTGCTGTTCCTGTGCCGCAGCGCCGCGCGCTCGAAGCTCGCCGCAATTGCCGCGACCCAGGCTGGCTTCACGAAGGCGTACGACCTGCTGGAAGGTTTCGAAGGCGACAAGGACGGCCAGGGGCATCGGAAGACGGTGTCGGGATGGTGCTTTCGCGGGTTGCCGTGGATCGGCGCTTGACGACTGACGGGGCGATCGGCTTGCAGTACAGCGCCACAGTGACTGCCGGCTGATTGCATTGCGATTGCGCCACGCGTTGTCTGGTCCTGCTGGTCCTGCTGGCTGATCGTTCCACTTGCCCTGTTTGCTCCCTCCGTTTGTCCACGGGACGGTAACAGTGAGTGGCGTGCGGAGGCTGGATCATGGTCGGTGGTGAATGTGACAGGGCAATGATGGAAGCGCGCCGGCACGCTTGAATCATCACCACCGCCTTTCCGGCTTTTCCTACCCTTTTCGGTTATCCCAACGTCTACGGACCTCCGCGGCTTGCGCGCCAGGCTCGACGCTCACCGACACGGGCGTTGCGTGGCGGAAAGAGGCCCGGGCCCCCGAGCTCAAACATGCTCGATCCCTGACGGCTTGATCGCTGGTGCATGAAACGAGGACACCGGCCAAGGAAGCAATCCGCTGCGCGCGTTGCGACGATCGAGACTTGCCTCGAAATTCGCTCTATCCGGAAATGCGCAAACCGGCACCGCACTTCTCAAAGACACGGGTGATGCCGATCACGCCGATTCACGCGACCCTCGTTCACGCAGCCCTCAATCAGCTTCGCGGCCCGCCGGCGGCTGCCGCGGCGACCTCCGGCTCGACGATGTCACCGCCAAGCAGATGCACCCCCTCGCGCAGCTTCACGAATGCCGCCGCAACGGCTTCCGGCTCGCCCTTGACGCCCAGATCGATGTGATGCCGCGCGTAAATGCCGCCGCGCTCGGCATCCCCGACGCTCGGCAGGCTGAAGACCCGCACCCCAGGAAAATCGCGCTCGATTTTCTCCATCAACGGCGCCAGCCGCGATTCCGGCAGCTCGAACACGAGCAGAGACTTTTCCGCGTGCGGCGTGGTGTGATGCAGATGCGCGTATTGCGTATCGAGCACCCACTCGATCATCGGCCAGGCCATTACCGGGAACCCCGGCACGAAATGATGCTGCCTGATCGAAAAACCCGGAATCTTGTTGTAGCCGTTCGGAATGATCGACGCACCCTGCGGATAAGTGCCCATGTTCAGCCGATGCCGGTTTTCGGGCGAGTCGAGGTCGAGCGGCGTCGACGCATTCGCCGGATACATATCGCGGATACGCTCCTGAATCAGCTTTGCGGCCTCGGGATGCAACGCGAGCGGCACGCCCAGCGCGGCCGCCGCGCACTGACGCGTGTGGTCGTCGGGCGTCGCGCCGATGCCGCCCGTCGAAAACACGATGTCGCCCGATGCGAACGTGCGTCGCAGCGTCGTCGTGATGCGCTCCGGATCGTCGCCGATATACTCCGCCCAGCCGAGCGACAACCCGCGCGCGCCGAGCAATTCGATGACCTTCGGCAGATGCTTGTCGACGCGTCTGCCCGACAGGATTTCATCGCCGATGATGATGACGCCAAATGCCATTGCCGCCTCTTTCGTTTGATCAGTAAGGAATCGGCGCGCCGTGACGCGCGCCGCCATGCTCCTGGGTCCGCATGCGCTGCAGCGCACGCAGGCAGTAATAGCCGAACCACAGCGCCGAGAACACGAGGATGAATGCGTAAATCCAGATCGTCACCGCCGTGATCACCGGGAACAGCACGATCAGCCACACCGACGACGCCCACAGCAGCGTCGGCAGCGAGCCCAGCAAGCCGCTCGCGATACCGATCAGCAGCAGCGGCAGCCGATGGCGCCGCACCAGTTCGCGCCGCTCCTCGGGCGTCGCATGCAGCGCCAGCGCGTCGTAGCTCATCACCCGATAGGTGAGCCAGCCCCACAGCAGCGGCGGAATCAGCGCGAAGAACGGTGGCACGAGCCATAGCGGCAACGTGACGATCAGCAGCACGAGACACAGCAACGTGCTCCACAACACCTGAGCGAGGCTACCGTACCACGTTCCGCCTTTGCGCATTTCGAGGCCGGCAAACTGCCGCGCGCCGAGAAAGCGGATCACGGCCGGCATCGACAGCGTCGCGATCAGCAGCAGCACCGTGACGACGATCAGCGGAATCGCCATCGCGATCACGATGAACGGTGCGATCACCGCATGCAGCGACGAAAAACCGAGCCAGTCGAACAGATGGTAAAGCGTGCCGGTAAAGGACCAGGCGTCGAGCCACGTACGGGTCGCACCGGTCAGTGTCTGCCAGAAAAACCACAGCATCACGCCCCAGCCGAGCGTCGCGGCGATAAACGGCTTGAAGGTCAGCCACAGCATGCGCGGGTGGAATGCGCTTGCGAGCGCGCGACCGAGCGAGCGCAACAGATCATTCATGCGAGCCAGTGCCTGAGGATGAAACGATGAGGGAGAAAAACCATCGCGCGCCGGTCAGCCACGCGGAGAGACAGGACCGTGCGCGCGAACGTGCACAGGATAAACCACGGGACGTGCCACCGGGCGTGGATAACGGCGCGGCAGAGGAAAGCTTCAAATGGCGGCGGTGTCGTTACCCTGCGCGCGGCGCCCGGGCATCAGACGCCGGCCGATGCGCACGAACGCAAGCCAGTGCTGGGCCCAGAAGCCGTCGCCATAGCGACGCCCTGCGAGCTGATCGGTGATACCGGTGGGCTCCATATCACGGCTCCACGACACGCTGCCAAACAGCATGTCCCACCACGGAAACAGCACCCCGAAATTGCAGCCGTAGTTGAGCCCCTCGTGACCGTAGCCGATTGCATGATGACGGCGATGGAACGTCGGGCTGACCAGCAGCCGCTCGCCGAGCCAGCCGTAGTACAGCCGGATGTTCGCATGCTGAACGCTCTGCGCGAGGTTCGTGATCGCGACCAGTACGACGAATTGCGACGGCGGCACGCCAATTACCAGCGCAATCGTTGCGAAGAAAGAGGCCTGCAGCAAATCGTCGAGCAGATGATTGCGATCGTCCGACCACAAAGACATCTGCCGCTGGCTGTGATGCACCGCGTGCAGTTCCCACCACACACCGATGCGATGCTCCCAGCGGTGATACCAGTAGCCGGCGAAGTCGAGCACGAGCAGATACATCGCGAACGTGACGAGCGGCCGGGTGGTCACGCCGGGCCACAGATTGTCGAAGTTGACATTCGCGATGCCGTGCAGCCGCAGCCAGCCTTGCACATTGTCGAAGAACGGTTGCAGCGCGAAGAAAAAGAACAGATTGAGAATGCCGAGCTTGGCGATCCACGTGTACAGCACATCGACGCGCACCGCCCTGCGATCGTGCCAGCGCTCGACCGGCCGCAGCGCCTCGAGCGGGCGCAGAAGCGCGTACATCGCGAGCACCTCGAACACACCGACGATAACCCAATACAGGCTGTCGTACGTGTCTTCGTCGTAATCCATCAGGTTGAAGCGGAACAGCAGCGGCTGCACCACGTCGACGTACAGCCATGTCTGCGCGGCTGAAACGACATTGTCGAGCGAGGAAAAAATCAGATGGAACATGGTGCTGGCCTGGCTATTTAATCCGTGCTGGTTGCTTCATCCACTGCTCGCGCGCGGGCGCCCCGCTGTTTGCGCCTTCCGGTGCCTTTCAGTATCGTCAGGCCCCATTGGGCGCCGTGACCGGCGCGCGATCGAAGAAATAGATGCCGTGCGGCGAGCGGCCCACCGCAATGGTCTGGATCAGCTTGTGCGTAGTCAGGTCGATGATGCCAACGTGCTTCGCGAAGCGGAACGTAACCCACAGATAGCGTTTGTCGGCGGAAAGTTCCATGTCGTCCGGCCCCGGCATCAGGCCGGTGATGTCGCCGACGTTGGTGAGCGTGTCTTCGTCGAGGATGCTGATCGTGCCCGCTACCCGATTCGACACCGCAACGTGGCGGCCATCCGCCAGCGAGCGGAAGTTGTGCGCCCCCTTGCCCGTATGGATCGTCTTGACGACCTTCTGGTTGCGCCAGTCGACCACCGCGACGTAGTCCTCGCCGGTCATGCCGACGAGCAGATATTTTTCGCCCGGGGTCATCCACAGGCCCGCCGGCACCTTGCCGACTTTCATCTTCCACTTGACGGTTTGCGTGGGCAGGTCGATCGCGGCGAGCTCACCCGATACCTGTAGCGTGACGAATACCGTTTTGCTGTCGCTCGAAAACGCCATGTGGCTCGGCATGACCGCGAGCGGCAGGCGCGACGCGAGCGTCATCTGGTTCTTCTGGCTGTCGTAGTGATAGATGTCGAGGCGGTCGAGGCGCAGCCCGGTCGTGACGAGCCATTTGCGGTCCGGCGCAAAGCCGATCTGATACGGGTCCTCGACGTTCTCCACCCAGCGCTGCACCTGACCGGTCTTCGGATCGACGAACATCAGATTGTTCGATACCGAATTGGCGACGATCAGCGATGAATTGTCCGGCGTGACCATCAGATGGTGCGGCTCCTTCCCGGTGGGAACGGTACCCACGACCTGGCGGCTGTTCTCGTCGATCAGGCTCAGCGTGGCTTCGCCGGAATTGAGCACGATCACGTTATTGGCGTGAGCCGCGGGAGAAAAAAAGCCGGCGGCAACGACCAGCGCCGCGCTTGCCGCGAATGTCGCCGTCAAGCCGGAAAGAAAAAATTTACGCATGAAAACTCGCTTCGGAGAATAACCGTCATTGTAGAACGTTTGCCGCGGCGAGCGGTTGACGCAAATTACCGCGCGGAGCCCGGAAAATGGCGGGCGAGATGACTCGTGGCGGCCTGCCGGCAGCCGGTTTCGAGACTTGTGGCGCGTGCTTCCGATGTGAACTCGAGGTGCTTCCCGCCGAAGGTGCCAAGGTGCCTCCCACTGCTATTAACGATAGCGCTGCTTACTTTCAGGATAAATCGGATTACTTTTAGATTCGGCCAATTTTCTATTGAAGACAATAGGAATACTCCTGTTTCCTATCAATAAAATAATTTTATTTAGATAGCCGTTATTCCCTGAATTTAGGAATCTGCTGATATCTGAATCATGCGGCGAGACCGGACACTTCCTTTCCGGCACAGGCATTTCCATCAGCGTTTCCCCGGCACCTGCTTTCTGGGCTCAGGCACGCGATAGAGTCGCCCGGGCACGCTCTCACGGTAAAGCCAGAGAGTGCGAGGAGCGATGCCAGTTTGCCTTTTTTCATCTTGTTGCGATTTACCTTGGGGCGACAACTTCGGGGATTGGCCTCTTATCGCGCACCACGAGGCAACCCGCGCCAACCGCATTAATCAATAACCAGGAGGTTCCGAATTGACGAATAAAAATATTGCAATGACGGGGTATACGGCGATGCGCGCAAAGGCCCTCGTGCAAGCGGTCCGGAGCACCTTGGGCGTCACGCTGGCAGCAACGGCATTGCACGTCGCGAATGTGCATGCCGCTCTCGATCCCATCGACCCGGACACGCCCAGCGGGTTGGGCAATGGCGCGCTTGCGCTGGGCGACGAAGCCACCGCGCCCGGTGACCTGTCGATCGCCGCCGGCTGGCAGGCCAACGCGCAAAACGACGGCGCAACGGCACTGGGGGCGGCGGCCAACGCCCAGGGCGAAGCCGCGCTCGCGCTCGGCCTGGACGCGAATGCGCAAAGCGATGGCGCGAGTGCGATAGGAACGGGCGCGAATGCACAGGGCGAGCGCTCGATCGCACTAGGAGTGAACACAGCGACGCTCGGAGTCGATGCGATAGCGGCAGGTTCGGGTTCGGTGGCGGCAGAGAACGCCACCGCTGCGTTCGGCGCCCTTTCCCGCGCAACCACCGTCGGCTCGACCGCGCTCGGCTATAACGCGCAAGCCAGTGGTGCCAGTTCGCTTGCCGCTGGCGCATGGGCCGGGGCGAGCGCGGATTGGGGCGTGGCGCTCGGCAGCGAGGCGATCGTCAGCGGTATCGGCGGCATCGCGCTCGGCGTGACCGCCGCGGCTGCCGGCTCCCGTGCCAGCGCGATCGGTTTCGGCGCGGCGGCAACGGGTGCCGATGCCGTTGCCGTCGGCGCCAACGCAAACGCCACCGCGGATAACGGCGTCGCGCTTGGCGCGAATTCGAGCACCACCGCCGATCTGTCTCAGCCTGCCTTCGCCCCCGTGGGAGCGGGCGCGACTTCAATCGCCGCAGCCGTCCCGATCGGCGAGGTCTCGCTCGGTTCGTCAACCGGCGAGCGCCGCCTGACTCACGTTGCCGCAGGCGCGGCACCCACTGACGCGGTCAACGTCAGCCAGTTGACAGCGGTCGACGGCAAAATCGATACGATTGCTCAAAGCAGCGCCCTACATTACTTCAAAGCCGGCGACCCGCCCGACGGTACCAACGCGGCTGTCGCGAACGGCACGCACACGCTGGCGGCAGGCAGTAATTCGAGCGCGACCGGTGCCGATGCAACGGCATTCGGCGCCGGCTCCAACGCGAACGGAAACGGTTCGACCGCGCTCGGCGCCGATGCGGCGGCCAACGCGGAGAATGCGACGTCGATTGGCGTGTCGGCCGCGGCGTCCGGCGACGAGGCAACGGCAATCGGCGCATACGCCACCGCGAGCGGCGACGGCGCCATTGCGCTCGGCTACGGTGCGAGCGCGGCCGGGCGCAATGCGCTGTCACTCGGCTATAACGCCAGCGCGCTGGCCATCGACTCGGTTGCGCTCGGTCACGGCTCCATTGCAGATCGAGTTGGCACGGTCTCGGTCGGCTCGCCTGGCAACGAGCGCCAGATCACGAACGTCGCGGCTGGATCTGCCGGCACCGACGCGGTCAATGTCGCGCAACTGCAGGCGGTGAGCGACCGCGGTGCGGCAATGGCCGCCAGACTCGACGCGGCGGTCATGTACGACACCAACGCCGACGGCAGCGTGAACCCGAACAGCGTCACGCTCGGCGGCGACCCAGCGACCGGCACCGTCATTCACAACGTCGCGAACGGCGTGGACGCGACCGATGCGGTCAATGTCGCGCAACTGCAGGCGGTCAGCGACCAGAGCGCGGCCACGGCCAGCAGGCTCGATGCAGCGGTCATGTACGACACCAACGCGGACGGCAGCATGAACCCGAACAGCGTGACACTCGGCGGTGACCCAACGACCGGCACCGTCATTCACAACGTCGCGAATGGCGTGGGGGCCACCGATGCGGTCAACCTCGGTCAGCTCACCGCAGCGCTCGATGGCGCGATCGGTAATGCGGTGGCCAACTCAGCCAGCCCGGCCTTCAGCGCGGACGGCGACCGTAATACCGAAGCCGCGGTGTCATCGGGTACGCACGCGGTTGCGGCCGGCGCCAATGCCCAGGCCACTGGCTCGAACACGACTGCCATCGGCGCGGACGCGGTAGCCAGCGCCAACAATGCCACCGCGCTTGGCGCCGCCGCGAACGCGAGCGCCGAAAATTCGGTTGCGTTGGGTCAAGGGTCGTCGGCTGACCGGGCGAACACGGTGTCGGTCGGCACCACGGGGCAAGAGCGCCAGATCGCCCACGTCGCAGCGGGCGTGCAAGGCACCGACGCGGTCAACGTCAATCAGTTGCGACAGAGCGCAGGCGCGGCGGTCGATCAGGCTAACCGCTATACCGACGACCAGATTCGTTCGGCGCGCCGCGACGGATACGGCGGCACAGCAACCGCGCTGGCGATGGCGGGCTTACCGCAAGCGGTGCTGCCGGGCCGCGGAATGATCGCGATGGCTGGCGGCATGTACGCTGGTCAGTCGGCACTGGCACTCGGCGTGTCGCAGTTGTCGGATACGGGGACGTGGGTCTATAAGGTCCAGGGCAGCGCCGATTCACGCGGCCAGTTCGGCGCATCGGTCGGCGCGGGGGTGCATTGGTAGGCGAATCCGTCGAGCGGGGCGGACCGGGCCCGAGCGCGGCTGGACGCTGCGAAGACCTGTCACGGCCATCGCGGCACCGGACGCGACGGCGGGCGAAGCCGGCACCGTGTGCGCGTGTCGTCGCGTTCACCGGTGTCGCACGCCGCACGTTGCCTGCGCCGTGCCGGGCAATCCGCGCATTGCGCAACGCCCGGCGCCAGCAGCCGCCCTCGCCCCGCTTACCGCTGCATCGACTCCCACACCTTGTGAAGGCGCTTCACCGAGACCGGCATCGGCGTGCGCAGCTCCTGGGCGAACAGCGAGATTCGCAATTCCTCCAACAGCCAGCGGAACTCCGCGAGGCGCGGATCCACCACACCGCCACGCTGCGACACGGCGCGCTGGTAGTGCTGCAACAGCGGCTGAAATTCCGCGAATTGCCGCGCATCGCGCGTCGCGTCCGCGCGCAACTTGTCGATCCGCAACGCCATCCCCTTCAGATAACGCGGGAAGTGCGCGAGCTGCGCATACGGCGTGTCGACGACGAAGCGCTTGCCGGCCAGCGCGTCGAGCTGATTCTGCAGATCGGCATGCGCAGCCGCGAACGGCTTCGCCTGTACGAGCTTCTTCGTCAAGCTCGCGTACTCGTTGAGAATCTGCCCAACCAGTCGCGAAATTTCCTGCGCGAGCAGCGTAAGACGGCTGCGCCCTTCGTCGCGTCGCGCATGGAAGCTTGCGTCATCGTCCGGCAGCGGGTCCTGCAGACACGCGCGGTCGAGCGCGGTGTCGATCAGTTGGTCGCGCAGTTCTTCCTGCGTACCGCGCGGCATGAACTGCATTGCCATTTCGCGCAGACCGGGCAGATTCTTTTCCAGATATTTGATCGGCTCCTTCAGTTGCAGCGCGAACAGCCGGCGCAAGCCCGCACGATGAATTCGCGCGGCCTCTTCCGGCGAATCGAACACCTCGACGTCGCAATGCGTGCCGCGATCCACCAACGCCGGATAGCCGAACAGCGTCTGACCGCCGCGGCGAATTTCGAGCAGTTCGGGCAACTTGCCGAAATTCCACGTGGTCAGTTTTTCATAGAGCGCGGTGCCCGGCGCGCGGTCCTGCGGCGACGTCCGCGGGCCGGATGCGACCGTCCCTTTGCCGCGCGCCGCGCCGCTCGTGGCCGGGTCGGTGCTTTGCACGGGCGCCGCGACGCCGCCACCCGCATCCGCCAACGCGGCGCCAGCCGCACCGGACACGACCTTCTGGAAATGCTGTTGTGCCTGGCCGCCGAGTTCGGCGCGCAGTTGCGACAGATTGCGTCCCATCGCGAGCTGCCGCCCATGCTCGTCGATGACCTTGAAGTTCATGAACAGATGCGCCGGCAGTGTCTCGAGTTTGAAGTCGGATTGCTTCATCGCGATCTGGGTCTGCTCGCGCACATCGGCAATCAGCGCCTCGAGCAGGCCGCCCGCGCCGAAGCGCCGCGCGCCGTGCCGCTCGGCGAAACCCGCCGCGTAGTCAGGCAACGGCACGCAATGACGACGCAGCTTCTGCGGCAGCGACTTCAGCAACAGTTGCGTCTTTTCCTTCAGCATGCCCGGTACGAGCCATTCACCGCGGCGCGCGTCGACCTGGTTCAGCGCATACAGCGGCACCGCGAGCGTCACGCCGTCGCGCGGCGTGCCCGGCTCGAAGTGATAGGTGAGCGCCATCTCGATACCCGCCATCGTCAGCCGCTTCGGAAACAGATCGGTCGTGACCCCGGCTGCCTCGTGCCGCATCAGATCGTCGCGCGACAGGTACAGCAGCCGCAGCTTGTCTTCCGCCTGGCCGCTCTTTTTCACCTCATCGCGATACCAGCGCTCGAACGCCGCGCCCGTGTACATGCCGTCCGGCAGCGCCTGATCGTAAAACGCGAAAATCAGCTCGTCGTCGACGAGCACGTCCTGACGGCGCGACTTGTGTTCGAGCTGTTCGATGTCGGCGAGCAGCTTGCGGTTGTGCGCAAAAAACGCGAGCTTCGTATCGAACTCGCCTTCAACGAGCGCGCCACGAATGAACAGTTCGCGCGCACGCGCCGGATCCTGCCTGCCGAACGCGACGCGCCGCCGGTGATAGATCGGCAGCCCGTACAGCATCGCGCGCTCGAATGCGGATACCTGCGCCGCGCGCTTTTCCCAATGCGGCTCGGAGAGCGATTTCTTCAGCAGATGCGCACCCACCTTTTCGATCCACTCCGGCTCGATCTTCGCGATACAACGCGCGTACAGCCGGCTCGTTTCGACGAGTTCGGCGGCCATCACCCATTTGCCCGCCTTTTTTACGAGCGCCGAGCCGGGCCACAGATAAAACTTGATGCCGCGCGCGCCGAGGTAGTACGGCTCGTCGTCGGCCTTCAGGCCGAGATTGCCGAGCAGACCGGTCAGCAGCGCGAGATGGATCTGCTCGAACGTCGCTTCGGCTTCGTTCAGGCGCCAGCCGTGCTCGCGCACCACCGTCAGCAGTTGCGAATGGACATCGCGCCATTCGCGCAACCGCAGTTGCGACAGGAAGTTCTTCCGGCACTCGTCCTGCAACTGACGGTTCGACTTCTTGTGAGCGATCGCTTCGTCGAACCAGTTCCAGATTTTCAGCCACTGCAGGAACTCGGAGCGTTCGTCGGCGAAGCGGCGATGTGCCTGGTCGGCCTGCTCCTGCGCTTCGATCGGCCGGTCGCGCGGATCCTGCACCGACAGCGCGCTCGCGATGATCAGCACTTCCTTCAGCGCCTGCTGATCGCGCGCGGCCAGAATCATCCGCCCGATGCGCGGATCGAGCGGCAAGCGCGCGAGCTCGCGGCCGAGCGGAGTCAGGCGGTTGTCGTCGTCGACGGCGCCGAGTTCGTTGAGCAGCTGGTAGCCGTCGGAAATCGCACGGCCCGGCGGCGGCTCGATGAACGGGAAGGTTTCGATCTCGGTCAGATGCAACGACTTCATGCGCAGAATCACCGACGCGAGCGACGAGCGCAGGATTTCCGGATCGGTGAAACGCGCGCGCCCCTGAAAATCGCTTTCCTCGTACAGCCGGATGCACACGCCGTCCGCGACACGGCCGCAACGCCCCGCCCGCTGGTTCGCGGCGGCCTGCGAAATCGACTCGACCTGCAGTTGTTCGACCTTGTTGCGATACGAATAGCGCTTTACGCGCGCGAGGCCGGTGTCGACCACGTAGCGAATGCCCGGCACCGTCAGCGAGGTCTCGGCGACGTTGGTGGCAAGCACGATACGGCGCGCGTTCGACGCGCGGAATACGCGCTCCTGCTCGGCGGCCGACAAGCGTGCGAACAGCGGCAGAATTTCCGTGTGCGGCGGATGATGCTTGCGCAGCGCCTCGGCGGCGTCGCGAATTTCACGCTCGCCGGGCAGGAACACCAATACGTCGCCGGGACCTTCGCGGCACAGCTCGTCGACGGCGTCGACGATTGCCTCCATCAGGTCGCGACCGGTCTCGCGTTGCGTTTTCGCTCGCTCGCGGCCAGAGGCGGCAGCCGACGTCCCCTGTGCCGCCTTCACAGCCGGGCTGTCTTCGACCACCGGCCGGTAGCGCACTTCGACCGGATACAGCCGTCCGCTTACTTCGATCACCGGGGCGGGTTTTTCATCGCTGCCGAAGTGGCGCGCGAACCGGTCGGCGTCGATCGTCGCCGACGTCACGATCAGCTTCAGATCGGGACGCTTGACGAGAATTTCCTTCAGGTAGCCGAGCAGGAAATCGATGTTCAGGCTGCGTTCATGCGCCTCGTCAATGATCAGCGTGTCATAGGCGTTGAGCAGCGGATCGGTCTGGGTTTCGGCAAGCAGAATGCCGTCGGTCATCAGCTTGACCGATGCGCCCGCCGCAAGATTGTCGTTAAAGCGCACCTTGTAGCCGACCACCTCGCCAAACGGCGTGCCGAGTTCCTCGGCGATACGGCGCCCGGTCGCCGACGCCGCGATCCGCCGTGGCTGCGTATGTCCGATCAGCCCGGTGCCGCCAGCGCCGAGACCCCGGCCGAGCGTGAGGCAAATTTTCGGCAGCTGCGTGGTCTTGCCCGAGCCGGTTTCGCCCGAGACGATTACAACCTGGTTTTCGGCAATCGCTCGCGCGATCTCTTCACGGCGGCCGGAAACGGGCAGCGCTTCGGGGAAGGTAACCGGCGGGATCGGATTCGGCTCGACGACCCGCGCCGGACGCGGTGCGCGCGGTTCCTTGCGAGCGTTGCCGGGCTGCGAGTCGCGGACGTCGCGAAGCGGTTCGCCGCGAGGCGCGGCATGCCGCTCATTGCGAGACGCACGTCCCTGTTCGCCACGACCGGTGTTATCGGGCCCATTGCGGGATTCGCCACGCGGCTCGTTTCGCGCCCCACCGCCACGGCGCTCGTCGCCTGGGTGAGCACGCGCGTCAGCGCGCTGCTCGCGGCCATCATTACGGCTTTCGTTACGGCTTTCACCGCGACCTTGATGCGGCGCTTTCCGCGCAGCCGCGCCCGCCGCATCGCGAGTGTCGCGCGCTGCTTCAGGCTTCACGTCCTGCGCGGGGTGCCGCCGTGCGTCGCCGGGGTTCGCCTGATCGGCGGCCGGCGCGGTTTTCTCGTTCGCCGCAGCGGGACTTTTGGGTACATTCGACATGGGGGCGCATTATAATCCCCGGCATGAATTCCCAAACCGACCTCGTCCCCGCGCCCGCGAGCGTTCCGGCCCCCGCCGGCTCGACGGAAACCCTCGCCCAGCATGCGCAATTCGTCGACTGGATGCGTTCAGTCGCACCTTATATCCACGCGTTCCGCAACAAGACGTTCGTCGTCGGTTTCGGCGGCGAAGTAGTGCATCAGGGGCTCCTGAATGCGCTGGTGTCGGATATCGCGCTGTTGCAGGCGATGGGCATCCAGATCGTGCTCGTGCACGGTTCGCGGCCGCAGGTCGAGGAGCAGATGAGTCTGCACGGCGTCGAATCGGAGTTCTCGCACGGCATGCGCATCACCGATGCGCGCGCGCTGGAATCGGCGAAGGAAGCGGCCGGCGAAGTGCGCCTCGACATCGAAGCCGCGATCAGCCAGGGCTTGCCGAATACCCCGATGGCGCACGCGCACATCAGCGTCGTGTCGGGCAACTTCGTGACGGCGCGCCCGGTCGGCATTCTCGACGGCGTCGATTTCCAGCACACCGGCCTCGTGCGCAAGATCGACGCGGATTCGATCCGTCATTCGCTCGCGAGCCGCAAGCTCGTGCTGCTGTCGCCACTCGGCTTCTCGCCGACCGGCGAGGCGTTCAATCTGTCGATGGAAGACGTCGCATCCGCCGCCGCGATCGCGCTGCGCGCCGACAAGATCGTGTTCCTGACCGAAACGCCGGGCCTGATGGAACCGGGCGAAGACAGCCTCGAACTGATCCGTGAACTGTCGCTCGACGATGCGTACAAGCTGCACGAAAGCGGTGAAGTCACCGGTGACACCGCGTTTTACCTGAAGCATTCGATCCGCGCGTGCCGCGGCGGCGTGCCGCGCGCGCACATCATTCCGTACGCGCTCGACGGCAGCCTGCTGCTCGAGCTGTTCCTGCACGACGGCGTCGGCACGATGATTTCGTACGAGAATCTCGAAAGCCTGCGCGAAGCGACGCCGGACGACGTCGGCGGCATTCTCGCGCTAATCGAGCCGCTGGAGGCGGACGGCACGCTGGTGCGGCGCGACCGTCACCAGATCGAGCGCGACATCGACCATTTCTCGGTGATCGAGCACGACGGCGTGCTGTTCGGCTGTGCGGCGTTGTATCCGTATTCGCAGGAGCGCATCGGCGAAATGGCGTGTCTGACGGTCGCGCCCGAAGCGCAAGGCACCGGCGACGGCGAGCGCCTGCTCAAGCGCATCGAGCAGCGGGCACGGGCGCGCGGGCTCACGCGAATCTTCGTGCTCACCACGCGCACCGAACACTGGTTCCTCAAGCGCGGCTTCGTCAAGGCCACGGTCGACGACCTGCCCGAAGACCGCCGCCGGCTCTATAACTGGCAGCGCAAGTCGCTCGTGCTGATGAAACAGCTCTGATCAGCCCCAGCAGACCCGCACAGGCACAGGCGTCCGCCCGCCCCTATTGATATAGCAACCATTTTTATGGGACCGGAGTAGGTGCTAACGCACTCACTCCGGTCGATACAGGAGAAGCACAGCATGACTCGTATGGTTCAATGCGCGAAGCTCGGCAAGGAAGCCGAAGGCCTCGATTTCCCGCCACTGCCGGGCGAACTCGGCAAGCGGATCTACGAAAACATCTCGAAGGAAGCCTGGCAGGCCTGGTTGAAACAGCAGACCATGCTGATCAACGAAAATCGTCTGAACATGGCCGATCCGCGCGCGCGCCAGTATCTGATGAAGCAAACCGAAAAGTTCTTCTTCGGTGAAGGCGCGGATACCGCCTCGGGTTACGTGCCGCCGTCGGCCTGAGCCTAACGGGTCACCTTTTTGGCTCGGAACGCGCAGCGCGTCAGCCAGGCCGGCACCAAAAATCCGCGCTCGTCGCGCGGATTTTTTTAGTCCGAATTCGCCCGAATTCAGGCGACTTTCATTGACGTCGCGCGTTTACGTCTACGCCGTCTCTCCGCCTCTCCGCCTTCCCACCTTCCCACCTTCCCACCCTCTCTCTTTCCCACCCTCCCCCCCCGTCCCAACGCCCCCTGAAAATGTTCTAAATGGTCCGTTTTCGAGACGGATGCGACCCCGCTGAATCCCCCGCCCAGCACCGGATCGGGCCTGCTGAAAGCCCCCCGCCCAAGCGTCGATTTGCACGATCCTCTGTCATCGTGCTAACATATGCACCGTTTCAACAGCCAATTACCTTCATTCGCGTTCGTTTCAAGCAGGCGCGCCGTCTGAAAGCGAACTGTTTTTAAACAAGAAGGCTCGTCGGTCGTTTCCCCACATAAGCGGAAAAATTCAAGACCGGCCTTTTTCGTTTCAAGCCTTCCTGCGGCGTCTGGGTCAACTGCGAGCCAAGCTCCAGTCACCTCAGCGTCCTTCATGCATCTGCCCCCCTTCCACGGCCACGCAGGTGCAACAGTCAGCACAGTCCAGACGAGTGTTTTTTCGCGACAGGGTCGCGAGGCACGGGCGTTCTGCCAGTTCTTTACGCCCTCTTCTTTCGCCGCCCGCGTGCCGGTGCCGTGAATGCTTCCGCCTTGCCCTCGCTCGCGAAATCACACTTCCAGCAACCGCGGCGAAACGCATTACCGGTTTCGCCGCCGTCATTGGAGTTTTAATCTTGAGCGCTTCCAGCAACGGCTTCTGGCGACACGACAAAGCACAACAACGCCTGTCCCTCGACGACATCACGGTCGTCGACAACACCCTCCTCAAGCGCGCCGTCGGCGCCATGGCGCTCGGCAACGCCATGGAGTGGTTCGATTTCGGTGTGTACAGCTATATCGCGGTCACGCTCGGCAAAGTGTTCTTCCCGTCGTCGAGTCCGTCCGCGCAGCTGATTGCGACGTTCGGCACGTTCGCCGCGGCGTTTCTCGTGCGCCCGGTCGGCGGCATGGTGTTCGGGCCGCTCGGCGATCGCATCGGCCGTCAGCGCGTGCTTGCGATGACGATGATCATGATGGCGCTCGGCACGTTTGCAATCGGCCTGATCCCGAACTACGCGACGATCGGCATTCTCGCGCCGGTGCTGCTGCTGGTCGCGCGTCTCGTGCAGGGCTTCTCGACCGGTGGCGAATACGGCGGCGCCGCGACCTTCATCGCCGAATTCTCGACCGACAAACGCCGCGGCTTCATGGGTAGCTTCCTCGAGTTCGGCACGCTGATCGGCTATGTGCTCGGCGCGGGCACGGTTGCGCTGCTGAGCGCGACGCTGTCGAGCGACGCGCTGCTTTCCTGGGGCTGGCGCGTGCCGTTCCTGATCGCCGGGCCCCTCGGGCTGGTGGGTCTCTATATCCGCATGAAGCTCGAGGAAACGCCGGCGTTCAAAAAGCAGGCCGAAGCGCGCGAAGCCGAGGATCGCGCGGCGCCGAAACGGTCATTTCGCCAGCTGCTCGCGCAGCAATGGAAGCCGCTTCTGCTGTGCGTCGGCCTCGTGCTGATCTTCAACGTGACCGACTACATGGCGTTGTCGTATCTGCCGAGCTATCTGTCGGCGACGCTGCACTTCAACGAAACGCACGGTCTGTTCCTCGTGCTGCTCGTGATGAGCCTGATGATGCCGATGACGCTCGCCGCCGGCCGCCTGTCCGACACCGTCGGTCGCAAGCCGGTGATGTTGCTCGGCTGTGTGGGTCTGTTCGTGCTGTCGATTCCGGCGCTGCTGCTGATCCGCATGGGCACGGTGTTGCCGGTGTTCGGCGGCCTGATGATTCTCGGCGTGCTGCTGTCGTGTTTTACCGGCGTGATGCCCTCGGCGCTGCCGGCGCTGTTCCCGACCCGCATTCGCTACGGCGCGCTCGCGATCGGCTTTAACGTATCGGTGTCGCTGTTCGGCGGTACGACGCCGCTGGTCACCGCATGGCTCGTCGAGCGCACCGGCAATCTGATGATGCCGGCGTATTACCTGATGGGCGCATCGCTGATCGGTATCGCATCGGTGCTCGCACTGCGTGAAACCGCGCGCAAGCCGCTGCTGGGTTCGGGCCCGTGCGTCGCGACGCGCGCCGAAGCTCACGCGGTGCTGCGCGGCGAGCGGGAGGCCGAGCAGAGGGATGAGCGCTACGCGACGGCGGCAACCGCGCAGGCCTAGGTGTCGATTTGCGCGTCGATTTGCGCCGCGACGCGACAAGCTCGCAAACAGCGGCAATAACACGCGGATGAATGGCGGCAACAAACAACGCCCGTAGCGACCGGCATAACTTGCACGTGTCCTGCGGGCGTACCGGGCACAACCCGGCGGGGCGTCGCCCGGCGCGCCTGGCCGGGGATCCCACGACATAGTCCCCACGGCAGCGAGAAAGCGAAAGCAGGAGCGAGAGCAAGAACGGCACGGACTGAACCCGCACCGACCGCGCAAGCGCTGTTGCCTGGCGATGCAGCCAGGTGACCGAGCCTATCGACGCACGACGACGTTGGCCCACCTCAACCAACGGCCGCCTCTGCTCCCCCTCTGGGTCCAAACGGGCCGGCGAACGCCACGCCGGCCCGTTTTTTTATCTCACGTCAGCAGCGCATCGAAGCTCGCGCTCACCCGCGCCCCATCGACGAGCAGGCGCCCCGCGCACACCGGCAGCTTGAACCGCCGAGGCCCCGCGCTTCCCGGATTGACGAACAGCACGCCGTCGCGTTCGCTGATCGAGGGCTTGTGCGAATGGCCGCTCACCACCACGCCGATGCCTTCGTCGCGCGGCTCGCAGCCGAGCTCCGCGATATCGTGCACGACGAGGATCGTCACCTGCTGAACGATAAGCGTCGCATGCGTCGGCAGCGGCGCGGCCCACTCGCCGGTGTCGTTGTTGCCGCGCACCGCGGTGACCGGCGCGATCCGCGCGAGCGCATCGAGTACGTCCGGATGGCAGATATCGCCGGCGTGAATGATCGCGTCGCAGCCGTCGAGATATCGAAGCGCTTCAGGACGCACGAGGTTGTGCGTATCGGAGATAAGGCCGATACGAGTCGCGGCTAGCGCGGTTAAAGCCGATGGGCGTGAAGTCATGTCATCCGGCATCGATATCGGTCGTCAATATCCTCATTCCGGCTGCGAGCCGGCCAGATCCGGTGCGGCCTGCGCGCGCCGCCCCGCGCCGCCGACCATGCGGCGCGTGAGCCCGTGCGCGACGATCGACACCACCGCCGCGCAGGCAAAGCTCGCCGCCACGCCATATTGCGGCAACAGCAGCGCGACCACCGTGAAGAACGCCGCGAACGAAACGCGCCCGACCACCATGCCCCGCATCAGCAGCGCGACGAAATCCGCGCCGTGCGCGCGCTGCGCGGACACCGCAAGCACGCTGGCAAGCAACGGGAAGACCGACAGCACGCCGCTCCACGCCGCGCCCATCGACGCTGACGCGCTCGTGACCGCGAGCGTCAGCAGTGCGCCGGCCAGCATGCGCACCGCCAGATCGGCGCGAGCCACGCGCGCGGCGGGCACCTCGCCGCTCACCCGCGGCAAACCGCTCTGCGATGCCGCGACGGCCAGACACGCGGCCGCCATCGCCCAGCCGAACGAGCCGGGCAGCCGCACCAGCAGCAACGCGGTGCCGAGCCAGCCGGCGCTGCCGGCGAGCAACGCGAGCGGCCACGAGAAACGCCGGCAGCTCCAGCCATAGGCGAGGTTGAAGGTCTCCGACGCGGCGATCGCCGCAATCGACGCGACCGACGCCTGCGCCGCGAACGCCGGCCCGCGCTCGAGCGCGAGCAGCAGCACGATCGGCCCGGCGACGACCGGCAAGGCCGACAGCCATCCGGCCACCGACGGCCCCCACACGCGGGCGGCGAGCGTCAGCGCGGCGAGAAAAGCCGGCACCAGCACGAGCTTGAGCACGAGCAGCATGCTCAGCCTTCCAGCACCTGTTCGATGCGCCGGTCCGGCACGAACCACCACAGGGCGGCAAGCGCATACAGCGTGGCCGAGACCCACGGCGCGACGAACGCAATGCCGATGCCGGCCACATAGATGGCCACGGACACCTTGCCCTTGAAATCGTTGCCGACCGCCTTGGCAATGGTCGAATCCTTGCCGTGTTCGCGAATCAGCGCGTGAATCAGGATGAAATACGCGATCGCCGACATCAACAGCACGACGCCGTACATCGCGGTCGGCCACGCGGCCATGTGATTTTCGCCGGCCCAGTGCGTGACGGCCGGCAGCAGCGACAGCCAGAACAGCAGATGCAGATTCGCCCACAGCACCCGGCCGTTGACTTTCTGCACCGCATGGAACATGTGATGGTGATTGTTCCAGTAGATGCCGACATAGATGAAGCTCAGCACGTACGCGCAGAACACCGGTGCCACCGGACGCAACGACGCGAAATCGTGGCCTTCGGGCACCTTCAGTTCGAGCACCATGATCGTGATGATGATGGCGATTACGCCATCGCTGAAGGCCTCGACGCGTCCCTTGCCCATGCGAAATCCCCGATGAATGCGATTGGGCGCACAGCCCGCCCGCGCGTTGCGCATGGGCCGCGCCGCTGCCGATTATCGGCGATGCCGCGACGCTTTGTCGATGCGTGCGAATCGCTCATGCAGGCACGCACCCGGATCGCCGGCGCAGTTCAGGCCGCCGATGCGCTTCAAACCTCGACGCCGGCTGCGCCGATGACGGCGCAACCGGCGCAAACAGATCGCCGCTGGTGCAACCGGGTTTCATCGATCGTGTGATGTGAAGGCGAACGCAGCACGCGCGCCGCTCATTTCATCGGCTCGAGCCTGTCGAGCAGCGTCGGCACGAGTTCGCTGATCGTCGGATGCACGTGCATCGCGTATTGCAAAGTCGGATACGGCGCGCCCGCGGTCATGATGTCGATGAACGTATGGATCGCCTCGTCGCCTTCGATGCCGTGAATCGCCGCGCCGAGAATCCGCTTGCTGTTCGCATCGACGAGCACCTTCATGAAGCCGTCGGTCTCGCCTCGCTCGCGCGCGCGGCCCACGCGCGACATCGGCATCGTTGCGATCAGCGCATCGCGCCCGCTCGCTCGGACCTCGTCCTCCGACAACCCGACGCGCGCAAGCGGCGGATCGACGAATACCGCGTACGTGATGATCCGCGTGTCGGCGCTGCGCTTTGCGCCGTCGAGCAAATTGGCCGCGACGATCAGGTAGTCGTCGTAGGACGTATGCGTAAACGCGCCGCGCCCGTTGACGTCGCCGATCGCCCACACCCCCGGCACGCTGGTGCGCAACTGGCCGTCGACGGCGATCATCCCGTTGCGGCCGGTCTCGATGCCGGCGGCGTCGAGACCGAGATCGTCGGTATTCGGTGTGCGGCCGGTCGCGAACAGCAGGTGCGACGCTTCCATTGCCGGGAGGTTCTGCTCGAAGCCGATGCACACGTCGTTCGCGCGATGCGGATGCGGCTCGACCCGCGTCGGCTGCACGCCGAAATGAAACTCGATGCCCTCGCGCGCGAGCACCTTGCGCACCGACTCCGAAAAATCGCCGTCCTCGCGATTGAGCACGCGCTCACCGCGTACCAGCACGCTGACGCGGCTGCCGAAGCGGCGAAACACCTGTGCGAATTCGAGCGCGATATAGCTGCCGCCGACGATCACCAGGTGACTCGGCAACTGCGTCAGTTCGAGCAGCGTCGCGTTGGTGTGGTACGCGATCCGCTCGATCCCGTCGAGCGGCGGCACGATCGCGCGCGTGCCGGTATTGATGAAGATTTCGTCGGCGCTGATTTCGTTCAGCAGTTGACCGTCGAGGCCGGTCACGGCGAGCGTACGCGGCCCAGTGAAACGCGCATGGCCGTTCAAAACCGTGATGTTCCTGGTGCCGCGCAGCCAGTCTTCGACGCCGCTGCGCGACTGTCCGATGATCCGGTCCTTGCGTGCCTTGACAGCCGCGAGATCGACGCTGACCGAGCCGACCTGCACGCCGAGTTCGGCGGCATGGCGCGCGACGTGCGCCGCGCGAGCGCTTGCCACATACGATTTGGTGGGGGTGCAGCCGACGTTCACGCAGGTGCCGCCGAAGTCCCCGCGCTCGATCACCGCGGTTCGGCGGCCGCTTTCGGCAAGACGCACCGCGAGCGGCGTTCCCCCTTGTCCGGTACCGATCACGACTGCGTCGAAGTGCTGTGGCATGGCAACTCTCCCAGGCTCAGTGCAGGTCGTAGCATCTTACGCTTTGCGCTACGGCGCGATGTCCGCGGGGGGGTGCCTGGTGATCGCTCTTCCGACCGCGATCCGTTACTCGTGGCAATGCACCGCGCAGATCAGTTCACGCGAACGTTGCAGCGCAGCCTGCGCGCCGCGCGCCGCGACCACCCAGCCGACCTGGCCGAGGTTGAAGTCCTGCGACACCATCACCTGCATCAACGCGACCATCGGCAGCACGACCGATGGCCGGTAAAGCTGATTCCTGATCAAGTCCGACATGACGACTCCCATCGCGCGGCGCCGCTTCGGCGCCCCGCCTGTTACGTTTCGATGGAAGCATTCTAGGGAGCGCGCCGCCACGGATAAATAGCGGCAACGCGAAGTCAGTTGTTCGCCAATCCGAACAATCGTGGCGGGGCCGCGCGCGCGGGGCGCAGCGGCCTCGCGCGACCAACTGACCGGCGGCGGGCGACCGGCGGCGGGCACTCAGGAAGCCTTCGCCATGCCGATCATCTGCGCGTCATAGAGGCTGCGCGCATAGGCGCTCGCGCCGACCGGCCGGCTATACAGATAACCCTGCTGCTTGTCGCAATCGATCGCGCGCAGAAACGCCGCCTGCTCGGCGGTCTCGACGCCTTCGGCGGTCACGTTCATCCCGAGCGAATGCGCCATCGCGACGACCGCCTGGGTGATCGCGATCGAATCGCGATGATCGGGCAGCCCGGCGACGAACGAACGGTCGATCTTCAGGTTATGCAGCGGAAAGCGCTTCAGGTACGACAGCGACGAATAGCCGGTGCCGAAATCGTCGACCGAAATGCGCACGCCCATCGCGCTCAGCGCGCTGAGGATCGGCAGCACGGTGTCGCTGTCGCTCATCAGCAGGCGTTCGGTGATTTCGAGTTCGAGCGCGGCCGGCTCGAGCCCCGACTGCGCGAGGCAGCGCTCGATGCGCTCGAGCAGCTTGTCGTTGAACTGCCGCGGCGACAGGTTCACCGCGACGATCAGATGCGGCGCGAGCGTGCGCCGCCATTGCGCGACCTGCTCGCACGCGTGCTCGAGCACCCAGTCGCCGATTTCGACGATCAGCCCGGCATCCTCGGCGACCGGGATGAATTCGCCCGGCGACACGTTGCCGAGTTCGCCGTTGTACCAGCGCAAAAGCGCCTCCGCGCCGATCGTGCGGCCGTTCTGGCTATCGACGATCGGCTGGTACACGAGGCTCAGTTCGTCGCCGGCGAGCGCGCGCCGCAGCGACTGCTCGATCGTGAAGCGGCGCTGCAGATGCTGGTTCAGCTCGGCGGTGAAAAACTGGAAGTTGTTACGGCCGCGCTGCTTCGCGTGATACATCGCCGAATCGGCGTTGCGCATCAGCGTCGCGACGTCCTGGCCGTCTTCCGGAAAAAGGCTGATGCCGATCGACGCGCCCAGGTAGTACTCGTTGCCGGCCACCGCGAACGGCACCGCCATCATGTCGAGGATCCGGTGCGCGAGGCCGATCAGCTCGCCGGTGTGCTGGTACGCGCTCACGACGATCACGAACTCGTCGCCGCCGACCCGCGCGAGCGTGTCGTTTCGGCCGACGCAGGCCGACAGGCGCTCGGCGACGCTGCATAGCAACGCGTCGCCGGCTTCGTGGCCGGCGGTATCGTTGACCTTCTTGAAGCCGTCGAGATCGACGAACAGCACGGCGACGCTCGCAAGGCCGTCGCTGCCGTCATCAACTTCGCGCGGCGCGAACAGATCGCGCATCCGTTCGGTCAGATACGCGCGGTTGTAGAGGCCGGTCAGCGAATCGCGCGTCGCCAGATATTTGAGCTGGCGCTGCGCCTCGCGCACCGGACCGATGTCGGAGAACGAAAGCAGCACCGAATCGGGTTTGGTCTCGCCGCAGCGCATGATCGGCACGACGTTCTCGGTGATCCACAGGATGTCGCCGCCGGTGAGCTCGATGCCGATCGTCACGCCCAGCACCGGTCTGCCGGTCGTGAAAACCTGCACGGTCGGCAGACCGGCGTCATCGACGAGCGAGCCGTCCTCGTTGAACGCACGCGTGATCACCGTGTCGATGCTGCGCCCGATGATCTTCGGGGTGGTGCGCAGCATGCGCTGCGCGCTCGGATTGCAGGCGAGCACCACGCCGGCGCGCGACTGCACGACGATCCCCTCGCTCAGATGATCGACGACCAGCCGGTGGCGCTCCTCGCTGCGCGCGAGACGCTGCGCCATCGCATCCTGATGAACCGCGAGGCCGACGCTGCCGCCGATGTCGCGCAGCATCGCTTCTTCTTCGGGATTAGGACGGCGGACCGTGCGGTAGTAGACGGCGAACGCGCCCAGCACGATACCGGCGTCGCTCTCGAACGGCACCGACCAGCAGGCGCGCAGGCCATGCGGCAACGCGAGATGCCGGAAGTCGTCCCAGAGCGGATCGGTGGCGATGTCCTCGACGATCACGAGCCGCCGCTCGTACATCGCGGTGCCGCACGAGCCCGTGCGCGGGCCGATCTCGTGGCCGCTGATCGCCGTGCTGAACGCGGGCGGCAGCGACGGCGCGCTGCCGATTCGCACATGCCGGCCGTCGGGGTCGAGCAGCAGGATCGAACAGGACGCGCCTTCGCCGAGCAGCGCCTCGGCGCGGCGGCATACCTCGGCGAGCAGTTCCGGCAATGGCGTGTTGCGGGTGATCAGCCGCAACACGCTGCGCTCCGATGCGAGTACTTCTTCGGCCCGTTCCGGCCGGTAGCGGGCGCTCTCCGGCCCGGCCCCCGCTGTGCCATGTGACGTCGCTTCGCAACTCATATATGCGCCCCCCGCCCCAACATCGGCAAGTTAGTGTACGCGGCACACCGGGGTTTACGCGGACCCGGCGCCAAATATCTTAATAATGACCGATCGAGGCCACCGAAAGAGCGGCGCGCGATGCCGATAGCCTCCGGCGCGGCACTGGATGGCGCTTCGCGGCCTGCCCGAGCGCTGAAGCGGAAGCGCTCGAATCGACCCAACGGATGCGTGCCGCGCGCGTGCAGGAGCGCAACCATGCACGCCATTGCCTGCCCTCGTGTGCTGCTGCGCACCGGCGCCCCGACGCCGTCGGCCCGCTCGCTGGAGCCGGCCTTCGGTACGGGCCGGTTAGTTGCCGCCGCCCGCGGGCCGCGGTCCGCCACCTTCGCCGCCACCGTGCGAACCGCCGGCAGGACGATTGCTGCCTCCGCCGTGCTGGGACCCGCCACCCGGTGGACGACCGCCTCCACCGCCTGGCGAGCCGCCGGGCGGGCGACCGCCCGCATTGCCCGGTGGCGGTCCGCCCGGCGGCCGGCCTCCCGCATTGCCCGGCGGCGGTCCACCCGGTGGCCGGCCTCCCGCATGTCCAGGCGGCGGTCCGCCCGGTGGCCGGCCTCCCGGACGGCCCTGCGGCGGCCGCCAGCCCGGCGGCGGATGCCCGGCCCCCGGTCGCGGCGGCGGAGGCGGCGCATGGTGCGACCAGCGCGACTGCTGGTTGTACCAGGGGCGGCCGCGATAATAGTTGCCCCAGTAATCGGAGAGAGAGAACGCGAGGATCGGCAGACCGATCGTCGCCCCATAGTTCAGCGGCACATAGCCGCCCTGATACTGCGAACTCAGGCGCGACGCGTATACCCAGCCGCGCAGGTTCGGCGCGGCGACGTCGCACCACTGGAAGTTGCCGAGGCAGCCCATCACCGACACCGGCACGCCGGCCGGCAATTGCGTGACGATCGGATAATCGGACGCGGGGCCCGCGCGCACGTTGACCCGGCTCGTCGTATAAGCCTGCGACTGGGCGCCCGCCAGGCCGGGCAGCGCCAATAAGCCAGCTAGCAGGCAAAGACCCACCACGCGTTGTTGTTTCATTTTTTCTCCAGTTTCAACGGCCACGTCCGACCGGCCGCCCCCGCCCCACTTCTTATTTATATACGCTGCGCCCGTTACATGACTACCGTACGAGCGCTGCACGACCTCGCCCCCGCGCGCAAATGTCCGGCGACACCGTGGGACCCACTGTACTGGAAAGCGCGGCGGCAAGTCATCCGGCGCCCGCGTTTGTCGCGGCAGCGCGTCAATGTGCGCCAATCCCATCGTTTGCAACATATTCGAAATATTCGAACGGGTTCATCGAAGAAGTGGCACGGCAAGCGCATCGCCGGCGCGCATTATCCGTAACACCAACCCTCGACTCTTTCGGAGCAATGCAATGACCCGTTTCCAGAACACTTCGGTTCTCGTCACCGGCGGCAGCAGCGGCATCGGCTTTGCGGCGGCGCAAGCCTTCGCGCGTGAAGGCGCGCGCGTGATCATCACCGGCCGCGACGCCGATGCGCTCGAGACCGCCAGGGCGGCGCTCGGCGGCAACGCGATCGCGATCCGCAACGAAGCCGGCTCGCTCGCCGCAGCGCGCGAACTGGCCGCCGCGCTGAGCGCGCAAGGCGTGCGGCTCGACGCGCTGTTCATCAACGCCGGCATCGCGAAGTTCGCCCCGTTCACCGACATCGACGAAGCGCTGTGGGACACGACCTTCGACACCAACGTCAAAGGCCCGTACTTCCAGATCCAGGCACTGCTGCCGCTGCTGAACCGCGGTGCGTCGATCATCCTGAACGGCTCGATCAATGCGCATATCGGCATGCCGGCGTCGTCGGTGTACGCGGCGAGCAAGGCAGCGCTGATTTCGTTCGCGAAGACGCTGTCGGCGGAACTGCTGCCGCACGGCGTGCGGGTCAACGTCGTGAGCCCCGGCCCCGTGCACACGCTGCTTTACGGCAAGCTCGGGCTCGATTCCGCCACGCTCGATGCGACCGCCGCGCGGATCATGAGCCAGGTGCCGCTCGGCCGCTTCGGCAAGCCCGAGGAAATCGCCGCGACCGTGCTGCATCTGGCCGCGCCGGAGTCGGCGTTTATCGTCGGCACGGAGATCATCGCCGACGGCGGAATGAGCCGGCTTTAACACCGGTTCGTTTCAGTGCAGGCTCGGCGGCGGTGCGTCGTTGCCGCCGGGGGTGTCGCCGTCATCCCCTTCAGCGCCGTCTTCGCCGGCGCCGAACAGTTCCGCGCAAAGTCCCGCGCCAGCTTCGGTAAGGGCGGCGCTGCCGGTGCCGTCCTCGTCGAGCGCAGTCGTCACGAGAGCGGCGCCCGTCAGCGCCGCCAACCGACGCCGCAAGCTGCTCATCGGCACGGCCGCCTGCTTCGACAGCTTCGCGAGCGACCACATGCGATGCGGCGTTTCGCGATGCGCATGCCAGAGTTGGCCGAGTATCGCGGCAAGCCGCGGGTCGATGTCGTCGTCATCCATGGCTGTCTGCTCGCTGGAGTGTGTCATTCGCGGGCCGACGGCATCCGGCGCCGCGTGGACGGGTTTCTGCTGGTCGAATACGACATTCCGCGCAGCTGTCCCGGTGCGTACTATCCGGAGACGAATCCGCTGGTGCCGCTGTCGTCAGTGGCCGATGGCGCGGGCACGCCGACCTCGAAGTCGACTCCGGTGTTGTTGACGGCGTCGGCGGTGGAGACAGTCGCGGCGGTGGCGGCTTGATATCCGCCGCTTGAAACCTGCTGCCGGGGTTTGACGATGACCGCCTGCGAACGCCTGCGAACGCCTGCTACTAGCGTTTCAGGCGGTTTTCTTCATCAGATCACGGTGCGTCAGATAAAGCCGCAGATCGAATTCGATCTGGTGGTAGCCGGGCTGCATCAATTCGCACAAACGATAAAACGCCTTGTTGTGGTCGCTCTCTTTCAGATGAGCGAGTTCATGCACGACGATCATCTTCAGAAACTCCGGCGCCGCGGACCTGAATAGCGACGCGACGCGAATTTCCTTCTTCGCTTTCAGTTTGCCGCCCTGCACGCGCGAAATACTGGTGTGCAGGCCGAGCGCGTGACGCACGACGTCGAGCTTGCTGTCGTAAGTGACCTTGTCGATCTGCTCCGCGTTGCGCAGATGCTCGCGCTTTAACTCCGCACAGTACGCGTATAGTGCGCGGTCGGTTTGCACGTCGTGCGTGTTCGGATATTTTCTGGCGAGGTAGGCACCCAGTTGATCGCCGGCGATCAGGGTTTGCACTTTTTCCTGCAATGGTGCGGGGTAGCCGGTCAGGTATTTCAACGAGGACATGACAGAGGCAGAGGCAGAGGCAAAGGCAGACTGCGGCCTGACAAACCATCAATGCGGTTATCGACTGCGAAGCGGAGATCACCGGGTACCGCTCGACCGGCACGGTGAAATCGTCGTCGAAATCGAAGGCGGATCGATCACGCGAGGGATCGCCTGGCGAGACCCGGACGAAGGCAGAAAGAGCCACGCCCGCCGATTCCGCAGTCTCATTTCGTAAAAACCCGGAAACCTGACTGGAACCGTGGTGCGGGGATCGGAATGGAATAGATGGCTCCAACCCATAGTGGGCGTGGATTCGTAACTTTAGTTGGAAAAAGATACCCCTAAAAGTACCCCTAAAAGATTTTGTGACCCGGGTTTTCGTTGAACGCGGATGCAACGGGTGGCATCGCGCAATTGGTTGCTCGGTGCATCCTGGCTGGTCACTCAACGTCTGCCCACGTACGGCGGTCTCGAATGGAACGGGCGGTCACAGTGGTGATCTTGAACCGGCTGGCAATCTCGGAAACCTGTGCGCCTGCTGCAAAGGCCTTGCGGATATCCCGGACGATGCATGCCGTTAGCCTGGTGCCCTTGCGTGACACACTCAGCGCACGCCCGACTTTCAGGCGGGGTTTCGGGCACGCAGTGGCCGGTGCAGGCCTGGGGGTGAACTCGATTCTGGCGAACTTCTCTAGCTGGTCCAGGACATGCGTACGAAGTGGCTCCACCGTCATCCTCCTGTCGAGCCTTTGCCCGGCGTGCCCAGAGTGCCCATAACTGCCGCGTAATGCAGGGCATCATGGGCCTTGCGTTGTTCAGCAGTCCATAATTCACCCGGTAGCGTGTCAGGCAGTCCGCCGGTGACCCGTACAGGCCGACCTTCGGCAGACACGTACTTGTTAACCGTTGCTGGGGCGGCAGCGGCAGCAGGTAGTCCCCCAGTCACGGTGACGATGACCGGGCCGGTGTCGGACATACCAGCACGTGGCTTGCGTACGAACTTTTTCATCACTCAGACTCCTCGGCGTTGTCAGGGTCAGCGCTGTCAACATCCTGAAATTCGAAGGGCTGCATTTCCCGTGCTGCCGCCGACAACGCACCTAGTGCAACTTTGAGGTTACCCTTCTCACGTGCTTCGTCGTACACCGATTCGAGCTTGCGCAACCTTGTCGCACGATGGGCTAGCGGTAGCTTTTCGAGTTCATCAATGAACCTCTCCCGTGTCTGCGTGAACAGCGTGCGTAATTCGGCACTCAGACTCGCGCCTGACGGCTTGGTCGGGTCATACTTCTGGACGCCCTGCCTGCTCATGACGATGCCAAATTCCTGCCGCACCTTATGCTGGGTCTCTGTGGGCGTGTCGAAGCATGCGAGGCACATGACCACAAATCGTTTGACCGTCATCGGCAGGGGGGCAAATTTCATATCGTCAATCGCCGTCAACGTTCCGGTGTGCCGCACGTCCGTCAGCACGAACAATCGACCGGGCGATGACGAGGTGTCGCATCTCATCGAGCGACGCCAGCATGTCGTTTGTGAGTTCGATACCCCGCTGGGCCTGCCGGTCGTCCGGGTCGAGTTCGAGCAACGTGTCATATAGCAGTTGCAAGCGCACGGTATGGAACTCCTCCACCCGGAGCCATTCCGTCTCGGTGTACGCGCTCTCCCAATACCGCGAAGTCCGCCACATCTGCGTGAGGCATCGGACCTTCGCCCACAAATCGGCCTGCTCGTCGGTCAGGTGAGAATCCTGTTGGTCGTTGTTCACTTCGCTCTCCGCTTTGGTGTTGCGGCCATTTCAAGTGCACGCTGGGGATTGATCTTGAACAACCAGGTTTGCTCAATCGGCGGATCGACACGACGCGATCTGACCGGCTTTCTCGAAATTGGTACGGACCGGATGCGTGCGGTACTCATGCCGATTCTCCTTGCTGTTTCGTTTTGCCCTGGTGATATCGCTGGCGATCACGTGCCAGAATTTCGTCGCGGTTAGCCAGGTAGTACTCGCGATTCAATTCCGATCTGCAATGCTTGCAATAGGCCGTCAGCCGGTCGGCGGTGTGGCGATCAACACCGAAGGAATCGGCAGATTTGGTGGCGCGGCATCGGCTACAGCGCTTGAACATGATCGGCTTCACCACTGTTGAGGCACGTCATCAATATAAATCGGGCTAATAATTGCCGGTGATTTCAGCGGGTTCATCCACTGCGATTTAGCACCAACGAACTCGCGAATCTCGCGGCCCGCCTGATCGAACGTCAGCACCTGCCGCAACTCGCCCTTTCGATAGGGCTCGGCCAGTGCATCGGCTACCACGTTGCGGCGTGTGCATGTGGCAATAACGCCTTCGGGCGTATCCTGCGCGCTGAACGATATGGGCTTTGTTGTGTGGTTTTGCAACGCCCGCAACAACTCAGCCTCGTACTGAACCGGCGTCTGCTTTTCCTGCGGCGTGGACGGCGTAATCCGGCAGACCTGTAAAGCCCGGTCGAGTCGGCTACGCACGGCCTGGAACTGTTCGCGTTCGCCAGGGCCGAATGGCGTGCTGCGCGGATTCGGACCAACGTAATCGGCGTCGATGGTGTTTGGTCGCGCAACTACTTTGCCCGGCAGGTAGCCGGATCGGTCCAAGGCCGGATCAACTTCCTGAAACTCGCTGTAGTCCAGTTCGGCGCGGGGGTCGTGATAGGTGTTCATACCAATTCGGCCTCCGGGTGTTCGGCCAGGTAGCGCTGTGCCTGCTTGCGGGTATTCACAGGGTTGTTGGTGAGCGCGATCTGAAGCGCGGGCACTGCACGATAGGGGTTCATCCAGCGCTTTTTGCCATCGATTGAGCGAAACGTATGAACTGGCCGATTACTCGCGTCGAGCGTGATCGTCTCAATGAGACCATCGCCGCTGATCGTCATGGCGGCGTCGGCACGAGCCAAAATCTCTAGCGCTTCGCCAGCCGCGCCAGTAGCAATGGCCTTGCTGTATGCGCAGACTGCATCACGGAATTGCGCGGGCGTCAGGGTCTTCGACAGGCGGTCTAGCATTTCATCGACTGCCGCGCGTTCAGGATTGAGCGCGTCTGCTCGCGCTGCTGCTGGCGGTTGCTGACGAGCGAAAAAATCGCGATTCAAGGTCGGCTTCAATGAGTCGGCGCGCTTCTGAATTTCGGCGGTTGACATGTCCCGCCAGGCCGGTCGTTTCATAGTTGCCATGGTCTTCTGCTCCTAATCGCGGGCAAACCGCGCGTGAACCTGTTGCTGAACGGCTATCGAGTAGTCGAGTGCTAATTGATGATCGCCTTCGCGCATCCACCTGTAGAACGATTCGCGCGAAATTCCGGCCTGTTCGCATGCGGCCAGGAGTGACAACCCACCGGCCACGCTGTCGAGAATCATTCGAACCGTGCTGTCTGGCACAGTCCGGCGTGACACTGGTATTGCTTCGATCACGGTCCGCTCCCGTTTGACAGTTGTCATACTGAAGTTTACGAGGCTCAAAAATCGATGACAACAAATGATGTTCACAATTCAACGTTTGTTGCAATCAATTGCGCAGTGCATCCTGTTACGCATGCGGGCGACGAGGTTTATTTACCGCAGAACAATTTCCACGTCTGACAGAAAAAATCAAGGTGAGGAGCGTTCAGGTCGGCGTACTTGATCCTTGCTCCCTTCGAAGTAACGACCTGCACGAACGTCTGCCAGTCCAGAAGGGCGGCAAAAATCACGTCATCGGGATCAAGTCCGCTCTGCCATATTTCCGAACCCGTGAGGTTCAGATAGCCTCGCTGGCGAGGAGTAAGTGTCTGCCCCGTGTGATCCTCCCACAGAGCCGCCCAACGCGATCTGATGCGCTTGATCTGCTGGCGATCAGGATCGTACCCAGGCATGTTCAGCATAAAACCCTCTTTCACCTGATAAGCCAAAGCGGAGAGTCAAAGACCAGATTCTTTACCCCTACAAACTGGTAAGGCGAGAAACTGATAAAGCGAAAGTCAAAGACCAGAAAGGGCTATTGGCCCTGTGGTCATGAGGTGTGAACGTGGGCATATCTTTCCAGGCTTGCGGTCATAGTTACCCCAAGGGAGACCACGTAATGGGTCTCACCTCGGGCGATACGGATCAACATCTTTCCGAGTTATCCGTCCGGCGATCCTGAGAGAAGTCGTCGCCAGTCAGCAGACTTAAACACGCTTCGTTCCGTGCCCCGCTATGGCTCTGCCGGTGCAACACGGTATTGGTCCCCAGGATTCGGGAGGGCTTGCGCCGTACCCCACGGATAAGGTTGTCCGCTGGTGCCGCTTCCTGAGTGTCGTCACTGCTTACGCCAATACCGCTGCTATCGTCCCCACCAATGACCCATGCGCCGTGTTGGTCACGCTCACGACCCGATCCCCTCGCCGGTTGTTCCCTGCACAGGATCGATGCCGGTCTGGTGGCCGAAAAGCAAAAACCCCGCAAGATTCGCTTTGAAGGGGCAAGGGCTTTGGCGAGCCACGGCAACCGGTCCCGAACGAAGGTTTTAGGCTTCAGACCAGTCGCCGCAAACAAGCCCCTTCAAAACGATCTACGCGGGGTTCTGTGCAGCGGTTCCCTTCGTTCGTTCATCTGGTTGCCGACCAGACGGGAATCATTGTCGGACTATCGTGAGACGATGCCCAGCGCGCAACAGGATGCATACCTCACTTCGCGAGAAATTCCCGCACGACCCTGGCTCGCCAGAACGGGCGCGGATCATGCCCGCATGGTTCAGGGATCGAGCCTCTGTCGAGGCGTGCGTAAAACGCACTGGCCGATAATCCGCCCAGATACGCAAGCCAATGCTTTACCCGGACGCGGGTCAAATCGTTGTCGAGCGGTGGCAACGATGCTGCGGGTCGCTGGTGTCCTCCACCGGGGCGCTTGGGCTTCGTCGTCGGCGTGGTCGAGGTCGTTGATGCAGCGGGGGGAGTGAGAACAACGGCGACGCCGTTTTGGCTTTTTACTGCGATAGTCATGTTGGTCGTCCAGAGATATTGACGACCGGCGACACTGCCCAGGGGGAGCTTGCCGGAACGGAATCACGCGCTTGACCCTCGTTGCAAGGGCGACTGCTTGTGGCGGCGTGCGCCTAGGACTCCGTTCCCGTGGGTGATTCGATAATGCACAGCTAGTCTAGCCGATTCTCAAAAAGGATGCAGCGGGTAGCAACAGTCAGGCGGCGGATGCGTTCAGCGGGATCACTTCCGCCCCTGCCTTTAACTGGTCGAGGTAGTCACTCCACGTTTGCATCATCAACTTGCGGTCCTTGATGAACTTCGTGCGGTTATAGGCACCGCCAAGATTATCCGGTACGGCATGGGCTAGTTGATGCTCGATCACTTCGGGCTTCTGGTGCAATTCTTCGTGCAGGATCGTACGCGCCATTGCCCGGAATCCGTGGCCGGTAATCTCCGTGCGGGTGTCGTAGCCGAGCCGACGAAGTGCTGCATTCACGGCGGCGTCCGACATGGGGCGGGTTGCCGTCCGGGCACCGGGAAACACATACCGGCCCGATCCGGTTTTGGCATGAAGCTGGCGAAGAATTTCAACGGCCTGCGACGACAACGGAACGAGGTGCTCGGTCTGCGTTTTGGTGACAAGATAGCGCCACTCGGCCTTGTCGAGATCGAACTGTGCCCACTCAGCCTGGCGAAGCTCGCCGGGACGGACGAACAGCATGGGCGCAAGTCGTAAGGCACATTGAACAACGAACGTCCCGTTGAACGCATCGAACGCCCGGAGCATGGCCCCCACGGCTTTCGGCTCGGTGGTGGATGCGAAGTGTGTCTCAACCGGCGCTGGGATCGCGCCGATCAGGTCGCGTGCCGGGTCGGCGGTGCAGTACCCCTGAGTAATGCCGTAGCGGAAAACCCGGCTGATTTCGCTGCGGACCCGGTGAGCGGTATAACGTGCGCCCCTGCTGTCCACCCGCTTGAGCACTGACAGGATCGCCGGTGCGTCGATCTTCGTGATCGGGCGCTTGCCAAGCCACGGGAGTACGTCCGACGTGAAGCGGGCCAGCGTTTTCTCATACTGGCCGACTGCCACGGTCTGCGCGCGGTGGTCCATCCATGCACGGGCAACGGCCTCAAAGGTGTTGCTGGCGGCGAGCTTCCGGGCGTGCTTGTCCTGCCGTTTCTGCTCGCTGGGGTCGATGCCATGTGCCAGCTTCTCCCGTGCCGCTGCTGCGGCCTTTCGTGCTGCTGCCAAGGTCACCTCGGGGTAGGTTCCCAGTGCGAGAAGTTTCTCCTTGCCGTCGAACCGGTATTTGAGCCTCCAGCGCCGTCCACCCTCCGGGGTGGTGAGCAGGAATAGGCCTTGTCCGTCGAACAGCTTCAGCGGCTTGTCCGTGGCCTTGGCAGCCTTGATTTCGGTGTCGGTGAGGGGTGCGGTAGAGCGTGGCATTTAGGGGTATCTCCGGGAAGGCTCGCGTGCGGTCCGAGCACATACCCCAAAAAGTACCCCTAAAAACTGGTGGTTGCAAGCGGATAAAACGGGTAACGAATGGATATATAAATCGCTGAAGCGGCTGATTGGCGGGGATTTTCAGGTGGGAAGCGGATTGCTGGAAAATGCTGGCTGGTGCCGGGGATCGGACTCGAACCGACAAGCCGTGAGGCGGCGGATTTTAAGTCCGCTATGTTTACCAATTTCATCACCCCGGCAGGGGCGTCATCGCGCGTGGTCGCGAATTCTACCACCGCCTCGCAAGCACGCCCAAACCGGCCCATCCGCCGATACGCAGACGAGCCGTCGTTGCCTCGCGCACGCGCCGTCACCCGCCCCTCACAGTCATCCCCAAGTCACAAACGTTGCCGATAATCCGCCCACCGAAAACGTTTACAGCGGAGCGGACACGATGACGCCGACAATCAAGGATGTCGCCGCCCACGCGGGCTTTTCGATCGCCACGGTGTCGCGCGCGGTCAACGCGCCGCACACGGTGAACCCCGTCACGCTCGACAAGGTGCGTCAATCGATCGACGCGCTGAATTTCCGCCCGAACCCGCTCGGCCGGCAATTGCGCGGCGAGCGCTCGCGCCTCATCGGCGTGATCCTGCCGACGCTCGCCAACCCGGTGTTCGCCGAATGCCTGCAAGGCATCGACGACCTCGCATCCGCGCAAGGCTACCGGCTGATGCTGATGACCACGCAGTACGACGTCGAGCGCGAACGTCACGCGATCGAAACGCTGCGCGAGCATCGCGTCGAGGGCCTGATCCTGACCGTCGCCGATGCCGACACGCATCCGCTGCTCGACGAACTCGACCGCGCCGGGCTCCTTTACGTGCTGATGCACAACGACACGGTACGGCGTCCGTCGGTATCGGTCGACAACCGTCTCGCCGCCTACGACGGCGTGCGCCGCCTGATCGCGCACGGTCATCGCCGCATCCTGATGCTGGCCGGCTCGTTCGCCGCGTCGGACCGCGCGCGTCAGCGGCATCTCGGCTATACGCAGGCGATGCAGCAGGCCGGGCTCACGCCCGCCCCCGCGCTCGAAGTCGATTTCAACGCGGACGAACTCGCGCCGTCGGTGCTCGCGCATCTGACCCACGGCGCGAACCGTCCCACCGCGCTCTTTTGCAGTAACGATCTGCTCGCGATGGTGGTGATGCGCGGGCTGCGCGGCGCGCGTCTGAAGATTCCGCAGGACATGTCGATTCTCGGCTTCGATGGGCTTGCGATGGGCGAACTGCTGTCGCCGCCGCTCGCCAGCATCTGCGCGCCGAATCGCGACATCGGCTGCGCGGCGTGGCGGCGGCTGCTCGCGCGCATCGGCGGCGATTACGACGCGTGCGGCGAAAGCTCGCTCGCGCTGACGCTGCCGCACAGCGTGCGCGAAGGCGCGACGATCGCGGCGCTCGCGGATCGCCTCGATACATCGTTCCCGCACGCTGTCGCGCCGGCGGCGGAGAAGCCGTGCGCGTGAAACCGCGCGCGGGCATGTCCGCATAAGTGCGTGAGGGTATGCATGCGCGAAACAACCGCACGAGCCGCATCGACCACATCGACCGCACCGACCTCACGCAGCGCATCACAGGCCGTACGCCCGACACGCGTCGAACCTACGCGACGCGCCTGAAAACACACCAAGCGCATTCAGAAGATTCAGCACGCGAACCCGCTAACGCCGCGCCCGCACACAACCCGACACCAACTCCAAATCACCACCCGCCCTCTTCCTCACCTGGAGACCCGCTGTGATCCGCTCAATCCCACGCTTCGCTGCTTCGCTGGAACCGCTCTGGCAAAAACTCACGCACGCCGCCGCGACCATGCTGCCGGCCAGCCTGATCGTCGCGGGCGCCGCGTTCGCGACGCTCGTGCCGCAAGCCGCTCACGCCGACGAAACCGCGATCTGCTACAACTGCCCGCCCGAATGGGCCGACTGGGCAAGCCAGATCAAGGCGATCCAGCAGAAGACCGGCATTCGCGTGCCGTTCGACAACAAGAACTCGGGCCAGTCGATCGCGCAGTTGATGGCCGAGCAGAAGAGCCCGGTCGCCGACGTCGTCTATCTCGGCGTGTCGTCGGCGTTCCAGGCGAAGGACAAGGGCGTGATCCAGCCGTACAAGCCCGCGCACTGGAACGACATCCCCGCCGATCTGAAAGACCCGCAAGGCTACTGGTTCACGATCCACTCGGGCACGCTGGGCTTTTTCGTCAACAAGGACGCGCTCGAAGGCAAACCGGTGCCGCGTTCGTGGGCCGATCTGCTGAAGCCCGAATACAAGGGGATGATCGGCTACCTCGATCCGTCGAGCGCGTTCGTCGGCTACGCCGGTGCGGTCGCGGTGAACCAGGCGCTCGGCGGCACGCTCGATAACTTCGAGCCGGGCCTCGACTGGTTCAGAAAGCTGAAGTCGAACGCGCCGATCGTGCCGAAGCAGACCGCCTACGCGCGCGTGCTGTCCGGCGAAATTCCGATCCTGCTCGACTACGATTTCGACGCGTATCGCGCGAAGTATAAGGATCATGCGAACGTCGAATTCGTGATTCCGCGGGAAGGCACGATCTCGGTGCCGTACGTGATGAGCCTCGTGAAGGGCGCGCCGCATGAAGCGAACGGCAGGAAGGTGCTCGATTTCGTGCTGTCCGACGAAGGCCAGAAGCTGTGGGCGCAGGCGTATCTGCGGCCGGTGCGCGCGAGCGCGATGACCCCTGACATCGCGGCGAAATTCCTGCCCGCGAGCGACTACGCACGCGCCAAAGCGGTCGACTTCGCGAAGATGGCCGACAGGCAGTCGAGCTTCGGCGAGCGCTATCTGCAGGTGATGCATTGAACGACGTCACGTTCCCGCTGCGCTGGCGCATCGCATTGCTCGCGCCGGCGCTGGCGGTGTTCATCGCGTTCTGGCTGCTGCCGATGGGCGCGCTCGCGCAGCTCTCGGCGGATGGCCACGCCTTCTCGACGTATCGCGCGATGCTGACCAACCCGCGCTATATGTCGAGCCTCGGCGCGAGCGTCGTGCTGTCGGCGGCGGTCACCGCGGCCACGCTGGTGCTGTCGGTAATCACCGGTCTGCTGCTCGCGCGCCGCGACTTTGCGTTAAAGCGCACGCTGCTCGCGCTGCTGACGTTTCCGCTCGCGTTTCCGGGCGTGGTGGTCGGCTTCATGGTGATCATGCTGGCGGGACGCCAGGGGCTCGTCGGCGCACTGTCGCTGAGGCTGACCGGCGAGCGCTGGGTGTTCGCGTATTCGATGAGCGGGCTCTTCGTCGGCTATCTGTACTTTTCGATTCCGCGCGTGATCGTCACCGTGATGGCGTCGGCGACCAAGCTCGATGCGTCGCTCGAAGAAGCCGCGCGCTCGCTCGGCGCATCGCCGTGGCGAATCATGCGCGACATCGTGCTGCCCGCGCTGGCGCCGGGTCTGATCGCGGCGGGCGCGGTGTGCTTCGCAACCGCGATGGGCGCGTTCGGCACCGCGTTCACGCTCGCGACCGACATCGACGTGCTGCCGATGACCATCTACACCGAGTTCACGCTGAACGCGAACATGGTGACGGCCGCGGGCCTGTCGATCGTGCTCGGCATCGTCACGTGGGCGGTGCTCGCGTTGGCGCGCAGCGCGAGCGGGTCCGCCGTGGCGGCCAGCGCATGAACGATACGTCGCCCGGAGCGGGCGCCGCCAGCCAGCCCGGCACGCCACCCATGAACCCGATCAGCGCCTCTGCCTCGCCGTCCTCGCCGTCCTCGCCTTCGCCACCGGCGGGCCCGCGCGCACGGCGCGCATGGCCGTCCACGCGCGCGTGGCTCGCGGCCGGTCAATGGCTCGTCACGCTATTGTTGTGCGCGTTCCTGATCGTGCCGGTCGTGATGTCGATCATCGCGGGGCTGACGGTCAACTACTTCAAAGGCGTATCGAGCGGTCTCACGCTGCGCTGGCTGATCGAAGTGTGGGCCCAGTATCACGACTCGGTGTGGCTGTCGCTCGAAGTCGCGGCGGCCACGCTCGCGATCGCGCTGCTGACCGGCGTGCCCGCCGGCTATGCGCTCGCGCGCAGCAAGACGCGTTTTGCGCGCGTCGTCGAAGAATTTCTCGTGCTGCCGATCGCGCTGCCCGGCCTCGCGTCGGCGCTTGCGCTGCTGGTGATCTACGGCGGCTTCACCGCGTTTCGCATGAGTCCGCTGTTCATCGTCGTCGGCCATGTGGTGTTCACGCTGCCGTTCATGGTACGCGCGGTCGCCGCGGTCTGCGCGGGCAGCGATCTGCGCACGCTCGAAGAAGGCGCCGCGAGCCTCGGCGCGGGCTTCTTCACGCGCTTCGCGACGATCGTGCTGCCGAACGCGCGGCCCGGCATCGTCGCGGGCGCGCTCGCGGTGCTGACGCTGTCGATCGGCGAATTCAATCTCACGTGGATGCTGCACACGCCCGATACGAAGACGCTGCCGGTCGGCCTCGCCGACACCTACGCGTCGATGCGCATCGAGATCGGCAGCGCGTACACGATCCTGTTTTTCATCATGACGATGCCGCTGCTCGTCGCGATGCAATGGCTCGGCGTCGATGCGACCGGCCAGCGCGGCGCGTCGACAAAGCGTGCCGTCTCCTCCGCGACATCCGACGACACGCAATGAAACTGACCTCGGTTCCCATCACGCTCACGCAATGCGCGAAGACGTTTCGCGGCACCCGCGTGCTCGAACCGCTCGACCTCGCGATCGGCGCGGGCGAAACCCTCGTGCTGCTCGGCCCGTCCGGGTGCGGCAAGACGACCACGCTGCGGCTGATCGCCGGCCTCGAAACGCCGGACGCGGGCGGCCGCATCGCATTCGGCGACGACGACGTGACCGCGCTGCCGATCGAAAAGCGCGCGGTCGGCATGGTGTTCCAGAGCTATGCGCTGTTTCCGAACCTAACGGTGCGCGGCAATATCGGCTACGGGCTGAAGATCCGGCGCACACCGGCCGCGCTCGCGCGCCAACGGGTCGATGAGCTGCTAGGCATGATGCGGCTCACCGCGCACGCGGATAAACCGGTCGATCAACTGTCGGGCGGCCAGCGGCAACGGGTGGCGCTCGCCCGTGCGCTCGCGGTGCAGCCGCGCGTGCTGCTGCTCGACGAGCCGCTGACCGCGCTCGATGCGCGCCTGCGCGACACGTTGCGCGGCGAAATGAATGCGTTGCTGCGCGAGCTCGGCATCACGACCGTCTACGTGACGCACGATCAGGCCGAGGCGATGGAGCTCGGCGATCGCATCGTCGTGATGAGCGCGGGGCGCATCGAGCAGATCGGCTCGCCGCGCGACATCTACTATCGGCCGGTCAATCGCACGGTCGCGCAGTTCGTCGGCACGATCAACCGGCTCGCGGGCGAACGGCGCGACGGCATGCTGACGACCCTCGGCGGCGCGGTGCCGTTGCCCGCCGATCCCGCGACGCAGGCCGCGGCAGGCGCGCAAACGAGCGCGCAGGCAGGCGCGCAAACGAGCGCCGCGCCGGCAAACGGCCCGCACGAAATCTTCTTCCGCCCGGAGGATGCGCGGCTCGCCGACCCCGCGAGCGCGCACTTGCGCGGGCATATCGAAAGCACCGCGTTTCTCGGCGAACGCACCCGTCTGACGGTTGCCGGCGCCGCGCCGGAGCCGCTTTTCGTCGATGTCGCGGGCCGCATCGAACTCGCGCGCGGCACGCCGGTCGGCATCTCGATCGAACGGCACGCGCTCATTACGCTATCTTGATAAGAACCGAAGCGCCGGCTTGCGGCGCTTCGACTCGCCACACCCAAAGGACTCCCCATGCTGCTGGCTCAAATTAGCGACCTGCATATCAAGCGGCCCGGCGTGCTCGCCTATCGCCGCGTCGATACCGCCGCCCATCTCGCGCGCTGCGTCGCCGCGCTCAATGCGCTGGTGCCGCGCCCGGACGCGGTGATCATGACCGGCGACCTCGTCGATCAGGGCGATCCGCAACAGTACGAGCATCTGAAAACGCTGCTCGCGCCGCTGCAGATCCCGTACTTCCCGATGGTCGGCAACCACGACGCGCGCGGTGCGCTGCGCGCGGCGTTTGCCGGGCGCCCGGAACTGCAAGGCGACGGCGAATTCGTGCAGTACGCGGTCGATATCGGCCCACTGCGTCTGATCGCGCTCGATTCGCTGATACCCGGCGCAAGCGGCGGCACGCTGTGCGACACGCGCCTCGCGTGGCTCGCGCAGCAGCTCGACGCGGCGCGCGGCAAGCCGGTCGTGGTGGCGCTGCATCATCCGCCGTTCGTCTGCGGCATCGGCCATATGGACGAGATGCGCCTCGACCAGACGGCATCGGACAAACTCGCCGCGTTGATCGGCGCGCATCCGAACGTCGAACGGGTGATCTGCGGACACGTGCACCGGTCGATGTTCGTGCGCTTCGGCGGCACGATCGCGAGCGCGATTCCGGCGCCCGCGCATCAGGTCGCGCTCGATCTGCGCGAGAATGCGCCGTCGGAATTCGTGATGGAGCCGCCCGCGTATGCGTTGCATCGCTACGATCCGGCGACCGGTATCGTCACGCATCTGGCCTACGTCGACGCCGCCGATGGCCCGTATCCGTTTTATGACGACGACGGACTGATCGACTGACGGGGTGCCGGAGCCGTTGGGTCGGCAAGAACCGCCCTGCTCCGGTATCATCGGCACGCTTGAGGACCGCGCATGGGCCGGTCCGCCGATCCCATCTGTCATGTCCACTTCCGACGCCTCCTCTTCCACCGCCTCCAGCCGGTCGTTGCGCAGCCTGTTGCTGCTGCTCGCGACGATCGCCGGTGTGACGGTCGCGAACATCTATTACAACCAGCCGCTGCTCGATAGCTTCCGTCAGTCGTTTCCGGCCAGTGCGTCGTGGGTCGGCACGGTGCCGGCCGTCACGCAGCTCGGCTATGCGGCCGGCATGCTGCTGCTCGCGCCGCTCGGCGACCGCTTCGACCGGCGTCTGCTGATCCTGCTGCAAATCGCCGGCTTGTGCGTCGCGCTGGTCGTCGCGGCGGCAGCGCCGACGATCTCGGTGCTGATCGTCGCGAGTCTGGCGATCGGCGTGCTGTCGACGATCGCGCAGCAGGCCGTGCCGTTCTCGGCCGAACTCGCGCCGCCGTCCGAGCGCGGTCACGCCGTCGGCACCGTGATGAGCGGTCTGCTGCTCGGCATTCTGCTCGCGCGGACCGCCGCGGGCATCGTCGCGCAGTACTTCGGCTGGCGCGCGGTGTTCGGCGTGTCGGTGATCGCGTTGCTCATGCTGGCGGTCGTCATCATCCTGCGCCTGCCGAAAAGCCAGCCAACCTCGACGTTGCCCTACGGCAAGCTGCTCGTGTCGATGTGGCATCTGGTCACCGAGCATCGCACGCTGCGCGAGGCGTCGCTGGTCGGCGCGGCGATGTTTGCCGCGTTCAGCATCTTCTGGTCGGTGCTCGCGTTGCTGCTCGCGGGCGAGCCGTTTCGTCTCGGGCCGCAGGCGGCGGGGTTGTTCGGCATCGTCGGCACGGCTGGTGCCATGGCCGCGCCGCTGGCCGGCAAGTTCGCGGACCGGCGTGGGCCGCGCGCGATCATCACTTTGTCGCTTGTGCTGGTCGCGATTTCGTTTGTGATTTTCGGCCTGTCGGCGAAGAGTATCGTCGGGTTGGTGATCGGCGTGATCATTCTCGATGTCGGCGTGCAGGCTGCGCAGATTTCGAATCAGTCGCGCATTTATGCGCTGAAGCCGGATGCGCGTAGCCGTGTGAATACTGTTTATATGGTTACGTATTTTATTGGCGGGGCGCTTGGGTCTGGGGTTGGGGCGGTTGTCTGGCCGTTGTTTGGATGGGTTGGGGTTAGTGTTGCGGGTGTCGTGTTCGCGGGGCTTGGTGCGTGGATTCATTTGCAGCGGGCGGCGCGGGGGGGGAGTTGAGGGGGGGACCTGTCGGTGGTGGCGTTTTTTTTTGGGGTGTTGGGTTTTTTTTGAATTGCTTCTGGTTTATTAGTGTTGCCCCTGTGCGGGGCGGCACCTACTTTCTTTGCTTGCTGCAAAGAAAGTAGGCAAAGAAAGCAGCTTTACACCGCAAGCTCATAAGTGGGTCCCGTGGCTTGGAAGGGGTAGTGGTGCATCTGGAATCCGTGCCCCCGCGCATTCGGCCATAGTGACAAGGCCGTCATTCTTCCGGCGGCGCTGCGCGCGCCGTAGCATCGGTCAAAAACCATCCGGGACTGCTTTGCTTCGTCGGGGCTGCGCAGCAGCCCCCGCTGCGCGGCCTCATCCTCGCGCGCGGCTTTGGTGTTCTGTTCGGTTTTACGCGCGGGTGCCGTGTGCTTGTGCGTATTCGTGCAAGGCATCGAGCACGCGGTCGAATTCGAATGATTTGTCGTAGAAGTGGCGCACGCCGTACTGCTCGCAGCGCGCGCGATACGCGGGCAGCGCGTGATTGGTCAGCACCGCCGCGAACATCGAATCGATCAAGCCCTCGCGCTGCAGATACGCGAGTACCGGTACGCCCGAGCCCTGCTTCAGTTGCAGGTCGACGATCACCGCATCGAACGGTTCGTCGCCGAGCAGCGCGATCGCCTGATCCGCTGAATCGGCGTAAGCGGCCACTCGCAGCAGACCCGACGAATCGATCTCCTCCGTCAGGCTGCGGCGAATCAGCGGCGAATCCTCGATCAGCAGCACGCGCAACGGCGCGCGGCTAGCTGGCTCGGCAACAAGGTTCGGCTCGCTGTTCATCGGGATATCTCGATCATCCGTTATTCGATCAGGCCGTTCTTGATCGCGTAATAGGTAAGGTCCGCGTTGTTCGCGACGCGCATTTTCTCCAGCACGCGCGCGCGGTAGGTGCTCACGGTCTTCACCGACAGATGCAATTCCTCGGCGATCTCGGTCGGCAACTGGCCGCCCGCCAGCTTGCGGAAAATCTGGAATTCGCGCTCCGACAACGCTTCGTGCGGCCGCCCCGCCGCGGGCTTGTCGAGATTGTCGGCGAGCGCGTCGGCCACCGCCTCCGACAGATAGCGATGCCCGCGCGCAACCGAGCGGATCGCGCGCACGATCTCCTCCGGCTCGCAGTCCTTGTTCAGATAGCCGTTTGCGCCCGCCCGCAGCAGGTTGATCGCGTACTGGCTCTCCGGATAGCCTGACAGAATCAGCACGCCCTGCTCGGGGCGCAGCCGTTTGATTACGCGCAACGTGTCGATACCGTTCTTGTCCGGCATCGCGATATCGAGCAGCACGACGTCGAATGCCTGTTTGCGCACGAGCCCGATGGCCTCCTCGCCGGTGGCGGCTTCGGCGGCCACGCACATGTCCGGCTCGTCGGCGACGAACTGTCTGAAACCGCCTCGGACGATCGCGTGATCGTCAGCTATCAGCACTCGAATCATCTCGGTTGGGGGTCCGTGCAAAAGGCAGCGCGGCAGCGCGCCAAAGCAGACATTGTATTGCCGCGAGTGCGCTCGCGCACCCCGCGGCAATACCGGCACGGCACCGCGGGCAGTCGGGCGTGCCGGCGCGCAGCGGGCGCGGCCCGGCGCAATCGACTACAGACTACCGACTACCGACTACTGACTACTGACCACCGACTGTCCGCACCCGCATCCAGCCCGCGCACACGCGCCGCCGCGTCGCTGGCCCTCGTGCCGGCACCCGCGCCGTTGCCTTCGGCACCGCGGACGCGCGGCACCCCGGTCATTCGCGTCCCGCGAGCAGATCGGCCATATCATCCGCATGCTCTTCCTCGACCGCGAGGATCTCTTCGAACAGCCGCCGCGTGGTCACGTCCTTGTCGCCGAGATAGCGAATGATCTCGCGATACGTATCGATCGCGATGCGCTCGGCCACCAGGTTCTCGCGGATCATGTCGGTCAGGTCGGTGCCCTCCTTGTATTCCGAATGCGCGCGCGCCTTGATGCCGTTCGGCGCGAAGTCGGGTTCGCCGCCGAGCTGCACGATACGCTCGGCGATGCGGTCGGCGTGCTCCTGTTCCTCGCTCGCATGCTCGGCGAATTCCGTCGCGACCGCTTCGGAATTGATGCCTTTCGCCATGAAGTAATGGCGCTTGTAGCGCAACGTGCAGACGAGCTCGGTCGCCAGCGCGTCGTTCAGCAGCTTGAGCACCGTATCGCGATTCGCGCCGTAGGTCGGCGTGACCGGCCCGTCCGACATGTGCTTTCTCGCGTCCTCGCGAATCTTTCTGATGTCCATCACGAACGTGTCGCCAGATTGCTTCGTCATCGAACTTCTCCTTTATCCGGTATGGGGGAAATGCGCATCACGCACGAATCGAGCCTGATGCGCAGCTCAGACGTGCCGCCGTTCGCACGCGCGGCTAGGTTCGGAACACGCCGAGCAGCAACGTGACCACGAACACGACGAGAAAGATATAAAACAGGATCTTCGCGATTTCGGCCGCGCCCGCCGCGATGCCGGTAAAGCCGAACACCGCGGCGATGATCGCGATCACGAAAAAGACAATGGCATAGTGAAGCATGGCGATTCTCCCTTTTGTTGGTATCGGCAATCAGCAAACCGCTTACCCGGCACGACGACGACGCCGGCACGGTCTGCCCCGCCCGAACGCGCTAATCGATCATTTTCTTCGTGACGATGAAGCCCAGCACCAGGAACACCACGCACAGCACGACGAATACGAAGAACAGGAACTTCGCGATCGCCGCCGCGCCGGCCGCGATGCCGGTAAAGCCGAGCAGACCGGCGATCACTGCCACGACGGCGAAGAACAGTGCCCACTTCAACATGATGGCGCCCTCCGAAACATTGAATGAACGATCAGGTCCATCCTATCGATGGGGGTCGGCGCGCGCATTCCGGTGCTCGCCGTTTTTCGTGTGAGAATCCGCTTACATTGGATTACGACCGCGTTACGCGGCCAACGTGATACCGATGCGCGAATCGAGGAGCCGAACGTGTCGAACCCGCAGCACCCGCAGGAAGCCGACAATCCGCGTGCCGCGGCGAGGCTCGCCGAGTGGATGCGCAATCGTAGCTGGGCGATCGCGATGACGGTGGCGATCGTGATCACGGTGGGTGGTCTCGTGATTCTCGAGACCGCGCGCCAGCGCATTACCGCCGAATACGAAACCGCGCTCGAAGCGCGCGGTGTGACCGTGCAACTGAGCGCGCTCGCCAGCGAACTCTCGCATCTCGGCGCGCGGCAAAACCAGTTTCTTCTGACGCACGACGACGCGTGGGCTCACGCGTTCTGTGCGAGCGCCGCGCGCATCCGCGAAAACGCCGGGCAACTGGAGCGGTTCTATCGAAGCGGCCGGGCGGACAGCGCGGAACTCGCGAGCTTCACGCAGATCCTCGCGCTGATCGACGCGCGTATCGGCGCGGGCGCCACCGCCATGCAGCACGCCGCGCCCCATCCGCTCGATCTCGGCACCTGCGGCAGCGGCGCCGATGTGAATACCGCCGATGCATCGCTGATCGACAGCACGCTCACGCTGCTGCGCGACAACGAGGAGCGCCGCGCGCAGCATGCGCTGGACGCGAGCCGTGCCGATCAGCGGCTCTCCACGCTGTGCGCGGCGGGGCTCTCCGCGTTGAACATCGTGCTGTTCATTCTGCTGTTTCGCAATCTCGGCATTCAGATCGACCGGCAGGCGCGCGCGCAACGTCTGCTGATCACGCAGCAGGAAGAACTCGACCAGCTCGTCGACGAACGCACCCGTCAGCTCGAAGCGCTCGGCTGGCATCTGCAGGCCGTCAGCGAAAACGAGAAGACCCAGCTCGCGCGCGAACTGCACGACGAACTCGGCGCGATTCTGACCGCCTGCCGGATGGACGTCGCATGGGCGCGCCGCAAGCTGAAGGACAGCGACCCCGAACTCGCCGACAAGCTCAGGCGCGCGCTCGCGAATCTCGACCAGGGGATCGCGCTGAAGCGCCGCATCATCGAGGATATGCGCCCGACCATGCTGGCGAACTTCGGGCTCGTGACCGCGCTGCGCACGCTCGCCGACGAAGCCGCGCAACGCAACGACTGGACGCTCGAACTGCATCTGCCCGCCGACGATATCCAGCTCGACGAGCACACCGAAATCGCGCTCTTTCGCGTCGCGCAGGAGTCGCTGACGAACGCGGCGAAGTATGCGCGCGCATCGAAAGTGTCGATTGCGTTGCGGGTCGACGACGGCCAGGTCGCATTGCATATCGCCGATAACGGCGTCGGCATCATGCCGGCCGATCTGAAGCGCACCCACACGCACGGCCTGCTCGGGATGCGCCAGCGCGTAGCCGCGCATGGCGGGCGCTTCGAAATCCGGCGTGGCGTGCAGAACGGCACCGACATCGACGTCGTGATGCCGAGCGTAAGCAGCGCGACACCATCGATCGATCTGCCGCCGGCCGCGCCTTCGACTCCGTCGAAAAGCCCCGTGTAGCAAGGCTTCGCCGCATCGATCAAAAAACGCTGTAGGACTGCGCCGACGCCAACACCGGAGCATGCCTACAACAAAATCGCCGACCGGCCGACAGCGCCGCCCCCGCCCTTTTTTTACCATGCAGTCAGGCCGGTTCGAAATCTCGATACCGGATCGAGACCTGATCGACTGGCATGGCCCCGGTCGGACGACATCAACCGATGCATTCTCGACAAGGAGAACTTTCATGACTCGACTGATCGCTTTGCTTTTGCTCGCGGGTACGGCAATGCTGGCCACCGGTTGCAACACGATGGCGGGAGCCGGCGAGGACATCTCGAAGGGCGGCAACGCCATCACGAATTCGGCTGAAAAGAACAAATAAAAGCCGATACGCACATGGCATCTCGATAGCCCGTCGCGGGACCTGCGCGGCGGGCTTTTTGTCGTCCGCCGCCGGCGGTTCCGGCGCGCGGTATCGGCGCTGAAAAAAAGGCGCGGCGATCCACTCTCGTGGATCGCCGCGCCGTCCTCCCCTGCAGTGCAATGCCCGCAGTGTGTTGGTGCTATCGCGCGCGCGCCGATGGGCACGCGCAATGCCACTGCCCGCTATCGCGCCGCGTCATTGGCCCGTCAGCGTATTCGACAGCTCGACGCTCGGCGTGCTGGTGTTGCCGTTCTGCGCGATCAGCAGATGAATCTGCCCCGGCAGCAACTGGGTGATCGCCCCGCCGACCGGCACCGATGTGATCAGCCAGTCGGCGTTGTTCGACAGCGAAAACGCCGAAGACTGGAAGATCGGCGTCTTGCTGCCGGCCGCGGTCGCGATCAGCACGTACTGTCCGCCCGAAACGTAGATCGAATCCTGGCCGCTCGGCGGCACCGCGTTCCTGAACGACACGCCGGCGATCGTCGGCGACACGGACGCGATGCTGGTCGAGTTTGCCTGCACCAGGTACAGGTCGAGATTGGTCGCGTTCGCCGATGCATTGAAGCCGCGCAGGCGCGCGCTGTTGGTGAGCAGCCCCTTGTCGAACGGATCGTCGATCAGGCCGATATCGGGCGCGGTCAGCCCCGGCAAGGCGAGCACCGTGTACTCGTGACCTTTCGCGGCATCCGGAAACGTGCCGCTCGCGAGCGGGGTCTTCGTGCCGGTCGCCGCATACGCGACGCTCGTCGAACCGGTGTTGATGTTGGTCAGATTCGTGACGCCCTTATACGAGATATTGGTCTGCCCGGAAGGCGCGGTCCCGTTGACGAGAAAATCCACCGCGGGCCCGCCCGGAATGGCATGAATGAAATGGATCTCGGGATTGGTCAGCCCGAGCTCCTTGCCGGCGTCGTCGGAGCCGCCGCCGCACGCGCTCAGAATCGATGCGACGGCTACCACGGCCGCCATGGTTCGGATCATTGTCATTGTGTTCACCTGTCTCGATGTCGGGCGCTGAAGCATCGCCCATTGATATATGGGCTTCCGCCGCGATTGCGCGCAGACGCCCCCTCCCATCCATGCGGTCCGGCGCGCCGGCTGTTGGAGCGGCGATCCGCGCCGATATGGACGCTCACAATGAGCAAAGGGTGTGCCGCGACGCTCGAGGTATGCCGGCAGATAGCGGGAAACGGCTAAAGCGTCAGCGCCTCGCGCGGATCTGGAATTTTTCCTCGGCGCTTCGCGCGAGCGCGCGATGTATCGTTCGGGCGGCTGCCATCCTTACACGGTTTCCTGCATGTCTTACCCACACTTACTCGCCGAGCTCGACCTGGGCTTTACGCGTCTGCGCAATCACCGGCCGCTGACCGACACCGTGCATGCCGAAGGCGGCAAGATCGCGCTGCGGATCCTGCACTCGGGCCGTTATGGCCATCAGCCGTTCGTCGTATCGGCCTCCGCGATCCAGACGCCGATCTCGAAGTTCAAGCCGCGCGCGCCCGGCATCGCCGGCATCGGCAAGACCGTGCGCGATGACGCGCCAAGGCCAACCGGGAGTCCCCCGGTCCCCGTCACGCGACGCGCTTCCTGCGGAAATCGAACCAGAAAGACAGCCCCACGCTGGCCAGAATCACGATCGTCGCGACCACCGTGTAACCCGTGACCGCTTCGCCGAGCAGCAACGCGCCGAGCACGACCGCGACGACCGGATTGACATACATGCAACTGCTCGCGATGATCGGGCTCGTGTGGCGGATCAGAAACCCATACGCGACATACGCGGCCATCGTGCCGATCAGCATCAGATAGACGAATGCGAGCATCGGCAAGAAATGCAGCGTCAGCATCCGTTCACCGGATATCCACGCAACCAGCGTCGACATCGCGCCGCCGAGGCCGATCTGCAGCGCGGTCGACAGAAACAGGTCGGACGGCAATTTCAGTTGCCCGGCCAGATGCGCGCCACCGGCCCAGAACAGCGCCCCGCACAGAATCGCGACGCTGCCGCCGGCCGAGCCGGGCGCGCTGTCGCCGTGACTCAGAATCGCGATGCCGACGAGCCCTAGCGCCACCGCGAACCATTCGCCGCGGGCGATCTTGCGTCCGGCGACAGCCGCGATGACGGTCGCGAAGAGCGGCACGGTCGCGACCATCACGGCCGCGGTGCCGGTGCCCACCGTGCGCATCCCGTAGGCGAGCATGCCGCTCGACAAGCCGACGAGCATCGTGCCGACCAGTCCCGCGTTGCGGACCTCCGCGAAGCTCGGCAGGATCGGCTTGCGGCGCACCGCGAACACGAACAGACCGATGCCGGCGAACAGATTGCGCAGACCGGAAAGCAGCAACGGCGGAAAGGAGCCGAGCGCGACATGGATCGTCAGATACGTCGATCCCCACACCAGATAGACGACGGCGAGCGCGAGCGCGATCTGACCGTTGCGCGACTGCGGCAAACCAATCGGCCATGCGCGTAAGGAAAAGCCGGGGCGTTGCAGCGACATGGATTCAGCCTGCCCGTGCGGTGCGAAGCGCCGCGCCGGCGCTAAAAACATTGACGCGCACGGGCCGATGCCGCGACGGCGATACGATTTGCTTAGCGAAGCTGACGGACATGTCGGTAGAGCGGAAACACGAAAGGCGGCCCGGCAACGCCAATGCGGCTGAAGCGGTAGACGGCGAGGCGGCAGAGAACACAGCGGGGGAAACAGAAAAACGACAGAAAAACGGCAGAAAAACAGCACTGGATCAGCATCCAGGCCACGCGCAGGCATCCTCGCGCAAAACTGCACCGGGCGAGGCAAAATCGCGGGGAAAGCCGCGCAAAGCGGCGACGGCTGCGGCCCACGATCCAGCCCGCAATACACCTGCGCGGCGGCCGACACGCGCCAACGCGGCGCGCACCGCATTATGCAGTAAGCGCCCCGCGCATCGCTCGGGAGAATCGTAACTTTTTGATGTACTTGCAACAGAAAAGCCTGGGATACCGTCGCTTAAATCGGCGCGAGCCGCGTCGTGCCATTCACACGCTGTCCCGCCCGAATCGCCGCGCCGGACAGCGGCCTCGCTGCACACTCCATAACGGCACATCTTTCGACTGACTTGAACGCACCGGGCAGACCGCCCGGCTCTTTCACCTTCGCATCGCGCCGCAACAGACGGGTTGGCGGCAACGCCCGGCATCGCAAGCAAAAGCGCATCTGAGCGCGTGCTAACATCCATCGTTCGATGCTTTTCAGCGCCGGCCCGCGCTTGCGGTTGCCGCATCGCGTGCGGCTTCATTTCACGTCGCGCATCTGGCCGGGCCTCCGCGAATTTTTTCCGCGCGCTTTTTTCAACACTTTCAACGCTTCTTCAACGCAACTGGCCGTTTTCCCCGTGACTCCGATGCGCCGACCGACTCGCCACGCTCTGACCCGCTTGCGCCGCTGCCGCGCGAGCGGCTGCGCGCCCGCGAGCGCGGCCCCGCGCGCCACCGGCGAAACGGCCCCTACGCTCCCGCTTCCCGCCGCCCGTTCTGACGTTGCCCTCCGATGACCCGGGCCGCGCCAGCGGGCTCCGGGCTCATCCGATGCGTGACCGGCATAGCCGTCATTTGCACGCCGCTGCGCGCGCCGTCGCGCGCCGCTTTCAATGCACACCGATACGGAGCACTCACCATGAAAAAGACCCGCACCTGTTACCTGACCGAACTCGACGTGGCCCGTCTCGAAAAGCATGCGGCCGCGGACGCGAAGCTGCAGGAGATGCTCGACGACGTGCTCAAACGCGCGGTGATCGTCGATTCGCGCGAAATCCCCGCCGACGTCGTCACGATGAATTCGCAGGCCACGCTCGTCGACGAAGCGAGCGGCGAGCAGATGACATGGACCGTCGTCTATCCGCCGAACGCCGATTTCGCGCACGGCCGGCTCAACGTGTTCTCGCCGGCCGGTCTCGCGCTGCTCGGCGCGAAGCGCGGCGAACGCATCCGCTTCACGCCGCCGAGCGGCACGCAACAGGAACTCAAGCTCGCGCGGATCCTGTATCAGCCGGAAGCCGCCGACGATTTTTCGCTGTAAGCCGCGCGCCGCCCGGCTGCATGCGCCGCGATCCGGTCCGGCGATCCGGCGATCCGGCAGAGGGAAACTTCGGCACAAAAAAATATAGGACAAACCCAACGGATCGCGCGAGCCGATCTGACAGGTTGCCAAACGGCCGGCGGCCGGTGTATCGTGTGCGCTGCTAACGCGGGGGTCCTGCGTTGCACGGAGCCTGGAGGCCCGTGCCGCGTGGGTGAGAAATACCCTTTGAACCTGATCTGGATAATGCCAGCGCAGGGAAGCGTACGGATTTCGCACCCAGCCTTACCGCCTCACCTCTCCCGCGATTTCCGACTACTTCCATCTCGTCTCCTGCTTAGCGGCCCCCCACGAGGGACCAGCGAAGTGCTTTGCATTGGACCGGCGTCGGTGCATTGCACGCGCTGGTCGAGCGCAACACGTTGCATGGAGATAACCGCATGAACGCCAATCCGAAGTTCCTTTCCGCCGAAGCCCACGTGGACGAGGCGGCCGTCGCGCCGTTGCCGAATTCGCGCAAGATCTATGTGAACGGCTCGCGCCCCGACATCCGCGTGCCGATGCGCGAAATCTCGCAGGCCGATACACCCGACAGCTTCGGCGGCGAAAAAAATCCGCCGATCTACGTGTACGACACGTCGGGTCCCTACTCCGACCCGGATGCGAAGATCGACATCCGCGCGGGCTTGCCGGCGCTGCGTCAGGCGTGGATCGAAGAGCGCGGCGACACCGAGCCGCTGACTGGCCTGTCGAGCAGCTTCAGCCGCGAACGCGCGGCCGACCCGGCCACCGCGCAACTGCGTTTCCCCGGCCTGCACCGCACGCCGCGCCGCGCGAGCGCCGGCAAGAACGTCACGCAGATGCACTATGCGAAGCAAGGCATCGTCACGCCGGAGATGGAATACATCGCGATTCGCGAGAACCAGCGCCGCGCCGAGTATCTGGAAAGCCTGAAGACGAGCGGTCCGAACGGCGCGAAGCTCGCCGCGATGATGGGCCGTCAGCACCCCGGCCAGGCGTTCGGCGCGAGCGCGTTCGGCCCCAACGGCCTGGCGGCGATCACACCGGAATTCGTGCGTGAGGAAGTCGCGCGCGGCCGCGCGATCATCCCGAACAACATCAATCACCCGGAAAGCGAGCCGATGATCATCGGCCGCAACTTCCTCGTGAAGATCAACGCGAATATCGGCAACTCGGCGGTCACTTCGTCGATCGGCGAGGAAGTCGACAAGATGACGTGGGCGATCCGCTGGGGCGGCGACACGGTGATGGATCTGTCGACCGGCAAGCACATCCATGAAACGCGCGAATGGATCATCCGCAACAGCCCGGTGCCGATCGGTACGGTGCCGATCTATCAGGCGCTCGAAAAGGTCAACGGTAAGGCCGAAGATCTGACCTGGGAAATCTTCCGCGACACGCTGATCGAGCAGGCCGAGCAAGGCGTCGACTACTTCACGATCCACGCGGGCGTGCGTCTGCAATACGTGCCGCTGACTGCAAACCGGATGACCGGCATCGTGTCGCGCGGCGGCTCGATCATGGCGAAGTGGTGTCTCGCGCATCACGAGGAAAGCTTCCTGTACGAGCATTTCGAGGACATCTGCGAAATCATGAAGGCGTATGACGTGGCCTTCTCGCTCGGCGACGGCCTGCGTCCGGGCTCGGTCTACGATGCGAACGACGAAGCGCAGCTCGGCGAGTTGAAGACGCTCGGCGAACTCACGCAGATCGCATGGAAGCACGATGTGCAGGTGATGATCGAAGGTCCGGGCCATGTGCCGATGCAGTTGATCAAGGAGAACATGGATCTGCAGCTCGACTGGTGCGACGAAGCGCCGTTCTACACGCTCGGGCCGCTGACCACCGATATCGCGCCGGGCTACGACCACATCACGTCGGGCATCGGCGCCGCGATGATCGGCTGGTTCGGCACCGCGATGCTGTGCTACGTGACGCCGAAGGAACACCTCGGCCTGCCGAACAAGGACGACGTGAAGACCGGCATCATCACGTACAAGCTCGCCGCGCATGCGGCCGATCTTGCAAAGGGTCATCCGGGCGCGCAGGTGCGCGACAACGCGTTGAGCAAGGCGCGCTTCGAATTCCGCTGGGAAGACCAGTTCAATCTCGGTCTCGATCCGGACAAGGCGCGCGAATTCCATGACGAAACACTGCCGAAGGATTCGGCCAAGGTCGCGCACTTCTGTTCGATGTGCGGCCCGCACTTCTGCTCGATGAAGATCACCCAGGACGTGCGCGAATTCGCCGCGCAACAAGGCGTCAGCGATAACGAAGCGCTGCGCAAAGGGATGGAAGTGAAGTCGATCGAGTTCATGAAGCAGGGGGCGGAGATTTATCAGCGGCAATAAATGGCGTGCGATGCGCCGCGTCGTGACGGCCGACGCACATCGCACGGCGTCGCTTTACAGCCTCCGCTTCACAGCCTCGCTTCACAGCCTCGCTTTACACCTTGCTTCACGGCAGCGAAGCCCGCCTGAACGGCGGGCTTTTTTTATGCTCCGCCGCGCAGGCACGCGATGTGCTGAACAAAGACAAGCAGATAAAACATTTGATTACGAAGCCGCTGATTCGCTAACAAGCCCATACAACTCGATACGCGGCACGCGGCTAGCATCGAATGCAGGGAAGGGCAGATGTCCCGCTTCCATGACTACTTCCAATGACAGATGGAGTCAGCATCATGAAAACGATCCGTCAAATCAACAGGCTCGCGGCCGTCGCCACGCTCGTCGCTACGCTTGCGGCATGCGGCGGCATGTCCACGCGTACCCGCGATACCGCGATCGGCGCGGGCGTCGGCGGTGCCGCGGGCGCGGTAATCGGCGGCTCCGCGCTGTCGACGCTCGGTGGCGCGGCGGTGGGCGGCGTGATCGGCAACCAGGTCGGCAAATAACGTCGACGCATACAGACAGCTCGCGGCCTGGCCATCCTTCGAGGCGCGCTCGACATGCGATATTTGCGGCGCGCGTGGCGGCATCCAGAACCTGCCGCGCGTCCTCGCACGACGCTTTGCAATGCGCGGAAATACGTCGTTACGGTTTTGCGACATGGTTTGCGCGCCAACGGCGTAAGCTCATGGCATTAACGCCGCCGTGGGCGGCGTGGGCTGACCGAGGAGCACGCCATGAAGCCCCGCGTTGTCAATCTCATTCGCGCGGCACGCCGGTGGCTGCCGTCCTTTCCCGCGCCTTCGAAGCCGCATACTTTCCGCTCGCGTGACGCAACGCGCGCGACCCCGGCGCCTGTCCGCGTCGCCGCCGTGCTCGGAAGCGTCGCCGGCGCGCTCTCGCTATCCGGCTGCTATTACCCGGCCGGCTACTATCCGTCCGGCTACTCGTCCGGCTACTACGCGCCCTATTACGCGACGGCGCCCGCGGCCACGGCCGGGCAAACCGCACCGGTCGATCCATCCGACCCATCGGCCACCCAGCAGCAACTGACGCAGGCGCAGCCGCAAAGCGCGCCATCGAACCCGCCGCCCGGCTATGTGGTCGCGCCACCGCCGCCCGCGTACGTCGCGCCCTATCCCGCGTACTATCCGCCGCCCGTCTATCCGTACCCGGCGTATTACGGCTATCCGGCCTACTACGGCCCGTCGATCGGAATCGGTATCGGCTTTGGCGGTTATTGGGGCGGCGGCAGATACCATCACCGGCATTGAAACGCGCGAACCCGGGCGCCGATCCGCCGCTCGCGACGGCCCGTAGTTTCCCGGCTTGACGTGCCCGCATTCCGCTCTATCCTTTGTGGAGCCACATGCAGCACCCGCTTAACAGGCGGCGTCCGCTCCGTTGAGGTCCCGGCGCGTACCCGCCCTGCCACAGCGACGCGCCCGTCATGCGCAGTCCCTCCGCGTCGATCCGAACAACAACGAAGGAGACGTGATGTTCCATCAGCTACTCACTCCGGTCGGCAACTCCCTATTCCCATCGTTTCTGGTCGCCGCGCTGCCGATTCTCGTGGTGCTCGCACTGCTCGGCTGGGCGCGCAGACCCGCCTGGCAGGCCTCGCTCGCGGGACTCGTGATCGGGCTGGTCATCGCGATCGCCGTCTGGCAGTTTCCGGTCGGGCTCGCGCTCAACTCGGTCGCGGCCGGCGCGGTGTTCGCGTGCTGGCCGGTCATGTGGATCGTGTTCACCGCGATCCTGCTGTACAACATCGCGCAGCGCTCGGGGCGTTTCGCGGCCTTTCGCCTGTGGATGATCGACAACCTGCCGAATGACCGGCGCATCGTGCTGGTGGTGGTCGGCTTTTCGTTCGGCGCGCTGCTCGAAGGGATTTCGGGCTTCGGCACGCCGGTCGCGATCACGAGCTCGCTGTTGATCATGCTCGGCTTTCCGACACTCGAAGCACTGACCTTTACGCTGATCTTCAATACCGCGCCGGTCGCGTTCGGCGCGCTCGGCGTGCCGATCACCGTGCTCGGCGCGGTCACGCACCTGCCCTCGGATGCGCTCGCGAAGATGGTCGGCCGGCAATTGCCGCTCTTCGCGGTGCTGCTGCCCTTCTACGTGATCGCCGTGTATGCGGGCTTTCGCAACATGCTGCGGATCTGGCCGGTGCTGCTGGTGTCGGGCGCGAGCTTCGCGCTCACGCAGTTCGTCGTGTCGAACTTCGTGAACTACAGCCTGACCGACGTGCTGTCTTCGCTGGTTTCGCTGATTCTCACCGTCGCGTTCCTGCGCGTGTGGAAGCCGGCCGCAGATCCGAAGTTCGCGATCAACGTCGATCGCATCGGCGAGGTGCGCGGCAAGATCGGCGGTGCGCAGGGCTGGTATCCGTGGATCATCGTGTCGGTCGTCGTGATCATCTGGACGGTTGCGAAGATCTTCTCGATCGGCGACGTGAAGATTGCCTGGCCGGGCCTCGACAAGGCCGTGTTCATCACGCTGTACAACACGCCGTATGGCGCGATCTGGGACTTCCAGCCGCTCGCGACCGGCACCGCGATCCTGGTCGCCGCGATCATCACCGCGCTGATCGTGCGCCTGTCGTTCGCCGACTTCGGCAAGGCCATCTCCGACACGTGGGTGCAAACGCGCATCGCCATTCTGACCGTCGCGACGATCGTCGGCCTCGCCTATCTGATGAACTACTCGGGCCTCACCTACACGCTCGGTCTCGGCGTCGCCTCGGTCGGGCCGTTCTTCCCGCTGGTGTCCGCGTTCCTCGGCTGGGTCGCGGTGTTCCTGTCCGGCAGCGATACGTCGGGTAACGCGCTGTTCGGCAATCTGCAGGTGGTGGCCGCCAATCAGCTCAATCTGAACCCGGTGCTGATGGCGGCGACGAACTCGTCGGGCGGCGTGATGGGCAAGATGATTTCGCCGCAGAATATTTCGACCGGCGTCGCGACCACCGAGCTGAAGGGCAAGGAAGGCGTGGTGTTCGCGAAGACCTTCAAGCATTCGATCCTGCTGACGGTGCTGCTCGGCCTGCTGGTGTGGGCGCAGCAGAACTTCCTGCAATGGATGATTCCGCATTGATGAGAGCGTCGGGGCCCCGCGGCCCCGACGCTTGCTGCCGCCCGGCATCGGCGCAAATAACCGACCTGCCCGACGCTTTCGTGCGTGTCACGCGCCCGCCCCGCTCGAGGCGGGCGCAGTTTGGAATCCCTTCCCGCCCGATCGCAATTTTTCTCACATAACCGTGAGAATTGCTCGTTTGGCGCGCGCCCGGGCGGCGCTTACGATCGTCATCACCGGACGCCGCCGTCTCCCGCATCTTGCCGTTTCATTCGACGCTGAAACGTTTCGCGCGATCGCGCTGCTACGATTGGATGACGTCCTGACTCAACCGCGCGCGACGCTCCTCCGATGAATGCCAAAAACCTGCTGCAACTCGTGATTCTCGCCGCCCTGTGGGGCGCCTCGTTTCTGTTTATCCGCGTCGGCGTGACCGACTTCGGTGTCGCGCCCTTAATGGCGCTGCGCGTCGGCATCGGCGCGATTTTCCTCGCGATCGTGCTGATCGCACGACGGCCGCTGCGGCAATCGGTGAGCGTACTGCGCACGCGCGCCCTGCCGCTGCTGATGGTCGGCATCCTGAATTCGGCGGCGCCGTTCTGTCTGTTCGCGTATGCGGAGTTGACGCTGTCGGCGGGCGTGACCTCGGTGATCAACGCAAGTGCGCCGCTATGGGGCGCGCTGGTCGGCTTCCTGTGGCTGCGCGACCGGCTGAGCGCGCTGCGCACGCTCGGGCTGGCGGTCGGTTTTCTCGGTGTGCTGATGCTCGTGTGGGATCAGATCGTGGCGCCGGACGGTTCGTCCGCGGCACCGTTGACGATCGCGCTCGCGGCCGCCGCCGCGCTCGGCGCGACGCTGCTGTACGGCGTGGCCGCCAACTACACGAAGCGCTATCTGACCGGCGTCGATGCATTGACCGTCGCCGCCGGCACGATGATCGGCGCGACGATCGTGCTACTGCCGCTCGCGGTGATCTACTGGCCGGCCGCACCGATTTCGCTGCGCGCGTGGGGCGCGGTGCTCGCGCTCGGCGTGTTCTGCACCGGTGTCGCGTACATGCTGTTCTACCATCTGCTCGCGCTCGCCGGGCCGGCACGCGCGATTGCCGTCACGTTCGTGATTCCGATTTTCGGCATTCTATGGGGCGCGCTGTTTCTCGGCGAGACGGTTTCGCCCGGCATGCTCGAAGGTTGCGCGGTGATTCTGGTGGGCACCGCGCTCGCGACCGGGGTCATCAAGCGTTTGCCGTGGGTGGGCACGCGGCGACGCGCGGATACCTGAGAGAGAAAGCGATTGCAACACGCATAAAAAAACCGCTCGGGGTTCGCCCGGGCGGTTTCTTTTCCTGCGCGGCGTTGCTGGCCGCCGGCGCCTCGCTTCAATGCAGTTGATCGACCATCAGACTCATGATCTGCCTCGCCTGCGGGCTGTCATCGATCTGCCCTTTGTCGTCGACGACGGCCACGCGCGTCTGGTTCGGCGTCAACGCGCGTACGTTCACGCGATACTCCCTGGCGACCTTTTCCTTCTTGCCGTGGAAAACCTGGCTCCAGAAGCCCTGTTCGGCCGACGTCATATCCTTCGGATCGACGTAGCGCACAAAGTACAGGCCGCGGCTCGCATCCCGGTCGTTCACGGTGAAGTTGCTGCGGTCGAGCGCGAGGCCCACGCGCAGCCATGCGCGGTCATACGGCTCGCCGAGCGTGAGTTCCGTCGACGAGAACTGCGCCGGCGTGCCCGACGTATCCGCATCGGGCATCTGCGGCTGGGCCGCGAGCACGACGTTTTGCGCGGCGGTGGCCGCCGCCGCCGATTTCGCGCCCGCCGTCGCGGCGTTCGGCGCGACCTGCGCGCCGGCCGGCGACAACTCGGCGTTCTGCGTGCCGCCCGCCGTGCGCGAATCGGCCAGCGCGAGCGAGGCCATCAGACGTTTCAGGTATTCCTGCTCGAGCGCCGGATCGTTCGGCTTCGGCTGCCACTGGCTCGAATCGTTGTTGGTGCCGGTGATCGCCTCGTGCATGCCCTTCTGGCTGACGAACACATAGGTGCCGCCGTTCGGTGCCGCCTCCAGACGGGTGCGAAACTTGTTGCGCTCCGAGGCCACGTAGCTGTTGCCCATCGCCTTCGACAGCGTGTTGCGGATAAAGCCGTCGTTGATCTGCGCGTGGGTTTCGTTCCAGTCGGTTTCCATCACGCCCTTGTCGCGCTGGTCGACGACGAGCAGAAAGCCCTGCTCCTGCCAGAAGCGGCGAATTTGCGCCCAGGCCTGATCCGGCGTTTTGTTGTCGATCACGAGCCAGCTTTCGGTGCCGTCGCGCTGGATATGCATGCCCTGAACCGGCGGCACGACCACCACGGAATTACCGGTGGGCGCCTGCGCCTGCACCTCTTTCAACGCGGACAACGAGGTTTCGCCGCCCTGCGGCGGCAGCGAACGCTGATCGGCCGTCTCGTCGATCATGTTCGGCGGTACGGCAAGCGAGACCTGCTTCGAACGCGAGTCGCTCTTGTAGTCGATTTTGGTCGGCGACGAGGTGCCGCAGCCGGCGACCAGCCCGCCCGCCATAAGCATTACTGCAAACCGCTTGGTAAGACGAAGATCAGTCATGTTCGGGGAATCCTTCCGCTACGCCACGGCAAGTTTCCGTGGATCAACCCAACATTTTACCGGTCCCGGCGAAGTGTGTGCAAAAACTGGGGTTTGCCCGCGCAATCGACGGCGCGCGATGAGCCTCGATCGAAGTGACACGCGCATTGCCGCCCGCTCGGCAACCTCAGCGTTTGCACCCGGCAACAGCGAGAAAAAAGTCCTTCATCCCGCGCCCGCCTTGTCTCTCGATAAGGTAAATTTCACAGTTAATCATTTTCGAACCGACACCGGATCGTACCAATGCCGGCGGCAGAGGCCTGTTGTGAAAGAGATTTGTGAAAGAAATTTCGATGCGCACGCGGCCTTATTTTCGAGATTGCGTGAGACCGTGCGTGACACGAGTCGAATGCAATAGAAAACCCGGGTGTTACGTTTAGTCCACCTCTGTCAATAAAAAACCGGATGCCCCCGAGGCAGACCCCCATGCCCCTATTTCGTTTGTGCCGGCCGGTGATCGCGGCGGCGATCGCTGTTGTTACGTGCTGCGTCAGCGGCGGCGCGCATGCCGAATTGGGCGGTGTGATGCCCAACCAGACGGGCGCCGGCGCGAGCGCCCCGCATCCGCTGCTCAACGGTGCGCTGCGCGAGCGCACTTGGACCGACGCCGGCAATACGACCATCAACGAATACGCGACGAGCACCGGCCAGATCATCGCCTACACATGGCAAGGGCCGACGATGCCCGACCTGCACGCGCTGCTCGGCAAGTACGCTGATTCGTACAAGGCCGGCGCCGCCGCGGCGGCCAACGGCGACCTGCATTCGTCGCGGATCGCGCGCTCCGATGTGATCGTCGAATCCGGCGGCCCGATGCGCGGCTATGTCGGACGCGCATGGCTGCCCGCGGCGTTGCCGCCCGGCGTGACGTCAGACGATCTTCAGTAACGCGCGCTTCGGCCGCCTCCTCTTCAGCCCTTCCCCGCCGACGAGCGCCCGCCATGAAATTCGCCTTCCGAGTTCCTACCCTGCTGCTGTTCGTCTGCGCGATCCTTGCCGGCTGCGGCGGCGGAGGCGGCAGCTCATCGAACGAGTCCGGCACCGGCTCGACGCCGTCGAGCGGCACGCCATCGTCGGGCACCAGCGGCGCGCCGTCCAATACGGCGCTGGACACGAGCGTGCCGCAATCGAACGTGCCGAACGTACAGCCGGTCGCGGTCGGCGTGTCGCCCGGCATGACGCGCAATATGCTGACGACGAGCGTCACCGTCTGCATGGCCGGCACCGGCACCTGCGCGACGATCGACGATATCCAGGTCGACACCGGTTCGAATGGCCTGCGCATTCTCGCGTCCGCGCTGCCGTCGAATCTCGCGTTGCCGTCGGTGACATCCGGCGGCGGCGTGTCGGGTGAATGCGCGGTGTTCGGCAGCGGCTACGCGTGGGGCTCCGTGCGCACCGCAGACGTGCGTATGGCCGGCCAGCTCGCGTCATCGATTCCGGTGCAGGTGATCGCCGATCCGGCACTGCCCGCCGCGCCGAGCGACTGCGCGAACTCCGGCCCGGCGATGCTGACCGTCGCGAGCCTGCACTCGAACGGCATTCTCGGCGTCGGGCTGTTCCCGGTCGATTGCGGCACCGGCTGCGCGAACTCCGCGTTGCCCCGCTGGTATTACAGCTGCACCGCGAGCAGTTGCACGGCGAGCACGCAGCCGATCGCCCACCAGTTGACCAATCCGGTCAGCAGCTTCGCGCTCGACAACAACGGCGTGGTGATCGACCTGCCGGCCGTCGCCGATACCGGCGCGGCCAGCGTGTCGGGATCGCTGATCTTCGGCATCGGCACCCAGGCGAACAACACGCTCGCCGGCACGCGGGTGCTCAGGGCAAGTTCGTCGACCGGCTACGTGAAGACCGCCTCCGGCGGCCAGACCTACACGGTCAGCTATCTCGACAGCGGCTCGAACGGGCTGTTCTTCCACTCGTCGCAGTTCCCGGTCTGCGGCTTCTGGTATTGCCCGAGCTCGACGCAAACTTCGAACGCGACGATCACCGGCACCGACGGCGCGTCGAGCTCCGTCTCGTTCGACGTCGGCAATTCGGGCACGCTGTTCGCGTCGTCGAACAATGCGTTCGACAACCTCGCCGGCAATGCGAGCCAAGGCTTTGGCTGGGGCTTACCGTTCTTTTACGGCAAACGCATCTTTACCGCGATTGCGGCGCGCAATACGTCGGCCGGACAGGGGCCGTTTTTCGCGTTCTAGGCGGCGTTTCGGTGCGGAAAATTTGAATGGCCGCGCGCCGCGAGCGCGTGCGGGCCAGCGGCGCGAACTCAGCCAGCCGCGCTCGCGGCTGGCGCGACCGGCGTGGCCAGCTTCGCCGGCGCGAGCCAGCGGAATACATCCAGTGCTTCGCCGTGGAATGTGCACTCGGCGGCCGCCGGTGTGCTGATTTTCTTCGGCGCGGCGGGCTTCGCGGCGACCTTGACGCCGGAAGCAGCGGGTGGCGCGGAAGCCGCCACGGGAGCGGAGGTCAACGGTGCGGCCGAGGCCATCGCCGGAGCCGCTGCCGAAGCCGCAATTGGACCGGAAGCCCCTCGCGGAGCCGAAGCCGCCACCTCGGACGCCACCGGCAGATGCTCGATCGCACCCTCCACCACCACTCGCGAACCGTGAATCGCCGCGCCCCGATGCGTGACCCGCAGCGTATCCGACGACGTTTCGGCCAGCCTGCTTCGCATCAACTGCTCGCATGCAGCCGAGTTGCGGGTAGCGGCGGTGCAGGCTGTCAGCAGCGCGACGGCGGTCGCGACGCAGGCAAGGGAGAGAATCCGCATCTTCATTGATATTCCGTGGTTCGAGGCGTCGGCCATTGTAGCTTACGGCCCTGGCCGGACGCCGCCGCATCCGCGCGCCCCTTGACGCGGTGCCGGGAATATGGTCCCATTGCGCACTATGTACCGCGCCCAGACCACCCTATCCCTACTACTAGCCCGCTCTACCGGGCTAGGTCTGCTGCAGCGCGCTTCCGCTTTTCTCTGATACACCGAAGCATCGCTTGAATCCCCAGTAACTGACCCAGCCCCGGTTTTCGACCGGCGGCCCAGTATCGCGTTTTCGTCGTCCGGTCGACACCCGCTCCACGGTCTCACCCTCGGATGATGAAAATGTTGAAAAACCCTGCCACCAAATACCGCACGTTCAAGCCCATCAATTTGACGGACCGCCAGTGGCCGTCGCGCACCATCACGCGCGCGCCGATCTGGATGAGTACCGACCTGCGCGACGGCAACCAGGCGCTGTTCGAGCCGATGAACGCCGAGCGCAAGATGCGCATGTTCAAGACGCTCGTGCAGATCGGCTTCAAGGAAATCGAAGTCGCGTTCCCGTCGGCGTCGCAAACCGACTTCAACTTCGTGCGCGAGCTGATCGAGGGCGGTCATATCCCCGACGACGTGACGATCGAAGTGCTCACGCAGGCACGCGACGATCTGATCGAGCGCACGTTCGAATCGTTGCGCGGCGCGCCCCGCGCGATCGTCCATCTGTATAACGCGACCGCGCCGGAATTCCGCAAGATCGTGTTCGGCCTCGAAAAGAGCGGCGTGATCGAACTCGCGCAAAAGGCCGCGCGCACGATGAAGCGCCTCGCCGACGCGCAACCCGAAACGCACTTCACGCTGCAATACAGCCCGGAAGTGTTCAGCGGCACCGAACTCGAATTCGCGAAGGAAGTCTGCGACGCGGTATTCGACATCTGGCAACCGACCCCCGGGCACAAGGCGATCGTCAATCTGCCGGCCACCGTCGAAATGGCCACGCCGAACGTCTACGCGGACCAGATCGAATGGATGCACCGCAATCTCGCGCGCCGCGATTCGCTGATCGTGTCGGTCCATCCGCATAACGATCGCGGCACCGCGGTCGCCGCCGCCGAGCTCGCGGTGATGGCGGGGGCCGACCGCATCGAGGGCTGCCTGTTCGGCAACGGCGAGCGCACCGGCAACGTCGACCTCGTCACGCTCGCGTTGAACCTCTACACGCAGGGCATCGACCCCGAACTCGATTTCTCGAATATCAACGAAGTCGCGCGCACGGCCGAGGAATGCACGCAGTTGCCGGTGCATCCGCGTCATCCGTATGTCGGCGATCTGGTGTTCACCGCGTTCTCCGGCTCGCATCAGGACGCGATCAAGAAGGGCTTCGCCGCGCAGAAAGCGGACGCGATCTGGGAAGTGCCGTATATGCCGATCGATCCGAGCGATCTCGGCCGCACCTACGATTCGGTGATCCGCGTGAACAGCCAGTCGGGCAAGGGCGGGATCGCGTATCTGCTCGAACAGAGCTACGGCATCGTGCTGCCGCGCCGCTTGCAGGTCGATTTCAGCTCGGCCGTGCAGCGCTATACCGACGACAGCGGTCAGGAAGTCACGCCCGCGCAGATCTGGGAACTGTTCCAGCAGGAGTACGTGCGCTGCGCCGAGCCGGTTCGCTATATCGGCCACAGCCTGTCCGAGCATGACGGCCGCGAACACATCAGGCTGAACGTCGAAATCAACGGCGCGCCGCGGGTGCTGAGCGGCGCCGGTAACGGCCCGCTCGACGCGCTGATGAACGCGTTCGACGTGCCGGTGCGGATCCAGCACTACGAAGAACGCGCGCTCACGCAAGGCGCCGATGCGCGCGCGCTCGCGGTCGCCGAAATGGCCGGTGCCGACGTGGCCAGCAGCGCGTTTGGCGTCGGTGTCGATGCGAACCTGATCACTGCGTCGATCCGCGCGGTGATCAGCGGCGTGAACCGTGCCTATGCGCGCGTGAATGCGGACGCGAAAGAGCGTTTCTTCGAAGCCGCGCTGAACGACGCGACGGTGTGACATCCGTGAGCAGTGCGCGCTGAAGGTCGGACCGGCTGACGCGCGCCGCAAGCAAAGAGGGGGCGTTCGCGACGCCCCCTCTTTTTTATCGCCGAGTCAGCCGCGCCGGCGGCATTCGCCGTACGCTCAGCGATACACATCCCGCCCGAAATACTTCCGCGAAATCCGCTGATATGTGCCGTCTTTACGAAGGCCCGCGAGCGCCTCGTTGAGCGCCGCGCGCAGTTTCGGGTTGCCCTTGCGGATCAGCACGCCCGCCCCGCTGCGGTCATCGGGCGATGTATCGACCGCGGCGATCCTGATCTTCGCGTCCGGCTGGCGCTTCTTGTAGTCGAGAAACGACAGCGTGTCGTTGACGGTCGCATCGACGCGCCCCGCCTCGACCAGATCGATCGACTCGTCGAAGCCTTGCGTGGGGATCACCTGGGCGCCGTGCGCGGCCGCGAGCCGGCCGACGTAGCTGGTCGGCGTATTGGCGGACTTGCGGCCCTTCAGATCGTCGAAGCTTCTGATCGTCGTGTTGTCCGACGCGACGATCAGCACCGCGTGCGACGTAATGTACGGATCTGAATAGTCGTATTTGAGCTTGCGCTCGTCGGTGATGGCTATGTCGTTGATGACCACGTCGTAGCGATCGATGTCGAGACCGGCAATCAGGCCGTCCCATCGGCTTTCGATAAAGTGCGGTTTCACGCCGATCCGGTGCGCGATCTCGGTGCCGATTTCGATATCGAAGCCGGTCAGCTTGCCGGCGTCGTCGTGATAGGTGAACGGCGCGTACGTGCCTTCGGTGCCGATCCGCAAGATACCGGATGCCCTGATCTGCGCGAGATCGCCAGCGTTCGCCAGCTGGGCGAGCGTCGCGTGCAACAGTGCGATCATCGCCAAGGAACGAATCGGCTTCATCGAACGGCTCCGTCTGAGTGGCTGCGGGGGGCGCTGAAAGATGTGCGCAGCCGGCCCACATCCGGAACGCATAGCAGCGTGGGGCCGACTGTAGCAAACCGTCCGAATTTTTAAAAGCCCGCGATGCGCCGGGCGCGCCCCGCTCAGTACGTCTCCAGATGCAGCCGCCCTTCGCGCTTCAGCTTCGCCCACAGCGCGTCCCAATCGAGCTGATGCTGCTCGACGATGTCGCGCAGCGCCTGCAGCACGCCGTCTTCCATCCCCTTGAGCCCGCACACGTAGATATAGGTGCTGTCGTCCTTCAGCAGATTCGCGACATCCGCCGCGCGCTCGCGCATCGCGTCCTGCACATAGCGCTTCGCGTGGCCGGGCGTGCGCGAAAACGCCAGCGTGGTGTCGATGAAATCCTTCGGCAGATTCGCGAGCGGCCCGAAATACGGCAGCTCTTCCCTGGTGCGCGCGCCGAAGAACAGCATCAGCTTGCCGGTCGCCCCCTTCAGACGCTTGCGCCGGCGATACTCGGTCATCGCGCGCATCGGCGCGGAACCGGTGCCGGTGCAGATCATCAGCAGATGCGAATTCGGATGATTCGGCATCAGGAACGTGCTGCCGAATGGGCCGATCACGTTGACCACGTCGCCCTTTTTCAGATCGCACAGGTAGTTCGAGCACACGCCGTCGATCGCATCGCCGTGCTGCCGCGACACGCGTTTGACCGTCAGCGACACGTTGTTGTAGCCGGGCCGCTCGCCGTCGCGCGGGCTCGCGATCGAATACTGGCGCGCATGATGCACGCGCCCATCGGCGCTGTTGCCCGGCGGCAGAATGCCGATCGATTGCCCTTCGAGCACCGGAAACGGCATCGAGCCGAAATCGAGCACGATATGGTGGATATCGCTGGACGTCGCCGCGTCGGTCAGCCGGTAGTTGCCGACCACGGTCGCGGTGGTCGGCGTCTTGTGCGTATAGAGATTGACATACGGCTTCGCGGCCGACCATGGCGGCACGACCGCGCCGCGCACGGTATCGGTTTCAATGCCGTCCGCGCCTTCGGCCGCGTCATCCGCCGTGCTCGCGGCTTCGTCCGCCGGCGGCACCGCCATCGTGTTCTGCTCCGGCAACACCTCCCACGTGAACTGCTCGTCGATCGAATACGCGTCGGCCTTCAGCACCGTGCGCCAGTTATCGATCGCGCCGGTCGGGCACGGCGGCACGCAGGCCATGCAGCCGTTGCAGATATCCGCTTTGACCACGTAGTTGTTGTCGTCGTGCGTGATCGCATCGACCGGACAGGTCTCTTCGCAGGTGTTGCAGCGAATGCAGATTTCCGGATCGATCAGATGCTGCCGGAGAACTTCGATCGATACTGGGCCGTTCATGACTTCCTCCACCTGGTAATACGATACATACGGCGATACATACGGCGATACATGCGGCCATACACGCGGCGACAGGCTCGGCGACGCGGGCGCGGCGTGCCTTTGATGCTTCAGTTGAAACGCACGTATTCGAAATCGACCGGCTGACGGTTCACGCCCATCGCCGGCGGCGCGATCCAGTTCGCGAACTTGCCGGGTTCGGCGACGCGGCCCATCAGCGATGCGACGAACGCGCGATCTTCCGGCGTGGCGAGCCATTTAGCTTCGTTCGCCGCCCATTCGGCCTCGCTGACGACGCGGCCATCCGGCGACACACGGGTACCCGCAAAGGTGCCGATCTGCCGGTTGAACGCCTTGTGCGGCACGGTCATCCGGAAGTCGATGCCGGCCTTCTCCAGCACCTTGTTCCAGCGCCCGATGCCCGCGACCGAGTCCTTGATGTAGTCGTCTCGCAGCACTTCGTTCATCGCGTTGAGCATCGGCACCTCGCGCTCGACCAGCTTGCCGTCCTGCACGTCGAGCAGCTTGTAGCTATGGTCGTTCAGACGATGATCGTCGTCGCGCTTGCCTTCCTCGTAGCGGCCCTTCAAGCCGGAGCTATAGAAGGTCGCCGCATTCGACGAATGATCGGCGCCGAACAGGTCGATCGTCACCGAGTAGTGGAAGTTCAGATAGCGCTGAATGGTCGGCAGATCGATCACGCCGGCCGCGCGAAGCTTCGTCACGTCGTCGGTGCCGAGTTCGTTCATCACCTGCGCGGTGCGCTGGATCACGCGCGACACGCCCGATTCGCCGACGAACATATGGTGCGCTTCCTCGGTCAGCATGAACCTGGTCGTGCGCGCGAGCGGATCGAAGCCCGACTCGGCCAGCGCCGACAACTGGAACTTGCCGTCGCGATCGGTGAAGTACGTGAACATGTAAAACGCGAGCCAGTCCGGCGTTTTCTCGTTGAACGCGCCGAGAATGCGCGGGTTGTCGTCGTCGCCCGAGCGGCGGCCGAGCAATGCTTCGGCTTCCTCGCGACCGTCGCGGCCGAAGTAGCGATGCAGCAGATACACCATCGCCCACAGGTGACGGCCTTCCTCGACGTTGACCTGGAACAGGTTGCGCAGATCGTACATCGACGGCGCGGTCAGCCCGAGGTGACGTTGCTGCTCGACCGAAGCCGGCTCCGTGTCGCCCTGCGTGACGATGATCCGGCGCAGGTTCGCGCGATGCTCGCCCGGCACGTCCTGCCACGCGGCTTCACCCTTGTGCTCGCCGAAATGGATCTTGCGATCCTGGTCGCCCGGCGTCAGGAAAATGCCCCAGCGATATTCGGGCATCTTTACGTAGTCGAAGTGCGCCCAGCCTCCGGCGTCGACGCTCACCGCGGTACGCAGATACACGTCGTAGCCGTGCGAGCCTTCCGGGCCCATATCGCCCCACCACGACAGAAAGTTCGGCTGCCATTGTTCGAGCGCGCGCTGCAACGCGCGGTCGTCGGCGAGGTTGACGTTGTTCGGAATCTTTTCGCTGTAGTTGATCGTGGACATGGTCGGTTCCCAGTTCGAAAGCGGTGTCGAGAGGCGCGTATCGGCAGGCGGCGCGGGTTGTGTCTCGGAGGCGAATCAGGCGTTCGCCGCGGGTGACGCGCGAATCACACGCGCGACACGTCGAATTGCGCCTTGCTGCCTTTGCCGTACACCTTGAGCGCGCCCTTCTCGCCCACTGCGTTCGGCCGGTTGAAGATCCAGTTCTGCCAGGCGGTGAGACGGCCGAAAATGCGCGTCTCCATCGTTTCCGGGCCGTTGAAGCGCAGATTCGCTTCGAGCCCGGTCAGCGCATCCGGCGACATCGCCGCACGCTCTTCGAGCGCGATGCGAATTTCGTCGGCCCAGTCGATATCGTCGGGCGACGCGGTGACGAGACCCAGGCGCTCGGCGTCGACCGCCTTGACCGGCTGGCCGATCAGCGCGCGCACCGCGTCGAGCGGCTCGGCTTCCTCGTAGAAGCGCCGCGCGAGCCGCGACTGGTGCGTGACCATCGGATAAAGACCGAAGTTGACTTCCGACAGCGTGATCGCCGGCTCCTCGTCTTCATTGGCCGGCAGCGCGGCCATATAGGTACGGTCGGCGGCGAACGCGAGTTCGGCGAACGTGCCGGCGAAGCACGAACCCGGCTCGATCAGCGTGAACAGCGAGCGCGACGACACGTCGATGCGCGCGAGCGTGCGGCGCAACAGGCCGATCGTTTCACGCACGAACCAGTGGTCCCTGTGCTGCATCAGCGTCGCATCGACCGCGAGCAGATGGCGCGCGTCGCCTTCGGTCCTGAACACCCACGTACCGATCTCCAGTTCGTTGGTGCGCATCGACAGGATCGCGTCATCGAGTTCGCGTGCGAATTGCAGCGGCCACCAGTTCGCGCCGGCCGCGACGATCGCGTCGATATCGGTGGGCTGCGCGCTTTGCGGTGCGCGCGCGGTGAAGGTCGCGGTGCGCTTCGCGCGATCGATCGTCACGTCGAGCGTTCGATAGCCGACCCCGTCCGCGCGATCGGCGCGTTCGATACGCGTGAGCGCGACGCCTTTCGCATCGGCCGGGCGGTCGCTTTGTGCGGCGAGTTCGAGCGCGCGGGCCTGAATCGTCTGATCGAACTGGTTCGGCTTGACGACTTCGTCGACCAGACGCCATGCCTTCGCGCGCTCGCCGCGCACGCCCTCGACCACTGTGCAGAAGATATCCGCGCGATCGTGGCGCACACGGCGCTTGTCGGTCACGCGTGTGAGGCCGCCGGTACCCGGCAGCACGCCGAGCAGCGGCACTTCCGGCAGCGACACCGACGACGAGCGGTCGTCGATCAGATAGATTTCGTCGCAGGCGAGCGCGAGCTCATAACCGCCGCCCGCACACGCGCCGTTCACCGCGGCGAGAAACTTCAGCCCCGAATGACGCGACGAATCTTCGAGCCCGTTGCGGGTTTCGTTCGTGAACTTGCAGAAGTTGACCTTCCACGCGTGCGTGGACAGGCCCAGCATGAAGATATTGGCGCCCGAACAGAACACCCGGTCCTTCAGGCTCGTCACCACCACCGTGCGGACTTCCGGATGCTCGAAGCGGATGCGCTGGATCGCATCGTGCAGTTCGATGTCGACGCCGAGATCATACGAATTGAGCTTCAGCTTGTAGCCGTCGCGAATGCCGCCGTCTTCGGCGATATCGATGCCGAGCGTCGCGACCGGGCCGTTGAAGCTCAGCTTCCAGTGCTTGTACTGCGACGGCTCGGTGCGGTAGTCGACCGGCGCGATCGCGGCAACGGTGGTGGGTACTGTGGACATGGGGCGTCTCCTGTGTCGATCGGAGTTAGCGCTTTAGCGGTTACTCCGATCCCATGAAAGATACGGAATCTGTTGTTGGAACAATAGTGCACCAACACACCCATGTAAAGCACTTTAGTGCATGTATAGGTAAAAACCCCGACCACCGTGGTACTGCTCAGCTCACCCGCGCGTCGTCCGGCGACTCCGCCGCAAGCCGCGCGGCAAGGCGATCGCGCAGTTGCAGGTACGCGTCGGCGAGCGTTTTCTCGCTGGTGTCGAAGCTCATGTCCGCGCGTCCGTACAGTTCGGCGCGCCCAGCGAGAATCCGCTTCAGGTCGTCCATTGCCTCCTTGTTGCCCGACATCGGCCGCAGATCGCCTTGCGCGACGACGCGGCGCATATGCTCCTCGGGCGTCGCCTGCAGCCACACCGTAAAGCAGTGCGACAACAGCGCGTTGAATGTGCCCGACTCCGACACGAGACCACCCGGCGACGCGATCACCGCGCGCTCATGCTCATGGATCACCGCCTCGAGCGCGCGATGCTCGTAGCGCCGGTACGCACTCGCGCCATACAGCGAATGGATCTCCGACGGCGGGCAGCCGGCAAGCTGTTCGATTACGCGCGTCAATTCGATAAACGGCACTTTGCGCTCCTGCGCGAGCATCCGTCCAAACGTCGATTTACCCGCGCCACGCAGGCCTATCAGCGCGATCCGGTCCTTGCGGTACGGGTCGCGCGGCGCCTGCGCGAAGATCTCGGCGAGCGCCATCCGCGCGCGCTGCAACGCCGCCTGGTCGCGCCCCTGCAGCAGTTCGCGGATCAGCAGCCATTCGGCCGACGAGGTGGTTTCATCGCCGGTCACTTCCGCGAGCGAGCAGTTCAAGCTCGCCGCGATCTGTCGCAGCACCAGCACCGACGCATTGCCGAGGCCGGACTCCAGATTCGCCAGATGCCGCTCGGACAGACCGGTTTCGGCGGCCAGCGTCTTACGCGTCATCCCGCGGCGCGCCCGCAGCAGCCGCACACGCTCGCCCATCGCGGTGAGAAACGGGTCGCGCTCCTCGCGCTCGCCACCCCGCTCACCGCCACGCTCGGTGCGCTCCGCGCGGGCCGCGTCGTCGTCGATGGCGGCGTCGGCGTCCGCCAAGGGTGCCGAAGAGTACTTTTGATTCATGTTTTGCAACCTCACGACTTCGATACATGTACTATAGTGCTTGACACGCACAAGGTGAACGGTTTAATTTTCGCCAAAAGCAGATCCAATCACAAACAGTCATGCGCCGCCGAAGTTTTTCCGGCGGCGTCCACGAAAGATTGCGTCAACACGCGTGCACACGGTTCCGGCGGCCCGGCGGCCCGGCGGCCGGCGCACCGGTGCCCGACTGCGTGAACGCGCTTCTGGAGGCTCGCATGTCCCCACAGGATTTCCAGCGCCTGATTGCAGGCGTCACCGCGCAACTGGCCGGACGGCCGCTCGACGATTCGCTCGCCGCATGGCTGAACGGCACGTGGCCCGCCACCGGCCCGACCTTCCGCGAGCTGGCGAGCGCCTGCCGCGACGGCGTCGCCGAAGGGTGGCTGTGCAACCGCGAAGCCGGCGGCATCCGCTATGGCCGCATCTTCAAGGCGCTGCCCGACACCCATGGTTTCTCGGTCGACGTCGTCGCTATGCGGGACATCGCCGGCCCGCATCACGTTCATCCGCACGGCGAGATCGATCTGATCATGCCGCTCACCGAAGGCGCGACCTTCGACGGCCATCCGGCCGGCTGGTGCGTGTACGGCCCCGGCTCCGCGCATCGTCCGACTGTCGCGAATGGCGAGGCGCTGGTGCTGTATCTGCTGCCGCAAGGCGCGATCGAATTCACGCGAGCGTAAACCCGCCGGGCACGGCCCGGGAACCGTCAACGAACACGAGCACCATCATGAGCGAGCTTCTGAAAAACTACGTGGCCGGCCAATGGATCGCCGGCCAGGGCGCGGGCACCACGCTGAGCGACCCGATCACCGGCGACGCGCTCGTGCGCGTATCGAGCGACGGTCTCGACCTCGCGCAGGCGTTCGGCTTTGCGCGCGCTCAGGGTGGCGCGGCGTTGCGCGCGCTCACCTATGCGCAGCGTGCCGCGCGCCTCGCCGATATCGTCAAACTGCTGCAAGCGAAGCGCGACGACTACTACGCGATCGCCACCGCGAACTCCGGCACGACACGCAACGACTCGGCGGTCGATATCGACGGCGGCATCTTCACGCTGTCGTGGTACGCGAAACTCGGTGCGTCGCTCGGCGACGTGCATGCGTTGCGCGACGGCAATACGACTGCCCTCAGCAAGGATCAATCGTTCGGCGTCCAGCATGTATTGACGCCGACGCGCGGCGTCGCATTGTTTATCAACGCATTCAACTTCCCGTCGTGGGGCTTGTGGGAAAAAGCGGCGCCCGCGTTGCTGTCCGGCGTGCCGGTGATCGTCAAGCCGGCGAGCGCGACCGCATGGCTCACGCAGCGGATGGTCGCCGACGTCGTCGATGCGGGCATCCTGCCGGCCGGCGCATTGTCGGTGATCTGCGGCAGCCCGGCCGGCCTGCTCGATCAGATCCAGGCATTCGATGTCGTGTCGTTCACCGGCTCCGCCGACACCGCCGCGAGGTTGCGCGCGCATCCGGCGTTCGTCGAGCATGGCGCGCGTCTGAACGTCGAGGCCGATAGTTTGAACAGCGCGATCCTGTGCGCGGATGCGACGCCCGATACGCCCGCGTTCGATCTGTTCATCAACGAAGTCGTGCGCGAAATGACGGTGAAGTCCGGACAGAAATGCACGGCGATCCGCCGCGCGTTCGTCCCGCGGCAATCGCTCGAAGCCGTGCTCGACGCCCTGAAAGCGAAGCTCGCGAAAATCACCGTCGGCAATCCACGCAACGACGGCGTGCGGATGGGCTCGCTCGTGAGCCGCGCGCAATACGACAACGTGCTCGCCGGCATCGCGCTGCTGCGCGACGAAGCGGTACTCGCGTACGACGGCTCCGCCGCGCCGCTGATCGGCGCGGACCCGGCGGTCGCCGCCTGCGTCGCGCCCCATCTGTTCGTCGTCAATGATCCCGACAACGCGACCCTGCTGCACGACGTCGAAGTGTTCGGCCCGGTCGCGAGCGTCGCGCCCTATCGTGTCGCATCGGACGGCGAAGGCCTGCCGGAAGCGCACGCGGTCGCGCTGGCGCGGCGCGGCCACGGCTCGCTCGTCGCATCGATCTATTCGAACCACGACGCACAGCTGGGCCGTCTCGCGCTCGAACTCGCCGATACGCACGGCCGCGTGCATGCGATCTCGCCGTCGGTGCAGCAAAGTCAGACCGGCCACGGCAACGTGATGCCGATGTCGCTGCATGGCGGCCCCGGCCGCGCGGGCGGCGGCGAAGAACTCGGCGGTCTGCGCGCGCTCGGCTTCTATCATCGCCGCGCGGCGGTGCAGGCATCGAGCGCCGCGCTCGACGCGCTCACGCCAATCACGCATTTGCCGGCGGCCTGACGACGCGGCGCAGCCCGGCGCCACACAAGCAGCGAGCAGCAAGCATCGAGCGGATCACGAGCACACAACAGCCGGACCGCCCCCACGGATGGAGGAGACATATGGAAGCCCCACTGGAAACGACCGTGCGTGAGCCGGTCGCGCCGCCGCCGTTATTCAACTTTGCGAAGTATCTGTTCGAGTTGAACACGGCGCGCGCGAACAAGCCCGCCTATCTCGACGACAACGGCACAACGAGCTACGGCGAACTCGAAGCACGCGCGCGGCGTTGCGCCACTGCGCTGCGCGCACTCGGCGTGCATCCCGAGGAGCGCGTGCTGCTCGTGATGCTCGACACGGTGTCGCTGCCCGTTGCGTTTCTCGGCGCGCTGTACGCGGGCATCGTGCCGGTCGTCGCGAACACGCTGCTGAGCGCCGCCGATTACACCTACATGCTCACGCATAGTCATGCGCGCGCGGTGATCGTGTCGGAACCGCTGCTGCCTCAGGTAACGGAAGCGCTGAACGGCATCGACGACGACTGTCAGCTGATCGTGTCGCAACCGCAAGCAGCCGCGAACGCCGCGCTGGCCGCGCCGCGCTTCGAATCGCTGGTCGATGCCGCGACGCCCGCGGCCAAAGGCTGTTCGAGCAGCGCCGACGATATCGCGTTCTGGCTGTATTCGTCGGGCTCGACCGGCAAGCCGAAAGGCACGGTCCACACGCACGCGAATCTGTACTGGACCGCCGAGCTGTATGCGAAGCCGGTGCTCGGTATCGTCGAGAGCGACGTGGTGTTTTCGGCCGCCAAGCTGTTCTTCGCGTATGGGCTCGGCAATGCGCTGACGTTTCCGCTCTCGGTCGGCGCGACCGCGGTCCTGATGGCCGAGCGCCCGACCGCCGACGCAGTCTTCGCGCGCCTCGTCCAGCATCGGCCGACGGTGTTCTGCGGCGTGCCGACGCTGTACGCGAACATGCTCGTGTCGCCCAATCTGCCCGCGCGCGCCGACGTCGCGATACGTGTGTGCGCGTCGGCGGGCGAAGCGTTGCCGCGCGAAATCGGCGAGCGCTTCACCGCGCACTTCGGCGCCGAAATTCTCGACGGCATCGGCTCGACGGAAATGCTGCACATCTTCCTGTCGAATCGCGCGGGCGAGGTCGAATATGGAACCACGGGCCGGCCGGTGCCCGGCTATCAAGTGGAGCTTCGCGACGAAGCCGGCCAGCCGGTGCCCGACGGCGAAGTCGGCGATCTGTACATCAAGGGGCCGAGCGCCGCGCTGATGTACTGGAGCAATCGCGAGAAATCGCGCGCGACGTTTCTCGGCGAATGGATTCGCAGCGGCGACAAGTACCGGCGGCTCGCGAACGGTTGCTACGTGTACGCGGGCCGCAGCGACGACATGCTGAAAGTGAGCGGCCAGTACGTGTCGCCGGTCGAGGTGGAAATGGTGCTGGTCGAGCATCCGGCGGTGCTGGAAGCGGCGGTCGTCGGCGTCGATCATGGCGGGCTCGTGAAGACCCGCGCGTTCGTCGTGCTGAAGCGCGAGTTCGCGCCGTCCGACACGCTCGCCGGCGAACTGAAAGCATTCGTCAAGGGACGGCTCGCGCCGCACAAGTATCCGCGCGATATCGTGTTCACCGACGATCTGCCGAAGACCGCAACCGGTAAGATTCAACGCTTCAAGCTTCGCGAACAGTCATAAGGTCTTTGCTCATGTCGAACCCGCTCACTTCCGCTGCCGTACAACCCGCCGACGCCGCGAGCCGCTTTGCCGAACTGCCGGCGAGCGCGTCACACGGGCCGTTGCGCATCGAGTATCGCTGGGTCAATGAACGGGCGGCCACGCACGACGCGCCGATCGCGGTATTTCTGCATGAAGGACTCGGCTCGATTGCGATGTGGCGCGACTGGCCACAGGTGTTGTGCGAACGGCTCGGCATGCGCGGGCTCGTCTATTCGCGGCCCGGCTATGGTCTGTCGACGCCGCGCGAGCCGCACGTGAAATGGCCGGTCGATTTCATGACCGCGCAGGCGCGCGAGATTCTCCCCGCGCTGCTCGACGCACTCGGTATCGACATGCCGCGGCGCCGGCGAATGTGGGTGATCGGCCATAGCGACGGCGGCTCGATCGCGCTGCTTTACGCGGCGCTCTATCCGGACGCGCTCGCGGGCGCGGTCGTGATCGCGCCGCATGTGTTCGTCGAAGACATCTCGGTGCAAAGCATCGCGCAAACCAAGCAGCTTTACAAAACCACCGATCTGCGCGCGAGGCTCGCGCGCTATCACGCGGACGTCGATTCCGCGTTCTACGGCTGGAACGATATCTGGCTGAATCCGGCGTTCCGGCAGTGGTCGATCGTCGACTCGCTTGCGCCGATCCGCCAGCCCCTGCTGGCGATCCAGGGCCACGACGACAACTACGGCACGATGGCGCAGATCGACACGATCGCCGAGCGCGTGCCGCACGCGCAACGCGTGAAGCTCGACGCCTGCGGACACTCGCCGCATCGCGACGCACCGGAGAAACTGAACGACGCAATCGCCGCGTTCGTCGGCGCGCAAGCATAAGAACAGCGACAAATCGACGACAAACCGACGACAAGCCGGCAACCCGGCAAGCCCGGTTCCCTTACCGATACTTCATAAAAGTTACACGGATCGGCGATTATGCTGCTGCATCGCTGACCTCGGCACATCGATGCCCAGGCATCCCTTCCCCGTGCCGGAGACAGTGCCATGCGTTTCGCGTCGAAGCCGTTTGATGTGTGTCGTGTGTCGCCACGCAAACGTTTGGCGGCCGCACTGGCGACGATTGCGCTGTGCGCGCTAACGGCCGCATGCAGCGACGACGACCAGGCGGCCGCCACGAATACGCCCGGCTCCACCGGACATTCCGTGCAGCTTTCAGCCGATAGCAACGGTGCATCATCGTTCAACGCGCCCACGGGCTCTTCGAGCAATTCCGCCGCCAACTCGCTGACGATCCAGACTCCCGCACCCTCTGCATCCGACACCGGCACCGCACTCTCCGCCGCGGCGCCGCTCGCCAGCCCGGTGATCCACACCGTGAACTGAATTTCGCGCCGCGCGCGCTGCCCGGCGCGTTCGCACGCGCTCGTCGCAGCACCGCGGCGCTACCTTGCAGTCGATTTCCGTAGTCCATCGCCGCCGTACATTCTTCCACCTTCGAAGATCTGAGCCAGAACCATGACCTCGAAAAATCGCCGTGATTTTCTACGCTCGGCCGCGCAAGCCGCCGGTTCCTTCGCCACGCTGAGCATGCTGCCGCCGGGCATTCGCAACGCCCTCGCGATTCCGGCCCATAACCGGACCGGCACGATCCGCGACGTCGAACATATCGTCGTGCTGATGCAGGAAAACCGCTCGTTCGACCATTACTTCGGCACGCTCAAGGGCGTGCGCGGTTTCGGCGACACGCGCGCGATCAATCTCGCGAACGGCAAGCCGGTCTGGTATCAGCCGAGCACCACCGACACCGCCGGCGCGGACTACGTGCTGCCGTTCCGTCCGAGCGCACCGAATCTCGGCCTGCAGTTCCTGCAGGATCTCGCGCACGACTGGGGCACCACGCACGCGGCCTGGAACAACGGCCGCAACGATCAATGGGTGCCCGCCAAAGGCAAGACGACGATGGCGTACCTGACGCGCGACGACATCCCGTTTCACTATCAGCTCGCCGACGCGTTCACGATCTGCGACGCGTACCACTGCTCGCTGCTGGGCCCGACCGATCCGAACCGCTACTACATGTGGAGCGGCTGGGTCGGCAACGACGGCAGCGGCGGCGGCCCGGTGATCGACAACTCGGAGCTCGGCTACGGCTGGTCGACCTATCCCGAAGTGCTGCAAAACGCGGGCATCTCGTGGAAGATCTATCAGGACATGGGCACCGGGCTCGACGCGAACGGTTCGTGGGGCTGGACGCAGAATGCGTATATCGGCAATTACGGCGACAATTCGCTGCTGTACTTCAACCAGTACCGCAACGCGCAGCCGGGCAATCCGCTCTATGACAACGCGCGTGTCGGCACCAATGCGGCGAACGGCGACGGCTATTTCGACATCCTGAAGCGCGACGTGCAAAACAATTCGCTGCCGCAGGTGTCATGGATCGTCGCGCCGGAAGCGTATTCCGAGCATCCGAACTGGCCGTCGAACTACGGCGCGTGGTACATCGATCAGGTGCTGCAGATCCTCACGTCGAACCCCGAGGTATGGAGCAAGACCGTCCTGCTGATCAATTACGACGAAAACGACGGCTTCTTCGACCATATCGCACAGCCGTTCGCGGCCGCATCGAGTGCGAACGGTTTGTCGACGGTCGACGTCACGCACGAAATCTATGCGGGCAATGCGCAAAACCAGGCCGGCCCGTACGGACTCGGGCCGCGCGTGCCGATGCTGGTGGTGTCGCCGTGGTCGAAAGGCGGCTATGTGTGCTCCGAAGTGTTCGACCATACGTCGGTGATCCGCTTTATCGAAGCGCGCTTCGGTCAGCATCACAAGCTCGGCGAATCGAACATCACGCCGTGGCGCCGCGCGGTGTGCGGCGATCTGACCTCGGCATTCAACTTCGCGAATCCGAACGACGCGGTACCGTCGCTGCCGAGCACGAGCGGCTATGTGCCGCCCGATCAGAACCGTCATCCGGACTACCAGCCGCAGCCGCCCGCGGTGCAGGCGGTGCCGCAGCAGGAACCGGGGGTGCGTCCGGCGCGCGCGGTGCCGTACGAACTGTTCGTGCGCGTCGATGAAGGCTCGAACGGCAAGCTGACGATGCGCTTCGTCAACACCGGCAGCGCGGGCGCCGTGTTTCTCCTGTACACGACGAACGGCACCGACGCGCCGCGCAGCTACACGGTCGAGGCCGGCAAGCACCTGCAGGATCAGTTGCTGCCCGCCGCGGACGGCAGCTACGACTTCACCGTGCATGGTCCGAACGGCTTTCTGCGACGCTTTGCGGGGACGGTCGCCGCACGCAGGAAGTCGCATGGCCCGGACACCGCGCGCGCGGAGGTCGTCGAAGGTTACGACGTCGCGAACGGCAATCTGCAGTTGCGGTTCGAGAACGTGGGCGGCTCGCGTTGCCAGTTCACGATCGTCAATGCGTACGACCCGAAAAACGTGATCCGCCATTCGGTGCGCGGCGGCGACAACGATAATCTGTACCTCGATCTGCGCAATGCGCACGGCTGGTATGACCTTGCGATCACCGTCGATACGGATGCATCGTTCGCGCGGCGCCTCGCGGGTCACGTCGAAACCGGCAGAAGCAGCATCAGCGATCCGGCGTTGGGCGGCTAAGCCGGGTTTTGCCGAGCAGTGCCTGTGAAAAAGCAACGGCCGCCGCGAGGTTGATCGCAGCGGCCGCTGCTTTAGCGGGCGGGCATCGGGCCATTCGATGCCAATGTAAATGGCAAGGCAAAGGCAAAAAAGCCAGCGCTTACGCCTCGAAATCCAGCCCGCCGAGCAACATCGCAGGCTCGCCCTGCGTATGCGTGCGGAAATCGAGTTCGCGCGCCTGGGTCCATGCATTGAGCTTGCGCGGCAGCGCGGCCAGATAGCGCGCGAAGCGCGCCGGCCCTTCGTCGCCCATCAGTCTTTCGATTTCATCGCTGTCCCAGGTCAGGTACAGATTCAACGGATGCGGGTAGTGACCGAGGTCCTCGAGCGGCGCCGCGTGAATGCGCACGCGCGTGGGCTGCCGCTGGCCGCCGTGCGGCAGCACCTCGGTATGCACGGTCTTCGCGAAGCATGAGGCAATCGTCCCGGCAATGCGCGGCGCGAACTCCTGGTCGAATCGAACTGCACTCTCCGGGCGCATCCAGTGTCTCCGATGTCATCTGATAGTGGATCGGCGATCGTAGCATGCGCATCGCCGCGTAGCGCCGGCGCGCCGCTCGCGCTCAGCTTTGCGCCGTGGGCGCGTCCGGCTTATGCGGCAGCGACTCATGCAACGACTCATGCAACGACTCATGCAGCGCCCCAGGCAACGACTCCCGCAACGCCCTGCGGATCACCTTGCCGGTCGCCGTCAGCGGCAGGCTGTCGACGAAGCGGATTTCGCGCGGATATTCGTGCGCGGCAAGACGTGTCTTCACGTGCTGCTGGATCTCGCGCACCAGCGCTGCGTCGCCGGCAAAACCCTCCTTCAACACGACGAACGCCATCACGATTTCAGTGCGCTCGCGATCCGGCGCGCCGATCACCGCGGCCATCGCGACCGCCGGATGGCGCAACAACGAATCCTCGATCGAGGCCGGCCCGATCCGATAACCGGCACTCGTAATCACGTCGTCGCCACGACCGACGAAGCGGATAAAGCCATCCGCGTCGCGCGTCCCGAGATCGCCGGTCAGCAGAAAGCGGCCGCGGAATTTGTCGCGCGTCGCGGCTTCGTTGTGCCAGTAGCCGAGAAACATCACCGGATCGGGCACGGCGACCGCAATATCGCCGATCGCACCGGGCGGCAGTTCGTTACCGTCGGCATCGACGATCGCAACGTGATGGCCCGGCACCGCGCGGCCGATCGCGCCGAAGCGCGGCTCGAACAGCGCCGCGCACGACGACACCACGACGTTGCATTCGGTCTGCCCATAGAACTCGTTGATCGTCACGCCGAGCGCCGCGCGCCCCCAGCCGATCAGTTCCTCGCCGAGCGATTCGCCGCCGCTCGCCACCGAACGCAGCGCGAGACGCAGATGCGCGGGGCGCTCGACGCCGCGCATCATCTTCAGCGCGGTCGGCGGCAGGAACGCATGCGAGACCGCGTGACGCGCGAGCAGATCGAACGCCGCGGGGCCGTCGAATTTCGCAAAGCGACGCGCAAGCACCGCAACGCCGTGATGCCACGACGGCAGCAGCACGTCGAACAGCCCGCCGATCCAGGCCCAGTCCGCGGGGGTCCACATCAGCGTCGCGTGCGCGGGAAAGCCCTGTTGCGACATCTCGACACCGGGCAGATGCCCGGGCAACACACGATGACCGAGCAACGCGCCCTTCGGTTTGCCGGTCGTGCCCGACGTGTAGATGATGATCGCCGGAGCGTCGGCGCCGGTGTCCGCCGGCGTGAAAACGTCGGACGCGTTGTTCAGCGCGTGCCAGAACGAACGCGCCGAACGCCCGTCATCGCGATCGATATCGACGCTGAATATATCGCGCAAGGCCGGCAACGCCGCGCGGATTTCATCGACCTTTCGCACGCCGGATTCGTCGGTGACCAACGCGACCGCGCCGCTGTCGCCGAGCCGGTGCTCGATCGCGTCGATGCCGAACAACGCGAACAGCGGCACCGCGATCATGCCGGCCTTGTACACGGCAAGATGCGCGATCGCCGTTTCGACCGATTGCGACAGGAAGATGCCGACCCGGTCGCCCGCTTGCGCGCCCGCGGCCAGCAACGCATTCGCGAAACGGTCGGACAGCGTTTTCAGTTGGTCGAACGTGTAGCGGGTCGCGCGGCCATCGGCGTCTTCATAGATCAGCGCGAGGCGGCCGGAGCCGTCGGCCCATTTGTCGCAGACATCGACGCCGATGTTGTAGCGCGCGGGAATGCGCCACGCGAAATGTGCGGTGAGCGAATCGTAAGTCTGGCCGTCCAGGTTCATCGTCGTCTCCGTGGCTCGTTTATCTGGTTCGTAGCGCCCTATCGTACCTCCCCGTACCCCCCGTACCTCTCCGTACCCCCGCGTACCCTCGCGCGACGCCGCCGAATTGGACGCCTGCAGCCTGGCTGGCCGAATTCGCCTCTGCGTTTTGCGACAACTCCTGTGCGATTCAGGCCCTTTACATCAGACCAGGCCGCCGCGCATCTAGCATCGATAAAGTCGCGCAGTGCGGCGCATCGACACGACCCTTCCCCGGATGGCTTATGAGCAAGGCAAGATTCGCATCGTTCTGGCACGGCCCGGAACTCTCTCCCTATGAAGCCGCATGTCTGAATTCGTTCACCGCGTACGGCAGCGAGGTCACGCTCTACAGTTACGAGCCGATCGCCAACCTGCCGGGCGGCGTCGGCGCGAAGGACGCGAGCGCGATCCTGCCGCGAGATTCGCTGAACGACTTTCCGATTAACGGCGTGCCGTCGATGGCGCATTTCACCGACTATTTCCGCTACGTCATGTTCACGAAGACCGACGAGATCTGGGTCGACACCGACGTGCTGCTGTTGCGCGATCTCGATCTGAACGCCAAAGGCGATCTGATCGGCAAGGAGAGCCCGACCAGCATCTGCACCGCGGTGTTGCGGCTCGACGCCGACAAGCCGGAACTCCACGAGCTGATCAGGCGGGTCGAGGCGATGAAGCGAACCGCGCTCAGTTGGGGCGCGACGGGCCCGCGCGTGTTGACCTCGGTGTACGGCGTGAAAGCCGGTCTGCCCGAAAGCCTTTTCTACCCGGTGCATTTCGACGATTACTACAAGGTGTTTTTGCCGCGTTACTTCGACGAATGCGCGGCGCTTTGCTCGGACGCGTACACGCTGCATCTGTGGAACAACCGCGTGGTCAAGATGGGGCTTTTCAAGCGGATCGGCCCGCCCGCGGGTTCGTTCCTGCATCACGTGTTCGCGCAGACCGGCGCGAACGGCCTGTTCCGCGAGTTCTATCCGGCGAACGTGATGCAGACGATGATCGACAACGTGGTCGAGAAAGTCGGCCACGACGAAGGCGTGCGCAAGCTGCTGCGCGTCGGCATGCCGATGGTCAAGAGCGCGATCACGCGCAAGCTGGGGGTCCAGCAGCACTAAGGGGGAGTCGCGCCAGTAAGCTCGCGCGCCTTCCGCTCGCCTCGTCAGCGGGCGCGCCCTCGGCCCGTGTCGTTCGCCTGCGCGAGGATGAACTCGATAAAGGTCGCCGCCGCGCGCGTGTGGTGCCGGTTCGGCATATAAAGCAGGTACATGTGGGTGCCGAAAATGCTCAGCCGCCATTCATCGAGCGAGCTCAGCACGTCGCCGCGCATCAGATCGTCCTGCACCACGTAGTCGGGCACGAGTCCGACGCCGAGCCCGGCCAGCACCGCGTCGCGCAAGAACAGAAAGTTCTCGGAGATGAGCGTCGGCTCCAGCAGCACCTCGTGGCGCTCGTCGCGCAGATAGGCGGCGAGGCGCAACTGCTTGCCGATCACCGCGGCGGTGATCAGCGGCGCGGCGCGCAGATCGTCGAGCGTCGCGGGCATGCCATGCGTATGCGCGAATTCACGCGATGCGCACGCGACATAGCGGACCGGACCCATATCGCGCGCGACCAGATTTTGCGGCGGCTCCGACATCACCCGCACCGCGATGTCGACCTCGTCGCGCATCAGATCCTCGACGCGGTTCTCGAACATCACATCGAGCACGATGCCCGGATAAAGCCGCTTGAACGCGATCAGCCAGTCGGACATCACGATCTGGCCGTAGCCGCTCGGCACGCTCAGGCGCACGCGCCCCTGCAGGCTCTGGCCGAGCGTCGTCACCGATTCGTGCGCGGCGAGCAGCGCGTTGCGGATCGTGCGGCCGTGTTCGTAAAGCCGCAGGCCGATCTCGGTCGGCTCGACGCGGCGCGTGGTGCGCCGCACCAGTTGCAGGCCGACCGAGCGCTCCAGCTGGTTCAGGTGATAGCTGACGTTCGCGCGGCTCATTTTCAGCCGGCGCGCGGCTTCGCTCAGATTGCCGGCATCGAGGATATCGACCAGCAGCGTCAGGGAATTGACGTCCATTACCGCGCCGTTGTCAAAATAATTTTGACAGTCTGTCAATCATCCATGTCATTGTCAACGAACCTTGACCGCTCCAGAATGAGGCGATCGGTGGCCGGCCCGTCCATGGCGTCCCGCTGCGCCCCCTCCGCCCCAGCCAATCAGGAGCCCCCCAGATGAATCCCACCCCTTGCGCCGACGTTGTCACGCGCGAATTGCGCGGCAAGGTGCTGCTCGTCACGATCGACCATGCGCCGGTCAACGCGCTGTCCGCCGACGTACGGCGCGGCCTGCTCGCGGCCGTCGAAGCCGCCGACGCGGACCGTGCCGTCGAAGCCGTGCTGATCGTCGGCGCGGGGCGTAATTTCATCGCGGGCGCCGATATTCGCGAGTTCGGCAAACCGCCGGTGCCGCCGTCGCTGCCGGACGTGTGCAACCGCATCGAGGCGTGTGCGAAGCCGGTTATCGCGGCGATCCACGGCGCCGCGCTCGGCGGCGGGCTCGAAGTGGCGCTCGCCGCCCATTACCGGATTGCCGTCGAAGGCGCGAAGCTCGGCCTGCCCGAAGTGCAACTCGGGCTGTTGCCGGGCGCCGGCGGCACGCAGCGCGCGCCGCGCCTGATCGGCGCCCAGGCCGCGCTCGATCTGATTCTGAGCGGCCGTCACGCGAGCGCGAAGGAAGCGCTCGCGCTCGGCCTGATCGACCGTCTGGGCGCAAGCGGCGACATCCTCGCCGAGGGGCTTGCCTATGCGCACGAACTGCTCGCCGCGCATGCGCCGGTGCGCCGCAGCCGCGATGCCGCGGGGCTGAGCGATCGCGCCGCGAGTCGCGCCGCGCTCGCCGCGGCGCGAGCCGAGACCGCGAAAAAATCGCGCGGGCTGTTCTCGCCGCTGAAGATCGTCGATGCGCTCGAGGCCGCGGTCGAACAGCCTTTCGACGAAGGCCTGCGCATCGAGCGCAAGCTGTTTCTCGAATGCCTCGACAGCCCGCAGCGCGCCGGCCTGATTCACGCGTTCTTTGCCGAGCGCGAAGTGCTGAAGGCACCCGAAACGCGCGACGCGAAACCGCGTGCGCTCGATTCGATCGGCGTGGTCGGCGGCGGCACGATGGGCGCGGGCATCGCGGTCGCGGTGCTCGACGCGGGGTTGCCGGTCACGATGATCGAACGCGACGACGCGTCGCTCGCGCGCGGCCGCGCGCACATCGAGAAGGTCTATGACGGATTGATCGCGAAAGGCCGGCTCAGCGAGGAAAAGAAAGCCGCGATCATGACGCGCTGGAGCGGCAGCACGTCGTACGATGCGCTGGCGCAGGCCGACCTCGTGATCGAAGCCGTGTTCGAAGACCTCGACGTGAAAAAGGCCGTGTTCACCGAACTCGATCGCGTCTGTAAGCCAGGCGCGCTGCTCGCGACCAATACCTCGTATCTCGATATCGACGCGCTCGCGGCCAGCATCTCGCGCCCCGCCGACGTAATCGGCCTGCACTTTTTCTCGCCGGCCAACATCATGAAGCTGCTCGAAGTGGTGGTGCCGAAACAGGTCAGCGCGGATGGCGTCGCGACCGCGTTCGAACTCGCGAAGAAGCTGCGCAAGACGCCGGTGCGCGCGGGCGTGTGCGACGGCTTTATCGGCAATCGCGTGCTGGCCGTTTATCGCGCCGCCGCGGATGCGCTGATGGAAGACGGCGCGTCGCCGTATCAGATCGACGCGGCCGTGCGCGCGTTCGGCTTTCCGATGGGGCCGTTCCAGGTGGTCGACCTCGCGGGCGGCGATATCGGCTGGGCCGCGCGCAAGCGCCGCGCGGCGACGCGCAATCCGCACGCGCGCTATGTGCAGATCGCCGACCGCCTGTGCGAGCGCGGCTGGTTCGGCCAGAAAACCGGCCGCGGCTTCTACCTGTATCCGGCAGGATCGCGCAGCGGCTCGCCGGACCCGGAAGTCGAAGCGATCGTCGACGCCGAGCGCCAGCGCGCGGGCATCACGCCGCGCACGTTCAGCGACGAAGAAATCATGCGCCGCTATATGGCCGCGATGATCAACGAAGGCGCGAACGTCGTGCATCAGCGCATCGCGCTGCGCCCGCTCGATGTCGACGTGACGTTCCTGTACGGCTACGGTTTTCCGCGCTATCGCGGCGGTCCGATGAAATACGCGGATACCGTCGGTCTGCCGAAGATTCTCGCGGACATCCGCGAATTCGCGAAGGAAGACCCGCTGTTCTGGCAGCCGTCGCCGCTGCTGGTCGAACTGGTCGAGCGCGGCGAGGATTTCGCCAGCCTGAATAAAGCGGTCTGAGCATAGCGCCGGCCACTTCCCGCAAACACTTCCCCAAACACTGCGCCGAACACTGACGGAACAACCCGCGATGGATCTGAACTTCACCCCCGAAGAACAAGCGTTTCGCGCCACCGTGCTGGGCTTTCTGCACGACCGGCTGCCGCGGCGTCTCGCCGACAAGGTGCACGGCGGGCGCCGCCTCACGCGCGACGACATGGCCCAGTGGCACGCGATTCTGAACGCGCAGGGCTGGCTCGCGAATCACTGGCCGAAGGAATACGGCGGCCCGGGTTGGAACCCGGTGCAGAAATTCATCTTCGAAAACGAATGCGCGCTCGCGGGCGCGCCGCGCGTCGTGCCGTTCGGCGTCAATATGCTGGGCCCCGTGCTGATCAAATACGGCAGCGATGCGCAGAAACGCCACTGGCTGCCGCGGATTCTCGACGGCTCCGACTGGTGGTGCCAGGGCTATTCGGAACCGGGCGCGGGCTCCGATCTCGCGTCGGTGAAGACCACCGCGGTGCGCGGCAACGACGCGCGAGGCGAGCACTACATCGTCAACGGCCAGAAGACGTGGACCACGCTCGGTCACTACGCGAACATGATCTTCTGCCTCGTGCGTACCGCGACCGACGTGCGCAAGCAGGAGGGCATCAGCTTCCTGCTGATCGACATGAACACGCCCGGCGTCGAAGTGCGGCCGATCATCACGCTCGACGGCGAGCACGAAGTCAACGAAGTGTTTTTCACCGACGTGCGCGTGCCGCTTGAAAACCTCGTCGGCGAACAGAACAAGGGCTGGACCTACGCGAAGTATCTGCTCACGTACGAGCGCACCAATATCGCGGGCGTCGGCTTTTCGGTGGCCGCCTTCAACCGCCTGCGCAAGATCGCCGCGAAGCAGCACCGCCATGGCCGGCCGCTCGCCGAAGACCCGGCGTTCGCCGCGCGCATGGCGCGTGTCGAAATCGACCTCGATAATATGAAGACGACGAACCTGCGCGTGATCGCGGCGGTCGCCGGCGGCGGCGTGCCCGGCGTCGAAAGTTCGATGCTGAAGATTCGCGGCACCGAAATCCGTCAGGAGATCTCGTCGCTGACCCGGCGCGCGATGGGCGCGTACGCGCAAGCGTTCGTCGACGAAGCGTTGGATGAAGGTTTCGATGGCGTACCGGTCGGCCCCGATGAAGCCGCGAGCGCCGCCGCGCAGTACTTCAACAATCGCAAGCTGTCGATCTTCGGCGGTTCGAATGAAATTCAGAAGAACATCATTTCAAAGATGATGCTCGGGCTCTAAAAGGCGGATGCGATGAACTTCCAGCACACAGAAGACCGCCGCATGCTGGCGGACACGCTGAACCGCTTCATCGGCGAGCAGTACGGGTTTGCGACACGCGACCGGATCGCCCGCTCGGAACAAGGCTTCAGCACGGCGTTGTGGGCACGCTTCGCGGAGCTCGGCATCATCGGCGCGTTGTTCGATGAAGCGAGCGGCGGATTCGGCGGTGGCGGATTCGATATTTCGGTCGTGTTCGAGAGCCTGGGCCGCGGGCTCGTCGTCGAGCCGTTTCTCGATACGCTGATCGTTGGCCGCGCGCTCGCGCGCAGCGGCAGCGAAGCGCAGAAGGCCGCGCTCGCCGAGTTGATCGACGGCTCGCGGGTCGTTGCGCTCGCGCATGGCGAGCTGGATAGTCACTACGAGCTCGCGCGCGTGACGACGCGCGCGCAGCGCGGCGTTAATCGCGACGGCGGCGGCAACGCGTGGACCTTGAACGGTGCGAAGGCGGTCGTACAGCACGGCGGGCAGGCCGCGTCGTTTCTGGTTTCGGCGCGCACGAACGGCGAGACCGATGCCGAAGCGGGCCTCACGCTGTTCGTCGTGCCGCGCGATGCGGCGGGGGTCAACGTGCGCGGCTATCGCAAGATCGATGGCGGACGCGCGGCCGAAGTGACGTTCGACAACGTCGTGCTCAGTGACGATGCGCTGCTCGGCTCGGCGGACAGCGGCTTCGCGACACTCGAATACGCGGTGAGCTGCGGAGTGCTTGCGCTGTGCGCGGAAGCGGTCGGCGCGATGGACGTCGCAAAGGACTACACGCTCGACTATCTGCGCACGCGCAAGCAGTTCGGCGTGCCGATCGGCAGCTTCCAGGCGTTGCAGCACCGGATGGCCGATCTGCTGCTCGACATCGAGCAAGCGCGCTCTGCGGTCATCAACGCCGCGGCGGCGCTCGATGGCGAACGCATTGCCCGCGAGCGCGCGGTGTCGGCGGCCAAGTACAGCATCGGCCGGATCGGCACGCGGGTCGCGGAGGAATGCATCCAGTTGCATGGCGGGATCGGCATGACGTGGGAGCTTCCGCTCGCGCATTACGCGAAACGTCTGGTGATGATCGATCATCAGCTTGGCGACGAGGATCATCATCTGGAACGGTTCGTGGCGCTGGGGGCGCGGTGAGCGTTGTCGTGCCGAAGCAAGGGCAAGATCGTCGGATCGGCGAATGCCCGGCTTGGCCCAGGCGCGCCCGGGCCTTGCAACGCCTGTTTAGATTGGTCTCACGCAGTTTCGAAAGGTGACAAGCACAAGCATGAAACATCTGCTCCTGGCATTGACGCTCGTCAGCACTTCGGTGCTGGCAAGCGCCGCCGATCCGATCGGCGAAATCGCGCAGCGCAGCGGCCTGCCCGCAAGCGAAGTCGCGGCCGCGCTATCGGCTTGCGACGACAATCAAACCAACATGAACTTCTGCGCATGGCGCGACCAGCTCGTCGCGGAGCAGAAACTGGAAGACGCCGTCAAAGCCAGGGCCGGTTCGTCGACTTCCTGCAACACGACACTGCAACGCAAAATCGCCACATGGAAAAAGCACCGCGACGCCAGTTGCCTGAAATCGGCATCGCGGAAATGGGGCGGCGGGTCGATGTTGCCCACCGCGGTGGCGATGTGCAAAAGCGCCGAAACCGAACGCATGCGCAAAGCGATCACTACCGGCGGCTGCCGGTAGTCGCCTGCTAGCACCGGTCACGCGACATCACCGACGCGCTCGGCAGCCGGCGCGGCCGCCGGCGTTTCGCTCAGCACGTCGACGAACAACGACACGAGCGGTTCCACGATGTGTTGCGTCGCCGGATCTTCGCCAATAACCGCGACCTCGGCCGCGGGCAACGCCGGCCATTGCGCGGATGTCGGCAATATCTTCATGCCGTTCTGCAGGAACGACTTGCCTAGCACCGTCACGCCGAGGCCGCCGATCACGGCGGCCTGAACACCGATCAGATTGCTGGCCGTGCAGGCAATCGTCCATTCGCGGCGCGACGCGTCCAGCGTCTGCGTCATCACTTCGCGATAGGCGCACGGCGGCGGCATCATCACGAGACGCGCGGGCCGCGACGAATCGTTACGGAAATTCGCGGCGGCCAGCCAGACCAGCGGCTCGCGCCAGATGACGCGCCCGCGATGCGCGGAGCCTTCGCGCTTGCGCTTCGCGAACACCACATCGAGCAGGCCGGCTTCATGGCTGCGGTTCAGCTCGTCGCTCGGCCCGGTCGTCAGTTCGAGCTGGATCGACGCAAAGCGCTGCGAGAACCGCGACAGAATCAGCGGCAAACGCGACTGCACCAGATTCTCGGATACCCCGAGCCGCAACCGCACCGGCTGCAATGGTTCGCGAATCTCGTGCATGAACGCGTCGTATTGCGCGAGCAGACGCCGGCTCGCCAGCAGCACTCGCTCGCCGTCGCGCGTAAGCGTCAACGAACGGCTGGTGCGCTCGAACACGCGCAGATCCAGCGCGTCTTCGAGCCTCAGTATCTTCTGGCTGACCGCCGACTGAGAACGCCCCACGACGTCGGCTGCGGCCGTAAAGCTGCCCGATTCGACGACCGCGACGAACGCGCGCAGTAAATCCAGATCCAGATTCATCGGATGATCCATTAGGCAAACGATTTGATTTTATCAATATTAGTCGTTTATTTTCTCGTTTGCGGCGGCCGACAACGATGCGCGCGCCCGGGCGCAAATAGCCGACGGTTGAAAATCCTGATGGTGTTGGCTTCTCACGACCCACTCGGCAACACCGGCCGCAAGACCGTCGCGCTGACCAAAGTCGTGCCGTTTCTCGTCGAAGACGGGTTGAAGGCCAAGGGCGCGGGCTTTTCGAAAGCAGCCGGTTGGGCGGCCTATGTCGTGACCGATGGACAGTTGATTACCGGCCGGAATCCAGCGTCTTCCGGACCCGCCGCGAAGGTGCTGCCCGATCACCTGAAGGGCGGCGGCAACGCGTGATTTGCACGTTGCGATGACAGCTCAGGCCACTACCTGGCGCCGCGTCCGGCGAGATATCGCTGCAGCACGAGCGCGTTGTTGTGCGCCTCATCGCGCGCGCCGTACAGCAGCGTCACGGGTCCGGCGGCGCACAGCGTCAACAGTTGGGACACCGCGTCATCGTTGGCGTCGAGTTCCTGCGCATACTCGCGCTGAAATTGCTCCCAACGCTGCGGATCGTGATTGAACCACTGACGCAGCCGTGTGCTCGGCGCGATCTCTTTCATCCATCGCGCCAAGCCGGCCTCCTCTTTGCTAATGCCCCGAGGCCAGACGCGGTCGACGAGGACGCGCGCGCCGTCGTGCGCCGACGCCGGTTCATAAACCCGCTTGATCCGCACGTGGTCGTGCGAGTGCATGGTCGTCATCCGTGGATCCGTGATCCGGCTGGCGCGCGCCAGCCGTACAGTTGAGTTGAAGCCCAGCGTAGTAGCTCCGGGCTTCGATGGCAAGCGTTGCGCCGGCGACCGGTGACGCGAGGCCATCGGATCGCGCGACCGCGCGAGCGCGCTGCAGGCCCACAATCCGCTGCGGCCGCCGGCACATACGCCGCGCTTTCTCATCTACCGTCGCGGCGTACCCGCTGCCGCACCGCCTTGTTGCCGCCATATCCAGCTTGCCCGCCGGCGCGGTCATCAACAAGTTGGCCCGCATCGCATGGGCCGTGCTCTCCCGAAAAGAAATTGACCTGCGGGTGGCACCGATTTTCCGCGCGTCACAGCATGTCCCGAACAGCCCCATGAGCGATCCCTTGCGGCGCACGACGATCGGGAATAGGCGTGGCAGATGCTTCCCGACGTCGATTTCACGCTGTTCCCGGTGGCGACACCGTCGAATCCGGTACTGGAGGAACTGTGCGACAGCCTTGCGATGACGTCCCGTCACGAGCATCCGCGCGGCTCGCGTCAGCCGCCCCTCAGAACCGGTATCCGACCTGCAAGCTGCCCTGTTGCGCCGATACGTGCGTCGTGTTGATCACCGTGTCGTAGCCGAGCGATACGTCGAGGTGCTTCGCCGGATGCAGCGTCACGCTCGCGCCCGCGCTCAGATAGCCGCGCGGCAGGCTCGTGCCCGGCGCCGCGAACACCGTGCCGTCGAGGGACGTCACGCTCAGCGTGCGGTTCGCATCGAGCATCGTGCGCATAGCCGATGCGCAGCTCGGCGTTCACGGGCCGCAACGCGTCACCGAACGCCTTGTCGACGGTCACGGCCACGTGGGGCTGAAGACTGCGCACGTTGTCCGTGCCGACATCGAGATCCTGTCCGCCCGCGCCGCTCTCGCCGAAGCCGTTCGCATGGAAATAGGCGTAGCACAGGCCGACGCGCGGCGTGATCCGCACGGCCCGTCATTGCAGCAGCGATCGCATTCGCTTTCTTGCCGCAAAAAAACCTCGAACTATCTGTATGTTCTCGATTTAACGCTGATTACGCTCGGATGGCAATTGATGGCGTTGTCGCGCGATAGCAGTAACGGATTTACGCTGATGGTCGCCAACTTCGTTCTCATTGGCGCGCTGCAGACGGGTGCAATTGGGCTCCCGCCTTTCGTCAAACTTCAACTCGGCATTGTGCGGTTTCATCTTGCGGGAACCATTAGCCGCTGCATAGTCATGGGCGCGGCCGCTGCTTCCACCTGTTACCTGGTGATCCTGTGGGGTTTCGACTCGCGCGTCGTGCCATTGACGCTGATCGCGCAGGCGGTGATCGCGTTGCTCGCGGCGACGACCTATCGCGATTTGCGTGCAAGCCATTTTCGTGCGGCCCATTTTGTACGATCGCTGCCGCTTTCCTCGATGGTGCAGGTTCGCGCGGACGTGCCGACCGTTGCCACTCTGGCACTGCCATTCGCGGCTGTCGCGCCGCTGCTTCTGGTCGTGCATGGAGTTTTGGCGGCCCACGTCGCTACAGCCATTGTATTTTCTGGAGCACCACTGCTTGCGCTGCTCCGTTTGCCGCAACGCTATGTGCCAGGAAAATCCGTGTTGCTCGGCGCAATACTCGCCGCCGGCTGGATCATCGTCGCGTGGCAAATCTTCGTCTAATGGACTTCACGATGCTTCGAATCGAAAACATCCATAAACGTTACGGCGAGCGCGTCATCTTCCAGGGACTGCATCACAGGTTCGGGGCAGGATGCGTGGCACTTTGTGATGAGAACGGCAGCGGCAAGTCGACCTTGCCTGGCATTCTCGCCGGGACTATCGATGCCGATGAAAGTGACGTCTGGATCAATGGCTATTCGTTGCGTGATACGCCGCTCAAAGCAAAATCCGCCCTCGCATACGTGCCTGACGACTGCATGGCGTATCCGTTCCAAACCGGACGCGAGTTCCTCGAACTCGTCGCCTCGACCAGAAGAACGGCAGTCGACGGCGGCACTCTCGATCTGGCGTATCGTTTCGGGTTGGCGCCTCACCTCGACAAGCGTTTTGAGCGGATATCACCTGGTACACGCAAGAAGATATTCACGAGTGCAACCGTACTCGGGAAACCCTCAGTCGTGATTGTGGACGAGCCAGGCAACGGGCTCAACGCCGCTGCGCGCGACGTCCTCATGGACTGGTTCAGAACGTTGGCTACAGATCGGGTGGTATTTTTTTCGAGTCACGATCGCAAGCTGACGGAAGGCTGCGGTGCGAAAACAATCAAGCTTGCCGATCCTAGTACAGTTGAATAGCGCGAAGGTTTGGCTATTCAGTTCGCGGGTGAGTTACCCGCTGGTTTCGGCATCTCTATCGTCGGTTACTGACGTCTTCCATTCCGTTGACGTCAATATAGTGGCAATAAGTCGCGTCGCTGCATGTAACGACTGGATCCACGAAAGTGGCAACAACAGATTACCAATTTTCGATCGTGCCAGCTCAAACTATTCGCAGGCCGTCACTTTGATCGCGATCTGATCATTCTGTGCGTTCGCTGGTACCTGCCCTACAAGCCTGGCCTGCGCGATCTGGTCGATCTGGTCAATTTGCACCGCAACCGTGTGGTCGCTCATGCCCGCCATTGGCCGTATTCACCGTCCGCGCGTCTCAGCGCATTGCCGAACCATTCGGCGAGAAAGTCGATAAACGCCACCACCTTCGCCGATACGTTGAGCCGTTCGCCATACACTGCGTACACGTCCGCGACCGGCAACGACCATTCCGGCAACACGACACTCAACGCGCCCGAGCGCAAATGCGGGTACACGTCCCACTCGGAGCGCATCAATATCCCGTGACCGTCCAGCGCCCAGACGAGCGCGGTCTCGCCGTCATTGGTGCTCAACGCGCCGCGCACCTTGACCGTCTCCTGCTTGCGGCCGCGGCTCAGATGCCACGTGCCGTAAGCCGCGTCGTTCTCGCGTAGCACGATGCACTTGTGCGCCTGCAGATCGCGCGGCGTATCCGGCGCACCGGCCCTCTCGATATAGGCCGGCGACGCGCACAGCAAACGCCGGTTCGGCGCGATCTTGCGCGCGACGAGCCGCGAATCGGGAATCTCGCCGAACCAGATGCCAACGTCGTACGCTTCGTCCGCGAGGCGGATCGAGCGATCGGTCAGCGTCAATTGCACTTCCACCTCCGCATAGCGCCGCGCGAACTCGGAGACCGCCGGAGCGATATGGCGCCGCCCGAAACCGAATGTCGCGTTCACGCGCAACAGGCCTTTCGGAATCGCCCGCGCGCTCGACACCATCCGGTCGAGTTCTTCGAGTTCGATCAGCAGCCGCGCGCCATGCGACAGATACAGTTCGCCTTCCTGAGTCACGCTGATGCGCCGGGTGGTGCGATTCAGAAGCCGCACGCCAAGGCGCGCTTCCAGCCGCGCCAGCCGCGCGGTGACCGCGGGCGGCGTGACGCCGAGCTCGCGAGCCAGCGCCGACAGATTGCCGTGTTTGACCAACTGCACGAAAAACGCAAGATCCGAAATGGAATCCACAGACGGGCCTATTTATAAACTTAACTTAAAAGTAGATTTAAAAAAAACGCATTATATGCATTAACCATCTCTGTAGACTGTTTCGCATAGAAACGTCGCCCGTTTTCACCGCCCTTCACGGACGCGTCATCCGGCCCCCACACCATCGGAGGAGATGTGCCGAGCACGCTGTATCAGAAGCTCGTCGAGTCGCACACGGTCGCGAAACTCGACGCCCAGCACGTCCTGCTTTACGCGGACCTGCACATCATGAACGAATACACCAGCCCGCAGGCATTCAACGGTCTCGTCGACCGCGGCATCGGCGTCCTGCGGCCGGAGCAGCAGATGGGCGTGGTCGATCATGTGATTCCGACGCGCCCCGACCCGGTCGGCAAACGCGTGATCGCGATCGACGCCGCCGCGCGCCAGGCAGCGAATTTCACGCGCAACTGCACGAAATACGGCATCAAGCTGTTCGACGTCAACGATCCGCTGCAGGGCATCGAACACGTCGTCGCGCCCGAATCGGGCCTGATCCGCCCCGGCATGGTCGTGCTGTGCGGCGATAGCCACACGACCACTTATGGCGCATTCGGCGCGCTGGGCTTCGGCATCGGCACGTCGGAAATCGAGCACGTACTGGCGACACAAACGCTGTCGTACCGTCTCGCCAGCACGATGCGCATCCAGATCAACGGCAGCCTGCCGGCCGGCACGACCGCGAAGGACCTCGTGCTGTGCGTGATCGCGAAGATCAGCGCGCAAGGAGCGCGCGGCTATGCGGTCGAATACACCGGCAAGGCGATCCGCGCGCTGTCGATCGAAGCGCGCATGACCCTGTGCAACATGACCGTCGAGGCCGGCGCGCGCGCCGTGCTGATCGAGCCGGACGACACGACCTTCGCATACCTGCGCGCGCATCGCGGCAATCTGGGCGAAGCGCAAATGGAAGCGGCGATCGCGGCATGGAGCTCGCTGCGCACGGACCCCGGCGCGCAGTTCGACGCCGACATCACCATCGACGCCGCCGACGTCGCGCCCTACGTCACCTGGGGCACGAGCCCCGACCAGGCGATCCCCGTCGATGGCCTGATTCCCGCGCCGGAAGACAGCGCCGATCACGTCGTAAGCGCGGCGACCGCGCGCGCGCTGGACTACATCGGCCTCGCGCCGGGCTCGAGTATCGAGGGCACGCCGATCGATCGCGTGTTCATCGGCTCGTGCACCAACGGCCGCATCGAAGATCTGCGCGCGGTCGCGGCGATGCTGCGTGACGGCATGCGCGTCGCGCCCACGGTGCGCGCGATGATCGTGCCGGGCTCCGGCGCCGTGCGCGCGCAAGCGGAAAAGGAAGGGCTGTCGGATACCTTCATCAAGGCCGGCTTCGAATGGCGCCAACCCGGCTGCTCGATGTGCCTGGCAATGAACGACGACGTGCTGCGCCCCGGCGAGCGCTGCGCCTCGACCACCAACCGCAATTTCGAAGGCCGTCAGGGACGCGACAGCCGCACGCATCTGATGAGCCCGGCGATGGCCGCCGCCGCCGCGATCACCGGACGCATCACCGACATCCGCAAATGGGAACACCACGATGCCTGATTTCTCGCGCATGGAAGGCGTGGCCGCGCCGCTGCCGATCGCAAACCTCGACACCGATCAGATCATGCCGAAGCAGTTCCTGCTCGGCACCGACAAGTCCGGCCTCGCCGCGGGACTGCTATACGACCTGCGCTTCCTGCCGGACGGCAGCCGGCGCGACGACTTCGTGCTGAACACACCGGCCTATGCGGGCGCGAAAGTGCTGGTCGGCGGCGCCAACTTCGGCTGCGGATCGAGCCGCGAGCACGCGGTGTGGGGGCTGCTGCAAAGCGGCATCGCAGCGGTGCTCGCGCCGAGCTACGGCGAGATCTTCTACTACAACGCGGCGAACAACCGGCTGCTCGCGATCGTCCTGAAACCGGAAGAGATCGACGAGATCACTGCTGAAATTTCGAACCCGGCGGCGAACCGTCTGTCGATCGACGTTGCCGCGCAAACGGTGCGCACCGCGTCGGGCCGCGCGTATTCGTTCCGGATGGACGAGCGGCACCGGCAGATGTTCCTCGAGGGTCTTGACGTGCTCGGCGCGTCGCTGAAGATGCTGCCGCAAATCGAAGCATTCGAAGCGCGGCATCGCGCGGAAAACCGCTGGGCGCGCGTGCTGCCGCAGGCTGCCGGCGCGGCCTGATCGAGCCCGCGCAGCGCTGCCGCATGGCCCACTTCTCTCAACTACAACCGATATGGAGAACCCCCACATGAAACCGCTGATCGGCCTGATGCTCGGCGACGTCACCGGGATCGGCCCGGAACTGGTCGTCAAACTGCTGTCGCTTCCCGAAACCCGTGAAAAAGCGAACGTCGTGATCATCGGCGACGAGCGTGTGCTCGAACTCGGCATGAAAGACGCCGGCCAGCGCATTCCGTACGTGAAGATCGCGAGCGTGAAGGACGCGGTGCACGACGCGGCCGAGATTCCGCTGATCGATCTGCATAACGTCGACCCGGCGCTGTACCCGCGCGGCGAGTTGAATGCCGAATCGGGCCGCCTCACGGGCGAGACGCTCAAGTACATGACGGACCTCGCACTCGCGGGCGAACTCGACGGCATCTGCTTCGCGCCGCTCAACAAGGCGGCCCTGCATCGCGGCGGCTGGAACTATCACGACGAACATCAGATGTTCGCCGCCTGGACGAAGCACGAAGGTTACTTCGGCGAAGTCAACATCATTCCGCAGTTCTCGACCTTCCGCGTGACCTCGCACGTCGCGCTGCGCAAAGCCGTCGACATGGTGAAGCCCGACCGTATCGAAGGCGCGCTCACGCTCGCGCACGACACGATGCGCGCGTTCGGCAAGACGGCGCCGCGCATCGGCGTCGCGGCGCTCAATCCGCACGGCGGCGAAAACGGCCTGTTCGGCGACGAGGAAATCACGATCATTCGCCCGACCCTCGAAGCGCTGCGCGCGAAAGGTCTCGCAAGCGAAGGTCCGTTCCCGTCCGACACGGTGTTCATCAAGGCACGCCGTGGCGATTTCGACGCAGTCGTGATCATGTATCACGACCAGGGGCAGATCGCGACGAAGCTGCTCGGCTTCTCGCAAGGCGTCACGCTGACGGGCGGCCTGAAGACCGTTTATGCGACGCCGGCGCATGGCGTCGCGTACGACATCGTCGGCACCGGCACCGCGGATGTCGGCGCGACCGCCGCCGCATTCGACGTCGCGACGCGCACCGCGGTCGCCCGCAAGAGCGCACGCGCGGCACTCCCGCACTGAAGCACACGCACCACGATCGCATTGAAAGCCCGCTGCGCCGCCCTGGAGACGGCGCGCGCAGCGGACCCGCATAACCTGCTTACGCACTGCCATAGAGGTCAGTCATGTCCATGTTTGAGAATTTCACCAAAACGACGATCAAGACGAGCGGCGCCGAGATTGTGACGGTCAAGGGCGGCGAAGGTCCGCCGCTGCTGCTGATGCACGGCAACCCGTTCAATCACCTGTCCTGGCACAAGATCGCACCGCGCCTCGCGAAAGAGTTCACGGTGGTCTGCACCGACCTGCGCGGCTACGGCGACAGCTCGAAGCCGCCCGGCGGCGGCGATCACTCGGACTACTCGTTCCGCGCGATGGCGCAGGACCAGGTCGAAGTGATGGCGGCGCTCGGCTTCGACAAGTTCTATGCGGCGGGCCACGACCGCGGCGCGCGCGTGCTGCACCGCATGTGTCTCGACCATGAATCGACGGTGCTCAAGGCGGCCTTCGTGGACATGCTGCCGCAGCATCATCTGCTCAACAACGTGACGCGCCAGTGGGGCAAGTTCTCCTGGCACTGGTTCTTCATGATTCAGGACTATCCGACGCCGGAAAAGATGATGGGCGCGGACCCGGAGTTCTTCATCCGCCGCAAGCTGTCGAAGACCGACCAGGGCACGAGCTTCTTCGGTCAGGAAGCGCTTGCGGACTACATCCGCTGCATCAGGAATCCGGACGTGATCCACGCGATGTGCGAGGACTACCGCGCGACCTTCGGCATCGACCTCGACATGGATACCGCCGACTTCGACGCCGGGCGCCGTGTCACCGCACCGTCGATGATCCTGTGGGGCGCGAAAGGCGGCGTCGGACGCAATCACAACGCGGCCGAAGTGTGGAGCCGCTACGCGACGAACATCGTGCGGACCGCAACCGTGCCGTCGGGCCACTATCTGCAGGAAGAATGCCCCGACGAGACCTACGAAGAGCTGAGCAGCTTCTTCCGCCAGTAAATCCCATGCGATGACCGCCGCGCGCGGGCTCTGCCCGTCGGAGAGCCGCGCGCGGCGGGATCGCATCATAAAACAATGAATGGAGGAAGACATGTCCCCTTCGCAACCTTCGCGAAGCAGGGCAAGGATCACGTTCGTCCTGCTTTGCATCATGGCGTTCATCATGTACATCGACCGCACCAATATGTCGGTCGCCGCACCGGTGATGAGCAAGGAACTCGGTTTTAGCAACACCCACCTCGGCTTTATCTTCTCCGCATTCGCTCTCGCATACAGCTGCTTCATGATTCCGGGCGGCTGGCACAGCGACCGTATCGGCTCCCGCAAAGGCCTGTTGCTGTACGGCTCGCTGTGGGCGATCGCGACGATCGCTACCGGGGTCGTCGGCAGTCTGTATGCGCTGGTCGCCGCGCGCTTCTTCGTCGGCGTGGGCGAAGCGCCGATCTATCCGACTGCCGCGCGGATGATTGCCCACGTGATTCCGGAAGACCGCCGCGGCGCCGCGCAAGGCGTCATGCACGCGACCGGTCGCATCGCGAACGCCCTTGCACCGCTGATCGTCACGGGCCTGATTGTCGCGTTCTCGTGGCGGCTCACGTTCATCATTCTCGGTGCGATCACGCTCGTTTATATGGCCGCGATGTATATCGGGCTCAACGAAGCGAAGCGGCATGACGCGTCCGCTGGCGACGCCGTTGTGGCTGCCGCGCCGGTGCGCACGCCGATCGACTGGCCGGACATGATCCGCCGCGTATGGCCGGCGACTGCCGCATGCTTCTGCCATGGCTGGGTATTGTGGTTCTTCCTCAACTGGATTCCGACGTTCTTCTCCCAGCGCTACGGCATGAAGCTCTCGCACAATGCGATCTTCTCCACGCTCGTGCTGCTCGGCGGCTCGCTCGGCACGGCGGCCGGCGGGATGATGACCGATTGGCGCCTCAAGCGCACCGGCAACCGGCTGCGAGCGCGCCGCGAAGTCATCGTCTTCGGCTTTCTCTCGTCGATCGTTTGCCTGATTCCGCTTCTGCTCACCCGCGATATCACCATCAGTTCGCTCTGCCTCGGGCTGGCCTTCTTCTGCTCGGAACTCGCTGATTCGCCGCTGTGGGTGGTCGGCACCGAGGTTTCGCGCGAACACTCGGCTACGTCGAGCGCGTGCACGTTCACCGGCATGGCGTTGGCCGGTGCGGTGTCGCCCATCGTCGTCGGCCTGCTGCTCGACGTGTCGCACGGCAGATGGGTCGTCGCCTTCGCCGCCTCGATCGTCGTGTTGCTGCTCGGTCCGCTTTTCACGCTCTGGATCAAGCTCGACGACGAACCCTCATCGGCCACCGACCACACCGACATTCAGGCCATGGCATCCCGGCCGGACACTTCGCACGCGGCGTCGCGCTAATACGCGGCATAGGCATCCCGAACGCGAACACACGGCGCGCGCCCAAACCGACAGCGAACGGCACGCGCCGCACCGCCCTACCGAAACGGTGCAATGCCGTTTCGGTAGGGCCATGCATAACTATCTATCCACCGAAAATCGATCCGCCCCGCCAGCACGTCGGGCGAGCCGGCGATCGACCTGATAAGGAGAATAAAAATGAGTCATAAAGGAATCTTTACCCGGATGAAACCGCTTTTTCTGGGAGCGCTTCTGGTATCGCTGAGCGCGGGCGCCCACGCGCAGTCGAGCGTGACACTGTATGGCATCGCGGACGCCGGCCTGGAATTTCTCACCGGTGCTCCCAATAGTTCGGGCAAGGCGTCGAACCTGCTACGCATGGAATCGGGCGGCGTAAAAAGCACGCGGATCGGACTCAAGGGCGTGGAAGATCTCGGCAGCGGTCTGAAGGCGATCTTCACGCTCGAAGGCGGCATCGACATTACCAGGGGCAAGTCGCAGCAAGGCGGACGGATGTTCGGCCGGCAAGCGTTCGTCGGCCTGAGTAGCCGCTACGGCGCGCTCACTTTCGGCCGGCAGAAGGTTCCGATGTACGACTTTTCGGTGCGTTACGACCCGCTCAACTACACCGTCTACGGCCTGAAGCAGACCGACGCGCAGTTCACGGGCAGAGCCGACAACTCGGTCAAATACCAGGGCAGTTTCGGCTCGATCCACTACGAGGCGCTGTATAGCACCGGGTACGACTCGACGATTGCGAACGGCAGCCAGGTACCGGGCGAATTCAAGGTCGGGCGGGAAATCGGCGCCGCCGTCGAATATGCGGCCGGCCCATTCGCGGCGATGGTGGTCTACGACCTGCGCAACGGCACTTCTATCGCCACGCAGTCCGGTAAGGAGCAGCATCTCGCGGCGGCGGCGACCTACCGGATCGGCAAGGCCAAGGGCTTCGTCGGCTACCGGTGGTTGAGCAGCACCTTGCCGCTCGATACGAGCACGCAGGGTCATGCGAACGAGTTCTGGACCGGCCTCGAATATCGCGTGTCCGGGCCGCTCACACTCGCCGGCGCCGTCTTCTGGACCGACATTACCTCGGGGGGACAGCGGCCGCTGTATCTGGCCGCGACCGCGAAATATCAGTTGTCGAAGCGCACGGCACTGTATTCCGAACTCGGCTATGTAAAAAACAGCCATGGTTCGAACCTCGGCCTGAACGGCTACGACACCGACGTCGTCGCGGGCCACAACCAGACCGGCGTGATGATGGGCGTTGTCCACTACTTCTGAGAGCGGCGCCGAAAGGTTCCGGTACAAATAGGCGGTCTGGACGAGCCTTTAGTTATAGAGAAAATTCGTCATCGATATGACAGAACGTCTTTCCAGACTACGGGCGCAGCAGTATCTTCGAGACCGGGCTTCGCGAGATTGAATTGGCCTTGGCGAATACGATACATGGGCCTGTCAGTATCGTATGTCCGGCTGTATTCAGCCATAATCCGGAGACTCCGAACAACCGCAGATGACTGCTGCCCCGTTCTCAAATGTGTAGCCAGATATGTAGCTAGAGGTTTTCCCGGCCACGTCATTGACGGCAAGTCCTTGTCCAGCAAAGAATGAGGGCCGAGAAGCAGAACAGTACGATATGGTCTTCTGACCGATTGACTGTTAATAGGCTGCCGCCCAGCCATCACGACGAGGGTCCGATGCTGCAACCCGAGCTCCATTGTCGAGCACCCGGATGCATGCGACACTGCACGGCCCTTCCAGATACGGCATTTCAACCAGTTGGTGGCCACGACGCAACAGCTCAGTACGTGCCTCTTCGGGGAAAGTACTCTCGACCGTAAGAGCGTTGTCGCCTCCATGTGGCCAGTTGGCTGCCTGCCCTTTCTGCGAACTGCTCCAGCGCGGCGCTTCGACAAGACTCTGCGGGTCCATATCGAAGTCGATGAGGCCTACTGCGATCTGCAAATTGGTCTGCACCTGGTCGTCAGCGCCTGGCGTACCAAATACTGCCCATACCTGCCCGTCCTTCAGCACCATCGGAGCATTCATGGTGTGCCGGACACGCTTGCCCGCAACCAGGTTATTCGGGTGCGTGGAGTTGAGATGCCAGCAGTTCATCCGGTTATTCAACAGGATGCCCGTACGCTCGAGTGTCACGCAGGAGCCGAACGAGCTATTGAGGCTCTGGATGGCAGACACAGCGTTACCCCAGCAATCGACGATACAAAAATACGTAGTATTTCCATCTCCCGCCAACGGCCGGACAGGAAGCATCGCGCTTTTATTCGCGTCGATTTTCTCAGCAAGATCCCGCAGACGCTGAGGGTCGAACATGACGTTCAGCGGAACAGGCTGCTGCCTTGGGTCGCCGCCGAACTGCTCCCGCTCCACGAAGGCGAGTTTTTTGGCTTCGATTAGCGTGTGCGCCACATCCGCCGACAGGAACGCGCTATTGCATGGAATTCTCGCTTCCACAAGTTTGAGGGCCTGTAGCAGCACAAAGCCTGTCGAATTTGGGGGCGTTTGTCGAACCTCGTAGCCGCGGTAGTTCACGGCAATGGGCCGCTGTATCTCCGCTTCGAATCGCGCCAACTCGCCGCGTGTTATGCGGACACCGGCATCACGCATGTCCGCGAAAATCCGCTCAGCCAGTGCGCCACGATAGTACGACTCTGCGCCCTCTTCGGCCAGCATCTCCAGCGACGCGGCTAGTTGCCGCTGAACAATAAACTCACCAATCGCAGGCGCTTCGCCCTGGCGCAGAAAGCGTTCAGCCGATAGCGGATAAGAGCGGATATCGCTCGCGTATTTTGAAGCAAACCGCTGATAGACATGAGTGACGCCGAACCCTTCTTTCGCCGCTTCGATGGCGGGAGCGGCCAGCTCCGCCCACGGCATGGTGCCGTGTTGCGCATGCATCAGCCCCAATGCACCAACCGCCCCGGGCACAGAGACGCTGTCTGACCCTCGCAGAGCAACAGACGTGATGCCGCTCGTTACGAGGCTTGCCGGCGCAAACCCCGAACCGTTATAGACCACGCCGTCGGCGTCGCCGGCAAGAAAACAATGGTAAAAACCGTCGCCACCCAACCCGGACATGTGTGGTTCGACGACGCCGATCGTGAGAGATACCGCCACTGTCGCGTCAATGGCGGTTCCACCGGCCCGCAGGACATCGAGCCCCGCCTGCGTTGCCACTGGGTGATTACTGGCCACCGCCCCGGACTTGCCGATACGCATCGGCCGATGTGCTCGTCCAACGTTCATTTCGGGCTCACCCCCAATCTTTGTATCGTCATGCCATTTTTTGGTATCGACTCTCCGAGGTCCCAAAACAGTCCGGCCATCAGTTGCAGGCCCTCGCGCACCACGGGCGCAAGAAGATGTTCGCTCGGAGCATGTTGCGAACACGCGGGGTACGAGTGAGGTACCCAACATAACACCCCACGCTGTTTCTGATGCGAGTCCCTTGATATCGCTCCTGCAAGCGTCGCAGAAAGCCTGTCGTTTCAAGTTCCCGTAATCATCGATGGTGCCAGCGCGGCAGACCATGGAGAACGAACGTCACTGATACCTACGGCGCGCCCTGGCTCCCTGCCGTCGATAATGCTAGGCCTTGCAAAATTGATTGGCAGCACATCATGGTCGACCACCTCCGTGGCTCCGAGCGCCGACAATGTCTCCACAACGGCAACGGGCAACCGTCTGTCCACGCTAACGAGGTCCGGCCCGGATACGTCAATTCTCGGCCAGTGCCCCGCCTGCTCTACGTCCATGCCAAGGTCGTGCACAAAGAGAACAAGCTGCGCCACGGAAGCCATGATTCTTCGGCCGCCGGCCGCGCCGCCGACAATGATCGGCTTGCCGTCCCTGGCCACGATCGCAGGACACATATTGGTTAGCGGCCGCTTCCTGGGGCCAACTGAATTTGCGTTGCCCGGGCGCGGATCAAACCACAGCACGCCATTGTTCATGACGAAGCCGGTGGTCGGTAGCGTTACGCGACTTCCCATTGACGACAGAAGCGTACTCGTCATCGAGACCATGTTGCCGCTCGCGTCCGTCACGCTGATATGAGTCGTGCAGCCCAGTCCTTTGGGTTCGTCGTCACCGGCCGAATCCAGACGTCTCGCGTATGCCGCCTTCATCGCGTTGGCGAGTCCCTTGTACCACTCGCCCGATGGCGTGCCTCGCTCGTCGGGCAATGCCCCGTCTTTCAATCTCCCGAATGCATCGGCCAGGGTAGGACCGGCCGTCAAACCGCTCGAGAGCTGGATCTGGCTACCCTTCCAGTCGACGCTCAAACAAGGGCGTACCTCAGGCTCGTAACCGGCCATTTCCTCACCTGAGATGACACCGCCAAGCGACTTGATGTCTCCAACGATGTCCGCTGCAAGCCCTCCGTTGTAGAAGTCTCGCCAGCCCTCCTGAGCAATGCGTTCAAGCGTACCCGCCAGATTTCCCAGCTTCATGAAGCCAGCAACACCCTGATAGGGTGGAACGGGTGGCAAGCCGTCCCGCAAAAATATCGCAGAACTCGTGTCGTACTTCCGGAGCAAAGGTGCGGCCTGCGCGAGCATCAGGGTAGTGAACCAGTCGAGTGCTAGGCCGCGCTTCGCAAGCTCGATTGCCGGTTGCATCACGTCCTTCAACGGCATGGTGCCGAAGCGCTCCAGCATGGTTCCGTAGCCCGCGACGGCCGTGGGCAAGCAGAACGACAGCGGACCGTGAGCATTGGCATCGTTCTCGACTTGCGGCCACGGAAAAATGTCATTCCCCGGTCTCCCTGTCAGCGGAAACAGTTCCGGCGAGACCGCCATGGGTGCGATCGGGCCAAAGTGCAGCGATGACGCACGAGGTTCGCCAACGGGGTGAACAAGAGCAAAGCCGATTCCACCCAACCCTGAATTCCATGGCTCGACGACGGCCAGAGCGAATGCCGTCGCAACTGCCGCATCGACCGCATTGCCGCCTGCTTCCAGAATGGCGACTCCAGCCGCCGAGGCATTGTAGGCCTGGCTTGCCACGATGCCTCTCGACGAAACGACAGACGGCTTGTGCACCGAACTGTAGTTGACCGGAAAGCTTGATGGCACGAATGAAGTCATGATGCGGGTCTCTCGCTTGCTAACAGGGTTCAGATAGCGCTCGCCGGCGCAGGCTTAACAGGCAACAGGATGCCACCGCCAGAATCTGCTGGCGTCTATTGCAAACGCGCAAGCGTTCTAAAAAACTGCAGTCTGCCGAAATCGGCCCGAATTCTAAAATTTAGAACAACATTCTCAGCCGGGCGCATGCCAAAGCTTTTTTGACCGATTGATGATTGCAGCCGGACACCTACAAAAGCCCGAGTCGTTGCTCCACACGACCGAGACCCTACCCGAGACAAGCATGAGCACTGAGACACACACCACTGTTCCAACACGGACTGCCGCCTCCGGCTACGCGAAGCTATACCTCTACGCCCTTGTCATCATTGTTATTGCCGGTTTCGTCGGACCGGTCTCATTCAATGTCGGCCCCGGCAAAGTTGTCCTGTTGCCCATGGTCTGGGCAATCCTGATGGGAGCCGCTATCGGTCTAGCCCGGCCTTATATGCCAGGTGCGCTGCAACTGGACATCGGGCTTCAATTCAAGTCGGCAGCGGTATTGCAGGCAGGCCTGATGCTCTTTATCGCCAAGCTCGGCCTGCTGGTCGGGAACTCGCTGCCGGAAATTGCTCGCGCCGGTTGGTCGCTTGCCTTCCAGGAACTGGGACACTTTGTCGGCACCATTCTTCTCGGACTGCCCATCGCGCTTCTTCTGGGTATCAAACGGGAAGCCATCGGAGCGACCTTCTCGGTCGGCCGCGAGCCTAGCCTCGCCATCATCGGTGAGAAATATGGCATGGACTCTCCCGAAGGCCGCGGCGTGCTCGCTGAGTACCTCACCGGAACTGTTTTCGGTGCGGTCTTCATCGCAATCTTCGCCGGGTTCATTACCAGCCTTCATATTTTTGACCCGATTGCTCTCGCGATGGGAGCGGGAGTCGGCTCGGGCAGCATGATGGCCGCTGCCGCGGGAGCGATTGCAGCGCAGCAAACTCCGGAAGTGGCCAAGACTGTCGCGACCTTTGCGGCAGCGAGTAACCTCATTACCTCGGTGGTCGGCACGTACTTCACCCTCTTCATATCGCTTCCGATGGCGGTATGGGCGTACAAGGTTCTTGAGCCGATTCTCGGAAGGAAAACGAAGGCATCGGGTGCGGAGTCAGGCTCCGCCGGTGATGCGCTCAGCGAAGGTCACAACGAACTCTCCGGCAAGGAACGCTGGGGCGCCTGGTTCGTTGTCGCTGCACTCTCACTCGTGAGCGATCTGCTTCTCTACAAGACGAGCCCACTCGTGGCGCTGCCGGGTATGGTGATCATCGTGGCATGCGTGGCCGTCGGCCAGTTCCTGACTGACATGACCGGCCGGAAAGTGCCTGCCGTATGCTGGATTTCTCTGATCGCGATGTTCCTGACTTCTCCTGCCTGTCCGTGGGCCGCGCAGATGGTTGCGATTACAGGGAAAGTCAACTTCCTCGCCTCGACACCGCCTATGCTCACGTTCGCCGGCTTGTCGATTGCAAAAGATGTTCCGGCCTTCCGTCGACTCGGCTGGCGCATTGTCCTTGTTTCGCTCATCGCAAATGCGGGGACCTTCCTCGGGGCGGCCTTCATCGCTCAGGTCTTTCATCACTGAGTTGCATCGCCGCTACACCGCTCGCCGTTGCTGGCGAGCGGTGTAGCGGCGCACACGAACATCTTCACGCACCGCCCTGGTTCACCGAACCGCCACTGCGCAACCTCGCAAGGCGAACAATCGCAACGACCAACATATAGCGGGTCATCAGCCGCATCGAGGATAGGGCAAACGCCGTGGTGATTTGCACCGTCATTGTCGCAACGACTACGGTCGCAGCCTTCATCCAGGACCTCTGCATCAAAGTCCCAAGCCTCTCTGGCAGACCATCCGAAGAGCACGCTTAGACCATCGCTGTCGCGTTGCCTTTTTTCGCACGCGTTCGACTGTCGTCGATAGCCACGAACGTTATGTTTCGGTGGACACTGACTTGACCTTCCTGAGCCAATGGCATGCACGCCCGCTCAAGAATTGTGTCCAGCGTTCACCAACCGTTCAATAAAGTCGACAGTGGAGTGCATCCCATGGCTACGCCCCACATCTCGCGCGCCACGTTCAATTCAGTGATGGTGCCTGTTTACGCCCCGGCGCAAATGATTCCAGTTCGAGCCCAAGGCTCTCGTGTGTGGGACGAGCAAGGCCGTGAATACATCGATTTGACGAGTGGCATTGCCGTCACCGCCTTGGGTCACGCTCACCCCCAGTTAATCGCCGCGCTCACGAGGCAGGCAGAGCAACTGTGGCACGCGAGCAATGTCTACACGAACCTGCCTGTCCTGAGGCTGGCAACTCGCCTCACCGAGGCAACGTTCGCTGACAACGCCTTTTTTGTGAACTCCGGTGCGGAAGCCAACGAGGCGGCGCTAAAGCTCGCGCGACGCGTCGCTTACGACCGTTTCGGGCCCGACGCGAAAAAAACCAGGATTGTCTCTTTTAGCGAATCGTTTCACGGGCGCACCCTCTTCGCCGTCAGCGTCGGCGGACAGCCGAAATATTCGGAAGGGTTCGGTCCGTTACCAGCCGATATCTCGCATGTCCCCTTCAACGACATTGACGCCGCCTTGAGCGCGATAGACGCGCAAACCTGCGCCGTGATTGTTGAGCCAGTTCTTGGAGAAGGCGGCGTCATTCCCGCTACGCGCGAGTTTCTGGAACATCTACGCAGCGCCTGCTCGAAGCACGAAGCCCTTCTCATCTTCGACGAAGTGCAGACGGGCATTGGCCGAACCGGTACGCTATTTGCCTACATGGGATTCGATGTGACGCCTGATGTCCTGACTACCGCAAAGGCTCTCGGCAATGGATTTCCGATTGGTGCGCTGCTTACTACGTCCGGGATTGGCAAACATTTCTCCGTAGGCGCTCATGGTTCGACATACGGCGGAAATCCACTCGCCGCCGCTGTCGCCGACCGTGTTGTCGAATTGGTGAATACGCCGCCTATTCTTGAGGGCGTTCGCGACAGGAGTCACTCAGTTTTCGCGAGCCTGCGTTCCATCAATTCGAGAACAGGCATGTTCCGCGAGTTACGGGGTATGGGATTATTAATTGGCGCAGAGCTGAGCGATTCTTACCGCGGACGGTCCAGGGAAATCATGTCCGCCGCTCTCGATGAGGGTGTGATGCTCCTGAATGCAGGTCCCGATGTGCTGCGGTTTGCACCCGCACTGAATATTCCCTACGCGTGCCTCGATGAAGCGTTCATCAGGTTCGAGGCGGCCCTGAACAGGCTGAGCCGCGCCAAAGCCACTGCAACGGTCGCGGTCAAATAGTGTGTCTAGCCGCGCTTCAAAAAACGCTCGACGAGACGAACGAAGTACGTCGACCCGATGGGAAGCAAATGGTCATTGAAGTCATAGCTTGCGTTGTGCAACAGGCAGGGGCCAGCCCCATGTCCCGCGTCACGGTGGTCGCCGCCGCCATTGCCGATAAACGCGTAACACTCCGGTTTGGCGCGCAGCATGAATGAAAAGTCCTCCGCAGCCATGGTCGGCTGAATCGATGCATTGACAGCTTGGTCACCGACCAACTCGCGCATCACTTCGACGGCCAAAGCCGTTTGCTCGGGGTCGTTGATGGTCGGCGGATAGTTTCTGCTGAATTCGATCTCGCTTCGGCAACCCAGCGCAAACGCTGTAGACGAGACGATTGCACGCATACGATTTTCGATGAGGTCGAGTGTTTCGTCCGAGAACGTCCGGACCGTCCCACCCAGCCACGCGTGAGTGGGCACGACGTTCTGCGCCTCTCCACCGTGAATCTGCGTGACCGACAATGCTGCCGCATCGACGGGATTCTTGTTGCGAGTCAGAATGCTCTGCAACGAACTGACGATTTGCGCGGCGGCGAACACGGGGTCTTCGCCAAGGTGCGGCATCGCGCCATGGCAACCTGCGCCTGTCACGGTGATTTTGAAGAGACTGGTCGAAGCCATGATAGGACCCGGCTTGACGCCGAAATGCCCCTCGGGAATGCCAGGCCAGTTGTGCACACCGAAAACTGCGTCGACAGGAAACCGCTCAAACAGGCCGTCGTCAATCATTGCCTGCGCGCCGGCACCTTCTTCCTCAGCAGGTTGGAAAATGAAATGCACCGTTCCATCGAAGTCGCCTGACGTCGCAAGGTATCGCGCCGCGCCGAGCAGCATCGTCGTGTGACCATCGTGACCGCATGCGTGCATGGCGCCTTGTACCGTCGAACGATGCACGAAGTCGTTCGCTTCCTGCATGGGCAACGCATCCATATCCGCACGCAGACCGATGGCCCGATGACTGCTACCGCGCTTCAACGTGGCGACCACTCCGGTCTTGCCGACGCCGCGAACCACAGGCAACCCCCAAGACTCCAGCTTGCTGGCAACCACATCCGCGGTTCTATGGACGTTGTAGCCCACTTCCGGATGGGCATGTATGTCGCGACGGATAGCCGACATCTCTTCCGCAAATGCCTGGATTTCAGCAATAGCGTTCATTTTCTCTCTGTACGGTTTCTGTTCTACGTTAACCCGGTTCAACGGGTTCCACTCACGCGACACGAAGTCGACCATCTTCAGCACTCGATGATGTTGACGGCAAGACCGCCGCGCGACGTTTCCTTGTACTTTGTCTTCATGTCCGCGCCGGTTTGCATCATCGTTTTGATGACCGAGTCGAGCGACACATAGTGGGTGCCATCTCCGTGCAACGCCATGCGAGCGGCATTGACCGCCTTGACCGCGCCCATGGCATTGCGCTCGATGCAAGGAATCTGCACCATCCCGCCAACGGGGTCACAAGTCAGGCCCAAGTTATGTTCCATGCCGATTTCCGCGGCGTGCTCAACCTGAGCGGGCGTGCCGCCCAGCGCGGCACAGAATCCGCCTGCAGCCATGGAGCACGCGACACCGACCTCGCCCTGACAGCCGACCTCAGCTCCTGAAATCGACGCGTTCAGCTTGTACAGCGTCCCTATGGCGGCGGCAGACAGCAGGAAGTCGTAGATACCCTGTTGACTGGCGCCCAGGGAAAACTGCGCATAGTAGTGAAGGACGGCCGGAATAATGCCTGCGGCGCCATTTGTCGGAGCGGTAACAACGCGACCGCCACTGGCGTTCTCTTCATTAACCGCCAGCGCGAAAAGATTCAGCCAGTCCATGTCGGCCAGTGCCCGGTCGCCCTCATCGTTCTCCCGGGCCGTGAGCTTCTGATGCAACGCCGCAGCGCGCCGCTTCACCTTCAGCGGGCCAGGCAGATGGCCTTCGGTCCGGCAACCACGGTTGACGCACGCCTGCATGACCGCCCAAATCTGCTCGAGTCCCGCCTTGACTTCCGTTTCTGAGCGCCACGTCAACTCGTTTTGAAACATGAGTTGCGCGACGGACATGCGATGTTCCTCGCACTGCGCGAGGAGTTCCTTGCCGCTGCTGAAGTGGTATGGGAGCTTCGTGGGCGCCGCGATGACCTGGCCGTTCTCCGCACCAGCGGTAACAACAAATCCACCACCGACCGACAGATAAGTCGAGCGCCGAACCTCGCTCTCCGAACGATCAAACGCGATGAGCTTCAGGCCGTTCGGATGCTCGGGCAATGCCTGCCTGTAGAAAACAATATCGCGCTTTCCCACAAAAGGAACGCTATGCGCTCCCGTGAGTGGAAGCTGAGACGTTTGCGCGACGTAGCCCAGCTTGCTGTCAATGCTGTCCGCGTCAATCGTGTCAGGTGCCTCGCCCATCAGTCCCAGCATGACGCCTTTATCCGTGCCATGGCCCTTACCTGTGGCGCCGAGCGAACCATAAAGCTCCGCCCGGACACGGACGACGCGCGTCAGCGCACCCGATTCCTCCAGCGCGCGCACGAACATCTGCGCTGCCCGCATCGGTCCAACGGTGTGTGAGCTCGACGGACCAATTCCAATTTTGAAAAGATCAAAAACACTTACTGCCATGAGACACGGCCTCGTTGGAAAGCGCCCGCCTGCACGCGCAGGCGCTTCTGATAGTCAGGTGTGGAAGAACTGCGCGACGATAAGCTCCGCGACAATCCATATCGCTGCGGTCAATACGCAAAGCCTGGCGAACCGTAGGCCCTCACCGTGTGACGGTCTCATCGCCCGGGTACCCGTATTCTTTTCTCCTCATATTGGCAGTGAAACTCCCCGGCACGGCCGGGGATGGTTCAACCCAAATTAGAAGTAGCCGAAAGGCGTTGCCGGTTCCCTGGCGGTCTCGACCCACACGCTCTTGGTCTGCGTGTATTCGTACAGCGCCTCGACACCGCTCGAACGGCCGTAACCGCTGCGACCGTATCCACCGAACGGGGACGCGACATTAATCGACTTGTAGCCGTTAATCCAGAACGTGCCTGCGTTGACCTGAGCCGCCACGCGATGAGCACGCGCGACGTCCTTGGTCCAAACGGCACCCGCGAGACCAAACTCGCTATCGTTCGCGATTGCAATAGCTTCGTCTTCCGTCTCGAACGGAATGGCCACCACGACCGGACCAAAGATTTCCGTGCGCGCAACGTCCATGTCATTCGTCACGTTCGAGAGGACCGTCGGACGAACGAAGTAACCGCCGTCCGAACGCTCGGCCGATCCAGCGGCCAGCTTCGCTCCTGCCTGGACCCCGCTCTCGATCATCTTCATGACGTGGTCGTACTGCGTCTTGTTGTTGATGGGACCGACTTCGGTCGCATCATCCAGCGGGGCACCAACCTTGATCCGGTTTGCGCCGTTGGCAACGAGCTGGACGAATTCGTCGTAGATGGACTTCTGGACAAGCAGACGCGAGCCCGCGACACAGCTCTGCCCACAAGCCGCGAAAATAGCAGCCTGCGCACCCAGCGCCGCCAGGCGCTTGTCCGCATCGTCGAAGACAATGTTGGCCGACTTGCCGCCGAGTTCGAGCAGGCACGGCAGAACACGCCTGGCCGCCGCCTCGGCGATACGAACACCCGTCGCCGGAGAACCGACGAACACGACCTTCCTGATAGCTTGATGGGCAATGGCAGCCTGAGCCACGGTGTGGCCGTAGCCACTGAGGACGCTCACGAGACCCTTTGGCGCACCCGCACGTTCAACCAGAAGGCCGACCACCAGCGAGGTGAACGGAGTGAGTTCCGAGGGCTTCAGCAGCACGGCATTACCCATGGCGATTGCCGGCGCCACCTGCCAGCCACAGGTATTCATCGGCGCGTTCCAGGGCGTAATCTGCAAAACGGTGCCCATCGGTTCCCGGCGCGTGTAGTTGAGGTGCGAGGTCGGTACCGGAATCACATCGCCATAGAACTTGTCCGCCCAGCCGCCGTAGTATTCGAACTGCTCGGCAACCTTCGCGACTTCACCGCGGCAATCCCGGATAGGCTTGCCTGCTGCAATCGACTCGAGGCGTGCGAGCGGCTCGATTTCCTTGCGGATTTCATTCGCAATGGCGAACATCACGCGGCCGCGTGCCGCATGCGTCAACGACCACCACTCTTTCTGCGCGCGCACGGCCGCGGCAGACGCTTGCGCCACAACTTCGGCGCCGCCGTCGGGATAGGAGATGCTCTTCTCACCCGTGGCCGGGTCGAACAGCTGGATAACATCGCCCGTGCCGACGACCAGTTCGCCGTTGATATACGAGCCCACTTCCTTGAGATTCGGGAAGAAGTATGCGAATGCGGACAGCAGATTCTCAGTATCGCTGGATTTCACTTTTCAGCTCCTGTATTCGATGAATTACGGCTTGTCGATGAACTGGACGATGCGGTTGAAGTCTTCCGCATCGCCGATGGAGTCGACGCTCTTTGCCCACAGACGGCCCGTCTCGTTCGCAATCGGGGCGACTGCGTTCACGCTGCGCAACAGGTCCATCGCGAGGCGAATGTCTTTGCGCATGAGCTTCATCGTGAAGCCGGAATCGAACTTGCCGTTGAAAATCCAGGTCGGATAGTTCGTGAGCGTCGAGCTGTTGCGACCCGAACCGCCATTGAGTGCCTCGACGAGCTTCTCCGGATTCACACCGACGGCTTCAGCAGCGCGAATGGCTTCGCTCGTCGCGAGCAGATGGACGCCGGTCAGAAGGTTGTTGATGATTTTGGTTACATGACCCGCACCGACCGGGCCGACATGGACGCGCTTGGCGCTCATCACCGCGAGGATGGGCTCAACGGCGGCGACATGCTCATCCGAGCCCCCCAGCACCATCGTCATCGTTGCGGCTGCCGCGCCCTTCGGACCGCCGCTGACGGGACCGTCGACGAGACCGACGTTTACTGCACCGAGCGCGGCCGCAACCTTGCGCGTGCTGTTCGGGTCGGCCGTCGTGGTGTCGACCACGATGAGTCCCGGCTTCGCGTTGGCCGCGACACCACCTTCACCGAGCACGACTTTTTCGACGATGTCCGAAGTCGGTAGCGAAAGAATCAGCACATCGGAATCGCGCGTGATGTCCGCGATGGAAGCACGTGCCTGAACACCCTCTTCCTGCAGCTTCTCCGCGACGCCGGGAGCGGCATCGAAGCCCAGCACGTTATAGCCACCACGCTTGAGCGAGAGCGCCATGCCGCGCCCCATGTTGCCCAGACCAATCACACCAACCGTCTTCATATCTTTGGCTCCAAGTCTCTTGATTTAGCAGTCTGCTGCGTGGCCGTTCCACGTTCCTGACTGTTCGAGTTGCCATACTGGACTTTTGAAACCCTATAATCAATAAACGCCAATACTCAGATTGTTCTAATAATTCGCACGGTGACATCTTATGGCTGAGGGTCTGACAGAAAGCAGAATCGTCTATTTCTTCGAGGCGGTTCGATTTGGAACCATTCGCGCAGCCGCCGACTGGCTCAATGTGGCACCCTCTGCAGTGAGCCGACAGATCGGCCTGCTCGAGGGTGAGCTGGATGCGGCGCTGGTCGAACGCCATGCGCGTGGCGTCAAGCCCACTGAGGCCGGACAGTTCGTTATCGAGTATTTCCGCGAGCAGTTGGCGCACCGTGACGACCTTCTGTCTCGTCTTCAGGAGCTCCGCGGCCTGCGCACGGGCCACGTCAATGTCGTTCTGGGTGAGGGCTTCGTCTCCGACGTGCTGTCCGGCCCCATGCAACATTTCTGCAAGCAATATCCCGGCATCAAGGTCAATCTCGACCTCGCCGGAACCAACGAAGTGATGCGGAAAATTACTGAGGACGAAGGCGAGATTGGGCTCGTGTACAACCCGCCTCCTGAGCCGAAGATTGTTTCACGCGCATCGCGCATGCAGCCGTTGATGGCCATCGTGGGGCCGAACTTTCCTCGCGCCGCACGCGAGAAACCCATGACGGTGCAGGAATTGGCATCGTTCCCTCTCGCCGCAACCCATGCGTCGTACGGTACGAGGCAGATGCTCCAGGCGGTGGAGTTCGCCGAGAAGATTCGGCTGGACCCCGTCGTCACGACGAATTCAATCGCTATTCTTAAGCAGTTTGTGAAGTCTGGACTCGGCATTGCCTGTCTACCCGCCTTCTCCGTGTCGACTGAGCTCGACGCGGGTGAGCTTATCGCGATCCCAATCGACCATCCGCTGCTCACCAACGCCGAAGCGCACCTCGTCACGCGAGTGGGAAGAAAGCTGTCCGTCGCATCGAACAAGCTCCTCCAGTTGATGCATTCTCAGATGCGTGCTTTCCGTTAGCCCGTGGGCATCTAATATTTAGAACAAAATTCTGTGCTCACGGCATTTGACGTTCTTATTGTCGAGCACAGACTTGCGGGAATTGAGGAGGCACCTTGAATAGCACCCATCAGGCCGATGTCTGGCAGACGATTCGCAAGGAAGCAGAAAGCGAAGCACGCGCGCGTCCCGCCATGCGCGCGTATTACGAGCATCGTGTGCTTACTCACGACACGCTCGGCCAGGCCCTTGCAGTTCTGCTTGCTGACGAGTTGGCGAGCATGGACAAAACGTTGCCGGATTTCAGCGCTGAGTTCGCGACCACCATCAGGGAACACGCGATCGACGAAAGTGCGGCCGCGGACATCCACAAGATTGCCAGCGCCAATCCTGCATGTCCGAATGCGCTTTCGGCCTTTCTATCGTTCCGCGGAATCCAGGCCATTCAACTGCACCGGATCGCACACGCGTATTGGATTGCCAGCGAGAAAACATTCGCCGTCCTTCTCCAGAACTGGGGCGCAAAGCAGTTCAACGTCGACATCCACCCGGCGGCACGCATTGGCAAGGGGTTGTTCGTTGACCACGCAATGGGCATTGTCATTGGCGAGACCGCGGTAGTCGAAGATGAAGTGAGTATCTGGCACGGCGTCACCCTCGGCAGTACCTTTTCCGAATCGGGTGACCGCCATCCCAAGGTGCGGCGCGGCGCCACCCTCTCTGCTCACGCAACCATTCTCGGCAATATCGAAATTGGTGAGAACGCCGTTATCGCAGCCGGCAGCGTGGTGAGGCAGTCGATACCCGCGAACATGGTTGCCGCCGGCGTTCCCGCGAAAGTCATCAAGTCGGTCGCAACCAGCTATGCAGCCATCACCGCGCCTTCAAATAACTAAGGGTATTCGGATGATTCCGCCAAATCAGCATCGCCTCGGCATCGACCATCCTGTCGTATCGGTGAGAAATCACCCGGAAGCCGTAGAGAAGTACAAGCGCCTCGGTTTCTCACCGAGTCCAATCTCTTATCATCCTTGGGGTTCCGTGCTGACCTTGATGATGTTCGAGAACAACTTCATCGAACTTATCGGTATCGACAACCCGTCTAAGTTCGGCACCGGAGAAGTCGACGGATTCTGCTACGGCCGTACACTCGGCGAGTTTCTGGCGCGCTCAGAGGGCCTTGGGCTGGTTTCGCTTCATAGCAAAGACATCGAGAGCGATTTTGCCGCAGTCAAGGCGAGCGGTTTGCCCACTCAGCAACGAGTCGATTTCCGGCGAAAGATTACTGCACCGGATGGCTCACCAGACGAAGCGGTTGTTTCGCTCGGTATGGTGATGGACACGGAGCTTGGCGATGCATCCAACTTTCTCTGCCAGCAGCATCGTCCCGAGTTCATCTGGAGAAAGGACTGGCAGAACCACCCGAATGGTGCCAACGCAGTTCTTGAAGTTGTCTACGTCACCCCCGACCTGAGTCTCCTCGAAGACAGATGGACGAAACTCTTCGGCGCGGAACAAACGAAGTGCGTGAACGGGCATGTCGAAGCGGATACCGGCTGTGGCAAAGTGGTCGCACTCACGCCGGAACAGGCAAAAGAGCGGTTCGCGGCAGTAGGCCTGCCCGTCGCCTACACCGAAAAACCTCATGGAATCGCTTTGCAGGTCCGTGTGCGCGACCTTGCGGTGACGCAGCGCATACTTGCCGGGAATGGTGTCAGTCATGCTCGAACAGCGAAAGGTGTTGCGGTGACACCGGATTCCGCTGGCAATTCAATTATCGAATTCGTCTCGTCTGGACAGCCAACCACGGCCGCCTCTGCGACCATCGGGTGAGCGGCAAGCGCCGATTCGATTTCCATCGTACCAAGCCGGTGCCCTGAGACGTTAAGCACATCGTCGATACGGCCCATAACGGTGAAGTAACCGGTGTCCTAGTCGCAAACAGCACCGTCGCCGGCCAGATAGAAACGCCCACCGAGTTCTTCCGGAAAATAGCTGGTCTTGTAGCGGTTCGGGTCACCCCAGACGTTGCGCAACATGGAAGGCCATGGCCGCTTCACGACCAGGATACCGCCTCGGACGTTGGGCACATCCTGCCCAGTCTCGTCGACCACCGCCGCCATGATGCCATGGCAATGGGAGCGTACAGGAACCAGGAACAAGTGGCGTAGCATCAGGCAATGGCGAAATCACGTGCCCACCTGTTTCGGTTTGCCACCATGTATCGACGATAGGGCAGCGTCCGCCGCCAACCTTCTCGTAGTACCAGATCCAGGCACCGGGTTTATCGGCTCTCCGCGCGCCGGGTGCAACAGACGCGGTAAAGGCCAAGGCGGAAATCCAGACGCGCCTCGCGCACACGACCGGAAAAACGACCGATATCTACATCAAGGAAGCCATTCCGGAGACCTCGGCGATTGACCTGAAATTACCGTGGTGAGTGCTCTCGATATTAGACAAACGTCTAATTTTCTGTCTAAAAACCACTGTACGTACGCACACATTGACGGAAAAGAAAAAACCCGCGAGAGCCTTTGCTCACGCGGGTTTTGATCTTGGTCGGGGCGAGAGGATTTGAACCTCCTACCACCTGCACCCCATTATGTTAATTCACATTTTCCAGACGTTCCCGCACCTTTCCGAAAATCCCGACAAGTCCCGTATAATCAGCGTTTTACACACACTTTCGCTTTCCAGACGTTCCCGCTTCTTTCCGGTTGATTTTCCGAAGCGGTGGCGGTACGGGTGGCGGTACGGAATCACAGAGGGTCAGCGATGAAGGTCTACACGGTCAGGGAACTGGAAGCAATCACGGCGGCGCGCAAGGGCGAAACCATCCGGGAGCCGGGCGGGCTTGTCGGCAAGGTGCATGTATCGAAGGCGGGGGGCGTGACCGTGTCTTACGTCTTCGAATACAAATTCGCGGGCGTGAAGCGCCGGTTCGGTTGTGGCACATGGCCCACGGTCAAGCTTGTGGACATTCGCCGCGCTCATACCGATGCGCGCGCATTGCTCAACAGCGGCGTTGACCCGCGTGAAGCGCGCGAAGCCGTCAAACTCGAAAATCAGGTTGCCGTCGAAACACGCATTGACGAAGCGCAAGCCGTGCTTGACCGCCCGACCTTCGAAACGCGCTATGACGAATGGAAGCGTGCCGCGCTTTCGAAGCGCAAGGACGGCGGTGCGGAAACCGACCGCGCTTTTCACAAAGACGTAATTCCGGCAGTCGGCGCGAAGGCGTTGGAAGACGTGCGGCGCGCCGACCTGATGACCGTGCTTGACGGCATCATTGCGCGCGGCGCGAACCGGCTTGCGAACCGCATGTTAGGCGACCTGAAACAGATGTTGAACTGGTGCGTTGACCGCGAAATTATCGCCGTGAACCCGCTCGCCACAATCACGAAGAAGAAGGTCGGCGGCACGGAAGAAGAAAGCGACCGCGTGCTTTCCGACAAGGAATTGCGCGCCCTGCCCGTCGCGCTGAAGAACGCGAACCTGAGGGAATCGACGCAACACGCGATTTTGCTGATTTTGGGCACCGCCGCTCGCGTGGGCGAAGTCATCCGGGCGAAGAAGTCGCATATCGACCTTGACGCGCGCACATGGGTCATTCCGGGCGGCAATTCGAAGAACAGCGACGCGCACACGGTCTATCTGTCCGACTTCGCCGCGCACCACTTGCGCCGCATGTTGGCGCTTTCCGATTCCGACGAATGGCTGTTGCCCGCTCGCAAGCGTGACGGGACCGAAACGCATGTTGACCTGAAGTCAATTTCGAAACAGATTGGCGACCGGCAATTGAAGTTCTTCGAGCGGCCCGCGCACGCGAAGCGTTCGGTCAAGTTCGCCAACGCGCTTGTTCTCGTGCCTGACGCTGAAGAATCATGGTCGCCGCACGACTTGCGCCGCACGGCGGCAACGCTAATGCAGAAGTGCGGCGTCTTGCCGGTCGTTATCGACGCGGCCCTGAACCATCGCGAGCAAAACCGCATCAAGCGCACGTATCAACGATACGACTATGCCGACGAACAGCGCGAAGCGTGGCTTCTGCTAGGCGACCGGCTCGAATTGCTGTTGCGGTCCGACGCTGACAACGTGGCGATACTGGACACACGGGCGGCATGAACCAAGGAAACGACATGGAAACAAAGCACCTTCACCACTGTAGTTACATTCGTCAACGGCTTCACGACAAATGGCCGAAGCTGTTCCCCATCATTGACGACGCCTTGTGTCATTGGGTCGAGCAAGGCAACAGCGCGGATTTTTCGGGCATCGTCGCCGGGTATGCGCCTGACGCATGGCTGTTCGTTGCCGTCATGGGCGACGGCCCTGACGGTCGGGCGGGCGGCGTGCTGATTCATGACAGCAACCCGCCAGCGTTCGAAGCCATCGGCCCGAACGCGGCGGCGCGACTTGTCGAACCGAATCCGGTCAGGCGGTTGCAGCAAAGAGGCAAGCGGCGAACATGACGCCGAACGAACACCTATCAGACCCGGCCAAGTGCCGGGTTTTGCGTTTCTGGCGGCTTCTCACCCCTCGCCCTTCCATAGACACTGGCGAACCCTCGCGAGCGGCACGGCGGGCGGATTTCAGGTCCGACAGCGCGTTTCGCGCCAACGTGCCCATGACCCGCGCAGCGAATGACAGAACGTTTCGCTTGCGCGGGCATGAAGCAACGTGACGGTTTGCCGACCTTCGGTTTCGGCTTCAGCCAGCTTGACCAGCAATGCGCGGTACATGCGACCAACGCCCGCCGCGTCCGTCTTGACCTTCTCGCCCGCGATAATCAGGTAAAGCGTGCGGAATGCGCGGATACGCCCGTACGTAAGCGCGACCTTTTCCGGCAGTTCAACGCCAAGAAGACCGAGTTTCGGCACGGCGCTTTCATAGATAAGGTCGCGCGGCATTTCGATGTCCGCGACCCGCTGCACAATTCCGGCTTCCGCCTGTTCAGCGAGAAGCGTCACGGTTCGGGTCAGGTCTTCCATCGCTATTGCGTATGAAATCAGTTCGCCCGCGATGGCGCTTGCGAGCGCCGACCCGTCACGGAAGCGCCGGAAGTCTTCAGCAACGAAGTTGGCGACGACCGCGACAATGACGGTGCCCGTGAAGGTAAAGAACGGTCCCCAAAAGCCGCTCCAAAATCCATCCATCTTCAAATTCCCCGCTTTAAGCGTTTTCGATTATCGACAAAGGCTATCCCCGCTTCGGGTTTGCCACGCGCCCTTCGCACGCGCCAACCCTCGCGAGCGGCCCACGGCCCGAATTCTTAACGATGCAAGCATTTTCGCCGTGCGCCATTCACGCGTCACTGTCCCGATGACGGTCTTCGTGTTGTATCAGCCAGCTATGCACCGTTTGCCAAGGGTCGCCGTTGTCTCGAAAGGTCAGGAAGTAAGGTCGGTGCCGTCCGAGCCACAGGAAGAATCGGAACATCGGTTCGCCCGTCGTCTTGTCGCCGTCCCATGTTGCCCACGCGCGCTGAATTTCGGCGCGCGCATCGTCCTTTCTGATTCGCTTCTTCGGCTTGGCTTCATAGCAGTCCCGCCACGCGTCAACGGGGTCGTCCGGTAAGCCTTCGGTCATGAGGCCGGGACTCGGACGGTCGATGAAGGTCAGCCCGTTTTGGGTCTGCCGGATGGCGGCGCACCACGAACACCAATTCTGACCTTGAAACAGGACGGGTTCCGCGCCATTGGGGCGCGGCCCTTCCGGGCGTCCGCAGGACGGACAATGCAGCGTCGGGCTTGGCATCGCGACCTAGACTCTGCCGCCAAGCGCCCGAACGTCGTCAAGCAACAGTTCGGCGGTCAGTGCTTCGACAGCTGCAATGCGCGGCGCATGGCCTTCGCTGCGCCGGTCTACAGGCACGAGAACCGTTTGTAGCGCGACCAGAGACAGGCGAAGCCATGCGGTCGAGTCGCGGTGTCCGCCGCCGACATTCCACGCGAGCGACGCAAGCGCTTGTGCGAACGCTTGCTTCTCCCAATAGCCCAACGCGTCGCGACGCTCCGCAATCATGCGTCCGGTCAGGTCTGCAATTGCCAAGCGAAGCGCGTCAACGTCCGGGTCAACGTCGATGCGCGCGGCCAACGCTTCGATTTCGTCCATTTTCGTTTCCCAAGGTGTCGGGGAATCAGTTTAACCGCGCGACCTTCAGCGCGGCATAGCGCATGAACGAAGCGCGGTCGAGGTCAAGCCGTGCGGCGGCGTCGTCGATGGTCTTCAGGTGTTCAGCGGACAGGCGAACCGACACGCGGGCGGCGGTCAGGTCGAGCGTGAAGCGTTTCTTCGGCGCGGCGGTCTTCTTCGTGCTGGGCATGGCGTCGTTCTCATTCGAAAACGCCCACGGTAGCGATGCGGTGCGCGCGGCACAACCGGCGATGCCATCAGGTGCGAACAGGTAGGAAAAGCAAGGGTAAGTCCTAACCCTTGCCGAAGCGGCGAAGCGCATATTGCGCGCGTTCCTTGCCGCCGTAGACCTGTTCAATGCTCGCCATCAGCCGGGCGCGTTCCTGTTCGTGCCGCGTTGGTTTTGGCATGTCGAGCACGGGCGCGGCGGGTACATGTCGGCGGCGAAGTTCGGCGGCGATAAGGTCGCCCGCGACGCGTTCGACGGCTTCGCCCTTCGCGGCGGCATAGGCGCGAAGCGTTGCTTCGTCTTCACGGGTCAACCATGCGATTGTTGGCGCGGTCATGACTGGCCCCGCGCTTCGGCACGTTGACGCGCCTTGCGTTCGGCGTCGTATGCGCGGCGGTCTTCAGCGGTCTTCGGGCGGGGGATGCGAACGGCGGCTTCAGCGGGTCGGGGAACCCAATGCGCGCGCCCGCTTTCAAGGTCGGCAACCATGCGCCTGATGACTGTATCGCTCGCGTTCATTGCGTGCCCCAATCGAAGGTCATGGGCGATAGCATACGCTCGCGACAGGCAAAAAAAGACGCCGCACGGCATAGGGAGAACGTGCGGCGCGAAACCCTTTCGTCATCCAACCATTCCAGCAACATCAGCACGCGGTTCACTGCGAGCGCCGCGCGCCGCTCAGGGACGCCGTGACGCCTGTAGTGGCCACGGCAGCAATTCATTTGCGCTTCAGGCGCGCGATTTCTTCGGGCGTGAGTCTCACAACATGGTCAGACTTCCAGCGACCAGCGGCCCTATAGGCGGCGGCTTTTGCACGGACGGGCGCGAGCGCTTCAGTCATCCATGCGGGTTCGTCGCGCAAAGAGCGTTCGAGGTACGACAGGCCCGCCGCTTCCGCGACCGTTTCAATGACTGCGCCAGCGTTCGCGGGCACGGCCACAACAGACAGTTCGAGAATCTCGAAGGCTTCGAAAACAAGCCCGCCTTGCCCGCCGTCGCGCGGACGCCATGCGGACGGTTTGAAACCAATCGACACCGTGCGCAAAAGCCGATTGCGAATCAGTGTCCACACTTCGTCAACGCGGTCGCGCAGCGTTGCGGGCGTGTCCACCTTCGCCACGCGCGCCGCGAAAACGACGCCTTCGGGTGTGCGCTTCAGACTTTGCACGCTGCCAATGACCTTCGAATAGTCGTGCCCATCGAGAAGCGGAATCGGTGTTTTCCACGTCGCGCCGTTCGGGTCGCAGATGTCGCCCATACGGTCAACTTCGCCGGTTGACGCGACGCCCGTGATGATGCGCGAATCATCGTCAGCGCCCCTGATTTCAAGCTTCATCGTCTGGTTGCGCGGGTGTTCGCGAAGCCACGAATCGTTCGGCATGTTCGGCTTGCTCATTGTTCGTTCTCCTTTCGTGTCACGTTTGCGCCGCTTCGGGGCGGCGAAGCTTGTCAAAACCTAGCAGTCGGTAACACCGCAGCATGTCGCGCGTCGCGTGCGTGTGTTCGCGCACGGCGTCAGACACGCGCGGACGTCCGTACCGGCTTCGCGTCGTGATGCCTTCGACCTGAACACGTCGCGCCGCGTCGGCGGCTCGCGCGCCAGCATCCACGTATTGCGCAAGCAACGTCGCCGTCATCGGGTCGAGCGGTTGCGGCAGTTCGCGCGCCATCCGCCGCCATTCGCGCCATAGTGCGCGGTCGAGCCATGCGGGCGGGCGGCAATTCGTGCGGGCTTCGGTCACGGTTCGGGTCCGGGTAACGATGCGGTCGGGGGCGGTGGGCACGGGCAATGGCGCGCCCGGTCGCGCGGCGCGCGATTTTTGGCCGAAAAGCGGAGTTTCAGCAAAGTAAAACTGGGCGCGCGGTGTCCGGCAAACCCGGAAAAACTTTTTTGATACCCCCCGCCCGTCGCCGCCCGCCTCGCGCGGTCATGCCGCAAGGCGCAACGCGGGTCGCGCGTCGAATCGTGCGCAGCATTGCGAGCCGTCAGCGAGCCACCAGAAAACGCCGTAGTCCGTCGCGAGAATGTCGGCAATGCTCACGCCTTCGCACGTCAGCGGGTCGGTGCGAATGAGTTGCGCGAAGCGATGCGCGTGCGGCGAACAGCCGGGCGCGTCGGCGTCGCGTAGCAACGCAAACACGTCATGTTCGATTGCGCTTGCGATGGCGATGCGATGGCACTCTTCGTCGTATTCCGCTTGCGAGCGAAAGCATGTGCAAGCGGGAGAATATTCGGTACACATGGCGGGTATCTCCGGGCGGGGGTTACAGGGCGTGCCCTTGGCATTGGGCTATGCGAAGGTCAGACCGTCGAGATAGACCGTCGCGCCGTCGCGGGCGGTGAGCCACGACAGCAGGCGGTTCGCCTTGCACGCGAGCAGGTTCATTTGCCACAGCGCCAGTTGCGAAGTCGTGTCGCCGTTCGTTGTCGTCACAAGCGCTTCGGTAGTCATGTCAAGTTCAACGCCGCCGTCCGCGTACATAACGCCGGAAGGGTCAAGCAATGTCACCTGACCTTGCGGACATGACGCGCTCGCAATCGCGGGAATGCCGAACCATTCACCGCCCCTGACGGTCAGGCCTTCCGCGCCGATGGCGTCGCCCATCAGGCACAGGGCAAGCGCGTCGTCGGAGTTCATCAGCCACACGGCGCGCGAAACGTCGCCCTTGAACACGGCGAACAGCGCGCGAAGGTCGGCGCGCAGCGCGTCGGCGGTCGGGCCGGTCGAATGCACGACCGGCGCGCTATAGGTCACGCTCGCGGGCTTGTCCGCGTCGCCGCCGTTCGACGGGTCGAGAAGCGCGCCGCCATCCATCGACGCGACCGCGCGGGCAAGGTCCGCCAGTAGTGCGCTTTCGAGTTCGGGACCGGCGAGCAATAGCGAATCGCGCGTGAACACGACAAGCCCGCTAATCTTGCGCGGCGGCACGCGCAACGTATCGAAGGCGTTCGAGCTTGCCTGAATCGCAAGCCCTTCGGCAGTCCACGCCGCCGAAGCGGCTTCGACCTGTGCAATGGTCGGCACGTCGAACCCGACCCGGCGCATGGGGCTAATCGTGTTGATGCGCGCAACGACCGAATCGGCGCGGATGATTTCAACCAGACCGCGACCGATGGCGCGATAGTCCGGGTCATCACCAAACGAACCGGTCGAAACAAAGCGGGTCAATGCCCGCGCAACCGGCGCGTTTTCGCCCCATTGCGCGGCGGCATAGCTGCGCGCGACGGACGCGTTGCCACGCGTGCGCGCCAGCGCAATCAGCAGACGGACCGCATCAATTCCCGTTTGACCTTGCATCGTCATCCCCTTCGCGTGAAGCCCGCCATGCACGGGCCGATGCTTCAAGGATGGTCAACGGCGCGGCCCGTGCATACCTGAGATGTCAGCAATGTCAGCGTTCTCCGCGACTGACCAGCGCACGGGCGAGCGTTTCGACGCGATACCAGCGGCGGTTTCCTTCGGGGCGGTACGCGTAAGTCAGTGTGCCGCGCCCATAACGTTGCGATAGTGTGCCGCGCGCAAGCCCCAAAACGGCTTCGAAGACGGATTCGGGAACGCTCAAGTCGCCCGCCATGCGCACGCCTTTCGCTCGAAATTCGTCTAGCAGTTGCGCTGTCATCGCGGCCACGCTTTCTTCGTCGGTCATGCGCGCCGTCCGTCAGGTCGCCGGGTCGTCAGCAAGGTCAACGAACACGCCGACGCCGCGCTTCGTCACACTGAAGACGACCGCTCGGGCGCGGCCATCTTCGACCAGAGAAACCCACATTTCGCCGCGCCGGTTCAGTGTGAGTTGTAATTCGCCGCCGCGCTGTTCGACATCGCGAAGCCATGCCGCGCCGCCCGGCGAAAGCGCGGCTTCGACACGACCGAGCAGCATTGCGCCATTGCGTTGCAGGGCTTCAATCGGGTCTTCGTTCATGCTGCGTTCTCCCTGTGAAGTCAAAAAGGTCATGCCGGTTTGCGGTTGCGATACTTCTTCGCGTCGCGCGTCGTCGCGGGCTTGTCGGTCATGCGCTTTTCGAACCCTTCGCCGTGCCAAGTGTGCGAGTCGCGCAGTTCAGCGGCGGCGATGCGGCATTGCGCTTCGATAACGCGCTTTTCGAAATACCTGAAGTTCGGCAACAGGTCCGAAAGCCGCCCGCAAATCGCACGCGCAAGCACGTCGTCGCGGTCTTCCTTCGTCCATGCTTCGAGCGTCGCGAGCGTTGCAATCATCCCCACAAGGTCGGCACGCATCGCGCGCACGCGGTCTGGGTCGAGTCGCGGACCCCACGGCAGATACAACCCGCCCGACTTCGAGACAAGCGCGCCTTTGCAGTCCTCGCTCATGTCTGCCTCGCGCGCGCGGATTTGGCGTTGTTCAGGCGTCGGTGGTCCGCGTGCGCTTTTTTGAACAGCATCGTGCGAAGGGGAATCGGTCTGTTCCTGCACGTTGATTTTTTTAGGCGTCGGCGGTGCGCTCGCGTTTGAATCGTCAGCGTCGGTCGCTTTAGGTACTAATACCGTTAACGGTTTTCTGTTTAGGGAAACTCTGGCTTTGCAACTTTCGCCCGCGTTTTTTACAACTTGGCGGCGGGGCAAGTTGTAACCCCCCGAATCAGGTTCTAATTTCGCGGTAGCAAACTCTAGCTTTGCAACTTTCGGATTCGCAGTTGCAAACTCTGACTTTCCAACTTCTGACAGCCGTTCAGGATGCAACCGAATCCGTTGATTGCGTCCCTTGCGCGCCGCTTCGAGTTCTTCGGTCAGCTTGTTCGCGGCGAATTCGGTCAGATATTTCGTTATGGTCGGGCGGCTCAACTTCGTGATGCGGGCAACGCGGCTCACGCCCGGATAGCATGTCCCGTCATCGCCCATATGGTCGATTAGCACGTTGAAAACGGCATGGCGGCGAACGTCGGGCAACGGGTGTTCGAACAGGCATTGCTTCGCCTTGACGCGCGCCTTCAGCACGACATAAGGGGGAAACTTGGCGTCGTCAGTCACGGGTCGCCCCTTGCGCGACCGACACGCGGCGAACGGCGAGCTTGAGGCGGTCATATTCGGTGGGCGTGACGCGCCCACGGCGAAGAATCGCGCCTACGACAATCAACACTTCGAGCAATTCGACGTTCACGGCGGCGATGACTTGCGCCGCGTTGAAGCGACGCTTCACGGGGCGGCCCGCGTGAATACCTTCGACGCGCGGCGGAAACAGGGCGGACATATCAACGCCCACGGCGGCGGCGATGTCGGCAGCAGCGCATTCATTTCGATAGCAGCGCAACAGAACGACGCCATCGCGGGTTTCGGTAATCGCCAACACGGTCGCGTTGTCCGAACCGCACGCGGGACAGCGCGCACGCCAGCGACCTTCACCGACACGGCGCACGCCTTCGAGCCGGTCAAGCAGGGCATCAGCGGACATGACGCCCCCTAGTCCGTCGTCACGGTTTCGGCGGCTTCGATGCGCGCGGCAATCCACGCATCAATTTGCGTTTCACGCCACGCGACGCGACCGCCGCCAATCGGCACGGGTCGCGGGAACGTGCCGCGCGCCATGTCGTTGTAAATCGTCGTCGTTGACTTGGCAGTGCGGCGCTTCACTTCGGGCAAGCGAATCAGACGTTCACCGCGCCCGTTTTCGGCGCGCTTCAGAAGCGATTCGAGTAGTTCGCTCATATCCGTTCCCCTTGGAATGGCCCCGCAAGATGCGGGCACGGAACGGATTATCGAAGTCGGGCGACGTGACTTCTACTGAACGCAAATCAGGATTTCTGTTCAGTAAAACGCCGCATGACGTTTGTGATAGCGCAAGGGTCGTCGTTCGGGCTTATATCCGCTTCAAGCGCACTGGGCATCTTCGTGCCCTTGCGCTGACGCGCTATTCCGAGACGCTCGCGCAGCGCCTTCCACGCATTCCAAACCTCGCGCGTCGAGATTCCGAATTCGGCGGCTACCTGTTCGACGGCAACCGTGACGCCCTTCGAGCCTTTCGGGTCGGTGCTTACCCGCCTGTACACCGCCGCGCCAACATCGTATTCGCGCACTGTGTCGGGCGAATGGATTTCAAGGGTTGTCGGCGCGGGAAGCCAGGGCAACGGAAAGGCATAGCGCCACGCGTGCCCCTCGCGCAGCACGGACAGAAAACGCCCGCTCAATTCGTCATGTACCCAATGCGGCACGTCCGCGCCGTCGCGGGCATACCAGACCATCAGCAAAAACACATGGTCGGCGTCCGGTTCTTCGCCCTTGCGCACGGCGTCAAAGTGACGCACGAAGTCGAATTCAAGATAGCGCTCTATTCCATCGCGGTCGGGCGCGCCCGGCATAAAGCGCGGGTCGGGTTGTTCGTCTTTCTGTGTTCTTCCCATAATGCCCCCGCATATCGAAAGGGCATTTTCCGGGCGTTCCCGTGCGTTTTCAACCGTGCCCGGCGTCGTGGTGGCGGTATGGTGGCGGTATAGCGCCGGAATAGAAAAAAGGACTTACGGCGATTAACCGTAAGTCCTTGATTTCTTTGGTCGGGGCGAGAGGATTTGAACCTCCGACCACCTGCACCCCATGCAGGTACGCTACCAGGCTGCGCTACGCCCCGAACAGCAAGAAATTATAACAGACACTTCATTCGTTTAGAACCGCTCCGGAAGAACAAAGCGCGAACTAGTGGCCCAGCAGATCGATCACGTTCTGCAGTTCCTTGCGTAACTGCTCGACGTCTACCGCGGACGCCGCACCCGATGTCCGCGCTTGCAGCGCCTGCGCGCCAGCACCCTCGCCTTCCCCGCCTACCGTCGCCGATGCATCCGGCTCACCGCCGCTACCTGGCGAGTCGAGCCGATTGCGCGCACCGTTGATCGTAAAACCCTGCTCATACAGCAACTCGCGAATCCGTCTGATCAGCAGCACCTCGTGATGTTGATAATACCGACGGTTGCCGCGCCGCTTGACCGGCCTCAACTGGGTGAACTCCTGTTCCCAGTAGCGCAGCACATGAGGCTTCACGCCGCATAGTTCGCTGACCTCACCGATCGTGAAGTAGCGCTTCGCCGGAATCGGAGGCAAGACGACTTTTTCGATCGTCGCTGTCATCGTCAGTTAGCCGTGATGGGTTGCCCGAAAGCGCGCCAGTCGATCAGCGCGCGAAGCTCGCCTCGGCACCGTTCTCCACGAGCGCCTTCAGCTTTTGACTTGCATGAAACGTCACCACGCGACGCGCGGCGATAGGAATCGCCTCACCGGTTTTCGGGTTTCTGCCGGGACGCTGTGGCTTGTCGCGCAGCTGGAAGTTGCCGAAGCCCGATAGCTTTACGCTGTCGCCGCTCTCCAGCGCATCGCGGATCACCTCGAAGAAGGCCTCGACCATGTCCTTCGCTTCCCGCTTGTTGAGCCCGACATTGTCGAACAGCAACTCGGCAAGTTCCGCTTTGGTGAGCGTCGGCGTCTCGGTAGAAACGGCGGCGGGTGATGTCGGAATTTCGCGAATCATGGCGCTGCGTTGCGCCGTAAGAAGGGCTTCGAAATCACTCGAGTTCATTTCATTCATATCTATCAAATGGCGCGCCAAGCATAAAACAATGGATGCGGAAACAGCCGTGCAATTGTTAAATACGGGTTATCCGCGTAACCGCGCGCCATATACTCGAGCCAGACGTTCCACAAGAGTTTGAATGGCCAGATCGACCGTTTCATCCTGAAGGGTTCCGCCAGTATCTTGCAAGGTCACACGGAACGCAAGGCTTTTCTCGTGCGCGGCCAGGCCACCGGAAGTATTTGATTTTGGACGGAATTCGTCGAAAAGTGCAACCTTCTGGACGCTCTTGCAGGCAGGTTCGGACTGGGCCTTCTGAAACTCGTCGAGGAGTGCCTGAACCTCGATTTTCTGATCGACGACCACCGCGATATCACGCCGCACCGGCGGGAATTTCGATACTTCCGACGGAACCGGCAATACTCGCTGCATTAATGCTTGCGATTCGATTTCAAACAGAATCGGCGCATGCGGTAAATCATATTTTTGCATCCAGCGCGGATGCAATTCACCAATCCAGCCCACTGCGCGGCCATTGAGTTCGATACGCGCGCTGCGTCCCGGATGCAACGCCGGATGCCCGGCCTTCACGAAACGCGCAACCGCCGGCGCGAGCAGCGCTTCGAGATCGCCCTTCACATCGAAAAAGTCGACGGTGCGCGTCGGCGCGCCCCACTGCTCGTCGAGCGCCGGACCGTACGCGAGCGCGCCGATCATCGTCGGCTGCGCGAAACCCTCGACGGCCAGCTCGCCCGCCTTGATCGACGGATCGTGCAGGAACACGCGGCCGGCTTCGAACACCCGTACACGGTCCGCGACGCGCCGGTTCAGGTTCGTGCGCAATACCTGGATCAAGCTGCCGAACAACGTCGTACGCATCACCGACAACTGACTTGCGATCGGGTTGATGAGGCGCACCGGGTTGCTGTTGCCCGCGAAGTCCTGCTCCCACTCCGCGTCGACGAAGCTGAAGTTCACCGTTTCCGCGTAGTCGCGCGCAGCAAGCGCGTGACGGATCGTGTGGATCGAGCGCTGCGTCTCGTTGGTCGCGCGCATTTCGCTGGTCGCCACCGGTGGGTGCGCCGGGATGTTTTCGAAGCCGTAGATGCGCGCGACTTCTTCGATCAGGTCTTCCTCGATCTCGATATCGAAGCGATACGACGGCGGCATCACCGAGAACGTATCGCCATCGCGCTCAAATTTCAGACCAAGACGCGTGAAGATCTGCGCGATCTGATCGGCGCCGATCTCGACGCCGATAATCCGGTTCGCGCGCGCAACGCGCATCTTCACCGGTGCGCGCTTCGGCACATTGACGATCTGATCGTCGACCGGACCGGCCTCGCCGCCACAGATGTCGAGGATCAGTTGCGTGATGCGCTCGATATGATCGACGGTCGTCGCGTAGTCGACGCCGCGCTCGAAGCGGTGCCCCGCATCGGTCGAAAAGTTGTACTTGCGCGAGCGGCCGCGAATGCTGTCGGGCCACCAGAACGCGGCTTCGAGATAGATGTTGGCGGTGTCGAGCGTGACCGCGGTGCTGTCGCCGCCCATGATGCCGGCGAGACTTTCGATATGCCGCTCATCGGCGATCACGCCGACCGTCTCGTCGAGTTCGACCGTGTTGCCGTTCAGCAGCTTCAGCGTCTCGCCTTGACGGCCCCAGCGCACGTCCATGCCACCGTGGATCTTGTCGAGATCGAACACGTGTGACGGGCGGCCGAGTTCGAGCATCACATAGTTCGAAATGTCGACGAGTGCTGAAATGCTGCGCTGACCGGAGCGTTCGAGACGCTCGACCATCCACGCCGGCGATTTCGCGCGCGCGTTCACGCCACGGATCACACGGCCCGAGAAACGGCCGCACAGATCGGGCGCCGAGATCTTCACGGGCAGCGTTTCATCGAGCTTCACTTGCGCAGGCTTGATCTCGAGCGGGCGCAGCGGCGCGCCGGTGATCGCCGACGTTTCGCGCGCGACGCCGAACACCGACAGGCAGTCCGCCTTGTTCGGCGTCAGCTTGATTTCGAACACGGTGTCGTCGAGATTGAGCGCGTCGCGGATATCCTGGCCGATCGGCGTATCTTCCGGCAGGATCAGCAGGCCGCTATGATCTTCCGACAGCTTGAGCTCGCGCGCCGAACACAGCATGCCCTGGCTTTCCACGCCGCGCAGCTTCGAGAGCTTGATCGCGAACGGCGCGCCACCCTCTTCGGCCGGCGGCAATTGCGCGCCCACGAGCGCGACCGGCACCTTGATGCCCGGTGCGACGTTCGGCGCCCCGCACACGATATTCAGCGTCGCGCCGGTGCCGGCGTTCACCTGACATACATTGAGCTTGTCCGCATCCGGGTGCCTGACGACTTCCAGCACCTGGCCGACGACGATCTTCGAAGTCGGCGGCGCGGCCGGCCGCAGGTCTTCGACTTCGAGGCCCGACATCGTCAACGCGTGCGCCAACTCGTCGGTTGTCAGTTGCGGATCGACAAAAGTTCTTAGCCAGGATTCCGGAAATTGCATGGTTCTGTGTACGTTCTGATCAGGTTAGGTCCACGTCCGGCAGCGGTTTCGCGTATTCCGGCATTGGACCGGACGACTCGATGCTGCCGGGGACGCTCGCGGCACGCATTGTGTGCGGTACCGCGTTCTATGCCCGTCGCGCTCGCGCGCGCCGGTTCAGGCGAATTGACGCAGGAAACGCAGGTCGTTTTCGAAGAACAGGCGCAGGTCCTGCACGCCGTAACGCAGCATCGTGAGACGCTCGAGGCCGCTGCCGAAAGCAAAACCGATATAGCGCTCCGGATCGAGACCCATGTTGCGGATCACGGTCGGATGAACCTGGCCCGAGCCCGAAATTTCGAGCCATTTGCCTGCGTTCTTGCCCGTTTCGAACTGCATGTCGATCTCGGCCGACGGTTCGGTGAACGGGAAATACGACGGCCGGAAGCGCACGAGGATATCGTCGCGTTCGAAGAATTTTTTCAGGAAGTCGGTGTAGACGCCTTTCAGGTCCGCGAAGCTGATGTTCTCATCGATCCACAGGCCTTCGACCTGGTTGAACATCGGCGAATGCGTCGCGTCGCTGTCCACACGATACGTGCGGCCGGGCACGATCACCTTGATCGGCGGCGTGTTGGTGCGAGCGTAACGCACCTGCATCGGGCTCGTATGTGTGCGCAACACCAGCGGGCGGCCGTCGGCATCTTTGCCGTCGACGTAAAAAGTGTCCTGCATCGAACGCGCAGGATGATTTTCGGGGCTGTTGAGCGACGTGAAGTTGTACCAGTCGGTTTCGATCTCGGGGCCGTCGGCCACGTCGAATCCGATCGTACGGAAAATCTGTTCGACGCGCTCCCACGTGCGCATCACCGGGTGCAGGCTGCCGGTGCTGGCGCCGCGACCCGGCAGCGTGATGTCGATTGCCTCGGCCGCGAGACGCTGATTCAGCAACGCGTCGGCAAGCGCCTGACGCCGTGCCGTCAACGCGGCTTCGACCTGTTGCTTGACGAGGTTGATCCGAGCGCCTTCGGTCTTGCGCGTTTCAGGATCGAGTTTGCCAAGCCCCTTCAACAGCTCGGTCAGCGCACCCGCCTTACCGAGAAAGCGCGCTTTCTCGTTTTCGAGGGTAGTGACGTCGGAGGCTTCTGCGAAGGCTTTTTGCGCGTCGGCGACAATCTGGTCCAGATCCATTGATCCCATCATTTCAACGTCAGTGTTCTATCGAAACAAAACTGGTTCTACCAACAAAAACGGGGCTCGGTGAGGAGCCCCGTTTTTGTTGCAGCGTCACCGAGACTACCGGATGTTCGCTGCAACGAACCACGCAGTTTTAATTGCCAGAAGCGCAATCAGGCTGCAACGGCGGCTTTCACCTGCTGAACGATCGCAGCAAAAGCAGCCTTGTCGAACACAGCCATGTCGGCCAGCACCTTGCGGTCGAGTTCGATCGAAGCCTTCTTCAGACCGTTGATGAACACGCTGTACGTCATGTCGTGCTGACGCACCGCCGCGTTGATACGCGTGATCCACAGTGCGCGGAACACACGCTTCTTGTTGCGGCGATCGCGGTAGGCGTACTGGCCTGCGCGCATGACCGCCTGCTTGGCGATGCGATAGACGTTATTGCGACGGCCGCGGTAACCCTTGGCCAGCTTGATGATCTTCTTGTGACGGGCCCGTGCGGTAACCCCACGTTTTACTCGAGGCATGTTTCGCTCCTATGAGTGTCGGTTAAGGGTTAAGCGAACGGCAGCATTGCGCGAACGGAGTTCAGATCGGAATCATGAACTGCCGTGGCACCGCGCAGATGGCGTTTGTTCTTGGTGGACTTCTTGGTAAGAATGTGACGCTTGAAGGCCTGACCGCGCTTGACGGTACCGCCCGGACGCACCACGAAGCGCTTTGCAGCGCTCTTCTTGGTCTTCATCTTCGGCATGACAACTCCATTATTAGATGGAGATGGGTGTGCGGTCGGCCAGTTGGCCATTTCCCGCCCTTCGAAACCCATTCCACTTGGTATGCAGACCGCCGATACCACCAGCGGCCGCTTTTCGGGAAACGCCGCGCATTCACACACACGCCGTTCCGAAACCTTCAGATATCGCACCGGACATCCGGCACGGCATCATTAAAACTTTTGCAACGGGAGTGCGCGCCACCTGACGCGCCGCTCGTCCGGATCGCTACTTCGCGATTACTTCTTTTTCTTCGGAGCGAGCACCATGATCATCTGGCGCCCTTCCATTTTCGGCATCTGCTCGACCTGACCCACTTCATCGAGGTCTGTGCGCAAACGCTCGAGCATACGCATGCCAATTTCCTGGTGAGCCATTTCGCGGCCACGGAAACGCAACGTGATTTTCGTCTTGTCGCCGTCTTCGAGGAAGCGGATGAGGTTGCGCAACTTGACGTTGTAATCACCGTCGTCGGTCCCCGGGCGGAATTTGACTTCCTTGACCTGGATGACCTTCTGCTTGAGCTTGGCCTCGTGCTGCTTCTTCGCTTCCTGGTACTTGAACTTGCCGTAGTCCATCAAGCGGCAAACCGGTGGAACCGCCTGCGGAGCGATTTCGACCAGATCCACGTCCTGCTGTTCCGACATGCGGAACGCATCAGCGAGTTTCACGATGCCGAGCGGTTCGTTCTCGATGCCGACCAGTCGCACCTCGGGTGCCGTAATTTCACCGTTGATGCGGTGCGCAGACTTATCAGTAGCGATGTTACGTTTCCTCTAAAAATTAAAAAAAACGAGCCGGGCTGCCAAGTGGCTCACTTGAACGACTGCACGTCCTGGCGCAGACGCTCAATGAAGGCATCAACAGGCATCACGCCCAGATCGACACCACCACGGGCACGCACGGCTACCGTTTGGGCTTCACGCTCTTTGTCGCCGACTACCAGCAGGTACGGGACCTTTTCCAGCGTGTGCTCGCGTATTTTATAGCTAATCTTCTCGTTGCGCAAATCGGCCTCGACTCTAAGCCCTTGTTTTTGCAACGTTTGAGCCAGAGACTGCGCATATTCAGCCTGGCTTTCCGCAATATTCATCACGACAACCTGCATCGGCGCGAGCCATGCGGGCATTGCACCGGCATGGTGCTCGATCAGAATACCAAGGAAGCGTTCCATCGATCCGACGATTGCCCGGTGCAGCATGATCGGGCGGCGGCGGCTGTTGTCCTCGGCGACGTATTCCGCGCCAAGACGCTCCGGCAACACCATATCGAGCTGCAGCGTGCCGCACTGCCACGACCGGCCAAGCGCATCCTTGATATGGTACTCGACCTTCGGTCCGTAGAAGGCCCCCTCGCCCGGCAACTCTTCCCACGTCACACCGCAGGCAGTCAGCGCCTCGCGCAGACCCTGCTCCGCGCGGTCCCACGTCTCGTCCGTGCCGGCGCGCGCGTCCGGGCGAAGCGACAGCTTGATTTCGACATTGTCGAAACCGAAGTCCCGGTAGACGCTCATCGCGAGCGTATTGAACGCGATCGATTCGCTGATGAACTGGTCTTCGGTACAGAAAATGTGTGCGTCGTCCTGTACGAAGCCACGCACGCGCATCAGGCCATGCAACGCACCCGATGACTCGTTGCGGTGGCACGAACCGAACTCCGCGTAGCGCAGCGGCAGGTCACGATACGAGCGCAGACCGTGATTGAACACCTGCACGTGACCCGGACAATTCATCGGCTTGATCGCGTAGTCACGCTTTTCCGATTCCGTCGTGAACATGTTTTCACGATAGTTCTGCCAGTGGCCGGACGCCTCCCACAGCGAGCGGTCCATGATCATCGGCGTCTTGATTTCGAGATAGCCAGCATCGTTCACGCGACGGCGCATGTACTGCTCGACCTGCTGCCACAACGTCCACCCACGCGGGTGCCAGAACACCATGCCAGGCGACTCGTCCTGCATGTGAAACAGGTCGAGTTGCTTGCCGAGCTTACGGTGATCGCGCTTCTCCGCCTCTTCGAGCATGTGCAGATACGCTTCCTGATCCTCTTTTTTGGTCCAGGCCGTGCCGTAAATACGCTGCAATTGCTCGTTCTTCGAATCACCGCGCCAGTAAGCGCCCGCGACCTTCATCAGCTTGAAGACCTTCAACTTGCCGGTGGACGGCACGTGCGGGCCGCGGCACAAATCCGTGAAGCCGCCGTGCGAGTACAGCTTGATTTCGTCGTTAGCGGGGATGGACTCGATGATCTCGGCCTTGTACTTTTCGCCGATGCTCTTGAAATAATCGACTGCTTCGTCGCGCGACACCACGCGACGCGACACCGGCTCGTCCTTTTTCGCGAGTTCCTGCATGCGCTTTTCGATCTTTTCGAGATCTTCAGGCGTGAAGGGACGGTTGTACGAGAAATCGTAATAGAAGCCGTTATCGATCACCGGTCCGATCGTGACCTGTGCTTCCGGATACAGATCCTTCACCGCATACGCGAGCAGGTGCGCGGTGGAGTGACGAATGATATCGAGACCATCCGCGTCTTTCTCGGTAACGATGGCGAGCGCCACGTCATGATCGATCAATGCGGACGTATCGACCAGTTCACCGTCGATCTTGCCGCCGAGCGCGGCTTTCGCGAGACCGGGGCCAATCGAGGCGGCCACTTCGGCGACGGTCACCGGATGTTCGTACTGTCGAACAGAACCGTCGGGCAGACGTATCGAAACCATTGCGTTCTCCGTGGTGCCGGCCGGCGGCGGCACATACAACCAGGTCAAAAGACAAAAAAAATGCGGCCCCGCTTTCGAGGGGCCGCACTCACATTCATACAAACTTCATCGGCAAAAGTGGTCCTCGACTAGCGTCGCTCCGAAACAGTTTCGGTCAACGTTCGCGGTGTCATAACCGTATTCGCCTTTTGCGCTTACTGCAGTTTGTGAAACCCCGGCAAGGCCGGAATTTCATTTCGTTGGTAGGCTCGATTGGACTCGAACCAACGACCCCCACCATGTCAAGGTGGTGCTCTAACCAGCTGAGCTACGAGCCTGAAGAAACGAGATTATATGGAGCGCCACGTAGCTTGGCAAGTACTTTTATGCGGAGACTTTCATTTCCCGTGATGCATTCGCCAACGGCGCGACAAGCACGCGTGCACGGTTCATCGCGGGCGAATCCACCGACAAACACGCGCGTCAATTCTTGCGGGCCGCGCGCATCACACCCGTGATCTCGCCAAGCAGCGTGCAAGCACGCTGAATCTGCGCGGAGCTCGACACCTCGACGGTAAATTGCATGAACGCGGCGTTACGCCGACTCTGTGTTTTCACGCCGATCACGTTCATTTTTTCCCGCGCGAATACTTCGGAGATATCGCGTAGCAGCCCCTGACGGTCGGTTGCCTCGATGCTGAGATCGACCGGATAGACCGACTGGCCGCGACCGCTCATCACGTCCGCCGACCAGGCCGTCTGCAGCACGCGCTCCGGCGCGCGCTCGGCCATCCGGCGAAACGTCGCGCAGTCGCCGCGATGAATCGACATGCCCTTGCCGCGGGTAACGAAACCGCGGATGTCATCGGGCGGCGCGGGCCGGCAGCAACGCGCGAGCTGGGTAAGCAACGCATCGACGCCGACCACCAGCACCCCGGTCGACGCGCCGCGCGCGACGCTCGCGCCGCTGCTACGCTTCTCGAATTTCTCCGGCGCTTCGGCATCCGGCTCCGGCGATGGGGCGTCGTGCAGTGCCTGCTCGACGTGCCGCAGACTGAACTCCTCCTTGCCGACCACGGAGAAAAGATCGTCGGTGGTCCTGAAGCCGAGACGGGTCGCCAGCTGATCGAGGTTGACCGAGGTTTTGCCCTCGCGCTGCAAGGTCTTTTCGACCATCGCGCGCCCGTTCGCGATGTGCTCCTGCAGCTCCACCGCGTTGAACCACGCGCGTACCTTCTGACGCGCGCGCGAACTCTGCAGATAGCCAAGCTGCGGATTGAGCCAGTCTCGCGACGGGCCGCCCTCCTTCACCGCGACAATCTCCACAGTCTGGCCGTTCTGCAGCGCCGTGTTCAGCGGCACCATCGCGCCATCGACGCGCGCGCTGCGGCAGCGATGCCCAAGCTCGCTGTGCAGGTGATACGCGAAATCGATCGGCGTCGCGCCGTGCGGCAACGGAATCACGCGTGCCTGCGGCGTCAACACGTAGATGTGATCGTCGTCGAGCGTGGCCCGACGCAGTTGCTCCCACGGCTGCGCCGCTCGCCCGTCGCCGTGCTCGCCTTCGGACACCTCGTCTTTCCAGGCGAGCAACTGACGCAGCCACGCGATTTTCTCGTCGTACTTTTCGTTCGCGGCAAAGGTGCCGCCGTACCCGCGCGCGCCCGCCTCCTTGTAGCGCCAATGCGCGGCCACGCCGTATTCGGCGAAGCGATGCATTTCGTGCGTGCGGATCTGCACTTCGAACGCGCGGCCGTCGTCGCCGATCACGACCGTGTGCAGCGATTTATAGCCATTCGGTTTCGGCCGCGAAATATAGTCGTCGAACTCTTTCGGCACCGGCTGCCACAGGTTGTGCACGATGCCGAGCACGGTGTAGCAATCCTTGATGTCCGGCACGATCACGCGGAATGCGCGCACGTCGTAGAGCTCGGCGAAATCGAGCTCCTTGCCGCGCATCTTGCGCCAGATGCTGTAGATATGCTTGGGCCGGCCGCTCACTTCCGCGCGGATATGCGCGGCGGCCAACTCCTGCTGCAGCCGCTCGATTGCCTGCGCGACATAGCTCTCGCGCTCGACGCGCTTCTCGTCGAGCAGTTTGGCGATCCGCTTGTAAGTGACCGGTTCCTCGAAGCGGAACGCGAGGTCTTCGAGCTCCCACTTCAATTGCCAGATGCCCAGACGGTTGGCGAGCGGCGCGTAAATATCGAGCGTCTCGCGCGCCACGTCGGGCGATGGTGTGATTTTCGCCGCCGCGTAATAGCGCAGCGTTTGCAGCCGCGATGCGAGGCGGATCAGCACCACGCGGATGTCCTGCGCAAACGCGAGCAGCATCTTGCGCAGCGCTTCCACCTGGGCGCGGCGCGCGGCTTGCGCGTCGCGACCGGTTTCGGGCATCGCATTTTGGGTCGCGCGCAGACTGACGGTACCGAGACGCAGCAGCTTGCGCACGTCGCCGACCAGTTGCGCAACTTCTTCGCCAAAATTGTCGGCGATGATCCGCTCCGGGTCGCGCAGATGCGGCGTCAGCGCAAACAGCGCCGCCGCCAGCACTGCGGACGGATCGACGTTGAGCTTGCGCATGATCGACGCGGTGCCCGCCGCGTGATCCGCGAGCAGTTCGCCCGACGACAGCCGCACCTCGCCCGCATGCTCGCGCACGAACGCCATCGCTTCGTCGAAGGAAGGAAGGGGATGAGGCGCGTTCGTGACGGTTTCGGTATTCATGGTGCGACGGCTCGCCGGGCCAGGCGAATCAACGGGACTTCAACAACGGTAGTGCGTAACAGCCAGGAGCCGGGCTTAGCCGCGCTGCGCGGCGACCACGACGATTTCGACGAGGCACTTCGGATTCGCGAGCTTCGCTTCGACGGTTGCGCGCGGCGGCGTGTCGCCCTGGGCGACCCACTCGTCCCACACGGCGTTCATGCCGGCGAAATGCACCATGTCCGAAATGTAGATCTGCACCGACAGCAGCAGCGATTTGTCGCTGTTTGCTTCGCCTAGCAGACGGTCGATATGGCCGAGCACTTCGCGCGTCTGACCGGTGATGTCCTGCTCCGTATCTTCGGCGATCTGGCCCGCGAGATAGACGGTGCCGTTGTGCACGGCCATTTCCGAGAGACGCTTGCCGACGTGATGACGAATGACTGTCATGAAAAATCCTGAACGGGTTGGTTGATCGAAATTCACTGCGCATGCCGCCTGCCGCGAAATTCGCTGCGGGCGTCTGGCGAAACCCAATATTATGACGCGTTCGCGGACGGGCCGATGAAGAACTGGCGCGCGGCCGCGATCTGATCTTCCGCCAGAAACGCCGGTGCGTGTCCGACACCCGGAATCTCGATGCGCGAGACGAGGCGCCCGGCTGCGACCATTTTGTCGACCGTCTCGCGCGACAGCAGATCCGAGTGCTCACCGCGCACGACGAGCACCGGCCCCTGAAACGACGCCAGCGAATGCCACAGCGCCGCCTCGCCGAGCTGCGCGGCTTCCTCGGTCACGGCGGCAAACGGCTGCGCGATACGCGGGTCGTAGCGCAGCACCCACCCGCCGTCCTGTTCGCGCAGCAGTGGTGTATTGATTTCGCGCCATTCGTCCGGCGTGAGCGGGCCGAAGCTTTGCGCGAGTTGCGCGGCGTAGTCGATGCCCTGCTGCAGCGTATCGAAACGCACGGGCTTGCCGAGATAGTCGCCGATGCGCTTCACCGCAACCGGTTCCAGATGCGGCCCGACATCGTTGAGCAGCAGCTTGCGGATCGGCGTGTCCGGCAGACCGGCGAGCGCCATGCCGATCAGCCCGCCCATCGAGGTGCCGAACCAGTCGACCGTGTCGGTATTGAGTCGCGCGATCAGCGTGACCATGTCGGCGACATATTGCGGCACGCTGTACTGGCTCGGGTTCGCGAGCCACGACGACAGGCCCCGCCCGACCACGTCCGGACAAACCACGCGGTAGGTATCGCTAAAGGCAGCGGCGAGGCGGTCGAAATCGCGTCCCGAGCGCGTCAAGCCGTGCACGCACAGCAACACGCGCCGATTGTCAGGGTCGCCCCATTCGGTGTACGCGACGCGATGCAGTCCGCCGGCGCTCGCGCACTGCACATAACGTTGACGCGGCGCGGGCTGGGCTGCGGTGGAGGCGGAGATCGTTGCGGTCATCTGGGTTCCTCGCAAAAGCGCTGCGGATCGGACTCGGTTTGGGACGCTAACGCAGACGCCATCAAGCGAATGGCCGTGCAGCAGCCAGGCATCGTCAAACCTTCTATCTGCGGACGATTGTAAACCGCTTCGCCATGCGACAACGATCGGCAAAAAGGCATAGGACGCGCCGCCGTGCCGCCGCACGCCTGCGCTCCCGCCGCGCCAAAGCAGAACGGGCGAGACTCTCGTCTCGCCCGTTCTGCAACCACGTCGCCGCCGCCCCGCCATACCGGCCGGGGCGGTGGGGCCACTTCCGCTCTCAGCTCACCGCGCTCACATCGAGCGGCGCGCCGGTCTTCGCCTTGATTTCGTCGACGCTCACGCCCGGCGCCAGTTCGGTGACCTTCAGGCCGTCCTCGGTCACTTCGATCACGCCGAGGTCGGTGATGATCTCGTCGACCACGCCGACACCCGTCAGCGGCAGCGTGCATTCGTCGAGGATCTTGTGCTGATCGCCCTTCGCGACGTGCTCCATCAGCACGACCACGCGCTTGACGCCCGCGACCAGATCCATCGCGCCGCCCATGCCCTTGATCATCTTGCCCGGGATCATCCAGTTCGCGAGGTCGCCCTTCCTGCTGATCTGCATCGCGCCGAGAATCGCCAGATTGATGTGGCCGCCGCGGATCATCGCGAACGAGTCCGCTGACGAGAAGATCGACGAGCCCGGCAGCGTCGTCACCGTCTGCTTGCCGGCGTTGATCAGGTCGGCATCCACTTCCTCCTCGGTCGGCGACGGGCCGATGCCGAGCAGGCCGTTTTCCGATTGCAGCCACACTTCGACGCCCGGCGGCACGTGGTTCGCGACCAGCGTCGGCAGGCCGATGCCGAGGTTCACGTAAAAGCCGTCCTGCAGTTCCTTCGCCGCGCGCGCGGCCATTTCGTCACGAGTCCATGTCATGATCAGTCTCCTTTCGCGCGGACGATACGTTGTTCGATGCGTTTTTCCGGATGCGCATTCAGCACGAGGCGCTGCACGAAGATGCCGGGCGTATGGATCGCATCCGGATCGAGCTCGCCCACTTCGACGATTTCTTCGACTTCCGCGACGGTGATGCGGCCAGCCATCGCGCACATCGGGTTGAAGTTGCGCGCGGTGCGGCGATAGATCAGATTGCCCGACCTGTCGGCCTTCCATGCCTTGACGAGCGCGACGTCGGCCGTCAGCGAGTGTTCGAGCACGTAGTGGTTCTCGCCGAACTGGCGGGTTTCCTTGCCTTCGGCGATCAGCGTGCCGTAGCCGGTGTTGGTGAAGAATGCCGGGATGCCCGAGCCGCCCGCGCGCAGCTTCTCGGCGAGCGTGCCTTGCGGCGTGAATTCGAGCTCGAGTTCGCCGGCCAGATACTGGCGCTCGAACTCCTTGTTCTCGCCGACGTACGACGAGATCATCTTCTTGACCTGGCGCGTTTGCAGCAGCAGACCGAGGCCGAAACCGTCGACACCCGCGTTGTTGCTGATGCAGGTGATGCCCTGCACCTTCGTATCGCGCAGCGCCGCGATCAGCGCCTCGGGAATGCCGCACAACCCGAAGCCGCCGACGGCGAACGTCTGACCGTCCTTGACGATGTCCTTCAGCGCCTCGGCGGCACCTGGATAGACCTTGTTCATCAGTATGTCCCTTCCTTTATGGAAACCCGAAACCGGATTATTGCGGCCGACACTGCATAGGCCGAGCTTCGCTCTGCCGTGTGATGCCGCCATGTCATTCTAGCCATCCGCGGCCGGCCGCACCTCGAACGATGCAGGCCATGCGTTTTTCGCCGGCCCTCGCCCACGAGGCCGCTTTGTGATCTGCCCGAGAGAGTACGCTCGCCGCGCGATGCGGCACAATACGCAAAAATACATAAGTAATTGCCGCCAGCCCATGCCCGCTCTGGATTACCGCACCGCGTTCCACCTCGCTCCGATCGGACTCGTGCTGTCGCGAGAACGCATTATCGAAGACTGTAATGACCAACTCGCGTCGATTTTCGGCTGCCCGCGCGAAACGCTGATCGGCCAGTCGTTCCAGGTGCTGTACCCGTCGGAGGCCGAATTCGAGCGGATCGGCGCGCGCATTCCGCCGATCATGAGCGCGCACGGCAGCTACGCGGACGACCGCATCATGAAGCGCGCGAACGGCGAACTGTTCTGGTGTCACGTGACGGGCCGCGCGCAGCAGCGCTCCGACCCGCATGCGGCGGGCGTGTGGACCTTCGAGGATCTGAGCGCGACGCGGCGCGTCGCGGTGGAGTTGACGCCGCGCGAACGCGAAATCGCCGCGCAGCTGGTGACCGGCAAGACCAGCAAGCAGATCGGCCGCGTGCTCGATATCAGCCCGCGCACGGTCGACGTCTACCGCGCGCGGCTGATGCGTAAGTACGATACGGGGAATGCGACCGAGCTGCTACAGCGGCTGCTCGGGAGTTGACGGAGCGCGACGACGGGCCCGCACTGCCGCGGCCGCCCCGCCTCCTGGTGCTCGTTGTCAGGCCGCTTTGACGAGCGTCGCGCGCTCGATCGTCGCGCGCAGCGAATCGGGCACCGGCACCGATTTTCCGGCTGCGTAGTCGATCCACACGCAGCGCGCGGCGCCGCGCGCATAGAGCGTGTCCGGATCGTCGGCGCGCAGCAGTTCGAACGCGGTATCGAAGCTGCTGCGCCCCGGCGTCGCCACCGACATCCGCCCGATCACGTCGCCCGGATAGTGCAGTTGCTTCAGAAACTCCATCGACGCGTTGACGATCACCGGCCCCTGCCCGTCGGCGTTACCGCCGAGAAACCCTATCTGCTCGAACCACGAAATCCGCACCTGCTCCATGTAGCGGAAATAGACCGTGTTGTTCACATGGCCGAATGCGTCCATGTCGCCCCAGCGAATCGGCATCGTCATTTCGAAAACGGCGTGAAAATCGCTCATTCCTTACTTCCGTTCCTGACTGCTTTGCAACGTTGAAACCCTCAAACGTCGAGGCGGCATGCGCCGGCCGGATCAGGCAAGTCCGAAGCCGTCGTCGGCGACGATCACCGAGCCGTTGATGAACTGCGATTCGTCCGCCGCCAGCAGCAGCAGCAGGCCGTCCAGGTCTTCCGGCTTGCCGACGCGATGACGCGGCAGCATCGACACGAGCTTTTGCCCCTGCTCGGTCGACCAATGGTGATGGTTGATCTCGGTATCGATATAGCCGGGGCAGATCGCGTTCACGTTGATGCCGTGACGGCCCCATTCGAGCGCCATCGCCTTCGTCATATGAACGACCGCGGCCTTGCTCATCGAATACAGGCCGATCTGCGGCAGCACTCGCAAGCCCGCCATCGACGCGATGTTGATGATCCGGTACGAAGGCTTCTGTGCATTGTTGCCGCGCATGATCATGCGCTTGGCGACTTCCTGGGCGACGAAAAACGCGCCGCGCGTGTTCGTGTCGAACACGTATTCGAAATCGGCGGGGGTCACTTCGGACAGTTTCTGCGTGGTCGACACCCCGGAATTGTTGACCAGAATATCGATCGTGCCGGCCTCGGTTTCCGCGTGCGCGACCGCCGACTTGATGCTCTGGTAGTCGGTCACGTCGAGCGACACCACGTGAGCCGCGCCGCCGGACGCCTCGATTTCCGCGCGCAGCTCCTTTAGCCGCTCGGTGCGCCGGCTCGCCAGCACGACCTTCGCGCCCGCCTGCGACAGCACCTGTGCGAAGCGCTTGCCCAATCCGCTCGAGGCGCCGGTGATCAGCGCGACCTTGCCTTCCAGATTGATCGAACGGCCCATTGTCGTTCCTTGTTCGGTTGTAGTGACCACTGCGGTTGACGAAGTGCGGTAGGACCGGCGCCGCGGGTCGATACCGTAGCATTAAATAGAACGCACGTGCTAATTTGTATTTGTCGGGTTGCAGTGCAAGAACCGTTCGCCCACAATACGAACCCGAAAAAAGCATTCTAACGGTAAGAGGAGCATCAATGACCCCCGCAAGTCTCATTGAGCAATACGGCCCACGCGAGTCGATGGAGTACGACGTCGTGATCGTCGGCGGCGGCCCCGCTGGCCTGTCGGCGGCGATCCGCCTGAAGCAGCGCGCTGCTGAAAAAGGCGTCGAACTTGGCGTTTGCGTGCTGGAAAAAGGCTCTGAGATCGGGGCGCATATTCTGTCGGGCGCGGTAATGGATCCGCGTGCGATCACCGAACTGATTCCGGACTGGAAGGAAAAAGGCGCGCCGCTCACCGTCGAGGTGACCGAAGACCGCTTCCTGTTCCTGTCCGAAACCAGCGCGAAGGCCGTGCCGGGCTGGGCGCTGCCGGATAACTTCAGGAATCACGGCAACTACGTGATCAGCCTCGCGAACGTGACACGCTGGCTGGGCCAGCAGGCCGAGGCGCTCGGCGTGGAAATCTTCCCGGGCTTCCCGGCCGCCGAAGTGCTGTACAACGACGATGGCTCCGTCAAGGGCGTCGCGACCGGCAATCTCGGCATCGGCAAGGACGGCGAGCCGACCGAAAATTTCCAGCTCGGCATGGAACTGCACGCGAAATACACGCTGTTCTGCGAAGGCGCGCGCGGCCACCTCGGCCGGCAACTGAACGACAAATTCAGGCTGCGCGACGGCGTCGATCCGCAAGTCTACGGCATCGGTATCAAGGAGCTGTGGGAGATCGATCCGGCGAAGCACAAGCCGGGCCTCGTGATGCACACGGCCGGCTGGCCACTCGAGAACGACACGTATGGCGGCTCGTTCCTCTATCACATGGACAACAACCAGGTGGTGGTGGGTTTCGTGGTCGGCCTCGGCTATTCGAATCCGTATCTGTCGCCGTTCGAGGAATTCCAGCGCTACAAGACGCATCCGGCGATCCGCGCAATTCTCGAAGGCGGCAAGCGCGTATCGTACGGTGCGCGCGCGATCACCGCGGGCGGGCTGATGTCGCTGCCGAAACTGGTGTTCCCGGGCGGCGCGCTGGTCGGCGACGACGCGGGCTTCCTGAACGTGTCGCGCATCAAGGGCTCGCACGCGGCGATCAAGACCGGCATGCTCGCCGCCGACGCCGCGTTCGACGCCGTGCAGGCCGGCCGTCAGGCAGACGAACTGACCGCGTATCCGGAAGCGTTCAGGACGTCGTGGCTTCATACCGAGCTGTATCGCGCGCGCAATTTCAAGCAGTGGATGAGCAAGGGTCTGTACCTCGGCACGCTGATGGTCGGCATCGAGCAGAAGGTGCTGGGCGGCAATGTGCCGTGGACGCTGCAT